>Ga0116220_10000051_pt1 | contig 67358 bp, 44 predicted proteins | sample Sb_taG_10_FD_88967 | JGI IMG/M metagenome (GOLD analysis project Ga0116220, IMG submission 88967) | Peat soil microbial communities from Weissenstadt, Germany - Sb_50d_7_NC metaG | ecosystem: Environmental > Terrestrial > Soil > Wetlands > Peat | place: Germany: Weissenstadt | collected 2010-09-21
GGTAGTGGGTCAGTTTCAAATCCTAGCGCGCTCGCCGACCTCAAGCATAGCTTAGCTCTGAGGTGCGATCATGCTTCATGATCTCGCCACATTGTCCTGGAGTATCTCTGGCGGGGTCAAAGGAGATACACAAATGGCTATTTTGCACGCTTGCTTCGACGAAAGCGGGAAGCTCGCTGACTCGCAGTATGTAGTCTTTGGCGGTTACGTATCCCATGTAATTCACTGGGAACACTTCAGCCACGCATGGCTGCGCGCGCTCCGTAGACATCATATGAAGCACTTGCACATGCATGATGTCATGCGAAGCAAAAGCGATCCAACTAAGCGTGACGCGATGCTGCTTGAGTTCGCTAACATTATCAACCAACACACATTGATGGCAACAGTCTGCCCAATATCTGTAAACAATTTCAAAGCATTGTCAGCCAAGGAAAAGGGCAAGCTAGTCGACCCGCAATACGTGGCGTTTGAGACATGCATGCGCGGTATATTGCGGTATCTGGAACCGGATATGCCATCAGAAACCATTGGTGTAATCTGCGACGACACGGAACAATTCGCGATGGGTTGCTATAAGTTGATGACAAAACTCAAGGCTCGACATCCTGAGATGCGCAAGCGGTTCATCAGTTTGTGCTTTGCCGACGACGAGGAATATCCACCCTTGCAAGCCGCCGATATGTGGGTGTACACGAACTATCAGGAGATGCTTAGACGAATGCAGGCACCTGGAGACGCCCCATCCAAGTTGTTCGAGACGCTCACAAAGGGCACTGTAGTCATGAGCGGCAACGTGCGATTTGGAGAAGCGGATAAAGGCCTGTCTTTTGGCCGATTTTTGAAGCCTCCGAAAAAGTCATGAACACGAGAATGCGCGCGATCTTTGACAGGCAGGCGCGCAGCATCGGCCTGCCCAAACCGCTCAAGCAAAGAGTCATATATACTGGAGCGATGACACTCTGTATTGCCGCAGTATGCCAACACGAAGGCTCGCCTAGAATTGTCCTTTGCTCTGATACCAAAATGGATCACGGGTTTGCGGGCGCAACCAACAAGACTGTAAAGTTCGACGTTTTGGGGCACGGATGGAGCGTGTTGTTGGCAGGAAAATGGGATGAAGCCCAGTGGCTTTTTGATCGAGTGCAAACAGCCTTTGGTGAGATGAAGACGGCACCTACAGTAGATGATGTTTTGATTGCAGCTCGCGATGCGGGTAAGGCACTTGTTATAGCGCCAATTTACCTTTCCAAGAAACACGAAACGGTTGATCTGATTCTGTCAGGTTTCGTAAGCGGCAAAGCGAAGCTGATAACAGTAACCGTGTATAAGCGCGCCGTGGAAGTATCTACAACGGATTCATTTTGTGCAACAGGCAGTGGCGCAAGCATAGCTTCTGTATTCCTTATACAGCGGGAATATACGCCAACAGTCTCGCTGGAGACTGCAACTTATCTCGTCTACGAAGCAAAGAAGGCGAGTGAAAAAGATATCGGTGTTGGTAGCGTCACAGTCATGATGATTCAGGCTCCACCAAGTTCAATTGCATTTGAGGACAAGGTTAACATAGCTCTCATGAACGACGAAGGTAAGAACCAATTAGAGGAAGTTCGCAGGAGGTTTGGGTTGCAGCCGCTCGGCGACTTCGACCCCTTCCCCGACTCGTTTTTTGTTAATTTAGTCAAGTAAGGAGATGATCTCGTTTATCTGCCAAACGTGATCGGCTATGCTGGCCTGCATCGCAGGAGTGACACGCAAGGTTTGGTGGACGCGGCAAAAGTTGTAGTGCATGTAATGAAGGGCAATGGAAGCTACATGGTTCTCGATCTTCTTGGAGAAGGCGTTAGTCAGCCGGGTGAACCGGCGCATCTGCATCCGCATGGTGAGGTTCTGGCGCTCGATGTAGCTAGTCGAGACGTGTTTAGGATCAGGCTGACCAAGGATCTCTTCCTTGTCACATCCCATGCACTTGGCAGGACTATAGCGTGCTTCGTTGGCAGGCTCCGCACCATAGATCTTATGCAGAATAGCGTAGTCTATCTCATCCGCAAAGGCATCAATAACGGCGTACAAATAGACCTTCAGGCCATCGGTAGTAAGTTGCACACGGTTCGCGAGCCGGTTAGCAAGATCCTGGATAAACTCCGTGGCGCACTCTGCGTTGCGTTGGCCGACAAGCCAAGAGCAGACGAGCTTAGTGTCAGCATCCATCGCTACCCAGGTCCAGACATCGCCGCAAATCCGCTTCTCGGCCATTGCCTGAGTCACATTCTTTTGCTTGGCTCCCACGAACGACCAGATCTCGTCACACTGAATCCGCTTGCAAGGAAGCTTTACCAGGGAACGATTCAGGTAGTCAGCACACGCCGCTCCGAGTTCAATCAGCAGTTTGGCAATCGTATTCTTGGCAACCCCGGTCATGCGAACCGTCGCACGGATCGAGTTGCCTTCCACAAGAGCCGCAACAACCTGGGCGCGTTTAGCATCTGTCAGCCTATTCATACTGACTATTGTACAAGCGCTCAAGAAAAAAGTCAATAAGAAAATGAGCGAGTCTTGGCATGAGTTTTTGTTAGATGAATTGAACACAATCACGTTCGAGTGTTCAGGATGTAAAGCCAAGGTTGTCTTCAACGCAAAAGGAAGCGCAGAAGACACGGCAGATAGGCTTTGTCCTGACTGCCACAAACCCCTCGTGGGCGCAAGTGCGGCGTTGAATCAGTACAGGATTTTGTGTCGTGATATGGAGGCTACTAGGAAAAATGTCGTCACACCGCCACTTCCGGCGAGAATAAGCTTCAGGGTGAAGTGCTAAGTTTTGTTTTACGCTGTCAGGATGGATGACAAATGGCAACTGATCATAGCAATAACGCTTGGTGGTATTGCGGCTGTTGTGCTTCACATCGCTGGACTCTTGCTTGCTATAAAAGAGCTTTTGGTGCGCATCGACGCGCGCATGTCGAGGCAGGGATGGACAGTCGACTAGCTCAGCTTTTTATGCCAGCGCGCCTTGGCTGCCTTCGCTGCAATCTGGGAGCGTTTGCGCGGCCCGAGCTTAGCTGCCCTGGCCGCTCCACCTTTCAGCCCACCAAGCCGTCCCAGGGCGACGGCGGCAGGGTTCTTGGGCTTCTCTACTGGTGTGTACTTCGGCGCTTGCCCTGTGGATTCAAGCATGATCTGGTATGCGCGTTGGTTGGGATCTCGCGGGCGTGGATCGCGTTTCTTTGAGCGGTCAGGCATGGCAGAACCAGTATGACAGACGCACAAAGAACGTCAAGAGTGGAGAAATTCAAACTGACCCACTACCCGGATTTCGACGCCGCCGCCGGGTATGATTTTCCGGGTTTCGATTACATCGTTTCGCACGGCGTCTACACGTGGGTGAACCCAAGTACACGGCAGTCCTGGCGCCGCTTTATCGATCGGCACCTCAAACCGGGCGGGTTGGTTTATGTCAGTTACAACGCGCTGCCGGGCCGGGCCGCCGACCTGCCCTTGCAGCGGCTCGTCCGGGCGCTGGGCCGTAGCATGCCAGGCAACAGCCAGGAACAGGTGGCGGCCGCGCTCGGAGTGGTGGACTCGCTGACCGACATGAAAGCGCCCGCTCTCGTCTCCAGCCCCTTTGCAACCGGGCTGAGAGAGCACCGGGAGAGCCTTTCCCTCGCCTATCTCGCGCACGAATTCATGGGGGCGGACTGGGAACCTTTGAGCGTCACCGATGTCCGGGCCGATCTCGCGGATATCGGCCTGAAGCCCGCCGGATCGGCGACATTAATGCAAAACTACGATGGCTTCGTCCTCGGACGCGTCGCCCGGGAATCGCTGGCCACGATTGGTGACGCCGACGCGCGCGAACTGGCGCGGGACTTTCTTATCGACCAGTTCTTCCGGCGCGATGTATTCATCCGCGATGGCGGCCGGCTGGATGAAAACGAGCGGCGGCGGCGGTTGCTGGAGAGTACATTTTTTCTCTCCCAACCGGCCGCCAAAGTAGAGTACGGCATATCCACCTCAGCCGGGCATCTGAGCTTCGACAACGCCGCCGCGCGCCACATCGTCAAAGCGCTTGCTGCAGGTCCCCGGCGACTGGCCGATATCGCGGAAGCTACTATTCCGGACCAGAATCTTCTCGCGAATGCGCTGACGCTGTGCGCCTCTCTGGCGATCTGGCCGGTGGAATCGAATCGCGTGCCTGTGGCCAATCTCAATGCGGCCATCTACGGCCGTCTGGGCGGAGCGGAAGAAATTCATTGCGTAGCCTTGCCCTTCGGCACGGCGCTCGCTGTCGACCGTGACCAGCTCGTCCGCCTGAGGGATGGCGCTACCCCGAGCATCGACGAACGCACCAGCTGGGTTCAGTTGCAGATGAGCCAACTCTAGCGACGTGATTAGTGGCCGTAACCGTAGCCGCCGAGGTGAAAGGAGCGGGAACACAGGGCCGGTGCAGAACGTATCATATGGCTATGACCGACACACAGACAGGCGAACGGAATCGTGAGCGGACGCTCAGGGTGTGGCCCGGCGTTGTCGCCGTTGTACTGCAGTGGTTAGGCTTCTTTGTGCTACCGATGATCGCGCCGGACGCCATGCTCTACGGAATCTTTGGCGCGCTCGGGTGTGCTTTGGTCGTCCTGCTGTGGTGGCTGTTCTTTAGCCGGGCGCCGCAAGTCGAGCGCTGGGGCGTGCTTGTTCTGATTATCGCCGGGGCGTTTGCGGCATCGCGGCTGATCGACAAGTCGATCGCGGGGGGCATGATGGGGTTTATGTTCCCCATGTTCTCCATCCCGGTCTTGAGCCTTGCGTTGGTCGCCGGAGCGGTGGCCGGCCGCCGTCTATCTCAGGGACCGCGGCGCGCATCGCTGGTGGCGGCTATCCTGCTTGCGTGCGTGGTATTCACGCTCGTGCGGACTAATGGCATGAACGGTTCGGGACGTTCGGATCTGGCCTGGCGTTGGTCGAAGACTCACGAGGAACGCCTCATCGCCCAAAGCCAGCTCCCCGTGGTTCCTTCCCAGCTCTCAGCACTGCCGGCGACAGCCAAGATTCCCGCGGAACGGCCCGTAGTGCCCAAAGCTAAAGACCGGCCGGCTACGCTCCCGCCAACTCCCGTGGCGGCGGAGACTCACGCGGCAGCGGAAACAGGCGCCAACTGGCCTGGCTTTCGCGGACCGGGCCGCGACAGCATCATCCCCGGCACACGAATCAAGACCGACTGGTCCGCTTCACCGCCGGTTGAGCTATGGCGCCGGGAAGTTGGACCGGGCTGGTCGTCGTTCGCGGTAAGCGGCGACCTTCTCTACACACAGGAGCAGCGTGGTGAGGACGAGTTTGTCACCTGTTACAACGCGACCACCGGCAAGCCGGTGTGGGCGCATCGCGACCCAGCCCGGTTCTGGGAATCTAATGCCGGTGCGGGCCCGCGCGCGACACCCACCCTCCACGATGGCCACGTGTACACATTTGGCGCAACCGGAATTGTGAACGCGCTCCGTGCCGCAAATGGCGCGGTGCTGTGGACGCGGAACGCTTCGTCGGACACCGCCATGAAGGTCCCCGGCTGGGGCTTTGCAAGCTCGCCGTTGGTAGTTGGCGACATGGTCATCGTGGCGGCCTCCGGCAAGCTTGTGGCCTATGACCTGGCCACCGGCGCTCCACGCTGGCTCGGCCCGGACGGCGGTGACAGCTACAGCTCGCCACAACTGGTGACCATCGACGGAGTCCCGCAGATTGTGTTGATGAGCGAGGTGGGCGCCACGAGTGTCGCACCAGCGGACGGTAAGCTGCTTTGGAAATACGCGTGGCATTCTGATACCCGTATTATGCAGCCGGCCGTGACGGCGGATGGCGGCATTCTGATTACTGCGGGCGATGCCATGGGTGGAGTCGGAATGCGCCGCATCGCGGTTGCACGCGGGGCCACCGGTTGGAGCGCCGAAGAGCGGTGGACGTCGGCCGGATTGAAGCCCGCCTTTAACGATTCCGTCGTCCACAACGGCTATGCGTTCGGCTTCGACGGTGGCATTCTCGCTTGCATCGACGTCAAGGACGGCACGCGCAAGTGGAAGGGCGGACGCTACGGCCAGGGCCAACTCGTCCTGTTGCGCGATCAGGACTTGCTATTGGTGCTGTCGGAGGAAGGTGAACTCGCGCTGGTTAAAGCGACCCCCGACCAGTTCATGGAGCTGGCACATCGACCGGCGCTGGAGGGCAAGACCTGGAATCACCCGGTACTGGCCGGTGACCGCTTGCTGGTGCGCAACGGTACCGAAATGGTTGCGTTCCGGTTGCCCCTCGCTGGCGGCTGACCACGGCGGGCCGCACTCGGCCAGCCTCGGGTCGTCAGGAGACTTTATCCAGGGGGATGGTCGTGCCCTCCGGTGGCGCGACTACATCTTCGGGCTTGATGTACGAAAGAAATCTCCACTCCAGACCGAAGAGCTTGAAGAGCGCTACCTGAGATCCTGACAATTCGAATTTCGGCACACACGCCTTCACTTCTGCCGGCGCTTTAGCCCAGTCGAGTTCCCAATGAATTTCGACCTGACGTATGTCCGGCTGGCTTCCCGGCGTGATGCCGGTCACTTCGAAGCGATACGGTCCCCGAAGTGTGATCTCATGTAGCTTTCCCGATTCCTTCAGATCGATCGCAAACAGGGCCTTACTCCCTCTCTCCGTCAGTTGATACGTGCTGCGCGTAAAACCGCGATCTACAGTCTCGACGGGTTTCCAGAGATCGTTTTGCACGCCGCATCCGACGACCGTATCGGAGTTGAAGGACACTTTGAAGTGATTCATCTCGTCCCGAGACCACCTTTGCGAGATCAGGGTGCTTGCTCCGTCTGCTGTGAGCTCGGCCGGTTTTGGCTCGGACGAGCAGCCCACCGCCATGCAACCAGCCACCATCGCGATGACCGCGATTACACTTCTGATGTGAGAATCAGCCATTTTTCGGATCATGCGGCCTCTGCGGTGGCAGAGTCCCGATTCATGCTCAGAATAAACCCTTTCGAGGGGTTTTACATGTTCCCGTCCGAATGGTTTTTCTCGTTATCGATGGTTAATCCCGAGATTGATGAGTTGATCGACCACGGAATTCAAGCATTATGGGTCATGGTCCTTTCTAAGGCCCGACACAGCCAAGGACTCCGACTCACACAATCGCGGTGCAGCCGATTGCCGGAGACCGAATTGTGTAATCATGAGAAACGAAAACAGTACTTCAACCATGTTCTTGCTCAGTCAAACAACGCACCGGATGATCATTCAACACGATCCTGATGTGGGACATCGTTTTACGCCCAATCTCCGGGCAAGGCTGCCCGGAGAGGACGGTGGGTATTTCGTTGTGACGAATTCGTTGGGTTTCCGGTCAGACCACGAGTTCGAACGTCGCCAGAGCCGGCACGGCCGGATTCTCATGTTCGGCGATTCCTACACCGCCGGAGACAATGTCTCGAATGTGGATCGTTACTCCGATCAACTGGCGCGAATCCTGGATGTGGAGGTTCAAAACTATGGCGTGTCGGGATCAGGAACCGATCAGCACCTGTTGATTTACCGAAAGTTCGGACGCCAAGTCGAGACGGACTTGGTGATGATCTGCGTCCAGATCGACAGCTTTCACCGCATCCAGGTCTCGCACCGTCCCAGCATTGACCGCACAACCGGACAAAGAGTGCTGGTCCCAAAGCCATATTTCGAGTGGCAAAACGGGGAGATTGTGTTGCGGCACGTGCCGGTGCCGAAAGACCGGCCGATTGACGAAGGCCGGCTCGATGTGGCGGCAGGCAAGGAGGAGGCCAGTTGGTACCGCAAGCTGCACGAAGCGTATCTGAAGATTCCAGGACTAAAAACCATCCGCCACTTGCCGCAGCTTGAGGATATGGGCTCGCGCGCCATATCGCAGTTGCACCGCCTGACCGATAAGCATCCGTACCCCGACATTGTTTCCGCCGGAACGCCGGGCTGGATGCTGATGTCGGCGATCCTCCGGCGGTTCATCGCTGAAGTGAAGCCACTTCCGGTAGTTATCGTGCCGATTCCGACCGAAGACTTTTACCTTCACGGCGTCGAACCCGTCTATCAGCGGCTATTCGAGACTCTTGAGGACCGCGGGGCCGGCATTCACGTCTTCGACGTGACCAAGCCGCTGGTGAACCTGCCATGGAAGGCGCGGCAGACTCTGACTTTTAATTTTGGCGGCCACTTTACTCCGCCGGCGAACCGACTCGTGGCCGAGACAATGGCGGCTGAGATCCGCAGCCGCGGGTTGCTACCTGATACAAAAACAAAGGTGTCCGTGAGTGGATTGACACCCTCGCGGCGCGTCTGTGAGCCTGTGCCTGGCGCGCCCTTAAAATCCATTGCCATCCTCGGTATCTCTTGCTTCTATCACAACTCGGCCGCAGCGCTGATCCGCGATGGCGAAATCGTCGCGGCCGCCGAAGAAGAGCGCTTCAGCCGCGTCAAGAACGATAGGCGGTTCCCGCACAACGCCATCAACTACTGTCTGGAACAGGCCGGCATTTCGCAGAAAAGCCTGACGGCGGTTGTCTACTACGACAACTCCTCTCTCACCTTCGAGCGCTTGTGCCACTCAATGATGGCCGTCGACCGCGATGCGGCTGCCAGGATGTGGCAAAAGATCATGCCATCGTGGCTGCGCATGAAGCTTCACATGCCGAAACTGGTGCGCGGCTTCCTCAACTACTCGGGACCCATTCTGCAGGGTGTCCACCACCGTTCTCACGCCGCGAGTTGTTTCTTTCCTTCGCCCTTTGAACAAGCCGCAATCCTCACTATCGACGGCGTTGGCGAGTGGGCCACTGCGAGCATCGGGCGCGGGATCGGCAATCGCGTGGAGTTGTTCAAAGAGATGCGCTTCCCGCACTCGCTTGGCCTCCTGTATTCGGCCTTCACACAGTTCACAGGCTTTAAGGTGAACTCCGGCGAGTACAAGATGATGGGGCTCGCGCCCTACGGAGAAGCGATCTACCAGAAGGAGATCCTCAACCACCTCATCGACCTCAAGGCTGACGGCTCGGTGGAACTCAATCTAGAGTACTTTGGATTTCTTCGTGACACGCAGATGACCAACGATCGGTTCGCCAATCTGTTCGGTGGCGCCAAACGGCACCCTGAGAGCCGCATCACGCGCCGTGAGGTCAACATGGCCAAGTCCATCCAGGCAGTGACCGAGGAGGCCATGCTCCGAATGGCGCATGAGGCCAAACGACTCACTGGCGAGAAGTATCTTTGCCTGGCCGGAGGAGTGGCGCTGAACTGCGTGGCTAACGGGCGCTTGCTGCGGGAAGGCCCGTTTGAGGACATCTGGATTCAGCCAGCCGCGGGCGACTCCGGCTGCGCGGTGGGCGTGGCGCTGGATGTTTATCACACCTACTTCGAACGGGATCGCAAGTTTAGCCCGGGCAAATCCGGCCAGGGGGGCTCTTACCTTGGGCCGGACTTCTCCGGTGATGAGGTCGAGGCCTATCTGCAAACCTTCGGCTACCCCTACTGCAAGCTCTCTGGCGCGGAACGCAACCGCTATCTGGCCGAGAAGCTTGGGGAAGGAAAGGTGATCGGCCACCTATCCGGCCGGTTGGAGTTCGGACCGCGGGCTCTTGGCGCTCGATCGATTCTCGGTGATCCGCGCAACCCGGACATGCAGGCTAGCCTGAACCTGCGCATCAAGTACCGCGAGTCGTTCCGGCCCTTTGCTCCTGCCGTTTTGGCCGAGCGCGTCGGAGAGTATTTCGAACTCGATCGCGACAGCCCGTACATGTTGCTGGTTGCGCCGGTCACTCGCGAACGTCGTCTGCCACTGGATACCCACATTGGAGATGACGATAATTTGCTGCCAGTGGTGCGCCGGTTGCGCAGCGATATTCCGGCCGTCACCCACGTCGACTATTCGGCTCGAATCCAGACCGTTCGCCGTGAACATCATCCCGAGTTCTATGATCTGATCGCGGAGTTCGAGCGCCAGACCGGTTGTGGCGTGGTAGTCAACACTTCGTTCAACGTCCGGGGCGAGCCGATCGTCTGCACGCCCCAAGACGCCTACCGCTGTTTCATGCGGACAGAGATGGATATCCTGGCGCTGGGCGACTACATTTTAGTGAAGGAACAACAGCCGCCGTGGCCCGAGGGCAAGGGCGAGGGACTCGAAAGCGAGGACATGTCCCAGGGGTCTTCCGAGAGCCATCCGGAGGAGTTGCTCAAGGAATTGTCCTCACTTTTTGAGAAGCAATTCTGGCCGATAGCCCAGAGGCTCAAGGCCAGGGGATGCGTGCGCGTAAAGGAGGAGTTTCGCAAAGCCCAGACCAAGTGGGAAGACGCGTGCGAGCCCGCCGATCTGAAGTCTCTCTTCGAACTGAGCGGGGAATTGCAACGCGAAGACCCCGATCCCATAAGGTTTGCAGGAGAATTGACCGGCGCCTGGTTCGGCCAGGAGGCCGCCGCATCGCTTAAGCCGGTGGTGGCCAAACTGATCAAAGTTGGCCTCAAGCATCAAGTGACGGTCGAGCTTGACGAAAAGGTCAGCGAGTCGGTGTACGTGATGTTCTAGGCTCAACGGCGGCCGTCGAGAGCGAGCGCATGACTCGCAGGGGAGAACGTATGAGTCCGCAACAGTCCCGGGTGCCAGGAGGGCAGGATTTTTTCTAACGGCCGGTCTTCGAACCGCGTCGGCGACAGTTCCAGGATTTCCCGCAGCGTAATCGAGTAACCGTACATCACCAAGCAGTCCTGGACGGGACGGATCAGACGACCTTTCCAGCGCGAGACCGGGCCCGCGCCACGCGCATTGGCGGCGTCACCGTTAAGCGGGCTGGCTGGATGGAGCCGCCACGGGGTATGCAGCGTCTCGGCCACAAACAGCAGCGAGATTTGCGCGCGCCCCGGCAGTTCGGCAGTGGTAAAGAAGTACCAGTTGCCCTCGTGGAAAAAGGGCGTTGTATCGACAAGACGCGGTCCTTGAATCAGTGTCTTGGAGTGCTCCCATTCGAGTGGAAACCGGCGGGCGTGAAATAGATCGACAGTCGCATTCTGCGAAGACTCCGGAATCATCCACCATTCGCCTTGCTCCTCAAATACGCACGGGTAACTCAGGTGGTAAGGTTTTTCGAGAATGACTGAAGGTTCGGCAGGCTCCTCGAAAACAGGCATCACTGCAAGCCGCCCGAGCCGTGACCCGGGAAGTATATCTTCAAAGAATAGCCACAACCGGTCTTGGTAGGACACCAGGAACGGGTCTGCCGCCTCGTGGCCCGCAAACCCGCAGGTCCAATTCCATCCGGATTCTGGGATGGTTTGCTGACTGTTGGCGTGAAGCCCGATACTCCATCGGCCAGGCCGGCCGGTCCCGGGCATTCGTAAATAGAGGCTTCGGCTGAACTTTTTGAATCGGAACCAGTTCAGCGGCAGGCTGCCGGGACTGGCTGCTGAAGGGTGAGTTTGAACTGGAGGATCCGCCGGGCGGACTGAGCATCCCAGCCGCCGTAGAATGGCAACGATAAGCAACGCAGGGGCGGCCTCCATGGCGGCGGCGTGATGCTCCAGCCAAAAGAAGCCGTGTTGCGGCTCAATACGCAGACACCCCTCGACGCCATCTTCGGAGTGCAGCGAAAGATCAATTGGATGCGAACCACGATTCGCGTGCCAAAAAAACTCGCGCAAATCGGGGCTCAGCCGCTGGCCATTGAGTGAGAAATACCACCCCTCGCCAGTCTGCGAATCAGTGATCACGATGTCCGCCGGTCCTTCTGTCCGCAGACAGGGAAGGTCTTCGATGGCGGCCTGACAATACTTGAGCCACCAGCTGTTGCCGTCGGTGGCTACACGAATTGCTCTCGCGGGGATTTGAGCGGCCGCGGTCGCTAACAAAAGGCGGGAGAATTCACCCATCGCATCGCGGATTTCTCTTCGCAGGTCGAAATGCGGCACAAGATAGTCTAACCTAAATGCTAAGTAGTAAACTTTCATTTCCCACGAACAGGGTTTTACATGTTCCCGTCCGTAGCGTGGCGATGCGGCTCATGTCTGGGTGCCCTTTTGCCGGCTATGGAATGAACGCTGGGATCGCCAACGCCATGAATTTGTCCTGGAAGTTGGCAGGCGTCATCAAGGGCTGGGCCGATCCCGCAATCTTGGATATCTACGAAAGCGAACGCCAACCCCGTCACGGAGCAGGTGTCAGGCTACGCAATGAACACGTCGCTTTCACGGGAATCGCTAGGCAATAACCTCCCCGGCAACCCGCATCCAGTACTGTACACCTTCACTAGTACCGATAGGCCTATATCCTAACCATCAGCTTTGTATACTGCTAGCTACTAATACAAGGTGGTTCGGAATGATTAGGGATATCACCGGCAACGCATGGGGCTGAAGTGTCCGAAGCTTGCGATGCATAGCTTTAGCTGGAAAGGGGAACCAAAATGAAGAAGCTAGCCTTAGGGTTGTTACTGGCGGGTCTGCTTTGCGCAGACGATCCAACCAATTTCGCCGGGATGGTGAGGATGCAGACCCCAATAGCGGGGCTCAACGACATAACGGCACCAGTAGTTTATCAAGAGGGGCCTAAGTCGGCCAGCCACCCAGAGCCATATAACATAATCTGGATAACACCAGCCGCACCATCAGAGGCTTGGTCAGGGAACACGCCCATTATCTTCGAGGGGACCATAACGGTTCAGGGGCAGCAACAAGAGCCGTACAACTTCATCACTGCGCGTGAGAATGTCATCATACAGAGTCCATCAGGCCAGTATTACTCCTTCTTCATGTATCCAGCCCACCCGGTTACACAGGCAGCGATGCAGACTGGTGTGACTACCTACGTTGGGCTGGTGAAGATAACGTTTGATACAACGAAGGTTGTCATAGGATGGACGAAGAAGCCGTGAGGAGGGCTCACGTACCCGAGCCCGACCTCCGGCTCGCCATTCAACGGGCTTTGGCTTCCCAATCGCGCACAAGGCGCTTGGGGGCTACAAGCCGCCACGCATCAACAAGCAGATCGCTAAGCTGTTTTTGATCCACTGTTGACAGTCGCACGATCACCCCAGGATAGTTCTTGTAGTGAGGCGTCACGAAAAACGCCTCAGGATTCAATTCCAGCAGATGCTCTCGCCGGTCAAAATCGATGCGGACAATCACGAACTCCTCGTTGTCAGGTACCCCGCCGGGGCGACTTCGTTCATTGCTTGCCAAGTACGCAAGGACCTTTCCCGCAACCCGAACCACCTCTCTACCGCCGTCCGCTTCCTTTTGACAACCGGGGAAGATCTCCCCGAGGAAATCACAGACGGCGGTCCACGACCGCAGATAACCAGCCTCGATGAGCCTGAGCTTCCCTCGTCGTCGCTTATTCGTGACGGTAGCCGATCTAGTACGTCTCATTGGGCTCCTTTCGCGAGGGCTCGATCGCCGAGATCCGGGACCGAAAATATTTTGACAGAAAACCGGTCCGCGAGGGAGTTGCCCCGAGGCCTTCATCCCCTATTCGGTGGCAGGGTATGGCCAGGACGTGATCTTCGTGCACACCGTGGGCAACCCAGTGGCGCTGAACCGCAGTCTCACGGCGGAGATTCTGCGGGTGGACCGGAGCGTTATTCCGCAGCAGACGATGACGCTGGACGACATTCTGGGCATCGGCCAGTACGCCCAGCCGCGCTTCGGCCTCGTGCTGTTTTCCGTGTTCGCGGGCATCGGACTGGTGCTGGTGACAATCGGCGTTTACAGCGTCGTCTCCTGGATACTCACGCAGCAGCGGCATGAGATCGGTATTCGCATGGCTCTGGGTGCGAGCACGGGCGATGTCCGCTCGATGGTCCTCACGAGCACTCTGCGGTTCGTGTTGATGGGCGTGGCGGCCGGCATCGTGCTGGCATGGGTGGTCGGCCGGTGCTGGCGAGCCAGCTTTGGGGAGTGTCGGGATACGATCCGGTGACGCTGTGCGCGGTGATCGCGGTTCTCATCGTCGTGGGGCTGGCGGCGGCGTACGTGCCATCGCTGCGCGCGACTAGGGTGGATCCGGCTGTCTGCCTGCGTTGGGAATGAACCAGTTAATCAGCCGCAGATGCCGGCGCAAGTAGGTATCATCTTCTGAGCACGAAGCCCGCATCCACCCAATCGGCCAGATCCAGCGGACTTCGGCTTCCTGCATCCGTAGCCACCACGTTAATGAGCCGGCTGTGCGCTGGGATGGCTACGTCGAAACGCCAAGGGACCTGCCCAAGGCGCATGATCGGGCTTTCGGATGCCAGATTCCCGTCGATGTATATCTGAAACTGAACGCTCGGATAAGTCGCTAGAAAACGCGCTTGTGGACGCTGTTCGAATGGATCGTCGTCAATGCCGGCTTGCGCCACGAACCGGTCATAGTTCGGCTGGGTCTCGTAGAGCAGGTTGGCCGGAGCGCGCATGCCCACACCCCTTTGGTAAGTGGTGTCGCGGATCTTGAGTGGTCCGCCGGTGAACGCTTGGTTGGTCTTCGGCTCCCATCGCCATTCCGGCCTGGCAGGTTTAACCGGTTCGAGCTGATCGAGATAGATGTCCGGTTTTGGCGGCAAAGGCGCAAGGTGAACAAAATAGCCATCGCTCACAAGGCTCACGCGGCGTCCGTTTTCAAAGGCGGCGGTTCGCAACTGCGCGGTTTTCGTCAAAACCAGCGGCTTCGTATAGAGGGGTGACTTGGCGTTCGGTTCGACTCCGTCAAGCGTGTAGTGGATGTCGGCGCCCTTCTGATTCGGAGTGCTGAGAGTGAGCCTCACAGAATCCAGGAATAAGTAGGGCCACGCTTTCGTTCCCCACGGAGTGAGGCGGACCTTTTCAACCACCCAGCTGTCGCTCCAGGCCCCGGCCTTTCTAATCTCCTCAGCGATATTGATGGTCGGAATACCGGAACGTTCGACATCGGCAATGTCCTTCTCAGTGCCAAGGTCAGGAGTAAAGCCCGTGTCCGGATCGTAAGAGGTTTCGGCGTCGGTCAAGTCGCGTGCCAGGATGCACTTTAGTCCAGCCGACGTCATGGGCGCTATTCCTTCCGGCTTATTCATGACGCAAAGATTGGTGTTGACGCCCATGTAAATCAGATGCGTCAGGCCGCGCTGCTTATAAACCGAATACAACTCATCCGGGTCGCCCACGATCCAGTCGTCGCCGGATATCACCAGATTGGGGTCCATTCCATCCCAGCCATAGTGGACGTGGCACACAATGCCCGGTCCGCACATGCACTTGTCCGGCCGCACTGTGGGCACACTGAATGGGCAGGAGAAATTGCTGACGTGTGGAAGCGGGGAGCGAGGAAGCGCGATCGCCCGTTCACGCTGTGGCGTACCGGCATATTGGCTGGCCACATCTGTAGGCGCCCAGATGATCTGCATGCCGAGCCGCCGCGCTACCTCGACCACCTTGTTCATTCTGGGCACCAGAGCCGCGCACCGATGGGCATTGGTCATGCAATCGTTGGTATTCCACATATCGATGATGACGATGCCAATCTTTGTTGGATCGATCCGGTCAGCGGCGGTGCGAATCACGCCGCTTTCGCGGTCCCGTGTCTGAAGTGTAAGGCTCAGGGCCGTCGCTGAGCGTCCCACCAACGGAATTGAGACGGTCAGCGCCAGGACGGCGCACCAGACCCTTAACATTCGCATCGCCCGATAACTTCAGACCACAAATTTACCAAACGCCGGTCGATAGAGACCAATCGCAATCGTTCAGAACAGCAACTTCAGCGCAACCTGCCCGATTCGCGGAGCGTTGGCATTAGTGACATATCCGAAGGTCCCGTTGAGAATGCTGCCCTGCGGACCCTGGAACTGCGTGTGATTGAACACGTTGAAGAACTCAAAGCGCAACTGCAACACCTTGGACTCGGTGATGTGGGTGTCTTTCAGCAGCGCCAGGTCGAAATTGTTGATGCCGGGCCCCTGGAACATACGCCTGTCGGCAGTGCCCAGTTGTCCGAGGGTCTCCGGGCTGAACTGGGATGGATTGAAGTAAGCCTGCCCGGAGCGTGGGTCACGGTTGAATGTCAGGGTGCCTCCGTTGTAGTTAGGCGTGTCCACCGGGTTACCGGCGCCGGGGTTGGGGGTACCCAGCAGAGAGTGATCGTCGTTCTCTGTTAGAGTCACGGGCAATCCGCTGGCGAACCGCGTGATACCGGTCAACACCCAGCCGTTGGTCAGACGGCCACCGTGCAGTTTATTGAACGGCAGATCGTAGTGGTAGCTCACCACGAAGTTCTGCGGACAGTTGAAAGAAGAAATGGCACGGCCCAGCCGCTGGTTCACAACGTTGATCTGCTCCGACCACCCGGAAGAGTCGTCAATCGCTTTGCTCCAGGTGTAGGCGCCCAGCAGCTCGAGCGGCCCGCTGCGGTGCCGGAAGCTCACCTGCATGGAATTGTAATTGGAGTTTCCAATGGTGATGTAGTAACCATCGCTACCGAACGCGTTGCCCAACGGACCGCGTGTCCCGTTAACCACCTGACCGTTCGCCCGGGTGAATATCGTGTTCTCGCTGTTTGGTCCACACGTGGCGCCACCGGGGATCACGTCGCTGGGCTGGCTGAGGCCCAAACACAGCGCGGGATTGCCGGGATTCGCCTCCAGATTGCTAAGCAGATTGTGTCCCTGCGTGCCCACATAGCTGACGCTCAGCAGACTGGCATTGCCGATTTGCCGTTGGATCGAGAGACTGTAATCCTCCGCGTACGGGACGCGATTCCCGTGCCAGAAGCCCGGGGAGCTCGAAATGGGTTCGAAATGCGCCCAATTGACCGAGTTGTCGGGATTGCTGGCGGAAACGTTTGGCGGCGGAAAACTAACCGGGAAGCGTTGCCCCTCCACAAAGCCGGTCTCGCGATCCACGTAGGGCGTGACGAACAGCGGGGGAGCTGGATTACTCCAGAAGTAGCCGAAAGGCGCGTCACCGTTTGCGTTAAATCCTGTCGCGTTCTCAAAAGCGGTGTAGAAGACACCGAACGAAGCGCGGACGCTGGTTTTACCCGGCCCACCGAAAATCTTCCCGCTCGGCGACCAGGCTAGCCCCACACGAGGAGCGAAATTGTTGTGCCGCACCGGCGCCATGGTTTTGGGAATGCCCGGATCGCCGGGGAAAACCCATCCGGTGGGCGAACCTGGAAACACTTTCGACTGCAGACCGGGCACGATGGTTTCGAGCTCGCCCTGCGCCTCGTACCACGGCGAGGTGATTTCATACCGCAGACCGTAATTGAAGGTCAGGCTGGATTTGACACGCCAGCTATCCTGCGCATAGAGGCCCAGGTAGTAGGCGCGCGTGTGAAACGTCTCAGACGCGCCCTGCTGGAATTGGTTGGGAGCACCGACTAGAAAATCAACCCAGTCGCTGCCCGTCTCCTGGCCATTGAAGCTGAAGGTCCCATCGTTGGCGCCAAAGTTGTATTGGGTGATCTGATCGTAGTGGGCGCTCCCGCCGAACTTGAAAGTGTGGGTACCCTTCACAAGGGAAAAGTTATCCATCAATTGATAGGTGTTGTTGTACTGGCCCGAGAAATATGCGGGAACACCGATGCTGAAATTGTTGAAGCCGATCTGCGGGACGCCCTCGAATTGCTTGTCCTGTATCACCAGGCCCAGCGTGCTGGGGCCGGTGACAAAGCCCAGAGAATCCAGGGTAACGCCTGTTCCCTGGCCCGGGAAAAAGCCATCCGTCATCCGCATGTAATGCAGGCGCAGCTCGTTGACTGCGGTTGGGCCGAGGGTCTTGGTGTCGGCAATGTTGGCCATCTGCGCCCGCCCGATGTTGTTCGGTGTAAAGCCGGGGAGATTCACTGAGGCATAGGGGTTGGCCTGAGTAAAATTGTCGATGAAGTAATAGCCTGATATCAGGCCGAAACGGCTGTTGTAATCCAGACGGTAGCTGCCCTTGTCGTCATTTAACGTCTCGTTAGCCGATGATGTGGAGAAATACTGACCGGAATTGGCCGCCGGGATGTATTTCATGAGTTTCTGCGACGGCGTGGTGATCACCGATTGCGGAATCACGGCGTTGGGGAAAACGCAATCCGAGCTCAGCGCACATCCGGGAGTATAGTAGTGCTCGCCCGGTGTGACGGTGTAGCCAAGTTTTTGGGAAAGCTGGTTCGCCCAATACCCGCCAGTGACGGTTCCCGTAAGCTGGCTCGCCAAGTCAGAAACATTGCCCTGGCGGTCCGCGGCTGAAGGCACCAGGATGTCGCCGGTGCTTTGACCGACGATCTGCCGCGATCCCTGGTAATCCACAAAGAAGAACAGCTTGTCCCGGATGATGCGCCCACCACCCGTCGCGCCGAACTGGTTCTGGATGAACTTGCCGAGGTTGGGGCTGTAGAAGTTGCGGGCGTCGAGATCGGTGTTACGGAGAAACTCGAAGACATCGCCATGAAAATCGTTCGCGCCGGATTTGGTGATGGCGTTGATCTGACCGCCGCTATAGTTGCCGTATTCGGCATCGAAATTATTGGTGATGATGCGGAACTCGGCAATGGAGTCGAGGTTGGGAATGATCGTGGTGCCCATATATGCTCCCTCCTCGACGTTTCCGCCGTTGACCATGAACCCATTGGCGGCCTCCCGCTGGCCGTTGACCGACAGGCTGCCGGCGTTGAGATTGCCCGACGGGCTCAACACGCTGTACTGCCCCGAGGAGGTCGGTGTCACGCCCGGTTGCAGTGCCAGCAAGTCCGTGTAGCTTCGGCCATTGAGCGGAACGGTCGTCATTTTGGTCTCGCTGATCACCTCGCCCATCTGGGTATTGGTAGTCTCTACTTGGACGGCGGCGGCATTGACGGTGACCTCCTGGCTGGCCTCGCCGAGTTGCAACGGAATATCCACCTGCAGCGCGGTGTTGACGTCCAGTGTCAAGCCTGTCTGCTTGAAGTCCTTGAAGCCTTTGGCGCGCACGTCCAGATCGTAGCGGCCAACGGCAAGCGCCGGAAACGAATAGAAGCCCGCGGAATCAGTTTTCGTGACTGTTTTGATGCCGGTCTGTGTTTCGATAGCCGCCACATCGGCTTCGGGTATCACAGCACTGGTCGGATCTTTCACCGTGCCGGAAACGCGGCCGGTGACCGCACCGAAAGTCGCCGGAGTACAAAGGCAAATCAGCAACATAGCTGCGGCTGCGAAATACGACGGTAGTCTCATCGGACCCCCCTCCTCGTTCGGATCGGCCTAACAGCCGACTTTTCGATGAGCACAAAAATATCACGCACCTAGGGCGTTTACAAGTGAATTCAACAAAAAGTCAAGATCCTGGTGCTTGAGCGTGGGTGTCACAGGCCCGAGAAACACCTCCGGCAGGAATCCTGCGTTAGAATCCACGAATGCCTTCCAGTACCGTAACGGGGTCCCGACCCACGCTTGCCCACGGCATTCTAGCCCTTGTAGTGCTCGTTGAAATCGTTGGCTGCCGGAAGGCCGGACCTCCGTACAGCGTCGACCAGGCCATCAGTACGTTCAAAGTCGAACCTGGTTTTCACGTCGAGAAATACACCTCCGAGCCCAATGTCGAATCGCCCGTGGCCATGGACATCGACGAAAATGGCCGAACCTACGTGGTGGAGGATCGTGGTTACCCGCTCAGTACCGACAATCCGCTCGGTAGGGTGAAGCTTCTCGAAGACAGGAACGGAGACGGCATCTTCGATCGCGTGACCGTTTTCGCGGACAAACTCGTGATGCCCACGGGCGTCATGTGCTGGAAGAAAGGCATCCTGGTAACTGACGCCCCCAACGTCTGGTATTTCGAAGACACCAAGGGCGACGGCAAAGCCGATGTGCGCAAGTTGGTGCTGACGGGATTCGCCGTTACCAACCCGCAGCACACGGTGAACAACCCCATCTACGGTCTCGATAACTGGATTTATCTCGCGCATGAAGGTCCGGCGACCGCCATCATTTACAAAAAACAGTTCGGCGATCGCGGCTCCGATATCCGATTTCCGGACCAACCGGAGGCGCCCCTTCTCAAAGAGCACAACCGCAACGTGCGCTTCCGGCCGGACTCCCTTCAGGTCGAAGCCCTTTCCGGCAGTTCTCAATACGGACAAGCGTTCGACGACTGGGGTCACCATTTCACCACGAACAATTCCGACCACGCGCGCGAGGAGGTGATCGCGGCGCGATACCTGGAGCGGAATCCGGACCTTCCCGTCTTCTCCGCTATGCAGCAGATCCCCGATCATGGAGCCGCAGCGAAGGTCTATCCCATCACGTTGCACCCGCGTTTTGAGATGCTCACGGAGGTTGGACAATTCACGTCCGCCTGCGGTATCACTTTCTATCGCGGATCACTGTTCGTCGCCGAGCCGGTGCACAACCTGGCGCATCAGGACCTGCTTGCGGATGCCGGCGCCACATTTGTCGCGCGGCGCGCTCACCCGGATGTCGAGTTTCTAGCTTCGACCGATGCCTGGTTCAGGCCCGTGAATTTCTATGCTGGGCCGGACGGCGCGCTCTACGTGATGGATTTCTACCGGCTGGTCATCGAGCATCCGGAATGGATGTCCACCGAGGCTCAGAAGTCGCCGGACCTGACTAAGGGTATCGATCGCGGCCGCATCTATCGCATCGTGCCCGACGGTGCGCCTGCGCCGAGGCCAATCAAGTTGGGTAAGGCATCTGACGCGGAATTGGTCCGGGAGCTGGAGAATCCACTCATCTGGTGGCGGCGCACGGCGCAACGGCTATTGGTAGATCGCCAGGCCGTTGATGCCGCGCCGGCTCTCGTGCGCATGGTGCATGAAAGCCAATCGCCCGTGGGGCGCCTCCATGCGCTTTGGACCCTCGAAGGAATTGGCAAGCTCGACCCGGCAGAGATTCAGACTGGTCTAGCGGACCAAACTGCCGGCGTGCGGGAGAATGCCATTATTTTGGCCGAGCCCCGTCTCAAAACCTCGCCGCCATTGGTTCGAGCATTGATCGCTATGGCCAAAGATCCGGACGCCAGAGTGCGATTTCAATTGCTGTGCACTCTGGGTTCGCTAAATTCGCCTGAGGCCCGCGCGGCACGTGACGAATTGCTGTCGCGCGACGTGGAAGATAAGTGGTTTCAGATCGCTGCTCTGAGCTCATCATCAGATGAGGCTCCGCGTCTTTACGCCAAAGCCATTGCGAGCGACCACGAAACGCCGGGGCGTGTGAGCTTCATTCGCCAGGCTGCTTCCGTAGTCGGTGCCCGGCACAAGCCAACAGAGGTACAAAGCGTAATCGAGAAGGTTGCTGGTACTACCGCGGCCAATGCCGATTGGTGGCGCGCCGCGAGTCTGGAAGGGCTGGCGCTGGGCATGCGCGGCATTGGACCAGGTGCGTTTGGCGCTGGGCAGCAAACGCTGCTCAAACTGTTCGACAGCACGCAACCAGCCATTCGCCGCGCTTCTCTGCGCCTGATCGAGATGGGTGGTCTTCCCCCAAGTAGCGCGCCTGCGGTGCAGCACGCCTCCAAGATCGCAGCCGATCGGCAGGCCGACCCGGATCTGCGGGCGGATTCCATCGGCCTTCTGGCCAAAGCGGGTCCGGAGACGCAGCAAGCACTCCTGCGGCAATTGATCGATCCGCACGAGCCCGATCAGGTGCAGGCCGCCGCGGTGCGTGCCTTTGGCAAGATCAAGGGCGACGACACTGGCAAGTTCCTTCTCTCAAAATGGCGCGCGCTGACGCCAGCCGCCCGCACCGAAGCGGCCAATGCCATGTATCTGGAACCAAGCCGGGTCTGGTTGCTGGTAAACGCCCTTAAGGCTGGCGACGTGCAGCCATGGACCCTGTCATTCACTCATCGCCGCCGATTGATCATGAACGTTGACCCAGCCATCCGCGACGCAGCGCGCCCTCTTCTTGACGAAAGCAAAAGTGAGCGCGAAAAAGTCGTAAAGCAGTATGAAGCCGCGCTCGATCTCCCGAGCGATCCCGCGCGTGGCCGTGAAGTGTACAAATCCATCTGCATCAAATGTCATCGATTTGCCGGTCTCGGCGTGCAGGTGGGACCGGACCTTGCGACAGTGCAAAATCGGCCCAAGAAAAGCCTGTTGGAAGACATCCTGATGCCCAACAAAACCATCGCCCAGGGCTATGAAGCCTACGTCGTCGAGACCACTAGTGGAATTCTCGACGGCGTTCTCGGTGCGCAGACGCCGACAACTATCGCTTTGCGTCACGAGGACGGTAAGGAAGATATCATCCAACGCAAAGACATCAAGCAGATGTACGTCACCAACGTTTCCGCCATGCCGGGTGATTTGGAGAAACAAATCACGCAACAACAGATGGCAGACCTGCTCGAATTCCTGAAGACGACTCACTAAACTACATCAGAGCGTCTTCAGAAAAGCGATGAGCGCCCGCTTGTCCTCAACAGACAAATCCAGGCCATAACGGTGACCCTTTACCGAACGACGGCGGCCGTCAGATCCTTTGAAGCCCGTTGGCACATAATCATCCCGTAGCCGGGCGGGATCGAACCAGTCCTCGAGCGTGAGAACGGAGCCATTATGCTCGAACGGGCCGCGATACCAAACTCCTTTCAGTGACGGCACCTTGTAATAGCCCGTGCCCTTGTGGGTCTCTAGGGAGTAGCGCGGGTCGGTACCGATGCGCGTTTCCATCAGATCGAACAGGTGCTTGTGGTCTTCCGGGGGCTCAAAGCCGTCCACGGGGATGAGCCGGTTATTCGTATACAGGGGGAGCGTGTGACAGGAGGCGCAACCCGCGTGTTCGAACACCATTTTTCCGCGTTTGGCCGCGGACTCCCAATGATTCGGGTTCTGCGGCGGATGAAGCGAATATACATAAAGCGCCAGCGCATATAGCTGCTCGTCGCTGTAGCGCTCGGTGTGACCGCCTTCGGCTGCCGGCGGCGCCGAAACGCCGTAACGATCGAGTTTGAAAACATCCTGCACCAACGAGCAGTAGCGCATGAGATCGCCAACGCCACGGTGTCGCACGAGACCGGTGTGATCCAGATAGTGCCGATCTTGCACACCAATCAAATCGGGAATCTGCGGAGGCAGGAAGATGCTGGTATTGCTGCGCGCAGTCACGCCTGGCGGAATCGCCTCTCCGGCCGCGATCAAGTCATCGAGCGACATGGTTTGCGCGCGATGGTTCAGGTCATCTGCCAGCCATGGCATCTCAAACTGCCGCGCGAACCCACGGATGCGATCCAATACTTTGGCGGGATCGCCAAAGTGGGCGGCCCGGCGAAGCATCATTGCACCTTCACGATCGCCGGGATTGTTCCCCTGTGCACCGGGAACCACCGTTCCATCCGCCAGCACCCGTGTGTGGCAGGTATTGCAGCCCATCGAACCTAGCTCTACCTCGCCTTTTCGCCGGATGATCCATCGCGCGAATGGAACCGTACCGTCACTCGCGACCGGCATGCCAGAGTTCTTGTAGAATGCGGGATCGCGCACCTCTGCGGCACCGAAGAACACGGGGCTGTATGCGGTCGGTGCGTTAAACACGAGAGCACCAGCGCTGATCCAATCCGCGGGCGTCTTCGGTTGGGCGGGATCGAATGCGACCTCAGGCTCCTGCCGCCGGAGCCAATCCATATAACCGGCCGGTTCCCGATCCGGGCGGTAAACCGGATAGCTCTTATAAATGGTGCGTACCGGTAACCGATAGTACTCGTCTTCAGAAATGTGGATGGGCGAGTATCTCGCATTCGCGAGCGGCACCTCAAGCGTATCAACGTCCGATTGTGTCCACGTTTTCGGCACGTCGGCCGAAATGGCCAACATCACCGGGAACATTACCCACCAGGTCACAGAAGCTCCGTTTCCAACAATGGATTATTTCATGACGCCGACATTCCCATGCGGCCAAGGCTCAATCCGAGTCCACAGCCAATTTGATATCATCCCTGGGCAGCGTGGTCAAACGAACGTTTCTCCAATTGCTCGCGGCCGCGATTGCCGGCCCGGTGATTGCTCCTCTATGCTCTTGGGTGGAGAAGCAAAAGCTGACCAACTGGGCGGGCAACCTCACCTACAGCACGGACCGGGTGCACGAGGCCGCATCGATCGAGCAGATCCGCTCGGTTCTGCGTTCAGAGCAGAAAGTGAAGGTGCTAGGCACACGGCATTGCTTCAATTCCATCGCGGACAGCCGCTATAACCTGCTTTCGGTCATCCCCATGCACGAGGTCGTTTCGCTCGATATCGGGGCCCGAACCGTGACCATCGACCCGGGCATCACATATGGACAGCTCAGCCCGTACCTCGACAGCAAGGGTTTCGCGCTGCACAATCTCGCGTCGCTTCCCCACATCTCAGTGGCTGGCGCGTGCAGCACCGCGACCCACGGTTCTGGCGACAAGAACGGAAACCTCGCCACAGCAGTCTCAGGACTCGAAATGGTCACTGCCGGAGGGGACGTGGTGAAACTCTCCAGGAAGCTGGACGGCGATCTTTTTCCGGGCGCCGTGGTGGGCCTCGGCGCGCTCGGTGTCATCACGCGGATCACTCTCGATATTCAGCCTACGTATTCCGTGCGGCAGTACGTGTATGAAAACCTGCCTCTCGCGCAATTAAAGGAGCATTTTGACGAGATTCAGGCGAGCGGCTACAGCGTCAGCCTGTTCACCGACTGGCAGAAACAGCGCATCAATGAGCTTTGGATCAAGAGTCGTGCTACAGACGGGCAGGATTTCGCTGCACCGCAGGAATTCTTCGGAGCGCAGCTCGCGACTCGAAACCTCCACCCGATCGCCGAGTTGTCTGCCGAGAACTGCACCGAACAAATGGGTGTGCCGGGCCCCTGGTACGACCGGCTGCCTCATTTTCGTATGGGCTTCACGCCGAGCGCCGGCAAAGAGCTGCAGTCGGAGTATTTCGTTCCCCGGCGCAACGCCATTGACGCCATTTTGGCGGTGGAGCGGTTGCGCGACCAGGTGGGCCCGCACCTTTTGATCTCGGAGATCCGTGCTATCGCCGCCGATGACCTCTGGATGAGTACGTGCTACAAGCGGCCCAGCGTTACTATCCACTTCACCTGGAAGCAGGACTGGCCGGCGGTCAGACGCCTGCTGCCAATAATCGAAAAGGAGCTTGGCCCATTTCTGCCACGCCCTCACTGGGGCAAGCTGTTCACGGTGCCGCCGGCCGAGCTGCGATCGCGGTATGAAAAGTTGCCGGATTTCATCCGGCTGGCAAACGAGTACGATCCCAAAGGGAAGTTTCGGAACGACTTCCTGTACGTGAACCTATTCGCGAGTTGATTGTCACTGAGGCCAAAATGACCGCGATCATGAAAATCCGCTGTCCCCTTCCAGTCGCCCTGCTGGTTTGGATGGTGCTGCACGCGCTTCCGCTCGCAGCGCAAGGTCCGCGACATTTGCCCGAGCATATTCCGCCACGAAGGTCATCCCAGATGCAGGATGGCCCAGGTGGTGTGAACACATCGCTGCCTCGTCTTCCATACCTGCCTTGGGACCAGCAGTGGTGGACCCGCATGTTCGACGCAGGCATCAAGTACGTGCGCATCGGTCAGTACGAGGACACGTCGGACATAAGCGGCTGGGACTGGGTAGAGCAGGAAAAGGGGCGGTTCGCCATAAAACCGGAGCTGGACCTCTATGTCGATTCGCTGGTGGACAACGGGACAATCGTCCAATTACAGCTTCTCTACGGCAATCCTATCTACACGTCTCCGGCCAGCATTCTTCCGCGCTCCATCACGCCGACACCAGCTTCCGTGCACAACCGCGACCTGGGACTGTATTCCATCTTTTGGCCGCCAAAAACGCCCCAGCAGATCCAAGCTTTTCTGCGTTACGCAACGTGGATGGTGAACCACTTCCGTGGCCGCGTCCGTTACTATTCGTTATGGAACGAGCAGGACGGAAGCTATTGGAATTTGAACCCCGATCCGGAAGAATATGGACGCCTGCTGGGCGCGTTTGTAAAAGTCGTGCGCGAGACCGATCCCCAGGCCAAGGTTGTCTATGGCGGCCAGGCAAGCCTGGACACGGAGTTCGCGCGCCGGGCGCTGAGCGCCTGCCAATGTGCCGCCGGAATCGATGTCTTCGCCTATCACACGTATCCCGGCGGCTATGTGTCCAATGCGGCTCCCGAGACCATGGATTCTGGCGCCTTCGGCGAACACACAACCATAGCGCTGCGGAAGGCTGTCACTTCATATCCCGGTGTCCGGCCGGACATCCAGTTCTGGGACGACGAGTATAACTCTCTGCCAACGTTTTCAAGTGATATGAGTGAATCCATTCAGGCGAAATACGTCCCGCGCACCGTGATGTACAACTGGGCAGCCGGTGTTCCCACTTACTTATGGGAACTGGTGAATGACACGAGCACCAGTGAGGGCGACAATTTCGGAATCATTCACGGCATGATGCACCGGTCCGAGGACTTTCAGCCGAGGCCGGTCTTTTACACGCTGGCCCGCACCAATGCGCTATTCGGCGATACCGTCCGCGACTCTTCCATAGGGGTCAGCCTAGCCGACCGGGCTCCTCTGGAATCCGCCAGCCTTGCGCCTTTCTACGCCTACGGATTTCGCTCGCGTCGAGGCAAGGTCATTGTGGCTTACTGGCTCGCCGAACGCACCCATCCGAAGCACCCTTTCGAGCCAATTTACGTCGACCTGACTCTGAACAGTACAGGAATTGTTCACCCCGTGCTGATTGACATCGATTCCGACAAGATTTCGCCGCTCGCGTGGGAGAGTTCACCAGCCTCCACTCTGCGTCATGTCCCCGTACGCGATAGCGTGATGGCTATCGCCGACGAGAGTTATTTCGATTGGGACGTCTTGCCGGATATCCCGGCGCCGTTGCGTGCTGAGATCCACGGCGCAGACGTGAAGCTTACTTGGCCGCCCCTCCACAGCGCAGATATGCGTATCGTTGTCGAACGCCGCGTCGATCGGCAGAAGGGCTGGGTCGAACTCAAAACACTACCGGGGGACACCTCCTACGAAGAACGTGAGGACGCCAAAGTCTCGAGCGTCGCGTTTCGCGTCCGCGCCGCCAATGCGTACGGGAAATCTGGCTACTCGAACGTTGAAACCGTTGTGGTATCGGGAGGCGCTAAAGTTAAACCAAGAGACCGGTGATCAGGCGGCAATGCCGAGGATCCACATCTCTTGCTCTCCTCGACCTAGTGGCTCTGAACAATCGAAACCGACGAAGCGGCCTCGGCCGTCGACTTATGCCGCGCAGCTCCAGTGGGGAGCCTCTCATGGTATGCAAGAGCGAAATGATATCCGACGCGTGAAACAGCTCGTCGCGATCCGGACCTATGTCCGAGGGCACATCCGATGCACCTTCGCAAGAAAAGGGCCGGCAAGATGTTTGGCGACATTGTTTCGCGAACATCTTTCGGCCCTACTAAAGTAGGCGTGACGACTTGCAGCCGCATCCGCTCTCGATGGCGATTGCGAGAATCACTACACCCAAGGAGTGGCAACGGTGTTCTTCAGTTGCTTAGGATTTCGTAAGTGGTGACCATTTCTTCCTTTCCGGCCAAGCCGAAGTTGCACGTCTTCCACGATTCCTGCGTTTTCCCCGGGTACAGACTTCCGCCAAAGAAGGCGCGGCATACATGCAGCTGAGCTCCATTGCTGTCGATACCGGCCGGGAAATCAAACTTCGGGATCCCCAGCCAGTTCGGGCGAAACACAAGATACGAAGAGATCGTGTGTTCCACTCCTGCGTAGGAAATGTTGCAGCCGCCGAAGCTCGGATGCAGTTTCCCCGGATGGTTGACCCCGGCGAAGATGGCTGAACAGACGTAAAGAGGGGTGCCGTCCACATCGGTCCCGGCGTGAATGGCGTCCTGCGGCACGAAACCATTGCTCGCGGGGTCTATGGCAAATCGGCATCGCGGGATTCTCGGCGACCAGAACCTGATAGTTGGCCAGCAAGAGCCCTTTGCCGGAATAGGGTACGAGGCAGCCGCCATAGCCCGGCCCGATCTCCCCAAGTTGCAATGAGATCGGTCCAATTGGAGGCGCCCCATGCGGACCCAAGCCAACCTCGCCACGGCAGATGTACAAGGACCTAGGGGAAATACCCCCGCCGACGACAGCATTAACCGGGATCACGCCGCCGCTCTCGGCTTGCCAGCTCGTCACCAGAAACTCGAAATCCGGAAGAGAGATCTCTAGCCCTCCATAACTAAAGTCACAAGTGGCGGCACCAGGAGTGTACCGGCCGATCCGCAAACCAAAGCCTTCGCGTTCGCCGGCGCGGCAAGTGTACAGCGGGGTTTTGACGCCCGTAGGCGAACTAGGAACCACATAACCATCAGCCAGCGCGTCGAAGGGTATGACAGGGGCGCCGGACGATCCGCTCGAAACCCAGTTTTGAGCCATTGCGAAGTTGCAGGCAAGCAGGAAACCCGCAAACGGCCCATAGTAACGTCTCAATATCGAACCTTGCTTGAACATTTTCTTCTCCAATGGAAGTAATTTTGAGGGCACTGCCCTCGCTTCCAAGGCGAAGAATAAGGCTGAATAAGATGTGAGTCGTGTGAAATTCGTAAAACGTCTGTAAATCGCACCCCGACGACTCCGTTCCAATAGCCTGGTCCCTTGAGGCCGCAGCGGATGCCGCGAGCCGCCAAGTATGGTTAGCGGCGCACGCCGGCCAATTTACAATTCTTTTACCCACACCCCACGATTTCTAATGCCCTCCAGCCTCAATATCGCCTTGTAACGAGGGCGGGGCCCTCCAAAAAACTTGAATAGGAGAGAAGACAATGCTAAAGCAACTCTGCTAATCCTGGCGGCGCCCGCCGCCCTCAACCTGTTGGTAACGGTTTCTCCGCTGATGGCGGATGGGAGAAACGAAATCAGCTTCGACCTGGTCGCCAATCCAAAGTTTGCGGCCTGCCTGGTGGCCGACCCGAGCGGGCCGGCGCCTTCAGCCAAAGTGACTGTCAGCCGGGGCACGGCCAACGACGTGATGATCGTCGAACTGCAGAATTTCAAGCCTGAGGCGGCCTTCGACCTGTTCACAGTGCAGCGTAGCCAACTCCAGGCTGATGGCACCCCCGATCCCAATTTCAAGGGTTTCGGTCTGTCCTGGTTCCAGTCTGAACTTCACGTGGGTAGCGACGGAAAAGCAGAGGCCGTTGTAAAGAGTATTCTGCTGGATGCCATCTTTGGGTTTGATGGCGACGCAATTCCCGGTTCCGTTCCCCCCAAGTCGCTGGTCCCACCGACCCACACGTTCCACGTCGGGTTCTGGTTTGACAGCCCGCAAGACGCCGCGGCCTGCGGCTTCGATCCAACCAAATCTACGCCGTTCAACTCGGTTCAGAAGGCCGGCCCCACTGCCATGATCAGCTTGCCCAACGCGGTTTCCGGCCTGGGTCCACTGTCCACGAACACGGGCAGCGCGGCAGGCAACGCATATTGACGCTGGTTGATAACACTGCTGGTAGCTCTGCCGGTGGCATGTGCGGAAGCGTACCGAGTTAAAGGCGGATTCCATCCAAAGTGTGCGAGGAAGCAGAACGCCGCTTCCTCGCACATCTGACCGGTAGCCCACCTGGCCCGGCCGCTTGATAACACCCCTCCTTCAGTGCGTTCTCCATGACTTCTGACGACCGCTTCAGCGTTCAAACGAATAGCAGCGGACTTCGCATTTCCCTTGGGGTGAGCTCAGGTTGTGTGAGGACTCACTGACGCGTCTGCGTTTCGCATTTACTGCGGCCGCGACCCACCGCCTCCCATCGGCGTCCGGCTTCACCTGCCAGGCCACTTCGCCAGTGTCTACGCGCTATCCGGAGGTCGTGTCGACGCTTCTCCGCCTATGCCCAGCTCTTGCGAAAGCTACACAGGAAAACAGAGGCACGCAAAATCGAGGCACAGGTTGAAGGGCTGCACGCAAGCTGATCGCGAGAATCCAGGAAGATTCGAAGTGGATTGGAGAGACTTGCAGACCCGAGGGAATTAGCAAGAACGTCGGGCACCTTCCCAGCACGCGCCTTGGCTTCTCCCATGCCGGTGCGTACATCCCAGATTCGCAGATCTGCAATCATTGCAAGACTGCGGTCAAGAGCTTTGAATTAGCTGGGCTTAGGTGAAACCGCGACCAGGACCACGCTTAGTGCCCCCGACCGGTCGCGCAGCCCATAGGCGGACGGTACGACCGCCGCAACATCCGCGCGCATCCGAAAGTTCTTATCCCGACTGAAAGGACAAGTGTCGAGTGCCGGTTCTTATTTCTTGCGCTTCTTACGCTTGTCGGACTTGTCAGCGGCTTGGTCTTCGGGGCTGAGGCCGAAGCGTGGACTGAGCTTATTTTTCTTCGGAACTGGCGGCGACGGTGGTTGCCGCCCCTTCCGGGATGCCGAAGCTTGGGAGGCTATATCCTCAGGACTTAAGCCGAACATCGGGCCGGGCTTGTCTGGTCCGATGGTTCGCTTGACAGGCTTACCCTCCTTCAGCGTTGCAAACCGGGCCGGCACAGCCATTCGAGTGGGAAGCGTCTTGGCAACGACCGGTTTCGGCGCTCCAGCGGCCTTGGCCGCCGATGCGCTAAACGGATGCTCACCGCCCAGCGCCGGATTGGCTTCGTTACAGTGGGTTTGGATGCAGGCTTCCAGCGCGGCCAGGTTTACGCCCTTTGCAGCTAATTGCTTCGCGAATTCGCCGCCCAGGACCTTCTGGCTGAGAAGACATCTAAGGACTTCGCACCAGCGATCTTCACCAGGGATCTGCCCGGGTTTATCACCACCGGGGAACACGACCGCGGTCAGTTTCTGCTCACGCTGGAATGGCTGACCCTCCAAGGTGGTCCCTTGAGCCCGGACCCGCACGGTGTAGACCCCGGTAATAGCAGCAGTGAAGCCCGTGCTAAAGCGGCCGGGATCTGTTTGAGTTAGAGCGAGCGTGGAGCTAGAACCGTCCGGGCGCCGGACCTCCGCCCAGACTGTGGCGCCCTTATCGAGCGGCACGTCGTATTGATCGATTGCGGCGAGCACGGTGATTCCGGCACCCGGCTCGAAGCTGTTCTGGAGCAAGCTGGCTTTAAAACGCAGGTTAGAGTAGGTGTGAATCAAAAGGCTGTAAGGTAACGAGGCCCCCTTCAGAGTCGCCATCAGATTCCTATCAGCGTTCTTAGCGCGGGCGTTTAAGCCGAGAAGAACGTGCCACTGGCCGGCATGGGTGCCTACGATATCCGCGGCGAGCATCGGCAGCGATGCGCGATAGTAGCTCGTACGCGGCGTACTGACGAACCGGGACGTTGTTCCGGCGTTGGCTCGGGCGGGGTCGATGATGGTGCCGTCGGGGGCCTCGAGCCGAAAGTCGATGTAAGAAGGCGCCGGGCTCAGCAAAACCACATCAACCGAGATGTCCGCCTGGGTCAGAACGTAGGGGATGCGATGTGTGGTGCCGAACACCAGGTTGCCACGCGGATCCAGGACGGCGCTGGAGTTCTGAATTCCAGCCTGTATTTTCAGGAAATACTCGGTCAATGCAAAGGTCTCATCCGGAGTAATTGGTCCCGTGACCACCAAGTAGCCGCCATGGCTTTGAGTGATGTCATTGAGCGCGGCGGTGCTGATGGCGGCCGCCTGACCGAAGCCGATCGCAAAGGTATTCGCAGTCAGGCTCCCACTTACCTCACTGATCAAGGGGTGAGTGTTTTCCAGGCCGTCCGTAAGAACCACCATCGCGTTGACGGTATAGGTTCCTGCCACGGCGTCCAGCGCAGCCTTAGCGGCTTGTATACCACCTCCAATGCATGTCGAGCCACGAGGATCGAGAGTCATCGCGGGATCGGAGGCGATGGTAGTTGACGGAGACGATATATGAAGAGCCTGTGTCCGGCCCGCACCTCCCGGAATGGGGCCAACGTTCTGGACCGGCATGAGCGTGTCCACGAGATTATCGAATCTCACGATGCCGAGGCCGTCTCCGTCCTGCATGACATCGACGAACGTGGACACCGCGGTTCGCAATAGCTCGACGCGCGGATGTCCGTTGCCGGCGTCGATTGCCATGCTTCCCGATCGATCGAGGACCAACGCTACCGCGGACGTCTGCCGGGGCACGGTGTTGGCCTGCAGATTCACCACCCAGGGCCCAAATATTGTCCCGGTGCCGGAGTCGACCGCCTGAACCGTCACGCTGCCCATGGCGCTAGATGGCGCAGGAGTGGACGTGTACGAAATCCAAGCGGAGAACGCTGATCGCTTTCACAGGAGAACACTGATCGGTTTCCCAGGAGATTCAGTGATCGGCTTCAGAGGAGAACGGGTGATCGGTTTGGTGGAGAATCCGCAGGCCCACGTCGCGCGCACGAAAGGCTTGGCGTACAGGAACTTTCCATTAGTGCGATCCAGCGCGTCAAGATGGCCGTCACGATCCGCGTGTACCAAGCCCTTTATGATTTGTGAGTCGATATGCAAATCAACCAGCACCATTTCGTTGACACCGTCAAAATCCCAGACATCATGTGGCGTGAACTGGTAATGCCAACGTAGCTTGCCGGTGTCGGCGTCGAGCGCCACAACACAATCGGTGTACAGATTGTCGCTCCGGCCGCGCGGCTCGGGATGCCGACTGAGAAAAACCCGCTCTCGGCAACACGACCAAGACCACGAGAAGACACTCACGGACTTTTTTCAAGTTTCGCATCCGATCCACCGTACCACCCACCTCCGTGGTGCGGCCACCGGTCGATGATTACGATCCCGAAGGCGACCGATCCCTCTAGCGCCGGCCGACAACGCTACTGCGAGAGTGATGAGTGCCCAAGTAAGTTCAAGAGCTGCAACAAATCTATATCCGTTGTTTCTGTGTGGCGCAACGTCGTTTCAGACAGCCACAGGCGGACTAACTGGCGCTTTGGATACTTCCTCTAGCGCCGCAACCAAGCTCTTCTCGATCAGTTCACACATCTCATCGAGTTCCGCGTCGGTAGCCACCAAGGCGGGCGAAACGGCGAACCAGGAGGGATCGACGCGGAGAATGATCCCATTCTTCAGCGCAGCTTTCTTCATCGCTGTACCTAGTTCAGGGAACGGTTCGAGCGTCCCGGTATCCTTCACGAGTTCGACACCCAATAGAATTCCCTTCCCTCGAACTTCACGAACCACTCCGTACTTTCTCAGGCCTTCGAAGCGCGTCCGCAACCGCTCACCCATGCGGCGAGCCTGTTCGTCCAGACGGTTCTCGACGATCTCGTTGATTACCGCTATACCGACAGCGGACGCGAGAGGGTTACCCGCAAAAGTATGCCCATGGGCGAACTGCACATTGTCGGCCGAAGCGCCCCAGAATGCGTCTGCCATGTCTTCACGAGCGATCATCGCGCCGATCGGTACCATGCCGCTGGATAATCCCTTCCCGCAGCAGATGATGTCCGGTGTTACGCCGTATGTCTGAGCGGCAAACATACTCCCGGTCTTCCCGAAACCTGTTATGACTTCGTCGAAAATCAAAATCACGTTGTGTCGATCGCAAATCCGGCGAAGCATGCGAAAGTACTCCGCCGTGGGTGTGATGATCCCTCCCGTATTGCCGATCGGCTCCACAATGAAGCCCGCCACCGTATCCGGATCTTCCGCGATGATGACGTCCTCCACCGTTTCCGCCGCGAAGCGGTTGCACTCCTCCCAAGTGGCGAACTGGTCGCGGTAGTGGGATGGCGGGAAGACCTTGATGAACCCCGGCATCTGAGGCTCGAACTTCGTCTTGCGTGGTCCCGTTCCGCTGGCCGACATGGCGCCCGCGGTGCCGCCATGATAGCCGTAATACCGGCTGATGAATTTGTATTTGCCAGGATGCCCCGTCTGCTTGAAGTACTGGCGCACGAACTTCATTGCGGATTCGGTTGCTTCCGAGCCTCCGCTGAAGCCTTTCACGTACTTCAGATTCCCGGGGGCGACAGCGCCGAGCCGCTCGATGAAATCTAGCGTCACGCTTGCGATTCCGTGCAAAGGCGGAGCGAACGTTATCTTCTCCATCTGCTTTCGCATGGCATCGAGGAGGCGTGGATGGCCGTGTCCTAGCGTGGCAACGAAAATTCCGCCGATCGCGTCGAAATAGCGCTTGCCTTCGGTGTCCCAGTAGTACACGCCCTGCGCGCGTTCGACAATCAGCGGATCGCGCAGGAAATCCGTGAGCTGCTGATAGTCAATAAAAGTCCGCTTGAGTAGCGTTTCCTGACGAGCAGTAATTTTCATAGAAACTCGTTTCTCATTCCGCCCAGTCGACTCGTGCCCACAAGTACGGCGAGTACGCCAGATTGTCGAAGCGCAGAGCCGTGAGAACCTGGCATTCGAAACTGATCATCGATGCTCGGTTCATCCAACCGGTTTTGATCCGCTGCAACTGGCCCGCCTTCAGTATAAAGGTGCGCTCGCGCATCTCGGGTGCGCGGACGGTCAGCTCGACGTCCCGATCCAGAGGATTGTACACGTCAAAGCCTATCAAAACGCGCGGGTAGAAAAAGCGGAACTGCGCCTTAGTGGCTCCGGTGCCAGCAGTGCAAAGCGAAAACGTGCTCATGCGGCCATCTGGCGGGCAGACCTTCCACGATTCCCTGCCCCAATCAATTACTCCTGACGGATACTCGCCTCGCAGCACCACGTTCGCCCCAACGTGGGGGTTATCGAAATCGACCATCAACGGAACCGGTTCGGTTGCTGTCCCCTGGACATCAACATCTCGGAATCGTTCATGCCGGATACGAAGGACGCGACTGGCATCGTCGAATGTATAGCCTTCCTGTTTCAGATCGTTGCGGCGAGCCAGCTTGCGGCCGCCTTCCGTCACCGCATCGGGCGCAAAACTGAGGCGCAGTACGTCTGTCGAAGACGGATCGAACGTGGAATAGGTCACCGATCCCCTTCCATAAGCGATCTTGGTAACCACCGAACTCGAACCCACTAGGTGGGACTCGTCCGCTGGAGCCCACTCGGGCACCGCCCAAAAACCATCCATCATGCGCCGCGGGCCATCAGAGAATTCGTCGGTGAACCACCACTGATTGCCAAATGGAGTGTGCGCGCCGGCCGGCATCCCCTGGAAATACGTGACCCAGTTGAATGATCGAAACGCTTCCTCCTTATATGCGACATCGCCGGTGCGCGCGTAATAAAGTGCCTCGATCGCCGCGAGGCGCGAGGTGTGGCTGTCACAACATTCATTCGGAACGCCGCAGCAGAAGCTCTTACCGTCGCCCTGCTCGGTCGTCACCGTGGCGCCATGGACGACGTACTTGGGCCACTTGGGAGTCGTCTTCACCCAATCAATCAGCTTGCGCGCATGATCGCGCCATTCCAGGTCCTTCTCAGGATTGAGCAGAACGTAGCGAGCATATTCCAGCGGAATCACCTGGTTCATGTTCCCCATGCTGGGCGTGACGTCTTCGAAGTAACCGACCCAGACGTTGTTCTTCATGGGGTACTTGTGCAGCCACTCCCAAGCCCCCTGGCGGACTTGCCGGTATGCGGCGACGTCACCCTGTTCGAGCCGGATCAGTTCGTCGAAAAGCATGATCGGTTCGACGACGTTCGCCGAGTACGGGCCCATTCCCCGCCCTTCCACCTTGCCGTCGCGCGCGTAACAACGCACCGGCCACGGAGAATTTTGCGCGTCCCCGGTCTTATAGTTCTTCACCAGGGCGGCGGCACAGCGTATAGCGGCCTCCAAATATTTCGTGTTGCCGGTCATCTCGTAAAAGCGCAGGTAAGCGTATCCATCTTCGCCAACCACGTGCGGCTCGAGAAAATCCTCGCCATGATGGCTCCAGCCGGTGTAGCGGCGATCACCGGGATTGGCTGACGTATACGGTACGCGCGCCCACGCGTAGTTTTCCGGCGTCAGGCCGTTCTCGAGTTCGTAGTCGATGAAATCCTGGAGAAACGTGATCGTGTTCGCATCACCAGTGTAGGGATACAGCCGCTCCATGAAACCTTGCACCATGGCGCGAAGATAAGCCGTGGAGTTTGCCCAATGCCAGTCGGGCTGCATCTCGAAGGTGGTGCGATCAAAATCGAAACAGCAATGAAAATAGTGGTAACGCTGCCGGTTGTACTGGTCCCAGAGAATGCTCCACTGCGTGAGGAAGTGAGAACTGTACGAGTAACCCGTGTTGTCCGGCATGGGCCATGGAAGCAGCTTGCCGCCGGAATCGAGTTGCACAGGCCGGCCCGCGATCGTCGGAGCATCAACGGTCGAGACGACTTTAAACGGCTCTTCGGCCGCTAACGCCGCACCGAACAAACTCAGCAACACCGCGCACCGACGCAGACGAATCATAGTTCACCTATTCGTTCAATAACTGGTGTCATATTTCGCAATCAAAACCGTAGCCACGAGGACAATTCCCGAACCCGTCAACGCCAGCGTCCCCAGCCGCTCACCGAGAAGAACGGCTGCCAGCAACACCCCGAAGATCGGCACGAGATAGAGCGAGACCGAAGCCACAGTGACATCCAGGTGCTCGAGTGCTGCGAAGAAGAACAACATCGATGCGCCGTACATCAGGATAGCCAGAAACGCGAACGCCGCCCACGATTGCCAGTCGAACGCGCTAAAAACGCGCCAATGGAACGGTTCCACCCAGATGAGCAGCGGCACGCTGGCGATCGACGCCGTGATGTAGCTGAAGATCAGGATCTCGATTTCCTGAAATCGCCGCAGCAGCCCTTTGCAGTAGGTGTTATAGAACGATGAGCCGAAGCAGCCAACGAGAATCAGGCCATTTCCCACTATATACTTCCCGTTCAGAAACGAGCTTTCCCGCAGGTCCGGGACCGACATGAGCAACACTCCCACAAGACCGATCGCGAGCGATGCGATGCGCAGCACGCTCAACTTCTCATGCAGCATGATAGAAGCCAGAACAGCCGTGATCACCGGAATCATCAGATTGAGAACGGCGCCGTTCGAAGCCAGCGACCGCGAAATACCCCAGGTCATGCCGAGCTGCGCCAGCACCTGACCGAGCACACCGGCGAGCGTGAACTTGCCCCAGTCCGACCATGTGGGCCGCAGCGCCGCGGGATTGGCGCGCCGTTTGTGGATCAGCATGGGGACGAACAACAACGTGGTGATGTAGAACGGCACGAACGTGATCGCGATGGGGCCCATGTGGCGATCCAGGAACTTCACCGCCGTGCCCTGCGCCGACCAGATGAGTGACGCCATGGCCAGCAAACCGAAATAACCGAGCATTCGGCCTCTGTGAATCTGTTTCTGTGTATCCGCTACACTCGCCATGCTTCACCCTTCCTGGACGATGACCCCGAAACGATCTGCGCCCATGGAACTGCCGTCGAAAACGTACGGGTTCATGCGGCGAATTTCCGCGTAACGCTCCACCACGCGTCGAAATGCGCCTTCTGCATCCTGGCGCGCCAGGACGGCCACCGTGCCGCCCGCTCCGCCGCCCGTGACTTTGGCCCCATACAAACCCTTCTCGACGCCCTCTTCTCGAACCAGATCGACCAGCAAATCCGTCGCCTCGTTGCCCAGGCCGCACTCGGTGTATGAGTAGTGCGATTGATACATCAGGTCACCCATCAGGCGCCAGGCGTCCTCCGTTGACGTGGCCCCGCGCGCCAGTTCCACGAACAACTGAATGCGCTGGTTCTCTTCCACCGCGTAACGAGTGCAGTTGCGCACGCGATAACAGGCATCCGGCCGCAGCGGCGTGAACGGGTCCGCGTGAAACTGTCCCTCGTGTAAAAACTCACGGCCATGCATTGCCTCGGGAAGACGCCCTTCGTACTTCGAGCGAAACAAAGACGGCGACATTTCCGAAACGTAGCCGCGCCATCGACAGTCGGTAAAACGCGGGATCTGGCTGTTCACGTCCGGCCGAACCTCCAGTCCTTCCCAGTCACAGATCAGCTTGTATCCCATGAACGCGCCCGCCCGCGCGGCTTCATATTCGATACCAGTCACTTGATGGCTGACCCCGGAATCTATCGCCCAACACTTCAAGTCCGCCGGCAAACGAACCAACGGCTGTACCTGGCATGGCTGGCAAACCAACGGCAGCACGTAGCCTTCATCGCCCATGACCACGGCCGCCTGGTCCATGATGCCGCAGGCCGATTCCGCAATCACATTCTCTACCCACTGGCAAGCTTCGGCCAGCTCAATACCGTGCAGATCGATGCCGTACGCGCGCGCCGCCGGTTTCATGACTGCAACCTCGATCGCCGCCGACGAGCTGACGCCCTTGTTCAGAGGAACCTCGGAGGATATATAGATGTTCGCTCCGCCCTTCACCGCCTCCGGATAATGGCGTCGCAGCAAATAGAAAATCCCAAGAACGTAGGCCGTCCACCGGCAGCTAGGATCTTCATTCGCCATGCGCCGCACAGTGTCCTCGTCGGTCAATGCATCGAACGCGAATTCGATCCAATCGCTCCAGCCGCGCTCCGCCATTTGCGGGTTCCAGAAACAGATTCGCTCATCGGACCGCAACTGCACCGCGGCCCACGTTGCCTCCCGGATGGTCGCCTCGAACACCAGCCCGCCGGTGTAATCGACGTTGCCACCCATCAAATCCAACCTGCCGGGCGAACGTCCTATATAGATCGGGCGACCAGGCTCGAAGAACGTGCGGGCGGCACAAATGCGGGCGATCTCTTTCTCAAAAGCCGTCACGCAAGCTCCCGAATGCTATCGGTCACATAGGTAATGGACTCCTCCGTCATACGGGGATGGATGGGAAGGCTGACATACTTCTGGAACAGCGATTCCGCCACCGGACACTCGCCGTCATGGTGCCCCAGTTTGCGGTAAGCCGTGGTCAAATGAATGGGCATGTAGTGCGACCACACTTTGATGCGCTTGCCTGTATAGAGTCTCCACATGAAGTCTTCCTTGTTCAGCCGGAACTCTCGCTCCACCATCACGCAATAAATATGAAAGACGTGCCTGACGTCTGGAGAAACATAGGGCAACGTGAGTCCACGGGTCCCGCGCAGCAGCTCGCAGTAACGATTGGCGATCTCGATCCGCCGCGCGTTGAATCCATCCAGCTTGCGTAACTGCTCAAGCCCGACCGCAGCCTGCGCATCTGTCATCCGAAAGTTAAAGCCGACCTCGTCAAAGTCCAGATACCAGTACTGCTTTCCCATCGGCTGCTTGGTTTCGTCAATGGGTAGATACTTGCCTTTGGGATCGTAGGTGAGGCAGCACAGGGACCGGAACGACAACATGCGCTCGTACAGATCCTTCCGGTTGGTCGTGATCATGCCGCCTTCGCCCAGCGTCACCATGTTCTTTTGCTGGTGGAAGCTAAACACACCGATGTCACCCAACGTTCCCGACCGCCGGCCTTTATACTCTGCGCCCGCCGCGTGGGCACAATCCTCGATGACGATTATGCCGCGCTCCCTCGCCAATTCCATGATTGGGTCCATGTCACAGGGCTGCCCATAGAGGTGCACTACGATAATCGCCTTGGTCCGCGCGGTGATCTTCTCGGCGACGGAAGCCGCGTCCAGATTGAGTGTCCGTGGGTTGACATCGGCGAAAACTACGCGGGCCCCTTTCGCGGCAGCGGCATTGGCGGTCGAGATCCAACTGATCGGTGTGGTGATCACCTCGTCACCTGGTCCCACTCCGGCGGCGATCACCGCCAGTTCGAGGCCAGCTGTCCCAGACGTGACAGCAAGTCCGTACTGGGCTCCGCAATATGCCGCGAAACTTTCCTCGAACTTTTTTACTTTCGGCCCGCACGAAGGAGCGCCCGCGCGTAACACTTCAATAAGCGCGGCTTCTTCCTCCGAACCATACGCCGCACCATGGCCGTACTCGAGTTCATGTATTGCTTTGGGTAGTTCCATGAATGGCTCTTTCTATTACTTCATCGCAAGTCGGAATGCGCGTCCGGCACACTGCCCGGATTCGTTCCGATATCAGAAAGTGATCAAGACCCCGCGGAGCCCGGCCCGGTATCGGCTCCGTCTGCGCCTTCACCAGTTTCTTGGAATAGCCCAGTCGTTCGGCAAGCCGCACGCCCAGTTCGAAACGCGAAATCGACTCCGTGGCCCCCAGATGAAACACGCCGGCTCCACTCCCAGCCGCTAGCAACTCTAGCATCACATCGGACAAAGTTGCCGCGTCAATCGGATTGCGATATTCGAAGTCAGGCAACGAGACAGTCTCTCCCGCGCGAAGCTTTGCCGCGAACTTGTTCAACATCGCGTTCGTCCCGTTCCCCTCCGCGTACCCGATGACCAGCGCCAGCCGCAGGATGATCGCCTCCGGCAGCTCCGCCGCGATCAATTGTTCCGCGCGCGCCTTGGTCCAGCCGTAAATGCTCACTGGCGTCGGTGAGTCCGACTCCCTGTAACCGTGCCGCGTCCCGTCAAAAACCGCTGCCGACGACGTGAACAGCAACCGTGCTCCCTTTCGCCGGCACGCCGCGACCACGTGAACCGCTCCACATACATTGACAGCCTCCGCCATTTCGGGCCGCAGTTCGCACTGGTCGATATCCGATACGGCCGCGAGCAAAATCACGCAGTCAGGCTCCGCACAATCGAACGCAACGTTCACACTGTCTGCCGACGTGATATCGATGCTCACACCGCGCTCTCCCGCCGGGCGCACAAGATCCGCCTGGAAAACTTCGAACGCACCGCCTGCTTTCTGCACCACATGCTGCCCCAGAAAGCCGGTCGAGCCGACAATCAACAAACGCGGTTTTTCGGAACCCACTCTCGCTTACCTGGCCCACTCCGGAAAGGCCGTCATGGCATCCACGAAATTATGAACCTTATCGGTGTGGGCGTCCTCCTGCCAGCCGCCACGCCCTGGCTTGACCGAGTTTTCGCGCGGGCAGCCGTCGTCATTGATGGCGTAGAGGGCATAGTTCAGCGCCTGGTAAGCGAGCCCTTTGTATTCGTCCGAGCCGGTGGCCGCGGAATACATCGCCAGCACCGCACCGTAAGTCGAGAGAATGCCGCCCCAGGGCTCCTTGTCGTAAGTCTGCTCGCCGCAAACCGGCACACCGGTCCGGATACTGGTGAAATTCTTGATCGTGAAGTCGATGAGCGTCTTGGCATCCGCCGCCCAATCGGCATCCACCGCTTCTTTCTTCTCGATGAGATATCTCGCCAGGTTCAACGGCGACCACGCGTTGCGATTGTCAGGCTCGGCGTGGTCTTCGAAAAACTGCACCCAAAGCGAGCCATCTTTCGCCACATTCGGAATCTGGTAGCTCTTGATCCAGGTCCATAACTTCGCACGAGGCTCTTGGAACTCGGCGTGTCCGTGCTCGATAAGGCTATCGAACAATCGCAGGTCGAATGACATGTTGCCCGAAACCGGAAAGCGCGATTCACCCGTCCGGTAATCCACGCGAAACGGCCATGGACTTCGCTCGCTGTTGCCCGTCCCCATGTTGGCCACCAGCACCCGTGCATTCTGCAAAGCCTGGTCCAGGTACTTGTTTTCACTGGTCGCCTCGTACAACAGCACCAGGGCGTACCCCGCGATGCCCCCCTTATCGGGCTCAATCTCGTAAGGCTTGTCAGCCTGTGTGCCGGCGTCCGGAGGCTGAGGAAACTTACCGCGGATGCCGGTGGACCGTGTAAATCGTGGATACTTGCCCGTATCCGGCGTCAGGCTCTCTTTCACCAGATAGTCGCCCATATAGCGCGCGAACTCTAGAATCTTCGGATTCTTCCTTCCGCTCCACGCGTAGTACTTGAGATAAGAAATGATCCCCATGCCGTTCTGCATGGAAGGGATAGTATCCACGCGTCTGGCAATCGGCTGGTAATCGCCATCCATGAAAGTCGTGTAGACGAAACGCGGATAGCCGCTCTCGATGGGGCACGCGAGATACCAGTTCATCTCGCGCTTGAGCGCGTCACTCCACGAGGTCCATGGAGCGAGCATTCCTTTGGAATCGTAGACCGCGCGATGATTGCCGATCGTCGGGTTATCGGCCCCCATCGCGGCGGGTCCGGTAAGACACCCGATCCACGCCAGCAACACGGCAGCGCAAGAACTAACGAGGTTCCGCGGGCCGGGAATGATCATGTGATTCGCGCCACTCGCTCCCGCCGGTTTCGCGTCAGAAGTGCAGCCGCAGCCCGAACTGCATGCGGCGCTGGTCTACGGATGTCGAAAACACTTGACCTATCGTCGCGTCTCCCACGTTTGCGTCCGGAGCTGCAAAGTTCGTGTGATTAAACGTATTGAAGACGTCCACGCGCAACTGCAGGTTGATGCGCTCGGTCACGTCGAACGTCTTCGATAGAGACGAATCGAGCTGTTGCTGCCCATCCGCATGCAGCGGATCGATGCCCAAGTTCCCATACGTGTCCGGCACTGTATCGGGAACGAAGCAACTCGGGTCGAACCACATGTTAGGCGTCGGATTCGAAATCGCACCGTTGCAAACACGGTTGGCGCGGTTGCCCTGTCCATTGTTCAGGAGACTGACGCCCGAAGTAACGTCGAAACGCGTGCCACTGCGAATGTGAATCAGGCCGGAGTATTGCCAGCCTCCCAGTACTGCGTCCACCCCGCGGTTCGCGTTTGATAAATATGTCCGTCCTTTGCCGAACGGAAGCTGGACGACCACTTGCGCGTTGAGCACATGCGCTATGTCCTGCGGTGTCGGCCCGTAATACTGCCAGATATTATTCGGGTCGCCGCCCCAGCTGCCGCCAGTGTTGTTGCCGTTTGAGAAACTCCGGCCATGCGCATAGGTAGCGTACACATCTACATACTTCGCGATCTTGGCGGTGTAGCTCGCGGTAAGCGCGTCATACCAGGTCCCCGCCATCGAATAGTAGACCGGCACATCTCCAAGCTGCGGATATGTGCCGTACAGGGGCCGCGCCAGGTTATAGTTTGCACCCGACGGCTGCGGCGGCGCCTCGTTCACGTTCTTAGTCCAAGTGTTGTTCCTGCCCTGCACGTGCATATAACCTACGTCGACAATCATGCCCGGACGGATTTCACGCTGCACGTTGATTGTCCCTTGGTCCACACGCTGGTTTTTCCAGTCAGTCGCTGTCCCACGTATCAGCGCATTGGGCGGGATAATCGGGTTGCCGGAGCTGTCGTATTGCGCGTTAGAGATCGGAATCCCGTCGCGCGAGAGTAACAACGATGGTGTCAGATTGTTCGGCGTCAGCAACGTCTGCTTAACGTAGCTTGGATAGGTGAGCCCGAGAATCGTCAGCGGTCCCAGCCAGTAGGCCTGCCAGTACGAGATGCCATAACCGCCGCGGACGCTTGTCTTTCCGTGATCAGGGGTCCACGCGAAGCCCATGCGCGGTCCAACGTCGCCCTTGTCCAAATTGAGTGCCGGACTGCGGTTACTATTGGTGGCGACTACCAGTTGATTGGTCTGAACGTCCCAATTCGACTCGCGGTTGTAGCGTTCAATCGGCCGGGTATAGAGGTCGTAGCGAAAGCCAATGTTCAGCGTGAGCGACGGCAGCACCTTGAAATCGTCCTGTGCGTACCAGGCGTTCTGCCAGTAGGTCTGGTACGGCCATCCGCTCACGAACCGCGCGCGGGCGATGCTGGTCGGCGTCCCGAGTAGGAAACTCGGATACGCGTACGGCGCGGCGACCCCGTTATAGGACGTCATCGCCGGATCGAAGCTCAATGCCCCGCGCGGATCATCGCCGCCAATGGTGTCCGCTGAGGTGTCCTCTACGTGGTTCAGGCTCGTTCCGAATTTCAGGTTGTGCTTCCCTTTCACCCATGTGAAATTTTCCGTGAGCGAGAGCGTGTTGCTGACAATGAACGCCACCCAGTCCGGGTCGCCGATATTGTGAAGGGGCGGCAGGTTGCCTTGCACCTCGAAGATACCTTCGGTGATCTGGTCACCCAGATTGCCATTCGGTATCCCGTAGAAATTGTTCCAATTCTTGCTCATCGTCTTGTTGCTGGTATTGACGTGCGTCCGGTTATAGCCCATCCGGACCTCATTCGTCATCGTGGCGCCAATGGTACGCAGATAAGTAAACTGCATGTTTTGATCCACGGTGTTCGAGTCGGCTTGCCCGTTTTGCCAGAACTGGTTTACGTTGGTGGCATTGTTATTAATCGAGTTCATCTTGGAGTAACGGTAAAAAAAGCGGTCTTTGTCGGACAAATTGTAATCCCCGCGCCCGTCGCCCTGATCCACAGTCTGCTGATTCGAGTATAGGTAGTAGAGGTTGTTGGAAATCCCGGGCAGGTTGGCCACGCCGAATATCTTGTCGGCATTCATCTTGGCTGCCGGCCCATCGAAGCGGGAAGCGGGTATGATGTTGCCGGCGAACGGTGTGGCCGAGATCACATTTCCATTGGAGTCGAATTTCCGTGAGAACGGATCGTAGATCTGACCGTAGGTGCCACCGGCCGCGTCCTTGGGCTGCGTGAGATCGTAGAGCTCGGAAAAATCGCCGTTGTACATCTTGTCGGTCGGAGCGCTGGTAAAGCCGGGCTGGCTGGTGCTGAACCGTGTGCCCTGATAATCGCCGAAAAAGAAAAGCTTGTTCTTGATCGCCGGACCACCCGCTGCGCCGCCAAACTGATTCCGTCGAAACGGCGTGGCCTGCTGCGCGAAGAAGTTCTTCGCATCGGCGTCGTTGTTGCGCAGGAACTCGAACAGCGCGCCGTGAAACTCGTTGCTGCCCGACTTCGTCACCACGTTAATCACCGCGCTGCCCGAAAATCCGAACTCCGCGTTGTACTTGCCCGTGTAGACCTGCACTTCCTGAATAGCTTCGATGGGCGGCACCAGGCCAATGTAAGCATTCTGCGGCTCACGGTTGAAAATACCCTCGATGAAAACACTATTAGCGTTAGCGTCAACGCCTCCCAAAGAAACCAGCTGATTGCGCGTCAGGCCAATGGCCGATCCATCCTCTCCACCGTTGGATTGGTAGTTGCCGCTGCCCACGTCGTTGTTCGCGCCTGGCAGCAGATTCATCTGGTACAGAGGGTTGCGATCAATGTTGGGAAGTTGGTCGAGTTCCCTGTAGCCGAACGTCTTCGACAACTCGGAGGTTTCCGTAGAGACGCTCACCGGGTTGGCCGATACTTCGACCGCCTGCTGTACCTGTCCCACCGTCAGGCTGAAGTCGATACGCGTAATCCCGCCGGCGTTCACCACCACCTCCGACGCCACGCCGCGTTGAAAGCCCGCCTTCTCAGCCGTGACATGGTATGTGCCCGGCAGCACAAAATTCACGACGTAGTCGCCTGCTTCCGAACTCTGCGCCGTCGTCGTCGCACTTGTGGCGTCATTGGTCACCTGTATCCGCGCTTGCGGCACAACAGCTCCACTGGCATCCCGCACCGTGCCATCGATGCGACCGCTGTTGATCTGGGCGTCGACTACGCTTCCGGCCAAAAGTAAGCTCAACCCCAACACGAGTTTCCGCGCTGAAGAAAATGACATCTGTAAGCCCCTCCTCGAAATTTACAAATATCATATGTTTGAGGCGTAGGGCTGTCAAGGCAATTCTGCAACAGGCGTGCGGCGGAGATGGCGGTACTTGACTTACTTCTGCACTATTAGACGAATTTCTTCAACGCGTTGCGGCAATCCGCCAGAGTTAGTTTAATCAGCCGTCGGACAGCCTGCCTGGCACCTATTGGATTGCGCGATCGGATCTCAGCATAGATATTACGATGCAGCTCCCAGCCGACCGAGAAGCTAGCCGTGAGCTTGATTTGTTGGAGAAACACCTCCATCAGCGGATCGAGCACCATTTCCAGATAGCGATTGTGAGCCGCGCGCATTATCGCTCGATGAAAACGCAGGTCCGCCGCAACCGTATCATCAAGTTCACCAGCTTCCCCATCTTTCATGGCCTTCAACGACGACTCGATTTCCTCCAGATCTTCGGCGCTGGCTCGCACAGCCGCCAGACTGGCGGTCGTTTCTTCAAGTACTTGGCGGAGTTCGAGCAGGCTCTCGGTTTCTTCGATGGTGGGTATCGGTTGGTCGCGGAACAGCCTGAGTAACGATTCCTTTACTCTGTCCGGTTTAGGCGCTATGGTCAGCGTTCCGCGGCCGGCGCGGACCTCGATGACGCCCCGATCCTCTAGAATCTTCATGGCTTCGCGGACGACGATCCGGCTCACATGGAACCGCTCCGCCAACTCGGCTTCTTTCGGAAGCCGCGAACCGGGCTCCGGATACTCCTCGGCTATCAGGCGTTGCACCTCGCGCAGCACCAGTTCGCTCAAACGGCCGTTACGGAAGCTGCGTGTTTGCATCTTAATCGCACCAAATCATGAGTATACAAAGTGCTGGCGATCCGCCGGATTAGAAGATATGATCTTTCTCATGCGGTTGTCAATCTTACCTGCACTGTTACTGCCAGCAATCGCCTGTGCACAAGACGTTTATGTGAATGCGCAGGTACCCTGGCACCCGGTAGTGCTGGATGCGCAAGGGAAGCTGCTGGCTTGGTACCAGCCGGAAAAGAATCTCGGCTACGATCACGTCATTCGGCTTGGCTGGAATTTTATCGAGCACAAGGTGCCGGTGGACACGCGTCACGGCTCCGGGCTCAAGATCTATCTCATTAATTCCGTTTACGATGGCAAAACTCTGCAAGGCACGAACTGGCAGCACAATCCGGCCATGGTGTTTGCATCTTTTGTCGACTCATTGGTGGGCTGGTACCCGTATTCGGGAGACGAAGAGGCGGTTCAGGCCGTCCGGGGAATGCTCGATCACCAACTCGCACACGGCACCACGCCTTCAGACTGGGAATGGCCCGGCGTCCCGTTTGCCACCAACTGCGATGACGAACCCGATTACGGGCGGTGCATCCAGGACATGCCGCGCGAGTTCTACGGCGGGATTGAGACTGATAAAGTCGGCGAGCTCGGAACCGGCTACGGGCTGTTCTACAAGCTGACCGGTGAACGCAAATATCTGGATGCGGCGATTCGTTGTGCGCAAGCTCTGGCAAAGCACGTACGCCCCGGCGATGCCGATCACACTCCCTGGCCTTTTCGGGTGGACGCACGCACCGGAGTGACGCTCGCGCTCGAGGAATACGGCGGCAACATCGCGGGGCCTCTGCGGCTTTTTGACGAGTTGATCCACATCCATGCCGGTGACATCGCAGCCTTTCGCAACGCTCGCGATATCGCCTGGAAATGGATGCTCGATCAGCCGCTCAATCGCGACAGCCGGGCATGGAACAAGTGGGCAGGCTATTTCGAGGATGTGCCGCGCCACACGGACGACGTGAATCAGCTCACGCCCATGATGGCGGCATATTACATCCTCGCGCGCGAAGATCCGGCCGAGGTGGATCCGCAATGGATGGGCCACGTGGGACGTCTGCTTGATTGGGTGAGGATCAAACTGGGCCGAGGGCCATTCTTCGGCGCGCAGGCCATTGACGAGCAAACCACTCCCGACGCCACGTTCGGCTGCTGCTCGCGAGCCGGTCAGGGTGATCATACGGCACGTTGGGCCGCCATGAACGCCATGTTCTTCGAAAAGACGCGCGATGGACAAGCGCGCGAAGACGCCTTCCGGTCCCTGAACTACGGAACCTATTTTGCGGGCTCTGACGGCCGGATTGCCTGTTGCGGTGTGGACTATCACGACTCGTATTGGTTCAGCGACGGGTATTCGGACTACATGCGCCACTTCCAATGGGCCATGGGCGCCGTCCCCGAATTCGCTCCGATGGGAGTGGACCATATTCTTCGATCGAGCTCGGTGGTGCAGAAGGTGAAGTACGCGCCACGCAGTGTGGAATACAAAACGTTCGATGCGGCCGCCGTCGAAGTTCTGCGCCTGAGTTTCAAGCCCGCGCACGTGACCGCTGGAGGAGCCGCGATCCACGAGCGTGGCGATACTCACGAAGAGGGCTATACGATTCAACCATTGCCTGGCGGCGATTGGGCCGTTCGCCTGCGCCACGTGAATTCGGGTGAAATCAACATCGGAGGCTAAGCACGTGAAGCGGCCCGTCATTTGCGCGTTTCTCATGCTGTCGCCAGTGTGCGCCACCGCCGAGCAGCTTGGTTATCACGAGATCAGGACCGATGCCTCCGGCAAGATTGCTCCCTGGTATGGGACAGGCCCTTCTCAAGCGTACGATCACGACGTCCGGCTCCTCTTCGCTTTCTGGAAAAACATGCGCAACTGCCCGAACGGCGTGCCCATGTACATGCAGCATCAGGTATGGAAACCGAACGAAGAGGATCCACGCGGACTCGGCGGCGACCAGATCAACATGGCAATTTCGTCGTGGACTCTGCTGTACGGCTATCTTGGCGATCCGACAGTTCGCGACAACATGAAGTACATGGCCGATTACTGGCTCGCACACGGCATGTCCGGGAAGAATGACGCGTGGGGCAGCCTGCCGTACCCTTACAATACCGTGCTGCACTCGGGCCTTTATGACGGCGATATGCGGGCTGGCAAAGGCTTCCTGCAACCCGATAAGGCCGCGAGCGCCGGCGCGGAGCTGGTGTCCCTCTATAAAATGACCGGGAGCCAGCAGTACCTTCGCGCAGCAGTCGCCATTGCCGATACGCTGGCGGCAAAAGTGCAACCCGGAGACGGCGAAAACTCACCGTGGCCCTTTCGTGTCCACGCCCAGACCGGCGAGGTGCATCGCGTCGTGAAAGATGGCAAAACCTCGGTCGCATCGTACACCACCAACTACAGTGACGCACTGGTTCTGTTCGATGACCTGATTGCTCTTAAGCAACCCAATGCACCTAAGTACGCGTCGGCGCGCGATAGGGTTAGCACGTGGTTGAAGAACTACCCGATGAAGACGAACAAGTGGGGACCGTTCTTCGAAGACGTTCCGACTGAAGTGTTCTCTAACACAGAGATCAACGCAGACACCATGGCCCGGTATATTCTGGAGCATCCGTCCTGGGATGACAACTGGAAGAAGGACGCGGCGGCGATTCTCGACTGGAGCTATCAATCGTTCGCCAATCACGAGTGGGACAAATTCGGAGTGACGGCCATCAACGAGCAAACAGCCTACCAAGTCCCCGGCAACAGCCACACTTCTCGCCACGCCTCGGTTGAGCTGCTGTACTCGGAAACGACCGGCGACATGAAACTCAAAGACGCTGCCATCCGGCGTCTGAATTGGGCCACTTACATGGTCGATACGGACGGCAAGAACCGCTACCCGCGCGACGATAACTGGCTTACTGACGGCTACGGCGACTACGTACGCCACTACCTGCGCGCTATGGCATCATTTCCGGAGCTGGCGCCTGACAACCAGAACCATCTGTTGCGGACGACTTCGGTAATCCAAGACATCAAATACGCGGAAGATTCGATCGCGTACACCAAGTACGATGCCGTCTCGACGGAGCGGCTCAAGCTGGGCGCGTGGGCGCCGAAATCAGTGACTGGCGGCAAGATGCAATGGAATCCGGACACCAAGGTGCTGACCATCCAAGCGAACTCCAAGAGCATTCGGATCGTGCATTGAGAATCCAGCTAGGGCCCGGAAGCATTCAGAGGGCTCATGTCCCCGAGCCCAACCTCCAGCTCGCGTCGACTGGCGCAGATCAACGGTTTGGGCGTTAGATCGGCATAGGGGCGGTCACCCGCCGACCCCTGGCACACCCTCGAAAATCAGACGCCGGTCGCGGAGAGTGTGGCTGGGGTGAGTTCTACGTGATACCCGAGTCTTTTTAGTTTTGTTACCAGCCTCTGCCTCCGGTATTTCAAGGTGATCGGACTCATCGTGGGGCCATGCTCGACATAGCGGACGCCATCGTGCAAGACCTTCCAGATCAGGCGGCAGAGGCGGTGAGCAATTGCCCGGACTGCTTTGGCGTATCCTAAACGGGGTGACAGGCGCCGAAAGACGATCTGCAGGCGACTGTCCTCTTTCCTGACCGCTGCGTGGGTAAACCTGGACGAAGTAACTGACTTCGTTGGGGTGGGTGGTGGGATTCGAACCCACGGCCACTGGAACCACAATCCAGCGCTCTACCAGCTGAGCTACACCCACCGTGGAGGGAACGACTTCAGTGTAACAGCGTGTGGGCAACTGCGCCACCTCGGGTGATGCGGACAGCCCCGCTCGCGTGATTTTTTATCGACCACGTCATCGATTTGAAACGAATTTTCTGCTAATCTCTGAAAACAACCCAATTTCAGGTTTTCTCAAGAGGAGTTCAAATGCTTCGTTCGAAAAATCTACGTAGTGTCTATGGCGCCTGCGCAGCTCTGCTGCTCGGGTTGATATTGTCTGGTGGCGCCGTAGCGCAATCCACGTTCGGCACCGTTCTCGGAACCGTGAAGGACAATTCCGGCGCCGTGGTCCCGGGTGCAGCGGTACGGCTGACAAACACCGATGAGAACACAAGCCGCGAAGTTTCCACAAATGGAAATGGCGACTATGAATTTTTGAACGCATTGCCGGCCCACTACCAGGTGACGGTGCGAAACCAGGGATTTGAGACCTTCACGGCGACCAGCCTGGTGCTCGTTGCGCGGCAGACTCTGCGTGTGGATGCAATGCTGCAGGTTGGGCAAGCTTCCCAGACCGTCGTGGTACAGGAGACCGAAGCTGGCGTGATCGCCACCGACACCCAGACCATTCAGGAAACGTTCGATCCGCAGGCATTGCTCAACCTACCGGCGAACGTTCGTGCCAACGGGAATACCAGTCCTTATCAGCTCATTCAGGTACTGCCTGGCGTTCAGTCGGACGATGGCGGGAACTTCTCGATTCAGGGCGGCATCATGTCGCAGACCCAGTACTCGCTCGATGGGATTTCGATCACTGATGTCACGGGGAATCAACCTCTGACTAACGCCTTCCCATCCTCGGAATCCATCGCCGAAATCAAAGTGCAGGGTGTGGGCAATAACGCTGAGTACGGCCAGGTGGGGGACGTTACGACGATTTCCAAGAGCGGCACGAATCAATTTCATGGAGACGGATTCTGGTACTCGCAGAATGCCGCATTGAACGCGTTGAATTACGGCCAATTGGTCAAGAACAAGCTGGTGGCCAATGATTTCGGAGCCAGCGTGGGCGGACCGGTGTTGTTGCCTTGGCTTTACAACGGCAAGGACAAAACATTTTTCTATGGGACGTACGAAGGCTTTCGGTATCCTCGCACTTCGACGATTCAAGACACCGTGCCAACCCAGGCGATGGTCAACGGGAACTTCAGCGCCGAGGGTGTCAATATCCTCGACCCCACAACCGGCCAGCCGTTTCCCAACGACACGATCCCCGGGTCCCGGATCAACTCGGTTTCCAAAGCCTTTCTCGGCCTCTACCCGACGCCCAACGCGGGCAGTACAAGTGCCGTCCACGCCGCCAACTATATAGCCAACCGGCCGGCCACTTACACGGACGACCAGTACGATATTCGGATTGATCAATATCTGAGCTCTAAGCAATCTATTTTCGGACGTTGGACCTGGAAAGACATTACCGGACTGAACCCTATCGACCTGCTGTTTCCGTCGCAGACCAATCCCGACAATTACCGGCTTCTGGTGCTGTCGTACAACTATACGATTTTGCCGAATCTGCTTAATGAAGCGAGGTTCGGTTTTACACGGAATGACCGGGGTTATTCAAATTCCTTCAACGGGCGTCAGTTTACTTCGGGATTGGGATTACAAGGGCTGATTGGCGGTCCGCCATTCTTCTTTAACGGCGTGCCCGAGGTGGATATCACGAATCTCACCGGCATAGCCGCAGACCGGCTCGAAGGCATTACGAAGAGTCACACCTACCAGGCGGTAGACAATGTCACGTGGATCAAGGGCCGGCACACGATGAAGTTTGGGTTTGATTATCGCCATATCGAGGCGATCACGCCGCTCGGCTTCTTTGGCGCCGACAATTACGGAACTTTTGCCTTCACTGGCCAGTTCACCGGCGCGCCCTTTGCCGATTTCCTGCTTGGCATACCAGGCGGCAGCGCGCTCGACAACGTCCAGCAGGACAATGACGGTCTTAGCAATCACTACAACGCTTACGGACAGGACAGCTTCCGCGTGAGCCAAAACCTGACGCTGGAATATGGGCTGCGCTGGGAATTTCATCCGGGGTACACCGATGCCTCGGGTAATATTGGCAACTTCAACCCCAACGTGCCGAGATCCGGCCAGGCCATCTACCCGGACGGCAAACAGGCTTTACTGGCTCCCGGCTTCCTGCAAACTTTCGATGCGTGCCCAACTCTTGGAAGCACCAGTGGACCGAGTGCGAACGGAGCTCCGTGTACGCCCGTGCTGTCGGCCAGCCAAGCCGGATTGCCGAACAGCCTGCGTACCGCTCCCGAGCGGTTCATGCCGCGCTTCGGCTTTGCCTATCGTCCGTTCGGCAATAACAAGACAGTGGTTCGCGGCGGATTCAGCCTTTACAACACCGAGGTTTTGGGATCGATCTACTACGCTCTTACCGGCACCCTGCAATCGGGAACGCTCCAATACACCAACAAGATCGTCAACGGGGTTCCGCAATTTCAATGGCCCAATGTGAGCTCGGGCACTGGAAGCAATGGTGCAGGTGCGTTAGGTACGGCTTACTTCGGCACCGCGAATCAGATCCAATATAAAGATCCGTACTCCGAACAATGGAACTTCTCCATCGACCGGGATCTAGGATTTAATACAGGCTTGCGGGTGTCGTACATCGGCATGGAGACGCACGATCTGGTGTGGGCGCCAAACCTGAACCAATCTTACTATTCGACCATCCCATATCTGAATCAGCCGCTTTCCAGCCGCCCGTTCCCGAACTGGGGCGTCGTGAATACCCGAGCCAATGGCGCCAATGCCAGTTACAACTCGTTCCAGCTTGAGGTGAATCACCGTTACAAGAAGGGATTGACCTTCAACACAGCGTACACATTTGCCAAAGGCCTGGCCGACAATCAAGGTTACAACTCTACCGGTTTCGCAGGCGAGAATGCGGGAGAGCGTACCATGGATGCGCTCGACCTGAAGCACGAATATGGACCTGTCTACGGCACCCGGCGCAACCACTGGATCACGTCTATGGTGTACGAACTGCCAGTGGGCCACGCCCGGCAATTCGGAGGTAACATGAACCGCTTTGCCGATGCGATCGTCGGCGGCTGGCAGATCAGCTCGATCTTCCTGGTACAGAGCGGACCATACTTGACTCCAGCCTTCAGCACCGGCGATCCATCGGGTACGGGATCGGGTGTTATCGGGCGCAGCCAGGCGCCCGACGTTGCGGGCAACCCCAATGTAAGTAACCCGAATCGGAACGGTTGGTTTAATACCAGTGCGTTCGTCTGCCCTGGCACCCCGGGATGGACGCCGGGCACGGCATGCTTAATCGGTTCGGGCGAAGCTGGGGCGCTCAATCCGATCGGCCGATTTGGCGATTCCGGGGTCGGCACGGTCGTCGGTCCAGGCACGGTCAACCTGAACGCCGGGATGGCAAAGTATTTCAGCGTTACCGAGCGCGTCAGGATCAAGGTGGAAGCTTCCTTCACCAACGCGTTGAACCATGTAAATCTCAACAACCCGGTGCTGGCAATCGACAACCCTAGCGTGGGCACAATCACAAGCGCAAGGGGGTCGGATTTCGGCGGGAGCCGCACAGGTCAGGTTGGCGCCCGCATCGAGTTCTAACTCACCCGTCGCTTACGTCGTCGGGGACCTCCGCCATGGGGGTCCCCATTTTTTTATGGCGACTGCAGTCAACAGCAACACGACTGGATCGATGGGCAGACGATAACGAGCCGAGGCCAGCGTAAGATAGGCCGCTAGCGGGTAGACGATCGGAAAGATCATCGCGGGAAATGCGTACTGGCTGCGCTCACGCATCAGGGCTACGATTCCGGTCAACGCTCCGAGCGCAGCCAGCACGCTGAACAGCAACAATCCGCGGACACGGAGAAAGTGCGTCTCCCAGAATTCATCGGTCGGATGTTGCGAACCGCCGGACCAGAAGACCACAAACCGCTTCCCGATCAAACCCACCTCACGCCACGGATCGGCGATTACGAAGCGAAGCGCCTCCCGCTTCTTCTCTTCCATGTACGCGACTTCTCCCAGGTGAACGTACTTTTCACGGTCGGCTGAGTTGTCGATCGGGTGCAGCGCGCCCGCCCATCGGCCTTGCGTCTGCTCATTGTTCCCCATCCACAATTGCAGGCCCATCACGGAGCGCAGTGGGATGAAGGCGCCAAAAACCACGTAATTCCGGATCGTCCAAGGCACGCAGCATAGAATCGTGACGCCAAGCGCAAATGCGGGCCGCGCAAGCAGGCGTGTGCGGTAGATCAGCCACCCCAGCAAGAACGGCAGCAACAAGACCAGCGTCGCGTTGGCCATCGCGGTAAAGCCCCACAAGAATCCATATGCCAACCAGTTGCGCAAGCCGCCCGATTCCGACAACAGCAACGTCGCCCAGAGGATTGTCGCCACCAGGAGCGCCGAAAGCGAGACGTCCCAGATCGACACCGTGAAGATAATCGCGTTTGGAAACACCGCCCACAGCCATGCGGCGATGGCCGCCACGCCTACTCCCCCGATGCGCTTTCCCACAAAGAAGATCGGTACGCACGCCAGCGTGGAGAAGAGAACGTTCACGAGGACGGACGCCACGTAGGATGGAAAAGTATAGACTCCGAACACACGGAAAGTTCCGGCGACGAGCAGCGGATAGACCGGTGTCGACCACGCCGTCGGTCCTGTATCCGCCCGAAACGGAGAGCTGAAGCCTTTACCCACAGCCAGAGAGTACGCGATATTTCCGGGTTCGAGCAGAAAAGGAATTGTGCTTAACGCCTGGCGCGAGCGCGGATGCTGATACTCCCACGCGTAACCCAGCCGCAAGAACAGAGCAACAACCAGAATCAGCGGCACAGCCGAGGCAACGCGCAATATTCTTTGCACAATTCGATGCTGGGCGTTCACCACCTCTGTTCTACAATACGAATTCATGGTTGCCAAAATGGGCGTAGACTTTTCGGGCGTAACGAGCGAAGTGAGCTCCCGATACATTTTAGAGGACCAGGAACGAATGGCGCGGGCCAGGAATTACTTTGCCTGGCAGCGGCAATTGGTCACGAGAGAGTTGGGGCGCAGAGTGGTGGAGGTCGGCTGCGGCCTTGGAAACTTCACGGAAATGCTGCTGGATCGCGAACTGGTCATCGCCGTCGACGCGGAGCCGGGTTGTACGGCACGTCTCAAACAGCGGTATCCGGACCGCAACAATCTGCTCGTATTTACTTGTGACGCCGGTAGTCCTGCGTTTACCCATCTCGCCGCGTTTCAGCCCGACTCCTGCGTCTGTCTGAACGTTCTGGAGCACATTCGGGACGACGCCGGCGCCTTGCGGTCGATGGCGTCGCTTCTCACGCCGGGAGGTGTGATCGTCCTGCTCGTGCCGGCATTCCAGGCATTATATGGTCCAATTGACAGGAACCTGGGCCATCGCCGCCGCTATAGCCGGCGGTCGCTTGTTCAGATGGCGGAAACAGCCGGCCTTCGCGTCCGAAAAGCTCATTACATGAACTTTCTCGGCTTCTTCGGTTGGTGGACAAACGCTCATCTTCTCCGGCGCGAGGCGCAATCGGAAGGTCAGATCGGAATTTTTGACCGTTACCTGGTGCCTATCCTCTCACGTCTAGAAGATTGGGCTCGGCCGCCGTTCGGCCAGTCGCTGTTTGTGGTGCTCGAAAAGCCGTGAGGATTTCCGTCATCATTCCGGTCTATAACGAATTCCCAACTTTCAACCAGGTACTGGAACGTGTGCGCCAGGCGCCTCTCCCCGAAGGCTGCTCCGAAGAAATTATCGTGATCGATGACGGCTCGACCGATGGGACAGCCCAGATGCTGCGGGAGCACGCGCGCGCCGGGACTATCGTCAGCCATCGCTCAACCGAGAATTTGGGGAAAGGCGCGGCTATCCGCACCGGGATCGCGCTCGCGTCGGGCGATATCGTGATCATCCAGGATGGCGACTTGGAGTACGACCCCAACGACTACGCGCGCATCCTGGAGCCGATCTTGAAGGGCGGCGCGGACGTTGTCTACGGTTCCCGATTCCTCGGCAGACCGATAGGCATGGCCCTGAGAAATTGGATCGCCAATCGCATCCTCACCGCCGCTGCCAACCTGCTTTATAACGCGGGCATAACCGACGAGGCCACGGCTTACAAAGCATTCCACCGTTCCGTACTCCAGGAGTTGCATCTCGAATGCAAGCGCTTTGAGTTCTGCCCGGAAGTCACCGCCAAACTGCGGAGGCTCGGCTACCGAATTCACGAGGTGCCCATCCACTACAACGGCCGGGGCATTGCGGAAGGCAAGAAGATTCACGCACGGGACGGTTTTGCAGCCTTGTGGGCGCTGATCAAATACCGATTCGCCTCTCGCCGGACACTAGTTCGTAGTGAAGCCGTTGGCGTACTGCAGGCTCACGGCAGTTCGCATTAAGGTCGATGTTCCTGTTCGACCTCTTCCAATCATTCCTGCCTCTTCACAATCCGCTCGGCTTTGGAGCCAGCGACTTCATCGAACTAACGCTGGCCGGGATGCTGGTTCTGGCGACTCTCTTCTGGCGCCCATGCATCCAGCCGTACGCACTTCGGCTCGCGGAGAGGACCGGATGGTGCATGCTCCTGCTGGCTTTACTCGCGGTGGCGCTCCGTCTGGCTCTCATCCCTCACCATCCGATCCCGACGCCCGATATCTATGACGAATTCAGCCATCTGCTGGTAGCCGACACGCTGCGCCATTTTCGCCTGGCCAATCCACCGCATCCTCTGCACCAATTTTTCGAAACATTCTTCGTTCTCCAGGAGCCCACTTACAGCTCCATCTATCCCCTCGGTCAGGGCTTGATCCTGGCGTTGGGGTGGACCGTCTTTGGTCATCCCTGGGCGGGCGTAGTTGTTGCGATCGCCGCGTTCTGCTCCCTGTGCTATTGGATGCTGCGCGCATGGACAACGCCTGGTTGGGCGCTACTCGGGGGCGTGCTGACGGTCATCGAATTCGGTCCGCTCAACCAGTGGATGAACAGCTACTGGGGCGGCGCCGTTCCTGCCGCGGCCGGGTGCCTGGTTTTCGGCGCATTACCCAGGTTGCGCGAAAATGGCCGCCTTCGCGATGCCGCTTGGCTCGGTCTCGGCCTCGGGTTCCACTTGCTCACTCGGCAGTATGAATCCATCTTCCTGTTTCTGAGCGTGGTCCTTTTCTTTTTGCCGGATCTAAGACAACGGAGTTCCTTGCTCAGGCTGGCCCGGCCCGCTGCTGTTGCGCTCTCCATCGTGTTGCTGGCACTCGCAGTCACGCTGGTCCAGAACAAGCGTGTCACCGGCAGTTGGACCACGCTGCCGGAAGTGCTCAGCCAATATCAGTACGGCGTCCCGGCGGCGCTCACGTTCCTGCCTGACCCCATTCCTCATCGTGAACTCACACCACAACAGGCGCTCGGTTACAAGATGCAGCGCGGATTTGGCGGCAGCCATAGTGAGACCCTGAGCAGCTTCTTGTTGCGCCTCGAATACCGTGTACGCTTTTACCGGTTCTTCTTCGTCGCGCCGCTGTACCTGGTGCTTCCTGTCTTTCTTGTGACCATCCGCGAGTTCCGGTTGGTTTGGGTGGTTCTCACCTTGCTCCTCTTCGCGCTCGGCGTGAATTTCTTCCCGCTATTTGGGTTTCACTACATTGCCGCTGTCGCGAGCCTGTTCGTTCTCATCAGTGTGATCGGGCTCGATCGCCTCAGCCGGTTCACCATTCGCGGACGGTCCGGCGGGCGGCAAGCGGCTACGCTTATCGTTTTCCTTTGTGTCTCCCAGTTCGTCTTTTGGTACGCCCTTCACGTTTTTGAAACCCGCGATTTCTCGATGGCCTTGCGGCAGTACGAGACGTGGGACGCGATCAATCATGGATTTCCGGACCGGCGGATTGCTGTTAACCATCAGCTCGCGCAACTCCCCGGCAGGCTATTGGTGTTCGTCCGCTACTGGCCGCAGCATATTTTCCAGGAAGAATGGGTCTACAATGCGGCCGATATCGATGGTTCTCGCATTGTTTGGGCGCGCGACCTCGGCGCGGATGAGAATGAGAAGCTCCGGCGCTACTATCCGGATCGCTCTACCTGGCTGTTGGAACCCGACGCTCGCCCGCCCAAGCTCAGCCCGTACCAGCCCGGGCCGCTGACGAATGTCGAGGGTCCGTAGGAGCGGCGATGTTTTTGTTGGACCTGTTTCGCTCGTTCCTGCCTCTGCACAATCCCATCGGCTTCGGTGCGAGCGACTTCATTCTGCTCACCGTGGCTGCGGTGCTTGTATTGTTTGCGCTGCTTTGGCGGCCGATCGTTGAGCCCTGCGTCCGCTCGCTTGCTCCGCGCGCGGGTTGGTGTATGCTGCTGCTGGCGGTTCTGCCCGTTGCGCTGCGGCTGTTGTTGCTCGCTCACCATCCCATTCCAACGCCATCCGTTTCCGACGAATTTAGCCATCTGCTGGTTGCCGACACTCTACTTCACTTCCGCCTCGCCAACCCGCCGCACGCGCTGCACCAGTTCTTCGAAACGTTTTTCGTATTGCAGGAGCCGGCTTACGGCTCCATCTATGCGATCGGACAGGGCATGGTGCTGGTGCTCGGCCGGCTGCTCTTCGGTCACCCCTGGGCAGGCGTCGCTCTCGCGACCGCGGCCCTCTGCTCGCTTTCTTACTGGATGCTGCGCGCGTGGACCACGCCTGGTTGGGCGCTCGCCGGTGGCCTCGTATGCGTCATGCAGTTTGGCCCTTTGTGCCAGTGGATGAATAGCTATTGGTGTGGCTCCGTCCCCGCCGCAGCCGGCTGCCTGGTTTTTGGAGCGCTGCCCAGGCTGCGCGAAAACGGCCGCCCTCGCGATGCCGCTCTATTAGCTCTGGGCCTCGCAATCAATTTGCTGACCCGCCCTTACGAATCTGTCTTTCTAGTGTTGAGCGTGCTTCTGTTCTTCGCACCGGCTCCTCGCAAGTTCGTCAGAGCCATACCCGTGATGGTCCTGGTGATCACTCCGTCGGTCGTATTGACTCTCGCGCAGAACAAACACGCTACCGGCAGTTGGACCACGCTTCCTTACATGCTCAGCCGCTACCAATACGGCGTGCCCACGACGTTTACCTTCCAGCCGAATCCCATCCCCCACCGTCAACTGACGCCGGAGCAGCAGCTCGATTATGAAACGCAAGTGGCCGTTCACGGGAAAGATACCGACACGATCGGCCGCTATTTCGAGCGGTTCCTCTTCCGCGTGCGCTTCAATCGCTTTTTTTGGGTTGCTCCACTTTACCTTGCCTTTCCGTTTTTCATTCTGGCGCTGCGCGAGAAGCGCTTCATTTGGGTCGTGGCCACTCTGCTCCTCGTCAGCCTGGGAACGAATTTCTATCCGTACTTTTACCCGCATTACATCGCCGCGGTGACTTGCCTGTTCGTGCTGGTAAGCATCGCCGGCCTCGAACGATTGAGCCGGCTATCCGTTCGCGGAAGGCCCGTAGGCCAGGATGCCGCTCGGCTGATCCTTTTTCTTGGCACCGCGCATTTTCTGTTTTGGTACGGCGTGCACCTGTTCGAGAACCAGCCATTCACCAGGCCGCTGGAGCAATTTCAAACCTGGGACATCATCAATCATGACGATCCAGAAGGGCGGATCGCGATCCACAACCAGCTCATGAAGTCGCCGGGCAAGCAATTGGTGTTTGTGCGTTACTGGCCGCAACACGCTTTTCAGGAATGGGTTCACAACGCCGCGGATATCGACGGTTCCCCGATCGTATGGGCGCGCGATCTCGGCGCCGCGGAAAACGCCAAACTTGTTCGCTACTATCCGAATCGTTCGGCCTGGTTGTTGGAACCGGATGCGCGCCCGCCGAAACTGACGCCGTACGTGCCGGATTTGGCGCTACAGTTCGAGACGCCGCCTTAAAGCGCGCGAGCGTGTAGGACTTTTTGAACCGCCTCGGCCAACGGCAAAGCGGAAAATGGACTGTCGATCCGTGCCGACGCGCCGGCCTGCAATTTCCCACCCGCCGGCTCAGACACCACGACCGGTACTTTAGGCCGCGTGCCCTTGAGCGCCAGTATCGCCTGGACGCTCGAGCTGCGCGTATCGACAACCACTAACGCCACACGGCCCGCAGCCTTCCGGAAAACGGTGGCGGCCTGTGCTCCGTTATCCACCAGAGCTACGTTGTACCCGTAGCGCTCGAGCGCGGTTTTCGCGATGAGCCGCTGTCCCTCGTCGCTCGCGACCACCAGGATGGTCTTCCGCGTGTCCACCGCTTTCCCAGTCGCGCCGCGCCCCAGAACCCGGTCGATGGCCGCCGAAACCCGCGCTGCCGTCACGTAGTTGCTGTCGAGCACCGAAAAGTAGGCGGTCCCGAGCATCACCGCAAGACACAGCAGCGCGACGATCACATCCCCATAATCCTTGAATGACGGCTTGCGGTGCCCATAGGGTATCTCCCGGCCTTGACCGACGATTTGCGCCACCGAGAATGCCGCTTTGGGCGGCGCTTCCGTCGTTGAGGGAGTCATTTTCGGCGTCATACCGGCACACTCCTCCTCTGCCGTTTCTGAAGCCTTCCAGCTCCGGCGTCGGTTCAAGATTTGTCGATCAAGATGACCTTAGCCTGAACCGCTAACCTTGGACAATCAGGCAATCACCCGGTGTAATAGGATCGTGGGATTTGTTCTCTGGATCTCCGGCGACGTCGCCTGGGCGCAAGGTACCTATGAATCCCGCGCCATGGGATCAGCCGTCATCTCAGTGACGGACTTGTTCCGCCAGCGCGACTTCCGCCCCACGCGCCGGCCGCCGAGCGTCTTCGACCGGGGATACGTCGGCTGGTTCGCGTCTTTATCGGACGTGAACGCGCGGCTGCGGACGAAAAACGGCGCTATGCTAATGTCCAGATATGGTCCCCGTCCAAGAGGCCGTCAAACAGGCCGTGGCGTTCGCTCGCGACGTGCTTGAAACTGCGCGAACCAACGAATTTCCGTCGGAATGGCAGCGAAGGAAGAGATGATCAAAGGCCAAGCGTCGGACGGTAACGAGGTGTTCGACTTCATGGTGGAACGACACGCCACAGGAGGTTTCTTGTTGTCAATTCACTACAGCGGCGACGGGGCGAAAAACGTCACTGGCGCCGGGTTGTGGCCGACCGTTGAAAAGGCGAAATCGGTCGCCGAGCAAAGCGCCCAAAGATTGTTGCATGGCGCAACAATGACTTGGCATGAATAGCTGATCGTACTGACAGCGCAGCGCAACAACTCAGACGTGCCGACCATCGCGGCCGCGCGTTTTGGGCGGTTGTCACGTTACAGCCCCGCCCTCTTCCACAACTCGTCCACCCGCTGCTTCACCTCGCGCGACATTCGGATCTCGCCCGGCCAAGGCCGTGAAAAGCCCTCGCCCGGCCACTTGCGCGTAGCGTCAATCCCCATCTTCGAGCCGTAATTCGGCAGGCGGCTCGCGTGGTCGAGCGAATCTACCGGCCCCATTGTGAATTGGATGTCACGCTCCGGGTCTATGTGGTTGAGCGCCTTCCACGCCACCTCGCGCACGTTTTGCACGTCCACATCTTCATCCACCACCACAATGCACTTGGTGAACATCGCCTGCCCCAGCCCCCAGATGGCGCTCATCACTTTTCGGGCGTGGCCTGGATACGACTTGCGTATCGAAACCAGCATCAAGTTATGGAAGATGCCCTCGGCGGGCATGCAAATGTCCCGGATCTCCGGCAGTTGCAGCCGCATCAGCGGCAGAAAGATCCGCTCCACCGCCTTGCCCATGTAGTAGTCTTCCATGGGCGGCGGCCCGACGATGGTGGTCGCATAAACCGGCTCCTTGCGCTGTGTGATGCACGTGACGTGAAAAACCGGGTACTCGTCGGCCAGCGAATAGAAACCGGTATGATCGCCGAACGGGCCTTCCGTGCGCAGCTCACCAAGTTTCACATAGCCTTCGAGTACGATTTCCGCGTTCGCCGGCGCCTCCAAATCGCAGGTCTGGCACTTCACCATCTCCACCGGACTCGATCGCAGAAATCCCGCCATCATCATCTCGTCGAGATCCGGAGGCAGCGGCAGAATCCCCGAGTACATGGTCGCCGGATCCGAGCCAATCGCTACCGCCACGTCCATGCGATCTTTGCCGGATTGCGCCAGCATGCGCCGGTAGTGCTCCGCCCCTTGCTTGTGCGTTTGCCAGTGCATGCCCGCGGTGCGCTCATCATAAAGCTGCATGCGGTAGACACCGCAGTTGCGCTTACCGGTCTCCGGATTTTTCGAGAACACCATGGGAAGGGTGATGAATCTTCCGCCGTCTTCCGGCCAGCACTGGAGCACCGGATAATCGAACAGAGAAAATCCTTCGTGCTTGATGACTTCCTGACACGCGCCTTTGGAAACGATCTTCGGAAAAAACGCCCCCGTCTCAGCCAGCTTGGGAAGCATCTTCAATTTACCGATCAGCCCCTCCGGCATCCGCATCTCGAGATACTCCGCGATGCGGCGGGCGATGTCGTCGACCGATGCCACTTCAAGCGCCAGCTCCATGCGGCGCATGCTGGCGTAGCTGTTGATCAGGACTGGAATTCTGTAGCCCGCCGGCCGTTCGAACAGCAGCGCCGGTCCGCCTGCCTTCACGGCGCGGTCCGCGAACTCCGCAATCTCGAGCACCGGATCCACTTCGAGCGAGATGCGCTTCAGCTCACCTGCCTTTTCCAGTGTGTCAATGAATTCGCCGAGATCGCGGTAAGCCATCGGAGAGAGTCCTATTATGATGGCACGCGGCAATGAACCGCAAAGCGCTACACTACGCTGAGATTGGCCGTTTCGTCAATGACGGCGAGAAGCTCCGCGGCGTTGATCGGCTTGGAAACATAGCCATCCATGCCCGCCTCCAGGCAGCGCTCTTCGTCACCCTTCATGGCATGGGCCGTCATGGCAATGATCGGCAGGTGCCGTCCCGTCCCGGCCTCGCTCTGGCGAATCGTCCGTGTCGCGACGAAGCCGTCCATCTCCGGCATCTGGACATCCATCAAGACAAGGTCGAACGCGTCCTTCTGGATGGCCTCTACGGCTTCCCGGCCGTTTCCCGCGATCGCCACTCCGTGTCCCTGTTTCTCCAGAAGGCGCCGGGCCAGTTTCTGATTCACCACGTTGTCTTCCGCCAACAAAATCCGCAAATTTCTGGTCCGGTGCTTTACCGGACAGCGGCCCGGCCCGCCTCTGCCCGTCGTAGCGCCCGGGGTGCAGACCGCGCCCAATATGGCATTTCGCAGCTCGGATTGTCCCACTGGTTTGGTGAGGCATGTCTCCAACCCGAGTCCGGGACAGCATCCGCTGTCACACCACCGGCCCGCCGACGTCAGCACGATAATCTTGACGTGGCCCAGGTGCGGCCGTTGCCGGATCTGCTTCACCAGCTCGAGTCCGTCCATGTCCGGCATGGAAGCATCCGTCAGCACCAGGCCGAAAGGCTTGCCTCCTTTTGCGGCCTCTTCCAATTCGTCCAGAGCCTCACGTCCGCTCGCCGCCAGCACCGGCGCCATTTGCCACTGCCGCAGCATATCCCCCAGGATGCGCCGGTTCGTCGCGTTGTCGTCCACTACCATTACCGGAATGCCACACAAGTCCGCCGGGCCCGCGAGTTCTGATTCGGGCGCTGGTCTGCCCACACTGAACCGCGCCAGGAAATGAAAAGTGCTGCCACGGCCGGTTTCGCTGTCCAGCCAGATGCGCCCGCCCATCAGTTCAACCAGCCTCCTGGAAATCGTGAGTCCCAGGCCTGTGCCGCCGTACCGGCGCGCTGTCGAGCCATCGGCCTGCGTGAAGGCATCAAATATGGCCGACTGCTTGTCTGGTGAGATGCCAATCCCCGTATCCGAGACGCTGAAGTGCAGGCACACGCTGTCGCCCTCCCGTGATTCCAGTTGGACGCCCAACGTGACTTCCCCGCGCTCCGTGAATTTGACCGCATTCCCCACCAGATTGATCACTACCTGCCGCAAACGTCCGGGATCCCCCACCAGGATCCTCGGTACGTCCGGAGCGATATGGCAATTGAGGTCCATTGGCTTTTCATGCGCGCGCACCGCCAGCGCTTTCAACGTGGGCTCCAGGTTATTGCGGATGTCGAAGTCCATCTGCTCCAACTCCAACTTGCCCGCCTCTATTTTGGAAAAGTCCAGGATGTCGTTGATCAGGATCAGCAGGGCATCGGCGGATGACTTGACCGCGGCCAGATAATCGCGCTGTTCCGGCGTCAGTTCCGTCCCCAGCACCAGCTCCGTCATCCCCAGGATTCCGTTCATCGGCGTGCGAATTTCGTGGCTCATGTTGGCCAGGAATTCGCTCTTGGTGCGGTTCGCCGTCTCTGCCGCTTCCTTGGCCGTTTGCAGCTCCAGTTCGGCCCGCTTGCGTTCCGTAATGTCCACCGCCACCGCGCCGATGAATCGCTGGCCCGACGCATCCACCGGAAACTTGAAAATCAGCATGTCCCGGTGCGCACCATCGGGCGCCGGTATGGGTTCAATGAATTCGGCCGCTTTGCCGGTCGAGAACACCGCGAGATCGTGCTCCCGATACTCCGCGGCAGCCTCGGGAGTCATCCAATCGAATGCCGTCTTCCCTTCGATATTGGTCTCCAGCAGACCCTCGAAAGGCCGGTTGGCATAGACGTATTTTCCAGAGGCGTCCTTCAGAAACGCGAAAGTGGGGCTGTGGTCCATGAAAGCCGTGAACCGGTCTTGCGACTCCCGTAGAGCTTCTTCCGTGCGTTTGAGAGTGCTGATATCCATCAGGGCGCCGATCATGCGCAGCGGCTTTCGAGCGGGATCCCGCAAAATGTAACCGCGGTCGTAAACGTTCGCGTAGGATCCGTCGGCCCGGCGGAAACGGTACTCACTCGACCAGTGCTCGTCGCCGGATTCAACTGCCGCATTCATATTCCGGGACACGCGCTCCCGGTCGTCGGGATGCACGCGGTCCAGCCACCAGGCGGCGGTGAACTCAATCTCGTGAGGTTTGAATCCAAAAGTCGTGTAGAAACGCTCGCCGCACCACAATTCGTTCGTCGTCAAGTCCACATCCCAGATTGCATCGTTGGTCGCGCGTACCACATATTCAAAGCGCTGCTGCAGCGCCGCTTCGCTTTCCAGCCGGCGCCGGATGATCTCGGTCTGGCGGCCAACGCGGCGCCGCAGAGCCGCTACCCAGCCCAGCACCACCAGAATCACCGCTCCCGTGCCCGCCACTACCAGCGCCGCGTGCCGCGCCGTCCACCACGACGGACGCCGCTCGAGCACCACATCCTGCGGCGAGCGCAGATGGATCACAAAGCCATTGGGGTCGCGGTTCTCATCCACGTGCACGGAACAGACTCCGGTCAATTGCAGCACGGCGCCATTTTCCAAATCCGCGAACCCCGGCCAGCGTAATGCCTCATCCATCTCCGCCACGAACGTAATCGTTCCCGCTCCCAGCACCAGTGAATACTGGCCCTGCCGCAGCGAATGATCCACCAGGCGGGCCGAAATCCGCACTAGCTCGGCGTCATAAGTGCCCTCCATCGCCTGCTCGGCCGTCACTTTCGCCGGAGTGGGCGCGTCGCCTGCGCCAATCTGCTGGAACACGGCGTCTTGCAGGATCGGTCCAAATTCGTCCAGGGCTGGAAATCCGGCGACATCCACTCGATCGCCTACCCGGAGCGGTGTGTTCTGGCGGGTCTTCACCAGCAGACCGACATCGTCTCCCCGGATGAACAGCGAGCGCCCAGGACGCTGCAGCGTGACCACGCCCTGCACCCGAACCCGGTGCAGGAATGCGCGATCCGGTGCGGCGCGCAGGATGCCGCGAACCGAGCCTACCGGCAGTGTGAAATAATTCCGCGGCGGTCGCTCCACCACGGCGATGCCGTCGCTGTTCGGGACCAGCACTTCCAGGGCGATGAATTGCTCCCGGCGGTTGTAAAATCCGCCACAGGTCCCGCGGATTCTTACCCGGGCGTCCACCAGGTCCCTCGACAGAAAAGTCAGACGGGGAACGTACGCCTTGTACTGAACGGCTCCGGCCAAAATGTCGAGCATCCACCCGCCCTGGTAACTCTCGGCCGACCGAACCACCCCTTCCACTTCCACGCGCAGGCAGTCGAGCGTACCTGAGGCCAGTTCCTCGGCTGAAATCTTGCGCGGTGGAGGCAGGCGGCCTTCCGATAGAACCCGCAATTTGACTTCCGCGATGTCCGTCGCGAAATCTGCCGGCTTGGTAATGCCCTGCACCTCAAGCAGCTGGCCCACGTGCAGGTCCGGTGCGTCTCTCGCGGTACGATCGACGAATACGGCTCCCGTCGCGTCCTGAACGAACAGGTCATTGTGCCGAGCGTCTGAGTACGTCACAATGCCGCGCAGGTACACAGGATATCCGCGTTTGGCATCGTCTAGCGACAGGGCGCGCAACTGCCGTACACTACGAATCACCGGCAGGCTCGCTGCCGGCCGCCCCTCCCCCCAGCAAACCACCGACAGCGCAACAGCCACCAGCGCCGCCAGCGTTCGCACCGTACACCACCGTGCAAACTTGCTTGGCCAATCGAATCGAGCTGCGAGTTCCGGCGGCACGCGCCTCCGTTCTGCCGGGCAGACTATACCCGTCCATCCTCTTATCGGCAGAACCCGCGGGCACTTTAGGAGCGGAGTTTTTGGCTGGTCAAAGGTCGACTCGGTTTGCCGGTCTTCTCCCTACGCTGCGCCTAAGTTTCGTTTATCATTGCACTTCGGGGTCTTCATGAAAAATAGAATCGCGTTTGTGACGGGCGCGAGCCGCGGCATCGGACGGGCCTGTGCCATGGCTCTTTCTGCCGCCGGCGCGCGCGTGGTCCTGGCCGCCCGCCAACTCGACAAACTCGAGCAGGTCGCGGCCGAAATCCGAACCGCTGCGGGCCAGGCGTTTGTCGTCCCCATGGACTTGGGCGCTCCCGACTCTATCCGTTCCGCTTTCTCCAAGGCCGCCAAGGAGTTCGGCCGCATCGACATCCTGGTCAACAACGCCGCCATCACTAAGGATGGCCTCGCCGTCCGCATGAAACAGCAGGATTGGGACGATGTACTGGCTACCAACCTCACCGGTGCGTTTGTCGCCACGCAGCAGGTCCTGCTGGGCATGATGCGCGAGCGCTGGGGCCGCATCATTAATATCACCTCCGTGGTGGCCGAGGCCGGCAATGCGGGTCAGGCGAATTACGTAGCCTCCAAAGCCGGCTTGATCGGCCTGACCAAGTCCCTCGCTCAGGAAATGGCCAGTCGCAACGTCACCGTCAACGCCATCGCACCCGGCTTCATCGATACCGATATGACCGCTGGTTTACCGCAGGAATGGAAAGA
>Ga0116220_10000052_pt1 | contig 66377 bp, 55 predicted proteins | sample Sb_taG_10_FD_88967 | JGI IMG/M metagenome (GOLD analysis project Ga0116220, IMG submission 88967) | Peat soil microbial communities from Weissenstadt, Germany - Sb_50d_7_NC metaG | ecosystem: Environmental > Terrestrial > Soil > Wetlands > Peat | place: Germany: Weissenstadt | collected 2010-09-21
GACCGTAGATCATGACCGTCGTGCTCCGACGCTACATTGCTTGTTATATGGACGCTCTGATCGGGCTCGCCACCGAGAGTCGCGTCCACCTACATCTCTCCCTGGCACGCCGACCGGGCTAAGTTCAGGCACAGCTCATGTCAAGCGCAGTGAATGTCAGCGGTCAGCGCGCTGCCCGCGACATCGCCATGCAGGTCGTGGTGCGCGTTGTCAACCTCGCGTTGGGCGTCCTCGTAACGGCGCTCGTCGCACGCACCCTTGGAAGCGAAGGCTACGGTCAATGGGCGACGATCCTCGCGATCCTCGCCTTGGTCGGGTACTTCGCGAGCTTTGGGATGGAGACCGTGGCGGTGCGCGAAGCCGCCCGCGACCCCGACAGCGAGCACGAATGGCTCGGCGCCGTGATGCTCCTGAGGTTCTACATGATCGGACCTGTCGTGGTGCTTTCGGCGGTTGCCGTCGTGCTGTTGCACGACAGCCACGAGATGCTCATCGCCGGGCTGATCCTCGTGATCACAATGCCGTTCAACGGCGTCGGGGCATTGCAGCTCGTCTTCCAGCTCCGCGTGAACAACCTCGTACCAATGCTCGTGCTGACGCTCAGGAGTCTGCTGTGGGCGATCGCAGTGGCAGTCATCTACTGGGGTGGGGGCGGCATGATCACGCTGGCGATCGCTCTGACGGCCACCAATGCGATCGGATCGGTCGTGCAGGCGGTTGCGGCACTACACGCAGCCCCGCGGAGACCGCGACCGTCACGCCAACGCATAGGCCCACTGATACGTCACGGCCTGCCAATCGGCATCTCGGGGGTCCTGGTGCTCTGCTACGGACGGATCGACCAGCTGATTGTTTTCAGCCTGCGTGGCAGCAAGGCTGCGGGACTGTACGGGAGCGTCTATAACGTGCTCGAAGCAGCGCACTTCGTTCCAATCTCGATCCTGATAACACTGGCACCCATCATGGCCGCGTCGTGGCCACGGAATCGCTCACGATTGCTACACACAGCGCGGCTGAGTGCCGAGATTATGGCCATCGCCTCGTTCGGCGCATTGGCTTTCGCAAGCGTCGCCGCCACACCTCTCATACGTCTGTTCTTTGGAGAAGAATTCGTGGGTGCAGCGCCAGCCCTGCCAGTCCTCGGTGCCGCTTTCATATTTATATGCTTTGGCTACTTGAATGACAACCTTCTCGTCATTCTTGATCTGCAGCGGCGACGTCTGGTGATAAGTCTGCTGGCCCTTGTATTCAACGTTGCTGGAAACCTCATCCTGGTGCCAATAGCCGGATTTATGGGCGCTGCATGGATGACACTGGCGACCGAGGTCTTCGTTTGCGGCGCAAGCCTCTGGTTGATCCTTCGGGAGTTTGAAACGCCCATTCCGAGTCCCGGTCGCATCGGACGTACTCTGTTAGCGGCCGTTCTTCTGGCCGGTGGGCTGGAGGCGATTAAGCTGCTCGGCGCACCACTTTCCGTGCTCGTGGTGTTCGCATGCCTTTGCTATCCGGCCCTGCTGTTCGGTCTGCGCGCACTCGGCATGGACGACCTGCGTATCCTCGTGGCGCGCGAGAGCCTGCCGTGAAGATCGGAACGGAAGGCGAGCAGGGAGCTTGCCAAGTATCCTCGACCGACGGTGGTCGTACATCACCACGCGAGGCGCGATGAACGGCCGGAGCTTCTCATGAGAATCCAGATCGTGTCAAATCTATATCCGCCAGTGGTGAGGGGTGGATATGAGGCCGGATGCGCGTCAGTCGTTGACCATTTGCGCGAGCGCGGATACGAAGTGAGGGTACTCACGAGCTGCTTTGAAGCTGGGTCCGTACCGATCGAATCCGAAGTGCAGCGAACCCTCGCTTTGCTGACCAGCGATGCACGCGGTGCCCTACGGGCACCGCGTGCATCGCTGCGCGCCGTCGCCGAGGCACGCCGAGCGATCGAGTGGAAACCGGACCTCGTCTACATCTGGAACGGCGCGTCGATTCCCCAGGCTGCGCTGCGCATCCTTGCTGACAGCGGCGTCCCGCTTGCCTTTCGGGTCGAAGAGCACTGGTTTGCAAGGATCTTTCTCGGCGACCAGTTCCTGCGCGAGCTGCTGCCGGCGCGTCGTGGAGCGGCGCGCATAGCCTGGGCGACCGGCTGTCGCCTGCTCAACGCACTTCCGGCGCTGCGTCTCGACCCGACAGCGCCGCTGCGGACCGCGATCACATGGAATTCCGAGGCGATTAGACGCATGGCGCCACCGCCATCGTTCGTCGAAACCGTGCTCGAACGGGTGATCCACCCAGCGCCGCCCTATGGCGACCTCTATGCGGACATCGAGCGTGAGCCTGCACCCGAGCCGCGCATCGCATTCCTCGGACGAGTCACGCCGTACAAGGGAATCGCCGTCGCGATCCAGGCGCTTGCGCTGCTGCAATCGGATTTTGGAAGGCTGGCGAGCCTCGACATCGTCGGCCCCGAGGACGGCGATTACGGCGAGGAGCTGCGCAGGCTGGCAGAGAGCCTCGGCGTCGGGCCTGCGGTGCGTTGGCACGGCCAGACGGGTCCGGCAGAGGCAGCCGCTGTGCTTGCGCGCGCACACGCTCTGATCGTTCCCTCCACGTGGGATGAGCCGTTTCCATACGTCACGATCGAGGGCGCCCTAGCGCGAGTCCCGCTCGTGGCCTCCGACGTGGGCGGCATCGGCGAGGGGATGCATGACGAGGAGCACGCGCTGCTGTTTGCGCGCGGGGACGCCGGTGGTGCGGCCAGAGCCTTGGCGCGCACGCTGAGCGAGACCGAGCAGACAGCGGCGCGGGTAGCTCGGGCGCATAAACGAGCACAATCTTTCCGCCGCCGCCCATACCTCGAGCAGCAGGAGCGCTTCGTGCTCGACGCCGTGGACGCCCTGCGAGCCACTGCAGGCTCACGCCCATAGGCGGCGTAGTATCGCTCGACGGCGAGCTCTCGACCAGTCGAACATGCTGTCGTTTAGTTCGTAGTCCCCGCGCTGGGCCTCCGGGACATTCCCCGTCTCGATCCGTTCGATGAGGCCTGGGAGCGCGCCGTAGAACTGCTCCGAGCGGTACGGGGGGTGCAATGACCACATGCCCGGCGCGGCACCGAGAAGGTCCACCCGGTAGAGACCCGTCCGGGACATCGCCTCGCTGATTATCAGCTCGGCCGCTCTGTACGGCGGGTTGCCATGCAGACGCGCCTTGGCTCGGCTCAGTTGGCGGCCCGGCCCGAGCAGGTGCAGCGGCAGGACCCGTTCGCGCAGACGCTCGAGGTCGATAAGGAGCAGGCGGCTGCTCACCGTATGGAAGCGAAAGGCAAGCGAGCTGTGCTCGATACGCGGAGCCGGCTGCCGGCGCAGCGCGCCATCGGAGGTCGGCGGGCCTGCCAGTGGAGCACAAGCGAGCACGTCAGTCTTCTCGGTGAGCACACCGACGGCCTCGCCGATCCACGTCTGGCTACAGCCGCCGAACATGAGATCGGAATCGAGATGAAAGACGAGGTCGTTGCAGGCCTCATGTAGACCATAGAAGTACGGGTAAAGCGGTGCGCCCTTGGTGTCCTTGGCGGGGATCGGCGTGCCAGCGGTGAATGCGGATGCGACCCCGCTCATCTTCTCCGGTCCGTAGTCGACCTCAGAGATTCGCGCGTGTGGGTGACCTCGGCAGAGATCGTCCAGCAGCGCCCGCATCGGTGCGAGGCGCTCCTCCCATCCTTCTCCGAAGCGACCGCCCCGTACTGTTCGGTGAAGATCGAACGTAAAGAGGATCTCATCCACCTGCCCGCCCCACTGGCGCAGCTGATGGGGAAGGATGTGGACGGCGTGGGGGAAATCCGTCGGTGCGACGTTGATCTGCAGCGTCACAGCACCCGTCTGCGCCATCTGCTGACAGCCTACCAGTACCGATTTGGAGCCGGGCTGGCCGCTAACGATCAGCGCTATGGCAGAAGAGCCGGCTGGAAGATCCTTCTGGTTACGTGGCGGATAGTTTTGCGAGGGTTTCGGCGAACACAGCGGCGGATGGCTTGGCTTTGAGCGGCCAGCTATAGAGTCCATAGCCACCTTCGCCGGTGTCGATTGCCTCGTAGAGGTAGATCGAGGCGAGCCCCCATTCGACGGCCTGCGTGATGTATTGCCTCACGTCTGCCGCTTGTTCCTGTTCGGTGACGGCCGTGTTGCCGTCGTCGCCCTGATAGGTCGGCTGGCCGACCTCGGTGATGTTCAGCAGCGCGTAGTCACCCGCCTTCTTGAGGTCGGCGATCATCACGGGGACGCTTGCCCAGCCGAATGGTTTACCACCGCCGAGCGGACCATCCGCGGTCATCGAGCCGTAGAAATGGCCCGACCATGCGTCGGGAACGCCACCAAGAGCTTTGCAGAAGTCCACGAACCAGCCTCGGCCGGCTTCTACCTGAGACCATTCGGTACCGGTGTAATAATCGCCCCACAGATCCGCTATTAGGGAGACCCCGGTACCGGCAAGAGCTTCGTGTGCAGCTCGGTATTGGGCTGCGTATTCGACTGCGGTGGAGCCATGGTAGTAGACCTCGTTGCCAAGCTCAAGTTCGCTGAGATCGAGTTCACGCATGATCGGGAGGAAGCTCTTGATGCCTTCAGCCACCGCCGCCGGGGACATCCCCTTCATGTCGGGGTCGTAGAGCAATAGAGGAGTGATCCCCTCGCTCACGAGTTCCCTGGTCGGACCCCAACCCCCTTCAGAAAGTGGATTCACCCGCGTGTACTTGACCCCAGTAGCCTTCCGGATCGTTTCGCTCGGCGTGGCGCCCCACCCTCCGACACCAATCAAACCCACCTTTAAAGCCATGGTCCGCGGCGGAGCCACTTCTTCGACCGGCCCGCCCAGGCCACCCGAGCCGGAGCCCCCTCCGCTGCCCGAACCGGAGCCCGAGCCCGAGCCGCTGCCCGAGCCACTTCCTGAGCCCGAGCCACTGCCGCTGCTGGAGCCACTCTTGGACCCAGAGCCACTGCCGGACTTAGAGTTAGACCCAGAGATACCGCCAGTGCCGGCGCCAGCGCTGTCAACGGGCGCGCCGGACCCGGCGGAGCCCGACTCGCTTGGGTTGAAGCTGACGCCGAAGGCCTTGTCGATGCCGCCCCGCGCGGTGTAGGTGATCGTCACCGCGCGCGTCCAGGCGCTCCCGGAGACATCGGTTTTCACGCGGTAGCGAACGGTCACGCCCGGTACGGGCTTCGGCGTTATCGAATTCTTCGCGATCACCCGGTAAACGCTTGCATGGCCGAGAGGCTGACGGGCGAGCACGTAGGCGCTGACCCCTTCGGCTCGTGACCAGATCAACCTATGACCGACGACCTTGATGCGGGGGGCGGCCATGCGAGCGATGCGGGCCCGGGCCGCGCTGCTGACGCCGGCATTTGGAGCAGCTGCCCCGGCGGACGCGTTGATCGTCGGCACGATCAAGCACGCGGCGATGATCAGCCCGGCGGGCAGTGTCCTCGAGCTTCGGCAAAGACGAGCGCGGATGGTCGTCATCGAACTTCTCCTTAAGTAACTGGGCCGTCTCGGAGAGACCCCTGGCTTTGCGACCCCGCCTTGCGACGGGTGTGCCTTTGTTGTGGATTACGTGCGACGACCAGCAGGCCGGAACGTGGTCACGGCTCCTATCGGCGCCAGAGGGCCTGACAAAACGAAGCAGCCCAGAGACGGACACATGTCCACCCAACATGCGACGAAGGAGCCGAAGAGGGCGATATCATTGAGGCCCGCTGCGTTGCCCTACCCAGACGGACGGATCGTGGCGGCGCGATCTCAAGTCGTCGCCGCGAGTCGACGATAGGAGCCTAAGATGAGAGGGACCCCCGTCCACGTAAGCCTTCAAGCCTCCAACCGGCTGCCTGCATGAGCGCTTCCGATCGGGCTGAGTCAAAGCTGGGCTCATCCCCTGAAGGCAGGGGCCGTGGTCAGGGTCTCGCCGACGACCTCGCGATTCTGCGCAGCCGCTGGCGGCTGATCGCCGGTGTGGTCCTGGCGACGATGCTGGTGTTCGCCATCGCCCACGAGCACAAAGCGAAGTCCTACACGGCGACCGCCAGCGTCGCCTTCCAGAACAACACGCTCTCGGGCGCAGCGCTCAACATCGCCACCGCCGGCAGCAGCGAACCACAGCGCGAAGCGGACACCGAGGTGCTGATCGCACACTCCGCCGAAGTGGCACAGGCGGTCCGCAGCCAGCTGAAACTGCGGAGCACGACCAACGAACTGCTGGGGGAGGTCAAGGTCGAAGCGGCGCCCACCGCCGATGTGCTGAACGTGATCGCCACCACACCCGATCCGCAAGGGTCAGCGCTCCTCGCCAACGCCTTCGCGGCCCAGTACATCGCGTTTCGCACGAATGCGCAACTCGCCGGTGTCGCGGCCGCGACGACGAAGATCCAGCGACAGATCGCTTCGCTGCATGTCGCCACGCCGGAACATCCAACGCCCGCGCAGACCGAACGCGCAGCGCTCGCGCAGACCGAACGAGCGACGCTGGAGCAGACGTTGGAGCGCCTCGGCTCGCTGCAGGCGGTCGCCAGCGGCGGCGCCAACATCATCGGCAGCGCAACCGCACCCACGAGCCCCAACGGCGGCGGCCTCTCGGCGACTCTCGCGATCGGCCTCCTGGTCGGGCTGGCGATCGCGCTCTCGCTGGTCTTCCTCCTTGAGTCCCTCGATCGACGCGTCAAGACGATCGGAGAGCTCGAGCGGGGCTACCGGCTTCCGGCGCTCGTCGCGATCCCCAAGTCGCGCTCGCGCAACCTACAGGCAGATACCTCGGAGCTGCTGGAGCCCTACCGCATCCTGCGCAGCGCACTCGACTTCACGGCCGTGACCCGTCAGCTCGACACGCTGATGGTGACGAGCGCGGTGTCGGGCGAGGGCAAGACCACGGTCGCTGTGAACCTGGCCCGCGTGGTCGCCCTCAGTGGGCGCCGCACGGTACTCGTCGAGCTCGACCTGCGCCGGCCCACGACCGTCGGGTCCTTTGAGCTGGGGGCGGCGAGGGGAGTGACAACCGCGATCACCGGCTCGGCGAAGCTGGAGGAGCTGCTCGTCCATCCGCTTGCGGACCTCCTCAATCTGCGCGTCCTACCCTCTGGCGCTCTTCCTCACAATCCATCGGAGCTGCTCGGATCGCAACGCGTCACCGACCTGATCTCCGAGCTCGCCTCCGACGGGAGCATGGTGATCATCGACGTGCCGCCCCTGAATCCGGTCGCCGACGCGCAGGTCCTGCTCAACAACCCCGTGATCGACGGCGCGATCCTCGTAGCACGTGTCGACCGGACCACACACGACGAGGTACGCCTTGCCCGTTCGATCCTGGATCACCACATGGTGGAGCCCGTCGGGATCGTCGTGACAGGCGTGCGTGACACCGGTAATTACGGCTATGGCTACGGCCGCCACGAGGCGGCTGGATCGACGGTCGACGTGGAGATCGAGGCGCAGGCCCGTCGATCGGGTCGCGTCTTCGACGAGAACCCGGAGGCTCGAGTTGTAAGCCTTGACCCGAGCGCAGAGGCACTCGCCGGTTCGCGTAGAAGCGGCTCCAGCCTTCGGCGAACGTCCAACTAGAGGCGGGACTACAGTGGTTCTGCGATGGCTGAGGCTGCCGGCGCCACCCCGTCGGGAGACGCTGATCGCGGGCGGAGCCACCCTGGCAACCGCGCTGGTGGTCGCTGCCGCCGTACACAAGCTGGGGACCGCGGGATTACTCGTGCCCCTGGCAATGCTCGGAGCGGTGATCCTGATCAGGCGTCCAGTGCTGACAATGACGCTCGTCGTTGCATTGACGATCCTCTGTGAGGGTCCGGGCTTCGGTCTTCTGAACTTCACCTCGCACCTTTACATCCAGCTGTACCGCGGCCTCTCACTGCTCGATCTGCTCGTCGGGTTGGTGGTCGTATCGGCTTTCCTCGACGTGTTGCGCGATCGCCGAGCGCTGAGGCTGCCGCGAGCGCTCGCGCTTCCGCTCGCGCTGCTTGCGCTCGCGATGGTCGCGGGCGCGGTCACCGGCCACGTAGCCGGCGTGAGCCTGCGCTTCTCGATCTTCTCAGAGCACGTGCTGGCTTATCTGCTGTTGCTCCCGATCGCGATTGCAAACCTCGAGCTCGATGAGCGCCAGATCACGAGGCTGCTGGGCGGTGCGATGGCGCTCGCGATCGTCAAGGCCGTACTGGGCCTGGGCGAGGTGTCCGAGCACCTGGGCGCGCGGATCGAAGGATCGGCGACCCTCACCTACTACGAACCGACGGCCAACTGGGTGATCATGATCGCCCTGTTGACGCTGCTCGTGGCGGTGATCGTGCGAGCCAAGCCACCCCTGTGGATGCTGTTCGGCAGCCCGCTGCTGATCGCGTGCCTGTTGCTCTCCTATCGGCGCTCGTTCTGGATCGCCGCGGTGCTCGGCGTTCTGCTCGTGCTCCTGCTCGCCACCTCGCCGACGGGACGTCGGATGCTGGTGCCGGCCGGCCTCGCGGTCGCGGCAGCGATCTGGCTGCTGGGATCGATCCACTTCCAGTCAAACCTGCCACTCGTGAAACGCATAACCTCGCTCTCCACCAGCAAGCTGGAAGCCAATCAAGAGGACCGCTACCGCTTGGACGAGCGCGCCAACGTGCTCAGCGAGATCGGTCATCACCCGATCACGGGGCTCGGAACGGGAGTGCCGTGGCAGGCTACGGCCGCTCCCCTGTCCGTCGAACACGAAGAAGGCCGCCAGTACGTCCACTTCGCGGCGCTGTGGTTCTGGCTGAAGCTCGGAGTGCTCGGCCTGTGCGCCTACGTGGGCCTGATCGCAGGGAGCCTCGTGGTCGCGTGGCAGGCATGGCGACGCAGCCGCGATCCATTGCTGCGTGCCTTCGCCCTCGCATCGGTGTGCGGGATCGCCGGCCTCGTCACGATGGACACGACCGCCAGCTTCACCGGGATCGAAGCTCGCTTCACGCTCGTGCTCGGGGTGCAGATCGGCCTGCTCGCGCTGCTGGCGCGGCGAGGCGGAGACGCTCGTGATGGGGACGCCACTGAGCACCCCGAGCCCGCATGACGCCTGTGCGCGAGGGAAATCTGCTCGAGAAGCTGCGCGACCGTTTCCCGCGCGTGGCGATAGTGCACGAGTGGCTCACCATACCTGGCGGCTCCGAGCAGGTGGTGCTCGAGCTGCTCGAGATGTTCCCCTCGGCGGAGCTGTTCACCTCGATCTACGACCCGGCGCCGTGGCCGAAGGCGATTACCGGCCGGCCGGTCCACACCTCGTTCCTCGATCGCATCCCCGGGGCGAGGCGCAACTATCCGAAGCTGCTGCCGCTGATGGACAGGGCGTTCCGGTCCTTTGATCTGTCGGGCTTCGACCTCGTGCTCTCCAGCAACCACGCGTGCGCCAAGAACGTGCGCACGCCACCGGGCACGCTGCACGTCTGCTATTGCCACACGCCGATGCGCTATGCCTGGGAGGAGGGATTCTTGGAGGGCGAGAAGGTGGGAAACCTGACACGGATGGTGCTGCCCACTCTGCTGCACCGCCTGCGACAGCAGGATCTCGTCGGCGCCGCATCACCGGATGTCTTCGTGGCCAACTCCCGCCACGTGGCGGATCGTATCGAGCGCTACTACGGGCGCTCCGCGGAGGTCGTCCACCCGCCCGTGAACGTCGAGCACTTCCTCGGACTGGAGCGCTCCCCCCAAGCCTTCTACCTCGTGTTCGGGCGGGTGGTTCCCTACAAGCGCGTCGACCTCGCGGTGGCCGCCTGCGCAACCCTCGACCGTCCCCTGAAGATCGCAGGGAACGGTCGCGCACTGCAAAGCGTCCGCGCCGCAGCGCAGGGACACGATCGGATCCAGTTCCTCGGCCGAGTGGCCGAAGCCGAGCGGGACCGCCTGCTCGGCGGCGCGCGTGCGCTGCTGTTCCCGGGGGAGGAGGACTTCGGGATCGTCCCGGTCGAGGCGCAGGCGGCAGGCTTGCCCGTGATCGCCTACGGCGCCGGAGGAGCGACCGAGTCGGTGCTCGACGGCCAGACCGGGGTGCTGTTCGGCGAGCAGGACGCCCGCAGCCTGGCGGATGCGATCGAGCGCTTCGAGCGGCTCGAGTTCGACGACGAGCTGATCCGTGAGAACGCGCGCCGGTTCGGGCGCGAGCGCTTTCATCGGGAGATGGCCGAGGCCATCGACGCGGCTTGGCGAGCTCACGCCCACGCCCACGAGAAGATCTACGCGCGGCCAGGCCCGACTGGACCGTGAGCGTCCAGTTCGAGCGAATCAGGTGGTGCGGATGATCAGCACCGAGCAAGGGGCGTGGTGGGAGACCTTGTTCGGGACCGAGCCAAGCAGGAAGCGCTTCGCGCCGGTCATCCCCTTGTTACCCACGACGACCAGATCGGCCTCCTGCTCCTCGGCGACATCGAGGATCGCGTCGGCGGGGTCGCCCTGGCGCGGGTACACGTTGACAGTCACTCCCGCTTCACGGGCCACGGCGGCTGCGTCCTGTAGCGTCGCGTCGACGTCCTCGCGAGGGTTGATCGCCCACTGCAGATCCTCCGGAGCCTCGCGCCGTTCCTCCTGCAACCGCTGCGCCGGCACCGGCTCATAGGCGCTCACCAACTCCAGCTTCGCCCCCACGGAGCGAGCCAGGTCGACCGCCTGGCGCACGGCTTGGGTGGCCGTATCAGAGCCGTCAGTACCCACCACGATCGATTTGAACATGAGCCTCCCTTGATGTGTCGAGACCGAATGCACTGCCGGGCGCAGCGATAGCGATCATACCTACGCTACGCGCGCGAGCGCCGTCATCGCCCCCGGCGCGGGGCAACCGCAGTCACGCCAACGCGCCGGAGGCGCGCTCAGGCGAGCTTTGTGATCGCTATGACCATCCCGATCAGCACGAACACGACGATCGCGATCTGTGTCCAGATCCAGAATGGAGACATGGTGACAGGCAGCCTACTTGGACGGGTTGGGCGAGTGCTTGCGCCGGGCCAAGCGTCCGTGACTATCGTTTAGGGATGGCAGGACGCCCGCGCACGCATATGCCTGGGCGCCCTCATGTGCTGTTCCTGTCGCTGACGCTCGCACTGTGTGCGCTCGCATGGCTTGCGCCGGCCGGTCGCGGCGAGCGCATCGCAAAAGCAAATGTGTCCAATACCGCCCCGCTCGGGGGCGTAAACCTCGAAACTGTCTATAGCGGCGCCAGCCTGGTCGGCGTAGATCGAGAGATCGCCGTCGCGCGTGCGCTCCATGCGAAGGTAGTACGCGTCGGAGTGCCGTGGTCGGGGCTCGAGCCGCTGGGGCCAAATCAGATCAACCCGGGCGCGCTGACAGTCATGGATCGTCTAACGAGCGATGCGGCAGCTGCCGGCATCAAAGTGATCGCGATGATTGAGAGCTCACCGTGCTGGGCTTCCTCGGCGCCAGCGCCGCTCTTACGGGCATGCAAGCCCGGAGGAGGATCGAGCAAGGCCAGCTCATGGCCGCCGACCGACCCGGCGAGCTACGCCGCCTTCACCGCCTACCTGGCCCGGCGCTATGGAACACGCCTGGCCGCGATCGAAGTCTGGAACGAGCCCGATCAGGCCAATCAGCTCTACTTCGCCGGTCCCGAAAAACCTCAGCGCTACGCTGCCATCCTGAGAGCCGCCTACCCCGCGATCAAGCAGGCGAGCCCTGGCGTGTCCGTGCTCGCAGGCTCGCTCGTCGGTTCCAACGGCGTCTTTCTACGAGCTCTGTATGCGGCCGGCATCAAGGGCTACTACGATGGCTTGGCCGTACATTTCTACAGCCTCACCCTCGCCGCGATCCGCGCGACACGTGAAGTGCAAGTGACCAACGGCGACACCAAGCCCCTGTGGCTCGACGAGTTCGGCTGGAGTAGCTGCTGGCCGCGATACAGGATTCAACAGGAACAGGCATGCGTGACTGCGCAGACTCAAGCGCGAAATATCATCGATCTGTTCCGCTCACTCGCTCGCACTCCGTACATCGCCTCAGAGGTCATCTATCAGCTGCAGGGATCCGTTTCGGAAAACTTCGGCGTCGTGAACGCGAACGGAACCCACAAGCCGGCGTTTGCGGCGCTCTCGCGCGCGCTCGTCTCGCCGTTCGGCCCCGCCAGCCCTGTCACCCTGAGCCTGCGCAGGCATGGCGGTCGGGTGCTGGCGAGCGGGTCGGGGCCCGTCGGGGACTACATGGAGCTGGAAGCCTTCCAGGGAAGCCTGCTGCGCTACCGAGCCTTGTTCACGCTCAACCGCTTCAACCGCTATTCGATCGCACTGCCGCGCGTGCTCGGCTCGAGCGGCTTGCAGGTGCGCGTCTATCAGTATTGGGCGGGGCTCGACGAGGGCGCGCAGCGCAGCATCTGAGACAGACCTGGTCCCTATCGCGCCTGCTGCGGCCAGAGAGATCTTTGATTACTCGGCGTTGTTGCGCAGTAGCGCAATAAGGGTGAGAGCGAGGATCTTGAGGTCGAGACCCAGCGACCAGTGGACGATGTAGTAGTTGTCCCACTCCACCCGCTCAGCCAGCGAGGTCTGTCCGCGCAGTCCGTGTACCTGCGCCCAGCCGGTGATCCCCGACTTGACGCGGTGGCGGTCGTCGTAACGGTTGATGTCCTGGTGGAACAGCTCGACGAACTCCGGGCGCTCGGGGCGAGGCCCGATGATGCTCATCTCTCCGCGCAGGACGTTCAAAAGCTGCGGCAGCTCGTCCAGCGATGTGCGTCGCAGGAAGCGGCCAACAGGGGTGCGGCGATCGTCGCCCTCGACTCCACCGGGCGCGGTGTCGCCGCCGAGCAGGAAGTCCAGCGCGGTCACGTCATCGCCGCTGAGCTCGACCTGTGATGGGCTCAGGTGCATGGAGCGGAACTTGTAGAGGTCGAATTCCTTGCCATCCCGGCCGACGCGGCGCTGGCGAAAGAACACAGGCCCGGGCGAGCTCAAGCGCACGGCCAGCGCCGCACACGCGATCACCGGTGTGAGCACCACCAGCAATCCCGTTGCGAACATACGGTCAAACGCGTGCTTGAGCGCGAACTGCACCCCCCTTGGGTTGACCGTCGTGAAAGACATCAGCGGTAGCCCGCCGACGGTGTCATAGCCCACGCGGTTGTTGATCGTGTCGAACATCCTCGGCACCACCGAGACCTCGATGCCCAGCTCCTGGCAGCGCTGGATCAGGCGACTGACGCGAGCGTCCGCGACAGACGAGAACGCCACGATCAGGTTCTTTACACCCGTCTGCCCCACGGTCTCGTCGAGGTCCTCGACCGTGCCCACCACCGGTACGTCGCGCCCACCCACCTCGGCGACCGTGCGCGGATCGTCGTCCAGGAATCCCACTGGGGTAAGCCCATACTCGGGATGGCCCTCCAGGCGACGTGCCACCTGCGCCCCCACCACCCCCGCGCCCATGATCAGCACCGGCTTGCCGACCAGCCGCCGCGCTCGTGCCCAGCGCTGGGCGAGCGATAGGACCACACGCCCCGCGCCAACCGCGAGCAGCGCGAGCAGCCACGTCCTCACCCAGTCAGCCTGGTTCGGGACGCGCCCGTTGACAAACAGGCCGAGCATTGCGACCGTCATCGCGGCGACCGACACGGCACTCACAACAGGCGCCACTCCGTCGAGAAGCAGCGCACGCATGCGCGTGCGATAGAGCCCGCGCAGGTAGAGCAAGAGCATGACCAGCGGTGGCATGACCAGCAGCGGCGCGCGAACGGCGGTGGCATGCAGTACGCCATGCACGCCACCCAGGGCGAGCACCACTGCCAGGCACAACAGCACGAAGTCGACCGCGGGACGCAACGCGCCCCAACCAGGCCCGTCGAGCAGCCATTGCAAAGGCCCGCTGAACGCACCGCTCCGCAGCGCGTGCGGCTGTGGGGCATCTCGCACAACAGGGAGCTGGCCGGTCAACGGCAGTGTGGTCGATGTCTGCTGGGTGATATGCGTGTGGTCCATAGCTTGAGGTAGTCCTGTCCGTCTTACTCAGTTACTCGGGTTCTGCATACATTCCCTTGAGTTATTGCATCCCTTGCGGTCCCGCAGCTCGGGCCAGACGCCTCGTTAGCGCACCTGTAAACACCAGCGCGAAAAGGGCCAGGAGTACGTATGCCAGGTCCGCGTCGGATAAGCCCAGCGTGTCCGAAGCCCCAGAGGTCGGCTGCGACACCACGCCCGGGGACAACGCTGGATACGCGCCGATCGCCCCGCCGGATGTATTTCCGTCTCCGCCGCGCGAGTCAGATACCCCACCGGCAGACCGACCACCTCCGGCACCGGCAGCAGGCCCATTCCCGCTCGGACCCGTGGATGCGGCGTTGCCTTGACTCTGGCCGGCAGACGCGCCGCTACCAGCGCTCGAAAGGGACCCTGTCGAGCCCGAGGAAGCTCCTGACGAGCCGTTGCCGCCCCCGCCTCCAAGTAGCGCGGAGCCGAGAATCGCCTGGTTGCCCTCACCAGGACCGCCGTAGCCCCCCAGCAACGGACCGGCCAGCGCCGGTGCCGGCACAGCGACCAACGCGAGTGTCAGGGAGATCAGTGTCGAGAGAATCGCGCGATCGCTTGTCATACGTCCCTACCTTGGGTCCTTCCGTGGCAAGAGCGGCGCTATATCCGCTCTCCGTGCCATTTGCCGTCATCGCCTCCCGTCTTTAGGCGACGGCTCCCGCGAGCGCCAGAGGTCACGATCGACTCAGGTTTCTTCCACAAGCTAGCGAATGCCGACAGCGGTGTCGAGCCGGAAACCCCTTCAACACAGGAGTTTCATGCGAGTTGCTGAGCTTTGACCAGGATTGAACGGTTCAGTTCCTCGACGTTCACGCGCTTGCCTTCCCTTGCCAGCCGCAGGGCCTGCCGGGTCAGCGAATCTCGGGGATTCAACTGCGCCGCTCGTTCGAGCAGCTCGAGCGCGCCACGGCGGTCGTTCTCGGTCGAGGCGATCGCCCCGCGCTCGAGCGTCGCGTAGGCGTCACTGGGCGTGCGCTGCAGGGCCAGCGCGAACTCGTGATCCGCACGCGACAGATCGCCAAAGCGCAACGCGATGCTCCCGGCCACCAGATACGCTTCGTCGCTCAGGGGATTCAACCGCGCCGCATCGTTCAGACGGGCATACGCCGTTTGCGGCGATTTCGTCCAGACGCGTGCCGCGCTCTCGACCTCTAGCTGGCTCAACCACGGAGCGGTCAATGACACCGCCGCGGCAAGCGCCGCCACGACGCCCATGCCGATGCCCAGCCGGCGTAGATCCGCCGACCGCAACCGCCTGGAGATGGACGATGTCTCGGTGACTCGACCAGCCCCGTGAGTGGACTGGACGAGTGCGGCAGGCGCTCGCGGTGCCAGCGCACAGGCCAAGCCGAGCATCGCAAACGCCGGCGCCCCCAGCCCAGCAAACTCCCAGAACCAGTCGAACGAGCCATGCACTACCCAGTAGGCGAACCCCGCCAGCGCGGCCGCCGTGACGGCGCGCCCGAGCCGGTCGGGCCCGCGCAGGCCACGCGTGGCCGCCAGGAGCGCGGCGCCGAGGCCCGCGAGCGCCAGCAGAGCGCCGATCAGACCGGTCTCCGCGAGTGTGCGCAACTCGACGCTGTGCGGGTAGTAGGGGGTCTCTTCGCTGCGCCCGTGGGCGAGATACTGCTGCTGGAAGTTATCCGCGCCGATCCCGAGGAGCGGATGACGGAGGAATTCGTCGAGCGCGACGCGATAGAAATCGTAGCGGCTACTGCCCAGTCCACTTGTCAGACGGTTACCGGTGCTGTTAGCCGCGTAGCCCTTCTCGCTCTTGAACGTGTCCCAAGCGTGCTGCGCGCGCGTAACCGGATTGCCCACGACCACCACGCCGCCGGCAAGGATCGCTACCAGGGCCAGGATCGCGAGCGCACCGACGACCCAATGCACGCGCCCAACAGTGCTCGCCGAGAAGAGTCGCCGCTGCTCGATTGCCGCACCCAGCGCAACCGCAAGCCCCACCACCAGCGCCGCGAGCAACGTCGCCGTAGTAGCCGTGTGCACAGCCGCCTCGGCGTTCCGGCGACCTTCGAGGAGTTCCCCCACTCGCAGCACTGATGGTGCGGAGGCGGCGATACCGACCGCGACCGGCACGAGCAACGCGAACGTGCGCACCCGTCCCGGCAGCAGCGCGAACACGAGCACGAGCATCACCGGGGTCGCGTACAGCGAGCCGCGGCTCACGCTCAGCAGCGCGACCCCGGCCAGAAGCACCGCGCCACCCGCGAGCAGCCCGCGCACGCTCCAATGCAACCGCGCCTCACGCGCCAGCAGCAGCGCCGGCCAGAAAGCCATCAGCCACTGGGCAGCGTTTGCGTTTGCGTAGCCCGACGGGTAGACCAGACGCCCGCCGGGGAGCAGGCTCGCCAGGCGCGCGGGACTGCCGGCGACGGCGTTTACGTGCAGCGCGACGAACGCAGCCAGCCCGATCATCGCCAGCGTCCACCCCCCCAGGAGCAGCGCTGCGCTGCGCCCGCGCTGGGGCCAGAGCGCGAGCAGCGCGAACACGAGCAGGTACAGCAGCGTACGGTTCGCCCCTTCCCAGGCATCGCCCGGCACCGCGGCCCAGAGGATCGAGGCGAAGCTCAGCGCGGTGTATGCGGCCAGGCACCCCAGCGCGATCTTCACCGGGGTCGGCACATCGTCCACGCGCAGCCCGACCGCCCACAGCGCCAGCCCGAGCAGCGCCAACACGATCAGCCCCCCCGGCGCCCAGTGCGTTACCGGGTAGCCCGCCTGATCGGTCGCCCATACGACGAACAGCGCGAGGGCCACGAGCGCCGGCACCGTAGCCGGCGCCTCACGCAGCGACACGGCGAGCTTGGACCTCATCGCGACCACAATAATCCTCGGTGTGCAGGTCCCGCACAGTCAGATGGCATAATTCTCGACGTGGGTATCCGTTTCGCCGCGAGTCCGCCCTCCGCCATCGCGGCACGCCGTGGGCCTGTGGGAGGACTGGCTCGCCGGCAGGCAGTCTGGCGACGGCCCGGCCCGGCTCAAATCGTCCTCGTGCTCACGATCCTCGGCGCGGCGCTGCGATTTTCGACGCTGAACATCCAGAGCCTGGACGTCGACGAAGCGGACACCGTCATCCTGATTCACCGCACGTTCTTGGGGATGCTTTCGCATATCACTGCCACCGAGTCCTCGCCACCCCTGTATTACATCCTCGTGTGGGGGTGGTCGAGGCTCTTTGGCATGGGCACTGTCGGACTGCGCTCCTTCTCGGCGCTCGTCGGCTCGCTGACCATCCCTGTCATGTACCTAGCCGGACGTCAGGTCTCGCCGCGTATCGGGCTGTGGGCTGCGGCGCTAACGACGGTGAGCTCATCGATGTACTTCTACTCGCAGGAGCCGCGCGTCTACCCGCTGTTGATCCTGTTCAGCGCGGCGGCGTACGTGTGCTGGCGACGTGCACTGGAGGATCCGAACTCGCGACGTCTGTGGCTGTGGGCGGGGATGTCGAGCCTGGCGCTGCTCACGCACTACTTCGCCGTCTTCCTGTTCATACCCGAGGCGATCATCCTGGCAAGGCGGATGGACCTCAAGCGCGTATGGGCGCCGGCCGGCGCCGTCGGGCTGGTGGGCCTCGCGCTGGTGCCACTCGCGGTCGCCGAGCGCTCGGACGGCAAGACCAACTGGATCGAAGAACTCTCGTTTCCCGGGCGGATTGCAGAAAGCGTGAAGGACTTGACCGTCGGAAAGTACGTCGTGCTGGTTCTCCCCGTGGTGGCGCTCATCCTGCTGCTCTACGCGGGCTCCGTCGCTCTGGTGCGCAAGCGTGGCAACGGTGTGGAGCGGGCCGCAGCTCGCGACGCGGCGATCGTCGCGCTCGCAGCGCTCGGCCTGCCGCTGTTCCTGGCGATAACCCACATCATCGACATCTACGACGGCACCAACATGATCGCCGTTTGGGTTCCGCTGACCTTGCTCGTGACGTATGGGCTCGGCATGACCCGCGCGCACCTGAGTGGCGCGGTGATCGGTACGGCGCTGTGCGCGATCGCTGTTGCGATGGTCGCGTCGACCGACGCACTTCCGGCCTACCAGCGCGACGACTGGCGAGGCGTGGCGCATGCGCTGGCGCAACCGGCATCAACCCGAATCATCGTCATCGTGGCGCTCAACGTCGACGCGCTCACGGTCTATCTCGGCGACGTCCACACTGTCCACGCTGCAACCGTCTCAGCCCGCGAACTGGACTTCGTCTCACTTCGCACAAGGCGCACGGTAGGCGCACCTCTGGCCCCGGTCGTGCCGACCAGCCCGCCCGCTGGGTTCCGCCGGGCGGGCGTGACCAGGACCGAAACGTTCGCGATCTCGCGCTTCCTCGCGGTCGGGGCCGGCACGGTGACCGTGGCCGCCCTGCGGCACCTCAAGGGCGAACCGAGCGCCGAAGTCATCCTCCAGCGCTGAGAGCGGCGTGCCCGATCCCGCCCAGCTCGTCCGCTTCTACGACGACGCTTACTCGCGGGACCCCACTCAGGGGGCTGTGTACGCGCGCTGGCGCGCGCTCTCCGCCGTCGGCAAGGCCGACCACGTGCTCGCGCTCTGCGCTGACGCCGGCCTGTGGGCGGACGGGCATCCAATCAATACGCTCGAGGTCGGCTGCGGCGACGGCGCGCTGCTGTGCGAGTTGCATCGGCGCGGCTTCGGCGGTCGCCTCTCAGGCGTCGAGATCACCGAGGCCGCCGTCGCGATCGCGCGCGATCGCGTGGAGATCGACTCCGTCTCGCTCTACGACGGCCTGCATCTGCCGGACGGCGACGGCACCTTCGAGCTGGGCGTGCTCTCACACGTACTCGAGCACGTCCCCGACCCTTCCGCGCTCCTCGCCGAGGTCGCCCGCGCGTGCCGAGCCGTCATCGTCGAGGTCCCTCTGGAGGCCAATCTCTCCGCGCGACGCGCCTCAAAGCGCGAGCATGCCGCCGAGGTCGGCCACCTGCAGCGGCTCTCTCGCGATCAGGCGCGCCTGATCGTCGCGCGTGCCGGCTTGCGGATCGCCTGCGAGTTGGAGGATCCCCTGCCGCTGGAGGTACATCAGTTCTTTGCCGCCGGTGCGGCCTCGCGCGCCACGGCGAGCGTCAAGTGGGCGCTCCGCGTGGGCCTTCACCGTCTCGCGCCATCCCTCGCCCGGCGCCTGTTCACGGTGCACTATGCGTTTCTCTGCCTACCGGCCGCGTAACCGCCGCGAACAGCAGCGACAGCACCCTGCCCATCAAGTCATCCGGCACCGCGTCGGGGTCGGCGAGCTTCTGCCGGGCGATCCCGTCGGCGAGCGCATCGATCGTGACCGCCAGCTGCTCAGCCGGGATCTGCAGCTCGAGGTCGAACTCGCGCACCCCGTCGGCGATCAACTTCGTCAGCAGCTCGCGCATCTGCGCAAACCGCGCCGCCACCTTCGGGCGCACCCGCGCGTCACGCACTCCATACGCCCAGAACTCCATGAACAGCAGCAGCGCCTCTGGCTCGCGCTCGATCATCGTCATCCACTGACGCGCGCCGCCCGTGGCCCGCTCGGCCACCGTCGCGCGCGCGCCCACCGCGTCGGCGATCTCGCGCGCGTGCTTGTCGATCTCCCGCTCCATCAACACCAGGAACAGGTCCTCCTTGCCGTCGAAGTTCGAGTACAGCGCGCCCGTGGAAAACCCCGCCTCCGAGGCGATCTCCTCGACCGAGGCGCCGTGGAACCCGCTGCGCGCGAACACGCTCCGCGCCGCACTCAGCAATCGTTCGCGCGTGTTGGCCCTGCTCTGCTCGCGGGTCAGCCTGCCGGCCGTGTGCGTCCTCTGCGCTGTCTCCATCTGTCCATCATACTTGACAGAGCAATCACTATTTCGATAACGTTCATTATCCATCTCGGTCAGACAGACATAGGAGCAGCCACATGGCGACAGCGACGACCTCCGCACCGACAGACTCCTCCAACCCGGCCAGCTTGCCCGTCGACGCGATCACCTACGCGGATCTCTATGCGCGCTGGGAGCGTGGCAACTGGAAGGCGACTGAGCTGGACTTCACCGAGGATGCCCGCCAGTGGCGCGAGGACTTCACCGAGTTCGAGCGCACGGCGGCGCTGTGGAACTACTCGCTGTTCTTCTGGGGCGAGGACGTGGTCACCGACACCCTCTCCCCTTACATTGACGCCGCGCCGTTAGAGGAGCAGAAGTACTTCCTTGCCACCCAGCAGGTCGACGAGGCGCGCCACGCGGTCTTCTTCAAGCGCTTCGTGCACGAGGTCTGCGGACTCGGCGACGGCTCCATGGCGAGCAGCCTGAACGCGATCAGGCCCAAGCTCACCCCGGGCCTGAGCAAGATCTTCGAGCGCCTGGAACGGATGGCCGACGAGCTGCGCGCCGACCGCTCCCCCGCTCAGCTCGCGGCGGCGGTGACGCTCTACCACATCGTGATCGAGGCGTCCCTCGCCCAGCCCGGCCAGCACTTCATCTGCAGCTACCTGGAGCGACGCGACCAGCTGCCGGCCTTCCGCGAGGGCATGGCGAACATCTCCGCCGACGAGCAGCGCCACATCGGCTTCGGCGTCAAGCTCCTCTCCGACCTGCGCCGCGAAGACCCCGTCGGCGTTCCCAAGGCGGTCGCGCGCATCCTGCGCGACGTCACTCGCTACACCGCCCAGGTGCTGATGCCGCCGGGCTGGGACGAAAGCTACATAACCGTCTTCGGCGCCACCTACGACGAGGTCGGCGTCGAGGGCCTGACCTCGATGACGACCAAGCTGCGCTCCGCCGGCCTCGCCGCGGAGACCCTGCCCGGACCGGCGCTCTTGCCGTCCGGCCTCTCACCGCTGGAGGTCTCCCAGCGCGGGCGCACGCTCGCGCAGGCCGGCGTGATCGGCGTGCGCGACGGTCCTTCGAAGCGCGATCCCGAGACGGTCGCGCTGCTGTTCGACACGATCCGCCGGCAGGTCAACCCCAACCACGGCCTGCGCCGCCCTACCACCTTCCAGTGGGAGTTCACCGATCCCGACATCCCCACCTGGCACCTGACCGTCAACAACGGCTCGAGCGCGGTCGAGCCGGGCGAGGCACTCAGCCCCGACCTGCGCCTGCGCGTCGCCTACCAGGACTGGGTTGACATCATCGGCCAGCGCCTGGACCCCCTGCGCGCGATGGCCACCGGCCGCCTGCGCCCGCGCGGCAACCCGCTCGCGCTCGGCCGGCTCACCAAGGTCTTCCCGCGGGGCTGATCATCGCCCGCGAGGGCTGATCGGCCTCGGTGGCTATTCCAGCCCGAACTCGCGCTGGGCGGCGGACGGGCTTGCGCTCTGCCCCCCGGCGGAGGGATGTGTGGCCGCCTGTCCGCCGGTGGAAGCCGTAGTACCGGTGGGGGCTGACCCGCCGCCGGAGGACCCAGTGGTGGGGACTCGCTCGAAGCCGGCAGAAGCCGAGCCCGTGGCGGAGGCGGTTCTAGCGGTGGAAGCGGTTCTTGCGGTCGAGGCGACCGCTCGAGAGCCACCCGGAGCCAAGGCTTGCTCAGGCCCGAACTCGCGGCTGGCCTTGGCCTGAGGGGGGAGTGCCGCGGATGCTGCGCCGGCGCGAGTCGAGGACCCGCCGCGCGTCGGCGCTGTGGCGTTTAGCACGGACTGAGCGCCCACTATCGACGAATTCAGGAGGGCATACTTGGCCTCGGGCCCGCCGCTGTATACACGCGCGACATGACGGCGATGGACGGCGTGTCGTGGGACGACGGGAACTACATTGAGCGCGACGCAGCCCGCACCGACGCTCATCGCGACCAGGCAGCCGACAGCCAGCTTTGCGCCGACCCCTCCCCCGGCGAGAAACCAGCCGCCACCGGCGGCACTACCGGCGCCCGCAGTGCCCACGCTCGCCCCGGCGCCCACGCCGCCGGCACTCACGCCCGCGCCCGCATGACCAGTGCTCGCATGCGCTCCTGCCCCAGCCCCCGCCGCGGCGCCCAAGCCGAGCGCCCACGGCATGAGCGCGGGCGCTGGCAGCACCGCGGCCAGGCCGCGCAGAGAGACGACATAGGCACGACAGGCCGGACATTCGCCGCGGTGCATAAGCGCCAGCCGGTAGCGCTCTCCGTCGGGGTCGAGGATGCCGTAAGCCAGGCCGCGCATCAGCGAGCCCTGCTCCTCGCACCAGCCTCCGTCGCGGATCGTCTCGACCAGCTCGCCCACCTTGCCCGCCACTCCCGGGCGACCGGGGCCACGACCCTCCATCAGCTTGCGCATGCCCGTATCGCTCACGCCCATCCGGGCGGCCGCCTCCGCGCGCGACATGCCCTGCAGATAACAGAGGGCGGCCGCCTCTTGCTCGCGCGCGTTCAGCCGGCCGCGCAGCCCCTCAAACAGTTGGCGCAGCCGCATACGATCGTCCAGCTCCGCGGCGAAGTCGCGCTCCTCGCCACCGTCGATCGAGGCCACCGCGTACATATCCGACTCCTGCCCCTCGGTCCCGTGGTGAATGCTCGCGCCATCGATCCCCCCGCGGTGGACGCGCCCGCGCGCGCGGTGCTCCTCGATCGCGCGGCGAAACGTCACGAGCGCCAGCCAACCCGTTGGGTTGGCGATCTCCTCGCCATCCAGCACTGCCGTGTACAGACCCTGCCACGCCTGCGCGTAACAGGCCTCCAGATCGCTCCCGTCGAGGCTCACGCCGCTCGAGCGCAACCGACCTCGCACCGTTGCGATCACCCGGCCACGCAACCCCTCGAACTCCTGACGCAACAGACGCTCGGCACGGTAGCGACGCAAGGTCAGCGGACTCATAGCCCTGAAGATTATTATGAATATTGCGAGTTAAGCGAATCCTGCTTCCGAGTTAAGCGAATCCTGCTTCCGAGTTAAGCGAATCCTGCGATCTGATCAAGACTCATCCGCCGCATGTCCTCGCCGCGGCGCTGCGCCTCGTGCCATTCAACGACCCGCTTGAGCGCTTCCTCCACGTCCCAGTTCGGGCGCCATCCGAGGTGGCGTTCAGCGGCGCTCGAGTCCAGCGCCAGATAGCCGGCCTCGGGCGGGTTGGCTCCCTCGTCGAGCTCCCAGCTCAGCGCTCCGCCCCACAGTGCGCCCAGTCGCTCGACGATCCAGCCCACCGTTTGCTCGTCGCCTGCGCGCGGGCCGAAGTTCCAAGCCCGCGCGGCCTCGTCTCCTCGCCATAGATCCTGCGCCAGCAACAGATATCCACTGAGCGGGTTCAGCACGTGCTGCCATGGACGCACCGCCCTGGGATTGCGTACCCTCACCGGCCCACCCGCACCCACCGCGCGCACGATGTCTCCGACCAGCCTGTCCTCGCCCCAATCGCCGCCGCCGATCACGTTGCCCGCGCGCGCGCTCGCGATTCGAGTCCCGGACGGGCCGGATTCCTTATCCGCGGCAAAGAACGAGGAGCGGTAGGCCGCCGTCACAAGCTCGGCGCACGCCTTCGAGCTCGAATAGGGATCTGCGCCCCCCAGCGGGTCCTCCTCGACGAACAGCCGCGACGCCTCGCCGGTATTTTCATAGCACTTGTCCGAGGTCACGACCACCACCGCCCGCACCTCGCCCTCCGCCTGACGCACGGCCTCGAGCACGTTGACCGTGCCCATCACGTTGACCGCATAGGTCATCGCCGGGTCACGCAGCGAGCGTCTGACCATCGGCTGGGCAGCCAGATGCAGCACGATCTCAGGACTTGCCTCATCCAGCGCCTGCAGCACCCCCTCGGCGTCGCGCACGTCGACCGCGGACTCACCGCTCATCCTTGCGCCGATCCCAGCCAGCTCGTACAGCGACGGCTGTGTCGGCGGCCCGGGGGCCAGGCCGGTCACGCGCGCGCCCAGCGCCTGCAGCCACAGCGACAGCCATGCCCCCTTGAAACCGGTGTGGCCGGTGACGAGCACCCGGCGTTGCGTCCAGAAGTCGGGGTCGATCGACACGGTCGGGCAGCGTATCCGCTGACTACTCGCGGGTAGGCTCTCGGGTGGGCCGGCTCACCCCGGACGCATTCTCGGCCCGACTCTCGCTCCGCCACCCAGCGCCACCGCGACCTCGCCCCGCGTGACCACCAACTCCTTCTCCTCCTCATCGTCCCCGACGCCCCTGTGCGCAGAGATCCTGGGTATCCCACTGGCGGTATCCGACTACGAGCAGGTGATGGACTGGATGGACGCTCTGATCGCCGTCGACGGCGGGCGTGGCTACATGACGGCGGCGGCGGTAAACCTCGTGATGTCCGCCCAGGAGGACCCCGACACGCTCGCTGCCGTGCTTGGGGCGACGCTCGCCGTACCCGACGGCCAGCCGCTTGTGTGGGCGCTGCACGCGCTTGGCCACGCTGATGCCACGCGCGTCTACGGCCCTGACCTGATGGCAAGCTACTGCGCGCGTGCGGCACGGGCTGGCACGTCGATCTATCTCTACGGGGGTCGCTCGCCCGAGGCGCTGCAACTACTGGAGGAGCGCCTGCGCGAGCGCTTCCCCGGGTTGCGGATCGCCGGCGGCTACTCGCCCCCCTTTCGGGAGCTGACGCCGGTGGAGGAGGACCGCGTGATCGCCGACATCGACTCCTCGGGCGCGGCGGTCGTGTGGGTCGGTATCGGCCAGCCGAAGCAGGAGAAGTGGATGCTGCGCATGCGCCCGCGCCTGCAGGCCCCGCTGCTGGTCGGAGTCGGCGCCGCTTTCGACTTCCACGCGGGTCTCATCTCCCAGGCTCCGCGCTGGATGCAGCGCAACGGCCTGGAGTGGGCCTACCGCCTATCGCGCGAACCGCGTCGCCTGTGGCCACGCTACGTCCGCTACAACCCCCGCTTCATCGTTGGCTTCCTGCGCCAGTACCTGCGCCATCTGCGCGACGATCGCGGTTGAGCCGTGTTATCAGCGGGGAGGGCGAACCCCGGTCCGGCGCCGCTAACCTCATGGCTTCGATGAACGCCTCGCAGAGCACCGTCGACGTCTCCGTCATCGGCCTCGGTCGCGTCGGGCTGCCACTGGCCCTGTCGTTCGCCGACCGTGGCTTGCGAGTGGTTGGGGTCGACAACGACCCAGCCCGGCTGGGCGCGGTGCGCGAAGGGCGGATGCCCTTTCAGGAGACCGGCGCCCAGGAGCTGCTGGACCGGGTGCACGCGAGCGGTCGGTTGTCGCTGTCCGAGCGCGTGGCCGACGCCGCGCAGGCGCGCCACATCGTCATCACGCTCGGAACGCCGTCGTTCTCGCACATCGAGATCGACATGCGCGATATCCGCTCGGCGCTCGACGACCTGCTGGGGGTGCTCGCGCCGGGGCACTCGCTGATCCTGCGCTCGACCATCGCGCCTGGCACCACCGAATTCGTCGCCGGCTACCTCACCAAGCACCGCGGCTTTGCGATCGGCGAGGACGTGTTCGTGGCGCATGCCCCCGAGCGCATCGCCGCGGGTAGGTTCCTGGAGGAGATCGACACGCTGCCGTGCATCATCGGCGGCGTCGGCGCCCGCTCGGGAGAGGTCGTGGCGGAGCTGTTTGCCGCCTTCGGCGCCCAGATCGTGCAGACGACCCCGGTGCAGGCTGAGCTTGCGAAGATCTGGGCGAACATCCTCAGGTACACCCACTTCGCGCTGCCAAACCTGTTGATGATGGACTGTGAGCGCTACGCGGCGAACGTGTTCGAGGTGATCGACCTGATCAACCGCGACTATCCTCGCGGGGGGATCGCCCAGCCAGGGTTTACCGCTGGGACGTGCCTGCGCAAGGACTTCGCCTTCTCCGAGGAGCGCTCGGTCGCGCCCGGAATGCTGCTCGCGGTTTCGCGCGTGAACGAGTCCGTGCCGCTGTTCCTCGTCGAAGGGATCAAGCGGCGACTGGGCACGCTGGCCAACCGCAAGGTCGCCGTGCTCGGGCTGACGTTCAAGGCCGACACCGACGACGAGCGCGACTCGCTCGCGCACAAGCTGATCCGCCTGCTCGAGCGCGAGCTGGCCGACGTCGCCGTACACGACCCGCACGTGCCGACCCCGACACCTACGCTCGAGCAGGCGCTCGACGGCGCCGAGGTGGTTGTGGTGGCCGCCGACCACGCCGAGTTCCGCGACCCGCGCGCACTCGCGGTGATCGCCGAGCGGTCCTCCGGCGACTGCCTGGTGGTCGACCCGTGGAACTGCTGGGGCGCGGCCCAGGTGTTCGCCTACGCCTCCGAGCTGATCACGCTCGGGGCCACAAACGCATGAGCCCAGGCTCACATGATGGCGCTGGATCGGCGTCCTCGATCACTCACCGAGCGAAGATTCCTCAGCAGAGCAGGCCACGCTCACTGCGTCCTTGGTGGGCGGGATTCAATTGCCCTGCGTGCCCATGGGAGGCTCATCTGGGTCAGAAATGGGTGCCGGCATGAGCCGCGTGCTCGTGACTGGCGGCGCAGGCACGATTGGCGCCGCGGTCGTCAAACGGCTGCTCGCCGACCCCGCGCATGAGGTGCGGGTATCCGATCAGCGTCCCGCGCCGCAGTGGATGCGGGAGGGCTGCGAAGTGCACACGGGCGACCTGCGCCTGGCTCAGGAGGCCCGTGCGGCGACCGAGGGCTGCACGCACGTGATCCACCTCGCGGCGATCGTCGGGGGGATCGCCAACTTCCACCGCCTCCCACACACGCTGACCGAAGTGAACAACGCGCTCTACAACGCGGTCATCTGCGCGGCCTTGGAGCTCCGAGTGGAGCGCTTCACCTACGTCTCCTCCTCGATGGTCTTCGAGCGGGCGACCGAGTTCCCAACGACCGAGGCCCACCTGCCGGACTGCCCGACCCCCGAGTCGGCCTACGGGTTTTCAAAGCTCACCGGCGAGGTGTACTGCCGCGCGGCGCACGACGAGCACGAGCTGCCGTACACGATCTGCCGTCCTTTCAACGCGTACGGCCCGGGCGAGGTGCCCGATGCGGAGCCCGGGATCGCCCATGCGGTGCCGGACCTGATCACAAAGGTGCTCAAAGGACAGCGTCCGCTTCAGATCTTCGGCTCGGGCGAGCAGACCCGCACGCTCACTCACGTGGATGACATTGCCGACGGGATCGTCACCGCGATGAGCTCGCCGGCGGGCCTCAACGAGGATTTCAACATTTCCGCCGCGCGCGAGTTGACGGTCGCCGAGATCGCGCGGATCGTGTGGGAGGCCTGCGGCGAGGACCCCGAGGAGTTTGCACTGGAGCATCTGCCCACGTTCGCCGTGGACGTGCCGCGCCGCTGGCCCTCGGTTGAGAAGGCGAAGGAGCTGCTCGGCTGGGAGGCGAAGATCGAGGTCGAGGACGGGATCGCGGCGACCGTCGAGTGGCTGCGTGGGCGTGCGGTGCAGCCCGGGGCTTCTGCCATTCCCGCTTCATAGGGGCGCACAGGTGAGCCGCCATCGAGTCGGCAACGCTCTATAGGCTCTCGCCAATGACCGACAGAAAGTCAGCGCTCATCACCGGGGTGACCGGCCAGGACGGCTCCTATCTGGCTGAGCTGTTGCTCGAAAAGGGGTACGACGTACACGGCATGGTGCGGCGCGCTTCGACTGAGAAGTTCGACCGTATCGAGCACCTGCGCGATCGAATCACGCTGCACCAAGGCGATCTGCTCGACCAGCGCTCGCTCGTCGACACCCTGCGTGCCTCGCGCCCAGCCGAGATCTACAACCTCGCCGCGATGTCGTTCGTCGCGGTCTCCTGGATCCAACCGACGCTGACCGCCGAGTTCACCGGCGTGGGCGTGACGCGAATGCTCGAGGCGATGCGCGAAGTGTGTCCCGAGGCCCGCTTCTATCAGGCGAGCTCATCAGAGATGTTCGGCAAGGTACTGGAGGTGCCGCAGACCGAGACGACACCTTTCTATCCGCGCTCGCCTTACGGCGTGGCCAAGGCCTATGGGCACTTCATCACGGTCAACTACCGCGAGTCCTACGACCTGCACGCGACCTCGGGAATACTTTTCAACCACGAGTCAGAGCGTCGGGGCCTCGAGTTCGTCACCCGCAAGATCACCTGGCACGCCGCCGCGATCAAGCATGGATTGAGAAAAGAGCTGCGGCTGGGGAACCTCGACGCCGAGCGCGATTGGGGGTATGCGAAGGACTATGTGGAAGCGATGTGGCTGATGCTCCAGTCCGACAAAGCCGAGGACTACGTGATCGCGACGAACGAGGCCCACTCGGTGCGGGAGTGCTGCCAGGTCGCGTTCGACGAGGCTGGGCTGGGCAACTTCGAGCAGTACGTGACGATCGACCCGGCGTTTGTGCGCCCCGCGGAGGTCGACCACCTGATCGGCAACCCCGCCAAGGCCGAGCGCGACCTCGGCTGGCGGCCACAAACCAGCTTCGAGGAGCTGATCAGGCTGATGACCCGCGCGGACCTCGAGCTGCTCGCACCCCGCTAAAGGGGAGCATCCCGATGGCGGTGCCTCTGTTCGACACGTCCGCACCACTGGCCCCGCTGCGCGAGGAGCTGCGCGCGGCCATCGATCGGGTGCTGCAGTCCGAGCGCTACATCTTGGGGGGAGAGGTGAAGGCCTTCGAGCAGGAGTTCGCCGCCTATTGCGGAGCGGAGCACGCGATCGGAGTGGCGAACGGAACCGAGGCAATCACGATCGCGCTGCGCGCGATGGGCGTCGGCCCGGGCGACGAGGTGATCGTGCCGTCATTCACGTTCTACGCCTCCGCCGAGGCGATCCCTCCGATGGGCGCAACGCCCGTGTTCTGCGACATCGACCCGTACACCTACTGCGTGACCGCCGAGACCGTGCGCGCCGCGCTGACGCCACGGACGAAGGCCGTGATCGCTGTGCACCTCTTCGGCAACGTGGCGCCGGTAGCCGAGATCGAAGCGCTGGGGGTGCCAGTGCTCGAGGACGCAGCCCAGGCGGCGGGCTCCCGCTCGCCCCAAGGCCGTCCCGGCGCACTGGGCGCCGCGGCGACATTCTCGTTCTTTCCCTCCAAGAACCTGGGCGGGTTCGGCGACGGCGGCATGATCACGACCTCAGACGCGGATGTCGCCGAGCAGGCGCGCACCCTGCGGTTCCACGGCTCTCACGACAAGGTCACCTACGAGCTCCTCGGCTACAACTCTCGCTTAGACGAGCTGCAGGCGGCGATCTTGCGCGTGCAGCTGCCGCACCTCGACGGCTGGGCCGAGGGGCGCCGACAGGCAGGGCGCCACTACGAGGAAGCCGGCCTGAGCGAACTGGTCGGACCGCCACGCCCGGTGGACGGGGCCGCGCCGGCCTGGCACCTCTACGTGGTCAGCCACCCACAGGTGGAGCGCCTAGAAAGTGCCTTTGAGAATGCAGGGATTGGCCACAAGGCCTACTACCGCACGCCGGTCCACCGCCAGGCGGCGATGCAGGCCTGGGGCGCCGGCGTCGAGCTGCCCGGGACTGAGCAGGCCGCGCGCACACACCTGGCGATCCCCATGAGCCCGGTACTCACACGCGAGCAGGTGGAGGAGGTAGTGGCGGCACTGCGGGGGGCTGTGTAGACGGGCGGACGTCCTGCCGCGGTGTCTTACTCTGCGGCGCGCGGGCAGTGGTATGTGGGGGGCACGTAGCGATAGTTGCAGCGCAGCTCGACGCCGTTCACTATGCCCACGATCCACCGCGTCGGCACCGGACCCCAGAAGCGGCTGTCGTCGGATTCGCCACGGTTGTCACCGAGCATGAACCATTCCCCTGCCGGGATCGAGATCGGCGTCGGGAAGTTGCACTCATTGCTCGATCCACAGGCTCTGATGTACGGCTCCTGCACGCGGGCGAATCGCGTCTGACCTGCCGGCTTCCGGTACACGTGCCCTGCGCGGATGTAGATCTCATCGCCCGGGCCGGCGACGATCCGCTTAATCAAGCTGGTGCTCACGTCCTCTCTGGGGATCGACTGCGCGCACGCGGCGCCGCCGGGCTTGACGACGTGCCGAGACGGCCCACACAGCTCTTCCTCGGCGCCTTCCGGCTGGTGCAGGATCACGACAGCCCCGACGCTCGGTGCGCCCTCGCTGGCGAGAACGAGCTCGCCGACCGTGTAGCTCGGCTCCATCGAGCCGGACGGCAGCCGGTAGACCTTGGGCGCTCCCGCTCGGGACGAAAGCGAGCAGCGCAACCAGCTCATGTGTGGATGACATTCGTAGCGCCCTCCGAGGAGCCTGTGCAACTCGACCGCGATATGGCTGGAATGTCCGCAGATGCCAGGAGCGATGAACGCGTAGGGACTCCTGGGACTCCGGATTTCGACCGGGACCTCGCCGTCTGCGCAGTTCGCGTTCGGCGCGGTCGCAGCGCGTTGCTCGAGAGTCGGCTTCGCCGTCGCGCCGCAGCCGGCCGCAAGCATCGCAAGGCACAGCGCAGCGGCAGCAATGATTCGCGACATCCGAACCGAGCCTATCCCGGTCTCCAGCGCTCCAAGAGGTCCTTGTCCGGGACCTCGCGCACGACCCGCGCGGGCACGCCCATTACCACCGCCCGCGCGGGGACATCACGCGTGACGACAGCGCCAGCGGCGACGAACGCCTCCTCGCCGATCTCCACCCCGGGAGTCAGCACGGTGCCACCGCCCACACGGCACGCGCGCCGCAGCGTGGCGCCCCGCAAAGGATCCTCAGGGCTGTGGCGCGCCATCGTGTCGTCGTTCGTCGTGGTCGCGCCCGGACCGACGAACACGTCGTCCTCGATCACCGTGCCCGCGGTCAGGTAAACGCTCGTCTGCACGCGCACGCGGGCGCCCACGCGGACGTCGTTGTCGACCACGCTGCCCCGTCCGATCACCGAGCCCGAGCCGATCCACGTGCGCTCGCGCACGAAGCTCTGGTCACCGAGGATCGACCCCTCTTCGACGTGGGCACCAGCGAAGACCACCGCGCCAGAGCAGACCTTCACGTCCTTGCCCAGCTCCAGGCGGCTGACCTCGCCCGCCGCGGAGGAGCCGGGGGCCAACCGCGGGCGCTTGCCCAGCACGACGTGGTCCTCGATCACACAACCATCGCTGATAACGGTGCCCGCGTGCACGACCACATGCGCGCCAAATGACACACCTCTGCCAATTTGCACGTCCTCCCCGAGCATCAACCCCGGCGCACGCGGGTCGGGGCTCAACACGCTCATAGGCGGATGACGTTCTCGGCTTGCATACCGCGGGTGACACCGCGCAGATCGACGAGCAGGCGCACATCCCGGGCGATGCTGTCGTGGTCGACGCTTGGATGAGCCGTGACGATCAGCGTGAGCTCGGCGTCCTCGAGGGCTACCTCCAGGGGCTGGCTTTCCAGGTCAAACTCTCCGAGCGAGGGCACGTGCGGGTCGTGGTAGCGCAGGTCGGCGCCGAGGGCCTGCAGCAGCGTGATGATCTTGAGCGCGGGGGACTCGCGAATATCGCCTACCCCCGGCTTGTAGCTGACGCCGAGCACCGCGATGCGCGCGCCCTTGACGGGCAGTCCGGCGTCGTTCAGGACGCGCTCGACCTTCGCGACACAGTGGTAGGGCATCTGCTGGTTGACCTTGCCGGAGAGCTCGATGAACTCGGTCGCCATGTCGAACTCCCTGGCACGCCAGGAGAGATAAAACGGGTCCACCGGAAGGCAGTGTCCGCCCATCCCAGGGCCGGGCTCGAAGCGCATGAACCCGTAGGGCTTGGTGGAGGCGGCGTCGATGACCTCCCAGATATCGATGCCCATGCGGTCGGTCAACATCGCCAGCTCGTTGACCAGCGCGATGTTGACCGACCGGAAGATGTTCTCCAGCAGCTTCGCCAGCTCCGCCGCCTCTGGTGTTGAGACGCGCACGAGGTGATCGCACACGAGCCTGTAGATAGCCTCGGCACGCTCGGCGCATGCCTCCGTCAAACCGCCCAGGACCTTCGGTGTGTTGCGCAGCGTGAAATCCGTGCGGCCCGGATCCACGCGCTCGGGCGAGAACGCCAGATGAAAATCCCTGCCCGCCGCCAAGCCCGACTCCTCCAACAACGGCGCCACACGCTCCCTGGTCGTACCTGGGTAAGTCGTGGACTCGAGCACAACCAGCTGCCCGGCCTGTAGCACCTCCGCCAACGCGCGCGTGGAGTCGATCAAAGGACCCAGGTCGGGCTCGCGGTTACGTGTCAGCGGCGTGGGCACACAGATCAGCACCGCGTCCGCCTTGGCCAGCCGCGCGTAGCGCGTGCTCGCATGAATTCGCCCTGAGACCTCCCGCAGTCCCTCCGAGGGTACGTCCTCGATATAGGAGTCGCCTGCCGCGATCGCCTCGATCTTGCGCGAATCGACGTCAACCGCCACAACATCGCAACCCTCCCGCGCGAACGCCACCGCGAGCGGCAAGCCGACATAACCGAGTCCGATGACACCGACGGTGGTCATAGGATCGAGCAGTCTAAGGGCTTGCAGCGATGCCCCGCAACGAGCACAGGTCGGCTCGCACCATGCGCTCCACCAACTCCTCGAACCCGACGCTCGGCTCCCATCCCAGCCGCTCGCGCGCCTTGCTCGGATCGCCGACGCTCGGCGTGCTCTCAGGTGTTCGCACCAGCGCAGGATCCACGCGCAGGTAGCGCTCGGCCTCAAGATCGACGCACGCGAACGCCGCCTGTGCAAACTCGGCGACCGTGTGCGGAACGCCGCTGGCGAGGATGTAATCGTCAGGATGCTCCCGCTGGAGCATCAGCCAGGCGCCCTCGACGATGTCGCCCGCAAACGACCAGTCACGCACCGCCGAGAGGTCGCCAAGCGTCAGCTCGTGCTCCAATCCGAGCGAGATCGCCGCGGCGGCGTGCGTGATCTTGCGTGTGACGAACCGCTCGGGGCGGCGCTCGGACTCATGGTTGAAGAGGATTCCCGAGCTGGCGTGCAGGCCAGCGTGGGCACGCAGCGCGCCCACCAGCTCATGGGCGGCGAGCTTAGCGATCGCGTAAGGGCTCAGCGGCCGGCATGGCGTGTCCTCGCGCTGTGGACTCTGCCGCGCATCGCCGAACATGGAGCCTGAGGCGGACACGAACACGCGCATCTCCGAATCGAGCTCCCGCACCGCTTCGAGGATGGACGCGGCTGAGCCCACGATCGCGCTCAGCGTCTCTCGCGGGCGTTCCCATGATGCGGGCACGAACGATGGCGCGGCCAGGTGATAGATCTCACGGGGGCGCACCTGCTCGATCGCAGCGCGCAGCGTGGCCGGCTCCAGCAGGTCTCCCGTTAGGAGCTCCACCTGATCACGCAGATGCTCAGAGCAGCCGAGTGATCCAGACTCTGCGCCCCTTACCAAACCGGTGACGGCATACCCCTTCTCCAGCAGCAGCTCCGCCAAGAACGAGCCGTCCTGACCGGTGATGCCCGTGATCAGGGCGGTGGAGGCATGAGACACGGGCAGAGCCTATGCGCTTGCCGCGTGAGCGTCGCGGCCGTCATAGACCTCCGCGAGGGTACCCGCGACGACATCGGGAGCACACAGGGCGCGCACACGCTCAAGCCCTCTTTCGCCAGCGGCGCGATCTCCGGCCAGACGTGCGATCGCCCGCGCCAGCGCATCTACATCTCCCGGTGGCACGAGCCCCTCCTCGTCGAGCAGCTCCGGCAGGGCACCCACGCGGCTCCCGGCGACCGGCAGGCCCATCGCCATCGCCTCAGCCGCCGCTAGCCCAAACGTCTCAGCCGAGCGCGATGGTGCCAGCGCAATCGCCGCGCTCGCACGCAGCTCAGCCAGCTTCCCGTCATCGACGTGACCGACGAATCGCACCTCGCCGTCTCCCGCTTGCCCTTGCAATGCCTGGAGTTCGGGACCGTCGCCGGCCACCACGAGCGGAACACCCGCCACCCGACAGGCGTCGATTGCGACATCCACCCCCTTCTCAGGCGCTAGACGCGAGACGACCAGAGCATAAGAACCCGACACCACACCCGATGCGCCCACAAGAGTCCGCACCGGCGGAGCCAGCACGTGGACGCGCTCCCAATCCAGCGGCGCACCGAGCGCCCGCAACCGTTCGCGCGCGAACACGCTGGGAACGACCACCACGTCGGCCTGCTCGACCAAACGCAGCTGCCACAGCGCCAACGACGCGCTGTAGGCGACCGCCTCGGGCAGGCTCGAGCGACAGTTCAAGCGCACGCCCGGCAGCGTGTTACGCCCGTGGCAGCGCGTGCATTCCGCACCGTGTGTGAAGCACACCCCAATCGCACATACGAGTCGGTACTGATGTAGGTGCAGTACCACCCTTGCGCCCGCGGCACGTGCCGCGGCCAGTGCGCGCCAGCCGAGCGTCGGGTGGACGTTGTGCGCGTGGACCACACGTGCACCGGTCAGACGCACCGCCCGGGCGACCTCCTGGGACTCGAGCCCCCCACGCAACAGCCCGATCGCCGCGCCCCCCCGCCCCAGCGTCGCCGAGTCCCGCAGCAGCAGCTCCGCTCGCTCTCCCAGCTGCTCACGCACCAACCACAGCAGGTCATCAACCACACGCTCCTCGCCACCGGTGGTGCGGTAGCGGTTGTGCAGAAACAGGACCATTTCTCGGCGGAGCCTATTCCGAGCGGAGCGTGCCAACCCGGGCGGGACCCCAACCCGAACCTAGACTGTTCCGCTGTGGCCCCATCCGCTTCGATCGTGATTCCCACGCGAGCACGCCTCCCCTACCTGGAGGTGGCGCTCGCCTCACTCGCCCCTCAGGCCGCTGCGAGCGGGGCCGAGATACTGGTGGTCGACGACGCCGGCCCCTCCGAGCGTGCTCGTGCGCTGGTGGAACGTCACGGAGCGCGCTACGAGCCCCATCCGGGGCCCGAGGGTCTGAACGTCGCGCGGAACACCGGCGTGGAGCGCTCGCACGGCGAGCTGGTGGCGTTCGTCGACGACGACATCAGAGCGAGCCCGGAGTGGCTAGAGACGCTGCTCGACGCAGCGCGGAAGCATCCGGAGGTGGACGTCTTCACCGGTCCCATCCGCCCCTGCTTGGAAGGCTTCCAGGCGCGCACGTGCGGCCGCGAGGGACCGCCCATCACCTCGCTTGATCTGGGGGCGAAAGACACCGAGGCGCGCTACGCGTGGGGAGCCAACATGACCATCCGCCGTAGTGCACTGGAGCGCGTGGGACAGTTCGATGTGTCGCTCGAGCACGGGGGCGACGAGCAGGAGTGGCAGGACCGCCTACGCGCGGAGAAGTGCGACGCGCGCGTTCTGTACGTGGCCGGCGCGGCGGTCGACCACCGTCGTGTGGGCGCAGACGCACACCTGCGTTCCCTCCTCCGCGCCGCCCACACGCGCGGGCAGGCCAGTCGGCACTTTGACTCCTCGAGAGGCGAAGCGCCCACGCTCGGACGCGAGCTGCTCACGCTCGCTGGCTGCCTCGGGCATGTAGTTCGTCGCCGCTGCCCCGCCGGGCTGACGATGGTGGCCCACAGCGCCGGTCGCCTACGCCAAGGCCTGCACGAGCGCCGGCAAGACGTGGAGTCACCCTCAACGGTTCACGGAGACCCTCAGGACGACTTCCTCTCCGGCAGGAGCGGCACCGTGGGGGGTCTCGACGTCCTGCTGCGCGGCGTGCACGATGAGGCAGTGGATGTCTGGGAGCTCGCCGGTGGCCGGCGCCTGCGCCTGGGGCGCGCCGCCCGCCACGAGCCGCCCTTGCGGAGAGTGCTGGCGCTCGGCGTCGAGCGTCCCGAGCGCCGCGTCCTCGCGAAGGAGATACGGGCCGAGCTCGAGCGCTCCCGCCACGATGTCGAGCTGCACACTTGCCCACCCGGGGAATGGGGGAAGTTCGAGAACGTCAATCGGCTGCTCGCCGCCCATCCCGCCGACGGTCACGATTGGCTGCTACTCGTGGACGACGACATCGAGCTGCCGCGAGGCTTCCTCGACCGCCTGCTGTTTCTGTGCGAGCGCTTCTCGCTCGATCTGGCCCAACCGGCCCATCGCCACAACTCTCACGCCGCCTGGGAGCTCACGCGCCGTCGCCTGAATAGCGTGGTGCGCGAGACACCTTTCGTCGAGATCGGTCCTGTAACCGCGTTCGCGCGCTCGACGTTCTCCACGTTGCTGCCCTTCCCGGAACTGCGCATGGGCTGGGGACTGGACGCTCATTGGGCAGCGCTCGCCCGCGAGCACTCCTGGCGCTGCGGCGTAGTTGACGCCGTCGCGATCCGCCATCGAGCGGCGCCCGCGGCTGCGGCCTACTCACGCGAGGCGGCCGTCGCTGAGGCCCGCGCCTTCCTCACCGAGCGCCCGTACCTGAGTGCCCGCGAGTCGCAACGAACACTGACAACCCATCGCCGCTGGTGAAGGTCGTCGTCGTAGCCGAGTTCTACCCCAGCCATCGTGACCCGGTGTTGGGGATCTGGGCGCACCAGCAAGCACTCGCGGCTCGCGACGCCGGCGCGGAAGTGCGCGTGCTGGTCCTGCACCGCCTCATCCCCCCGCGCGCGTCGCTGGCGGCCGGACCGGGGAGCGCCGCGAGTGCGCTGGCAAAACTCATGCGCGAGCCACGCAAACAGACCCGCGACGGATTGCACATCGCCTACGTGCCCTACGTCTCACCCCCCCGGCCGCGCTCCTACGCGACCTGGGGATCGTGGGCTGCACCCATGTTGAGCCTGGCTCTGAGCCGTTTGCAGCGGTCCTTCCCGTTCGACCTCGTTCACGCCCACAACGCGGTGCCAGCAGGCGATGCCGTGCGCCAGGTCCTGGCCAATGGATACACAGCGGCTGGGTCGGGCACACAGCTCGGAGGACTGCGGCGGGCTGTGCGCGTCCGATCGATCGACGCGCCGCTCGTCGTCTCGGTACACGGCGGAGATGTCCTCTACACAGCCAGTCGCAGCCCGGCCGGCGCCGCAGCGGTAGCACGGGGGCTGGGCGCCGCGCGTCTCGTGCTCGCCAACAGTCAGGGGATCGCCGAGCTGGCGCGCGCTCACGGCGCGGGTGAGACGCGTGTGGTGCACCTCGGAACTGACCTGCCCGCGGTTTCGCGTTCGTCGCGACGCGACGGGCGGGTGGGCGGCCCATCATTGGTCACGGTGGCGCACCTAGTCGCCCGCAAGCGCCACGCCGATGTCCTGCGCGCGCTGGCGGTGCTCGGACAGCGGTATCCCACGCTGCGCTACGTGATCGTCGGCGAAGGCCCCGAGCGAGTCGCGCTCGAAGGACTCGCCGCGCGTCTGGGGGTCGCCGCGCGGGTCGAGTTCCGCGGACAGCTCGAGCCGGCGCAAGCGATCGAAGAGGCTCGACGGTGCACCCTGTTCGTGATGCCCTCGACCGATGAGGCGTTCGGCGTGGCCTACGTCGAGGCGATGGCCGGCGGCGTGCCCGCGATCGGCTGTCGCGGCGAGCCGGGGCCCGAGGAGATCGCGGCCGCGGGCGACGGCTTGGTGCTCGTCCCCCCCGGCGACATCGAGCGACTGACACAGCGCATCGACGAGCTACTGTCCGACCCGCACAGGCTGCGCGAGGCAGGGCAGCGCGCGCACGCCACCGTAGCCGCGCACTTCACCTGGGAGCGCTGCGGCGAGCAGACGCTCGCCGCCTACGAACACGCACTGCGGTGAAGCCAGTCCTGTTCGTCACTGGGCACGCGCCGCCGGACCGGGTGGGCGCGTTTGCGCGCTTGCATGAGCTGGAGAATGTTGAGTTTGCGTTGTTCGGGGGACCGTCCAAGCACGGAGGGCCCGCATCTTCTGAGGAGGAGTCGCTCGACCGCGAGCTGCAGTTCCCGCACCGCCACGTGCGCCAGCACGAGCCGGCAAGGCTCGCCACGAGCGGGGACTACCGCGCCGTCGTGTGCTCCACCGCAGGACGTGTGGCATTGGGCGCAACGTGGGTGGGCGCGCGCCGCGCCCGCCTGCCGCTGATCCTGTGGACCTCGCTGTGGGCGCACCCGCGGAGCGCCGTGCACGCTTTCAGCTACCTCGCATTGCGGCGCCTGTACCGCTCCGCCGACGCGGTCGTCACCTACGGACCGCACGTCAGCGCCTATGTGCGGGCGCGTGGCGCGCGCAACGTACATGTCGCCCCGCAGGCCGTGGACAACGAGTTCTGGAGCGCCCCCGTCACCACACCGCCGAACGAGCCTTCGTGGCCGGAGGGAGCGGAGACGAAGTTTCTGTTTGTAGGTCGTCCCACTCGGGAAAAGGGAGTGGGGGTGTTGCTCGAGGCCTGGCATGCATCGGGCCTGAAGGCCCCAACCGCCGCGCTCGTCCTCGTCGGTGTGGGATCCAGCCCCCCCTGGATCCTCGCCGGCGGCGCGGCGGGCTTCGCGAAAAGCCCCTATCCATCGGAGTCTGGAGTGGTCTGTCTGGACCCTGTCGCACCTGTGGAGCTGCGCGACCTCTACGCCGCCGCCGATGTCCTTGTGGCGCCTTCGATCGCGACGCACACGTTTCGCGAGCCCTGGGCCCTGGTCGTGAACGAGGCGATGAACAGAGGGCTGGCGGTGATCGTGAGCGACGCCGTCGGCGCCGCTGCCGGCGGCTTGGTGCGCAATGGTGAGAATGGCCTGGTGGTGCCCGCCGGCGACAGCGCCGCACTCGCGAAGGCCATGCGGCGGCTGGCCGCCGATGTCCCGCTGCGCGTGCATCTGGGTAACAACGGCGCGAACGACGTGCGCGCCTTCAACTACGACGCCTGGGCTGAGGGGTTCTCCCGCGCGCTCTCCACCCTCGGCCTCGCCCGGAGGCGTTGGTAGCGTTGTCCGCTTCAATGACGATGGCCAAGGCTACCCCCACTCGGCACCCGCGCCGCGCCAAGCATATGTTCACGCTGCCGAAATTGTTCCATGTTGCTCGCGGGCTGCAATCGCGCGAACACAGGCGCACGTTCACTCCAGCTGTCGTGCTGCTGGTAATCACGATGCTCCTGTCGATCGCCCCCACGGCCAGCGCCAACGTCGGCGAAACGATCATCCTGAGATGCACCCACGGGCAGTCGCTGGGCGGGTTCAGCCAGATGGCATACAGACAGGCGCTGAAAGAGCTGAGCGCCGACGCCGAAGAGTACACAGACTGCTCGTCGCTGATCCGCCAAGCCCAGCTCGCGGCGGCGGCGTCCGCTGGGCGGGGCGGCGGGCCCAGCGGCTCGGCCACGACGCCAAGTGCCGCCGCGCTTGCTCCCACCCCATCCGAGCAGCGAGCGATCACACACGCCGGGCATGCCGGCTCGGCACCAGTCCAGGTGGGCGGCCAGGTGATCCACCCCGGCGTCGTGCACGCCGATATCGCATCCGCATTCAGCTCGCTACCGACTCCCCTGTTGGCGACCCTTGCCTTCCTACTCGCCTGCCTATTGCTTGTGGTAGGCGGCGTCCTGCACAACCGTGTCCGTGCACGCCGCTCCCGCTGAGCGCGCACCCAGGCTGGGCGCGGCGCTGCCCGAGCATGCACGCGCGCATGTGCCGCGTCGACGGCCGTTGCACTTCGACGCCGGCGCCCTCTGGTGGCCAACGCTGCTAGTCGCGGGGGTCGCCTGCTTCGTCACCTTCTACGCCAAAGGTGGCCTAAACCTCGAAACGATGACCACGACGGAGATGGCGCTCACGCTCGGCGCCGGCGTCGTGGTGGCCGGTGCTGTCGTACTCACGCCTCCGGGCAGACGCACGTACGGGCTGTGGCCGGTTGGGCTGCTGCTGGCATTCACCACCCTCGAGGCGCTGTCGGTCGTGTGGTCGGTGCAGCCCGACATCAGCTGGCAGGATGCCGGCCGGATGCTCGCCTACAGCGGCGTGTTCGGCGCAGCGGTCGTACTCGTGCGCTTGGCCCCTGAGCGCTGGCCGGCGATCCTCGGCGGGCTGACCCTGGCAGCGGTGGTCGTGTGCAGTTATGCGTTGCTGACGAAGGTCTTCCCGGGCAAGCTCGCTCCTGCGAGCACTTACGCTCGTCTGGAGGAACCGTACGAATACTGGAACGCAATCGGCCTGGCTGCCGCGATGGGAGCGATCTGTTGCATGTGGCTGGGTGCGCGCAGGACCGGGCACGCGCTGTTGAGCGCGCTGGCCTATCCGGCGATGGGGCTAATGCTGCTCACGCTGATGCTCGCCTACTCGCGTGGTGCGCTAGTAGCGCTGGCGCTCGGCCTAGCGCTGTGGTTCTGCCTCGTGCCGCTGCGCCTGCGCGGCGCCGTCGTGCTGATCGCCGGGGCGCTCGGCGCCGGAGTGGTGGTCGGGTGGGATTTCTCCACACACGCGCTCAGCGCCGAAGGCGTGACGCTGGGCGAACGCGTCACGGCCGGACACCAGCTGGGGGCCTTGATCGTCGCGATGGTCCTGGTGCTCATGCTGGCGGGTCTCACGATCGGCTTCCTCACGAGCCGACGCCCACCCGCGCGCGCCGTGCGCCGGCAGGCCGGCGCAATCCTGCTGGGGCTGATCGCGATCGCAATCGTCGCGTTCGCCGGCGCGCTCGCGCACAGCCACCGCGGGCTGACCGGCAGCGTCTCGCACGCAGTCGACGCATTGACGAACCCCAACACGAAACCCCCGCCGAACACGCCCGGGCGCCTGACCGCGGTCGCGAGCGTGCGCGCGCGCTACTGGAAGGAGGCGCTCCAGGTCTTCGATGCCCACCCGACGCTCGGGGCGGGCGCATCCGGATATCAGACCGCAAGCCTGCGCTACCGCACGGCACCGCTCGAAGTCAAGAACGCCCACGGCTTCGTCGTACAAACGCTCGCCGACCTCGGCGCGGTCGGTCTCGCTCTGGCGCTCGCGCTGCTCGTCGCCTGGATGGCGGCTGCCGGGCGCTGCACGCACCCGTTTAACCGACGCTGGAGCGGCTGGCGCACGTGGCGTGACATCCGCTCAGGCGCCCGGCCCGGTTGGCACCGCGTGGATGAGCGAGAGCTTCGTCGCTACACACCCGAGCGCATCGGCCTGCTCAGCATGCTCTGCCTCGTGATCGCGTTCGGCGCGCACTCGTTCGTGGACTGGACCTGGTATGTGCCCGGCGACGCATGCGTTGCGCTGCTGTGCGCCGGCTGGCTGGCGGGTCGCGGGCCGCTCCGAACCGCGACTGCTGGCCGAGCTCCGAGCGGTGGGCTGTCCAGGACTCGGACAGCGGCGGTTCACAGCGAGATGGACTGGGCGACGCTTCCCGCAGGTGCGGCAGGCCTGGGGGGCAGAGAGGGTCGAGCGGGCAAGCGGCGCCTGCCCTCTCGACGTGAGCTGAGTCCCGTACAGGTTGGGGTCGCCTGCGCCGCGGTGATCGCGGCGCTGCTCGCCGCCTGGACACAGTGGCAACCCCAGCGCTCCGTGGACGCCTCCCAGCAGGCGCTGGCGCTCCTCGCGAGCGACCCCAAGGGCGCACTGTCGGCTGCGCAGACGAGCGTCGCGCGTGACCCCCTCTCGGCGCAGGCGCTGTTCACGCTCTCCACGATCCAGCAGACGACCGGTCAGACGACGCTCGCACGGGCAACGCTCCAGCGGGCAGTGCGCCTGCAGCCGTCTAACCCAGAAACCTGGGTACGCCTCGGAGAGTACGACGTGTTCCGCAACTCAGAGGCTGCGCTGAACGAGCTGCGCGCCGCCATCTACCTGAATCCCGAGTCGATCGCTCCCGAAACAATCGCTCAGGGCAATGAAGAATCGATCACCATTCAGAACGACTACATCGAGGCGCTGCGCGCGACCGCCGCGCCGGCGGCGGCGCTCAAGACCGCACCGCGGAGGAGCGGAGGGGCTGTAAGCGCGCGAGGACTATCGCGGCGCGCGCCTACCAGCGCGACCGCCGCGCCGAAGCCAGCAGCCGCCGCCGAAAGAGCCCACCAGCTCGCTCGCCGACAACGTGCGCTTCGACTTCTTCGAAGCCGAAGTCGTTGAGTAGACGCGTCAGCGTGCGTCGCGTATAGAAGCGCAGGTGGTCCGCGCGCGGGTCGAAATGGGCATCGAACGCATGCTTTGACAGCGTCAGCCACAGCAGCATGAGCCGTCCGTGATCGGGCGTACTCAGCAACAAGCGGCCACCTGAGCGCAGCACGCGGCGCACCTCGGACAGCCACGCCGCGGTGTCGGCGACGTGCTCAATCGTCTCGCCCGCCCAAACGACGTCGAAGCCCGAGCCCTCCAGCTCCCACGGTCCTTCGGCGGCGACGAGTCGCAGGTCGAGCTCGGGGTGGCGCGCCCGCGCTCGCCGCAGCGGTTCCTCAGCGACATCGATTCCCACCACCTCTGCCCCCGCATGCGTGAGCTCGACCGCGAACCGCCCTTCACCACAGCCGACGTCGAGCACACGTTCGCCGGCCCCGATGTGCTCCAGCAGGAAGCGGCTGCGCAGCGCGAAAGCGGGCGGATCGAGCCCTTCGGGCACCTGCTCCCATAGCCCTTCGTAGTACTCGCGCGACGGCATCTCGACGCAAGGCTAGTGTCGGGAGACAGATACAGTGCAGCGAAGCTGTCATCTCTGCAGATGCCTACCCGAACCGACTATGTTTGCCCCAGTGCACGTTCTGGGGACGACATGAAGGCGCGCTCCGACCGGGCTCAACGCCTGTGAGGGTTGCGTTCGACAGCCGTCCCACCACCGACCCGCACGGGGTCGGACGCTACTCGAGCTGCCTGCTGCGGGCGCTGCGCGACACCGGCCAGGCGCTGGGCGAGATCGTCGAGACACACCGCCCCTCGGCGGCGGGCCGGTCGCGGCAAGCATATGACGTCTTCCACGCACCCTGGATGGAGGGCGCGATCCTGCGCAGCCCCTGCCCGATGGTCGTCACGCTGCATGACCTCGCAGCACTCAAGCGCCGCTCAGAGCACCTGCGCACGGGCGTGCGCCTGCGCCTGCGCCAGCTCGCGGTGCAGCGCGCAGCGCACGTGATCGTGCCAACCGAGGCGGTTGCCCAAGACGCAGTCGATCGCCTCGGGCTGGAACGCGAGCGCATCGTCGTCATTCCCGAGGCGCCCGACTCGATGATGTACAGACGGCCCGACCACGAGATCGCCGTGGCGCGCGAGCGCTACGGACTGCCCGAGCGCTACCTGGTGTGGGTCGGCTGCCTGCAACACCCCGATCCGCGCAAGCATGTCGCCAAGCTCGCCGCCACGCAACGCGAACTGCCGCTCGTGCTCGTCGGCCCCACCCGCCCGTGGGCGCACGAGCTACCCGATGTAACCCTCACCGGCCAAGTCCCCGACGAGCATCTCGCCGCGATCTACAGCGGCGCGCACGCGCTCGTGCTCCCATCCGAGGACGAGGGCTTCGGCCTGCCCGCGGTCGAGGCGCTCGCCTGCGGAACGCCGGTCGTGGCCTGCGACATCCCGGCGCTGCGCGAGGTCCTCGACGAACGTGCCACGTTCATCGAGCCGGGCGATCTCAAATCGCTGATCCTCGCGGCCCAGACGGCCCAGCGCCCGGCGCCGGCGCCGCCCGCGTGGACGTGGGAGGATGCCGGACGTTCAACCTGGGAGGTCTACGAGCGGGCGACGGCCGTCTGACAGGAGGGTTGACAGGCCTCAGTAAGCCCCACGCTGCATCAGCACAGCCGGGATAGTCTTCAGCAGGATCGTCAGATCGAGCGCCAGCGACCAGCGCTCGAGATAGATGAAGTCGAGGTGCACGAGGTCATCGAAGTCCAGCTCCGAGCGGCCCGAGACCTGCCACAGTCCGGTGATCCCGGGCAGCACGAGATAGCGCTTGCGGTGCCAGTCCTCGAGCATCTCGTAGTCGCGTTCAGGCAGCGGCCGCGGGCCGACCAGCGACATCTCGCCGCGCAGCACGTTCACGAGCTGCGGCAGCTCGTCCAACGAGTAGCGCCGCAACGTCTGCCCGACGCGCGTCATCCGCGGGTCGTCGCGGATCTTGAACAGGGCCCCCGAGGCCTCGTTCAGCTCTTCCAGGTCGGCCTGGTGCTGCTCGGCGTCGGTGTGCATCGTGCGGAACTTCAAGCACTCAAACGGCCGCTGGCCGATCCCCCGGCGCGTCGAGCGGAACACGATCGGCCCGCGTGAGGACAGGCGCACGGCAAGCGTGATCACCAGCAAGAGCGGGCTCAGCAGCACCAGCAGCAGCGTCGCCCCCACCAGGTCGAAGGCGCGCTTCAGCGCGAAGTCCACCCCCTCGAACACCGGCGAGCTCAGCTCGAACAGCGGCACCGACTGGCCCGGCACGAACTCCGCCCGGTGGATCAGGATCTCCATCGTCGACGGCGCCAGCCGCACGCGCACGCCGCGCCGGTGGCAGTGGTCGACCAGCTCGACCGCCTCGACCTGCGGGAAGTCCGGGTCGGCGATGATCACCTCGTCGATCCTTTCGGTGTCGAGCACCTCCTGCAACTTCGCGAGCGAGCCCAATGAGCGCAGGCCGTTCGCGGGCAGCTCCGCCGGCGAGAGGAAGCCGACGACCTCGATCGGCGAGTGCTGCGCGTCCGCGAGCGCGTGGGCGACGTCGCGGATGTGCTTGCCCGTGCCAACGAGCACCGCGCGGCGGCGGTACCCGGCGGCGCGCAGCAGCGCTCCCGTCAACCACTCATACGCCCCGCGCAGCGAGGACACGTACAGCAGCGCGAACGCCAGCGAGCCCCAGAAGATGTAGAAGCTCGAGAAGTGTTCCCCGCTCACGACGGCGAACAGCAGCGCGACGAACGCGACCTGGAACAGCGCCCCCACGATGCGCGACAGGCCCGGACGCTGCGCGCGCTCGGCGTATAGCCCCGAGCGCGCGAACAGCAGCGCGGTCACCAGATAGGCGAAGGCGAGGATTCGCCTGGTTTCTTCCGATGCCTGGCTCACGTCCACATGCCCCAGCACCGCCGCCTTCAGTACCAGCGCCGTGAAAATCGCGAGAGCCACACCGACGAAGTCGAGCGCCAGCAGGGAAAGCACGCGCGCCAGGCGCCTTGCCGTGGCCATCCGCAGCAGAAACGACATCGCGGGCGGGCGCTTGCTGCGCATGTCCCGGTCGGACGGCTCGCGGCGCACCGTCGCCTCGGACAGCGTCGCCCTGGCCGCCTCTGACCTTGACGACGCCTCTGCCTTTGCCGCGTGTGGTGATCCGGTCGGCGCCGTCGGCGCCCGTGAAGAACACGGGCGGGGAGCCGGCGGAGCGGACGTTCCTGAAGAACGTGATCCCATCTCGCCTTTCACAACGCCTCAGACTCGCAGATGTAGCGGTCGGGTGGCGATTTACGGCTCAGCCGATCAGGACCTTCGCGCCGGAGGAGTCGATCGTGCGCTGCAACCCCTCGCGCAGCGTGACCTCCGGAGACCAGCCCAGCAGGTCTTTCGCGAGCGTAATGTCCGGCTTGCGCTGCTTGGGGTCGTCCTCCGGCAGCGCCTCGTAAACGATCTCTGACGCCGAGCCGGTCAGCTCCTTGATCGTCTCCGCGAGCTCCAGCAGCGTGAACTCGTCGGGGTTGCCGATGTTCACCGGGTCGTGGTGCCCGGACTCCGCGAGCGCAATCAACCCCCGGATCAGGTCGCTGACGTAACAGAACGAGCGCGTCTGGCTGCCGTCGCCGAACACGGTCAGCGGCCGGTTCGCGAGCGCCTGGCGTAGGAACGTCGGGATCGCGCGGCCGTCGTGCGGGCGCATCCGATCGCCGTACGTGTTGAAGATCCGCACGATCGCCGTGTCCACGCCCTGCTGGCGGTGATAGGCCATCGTCAGCGCCTCCGCGTAGCGCTTCGCCTCGTCGTACACTCCCCGCGGCCCGATCGGGTTGACGTGGCCCCAGTAGGCCTCCGTCTGCGGGTGCACCTGCGGGTCGCCGTACACCTCGCTAGTCGAAGCAATCAGAAACCGGGCACGCTTCGCCTTTGCCAGCCCGAGCGTGTGGTGCGTGCCGTAGGAGCCGACCTTCAGCGTGTGCAGTGGGAGCCTCAGATAGTCGATCGGCGAAGCCGGGGACGCCAGGTGATAGATGAAGTCGATCGGCTCATCCACGAAGTAGGGATCGATGATGTCGATCCCTAGGTGCACGAACCGCTCCGGGTCGCGGATGTGCTCGATGTTGGCGAGCGAACCCGTCTCGAGATTGTCGACGCAGATCACCTTGTGCCCGCGCGCGAGCAGCTCGTCGCACAGGTGCGATCCCAGGAACCCGGCGCCGCCGGTGACCAGACAGGTGGACATTGGCGCAGGATACTCTCCGGGCTATGTCCGAGCACGAAGAGCACCTGACCGTTGCCCCGATCGTCGGGGCGGATGACCCGCGCCGCTTCACCGACTCCGGCATCGAGATCTCCGAGCTCTACAGCGAGGCGGACCTGCCGGATCAACTCGAACTGGGCGAGCCCGGCGAGTTCCCGTACACGCGCGGCGTGCACCGCGAGATGTACCGCAAGCAGACCTGGACGATGCGCCAATACGCGGGCTACGCCTCCGCGAAGGAGTCAAACGAGCGCTATCGCTACTTGCTCTCCAAGGGCTCCACCGGCCTATCGATGGCGTTTGATTTGCCTACCCAGCTCGGCCTGGACTCCGATAACCCACGCTGCCTCGGCGAGGTCGGCCGCACCGGGGTAGCGATCGACACGATCGACGACATGCGTACCGCCTTCGACGGCATCCCGCTCGATCAGGTCTCCACCTCGATGACGATCAACGCGCCCGCCGCCTGCCTCTTGCTGCTATACGAGCTCGTCGGCGAAGAGCAGGGCGTACCTTCCGAGCAGCTCCGCGGGACCACCCAGAACGACATCCTCAAGGAGTACATAGCGCGCGGTAACTTCATCTACCCGCCCGCGGGCTCCATGCGGCTGACAACCGACCTGTTCGCCTACTGCCACGAGCACGTCCCGCGCTGGAACACGATCTCGATCTCCGGCTACCACTTCCGCGAGAAGGGCTGCTCGGCCGTCCAGGAGGTCGCCTTCACCTTGTCCTCGGGGATCGCCTACGTCCAGGCCGCGATCGACGCGGGCCTATCGGTCGACGAGTTCGCGCCCCGCCTGGCCTTCTTCTTCAACGGCCACAACAACGTCTTCCAAGAGGTCGCCAAGTTCCGCGCCGCGCGGCGCATGTGGGCGCAGATCATGCGCGAGCGCTTCTCCGCCACCAATCCGAAGGCGACGATGCTGCGCTTCCATACCCAAACTGGGGGCGTGACCTTGACGGCCCAGCAGCCGGAGAACAACATCGTGCGCGTCGCGCTGCAAGGCTTCGCCGCGGTCTGCGGAGGCACCCAGTCGCTGCACACCAACGGCTTCGACGAGGCTCTGGCGCTGCCCACCGAGCGGGCCGCCAAAATCGCGCTGCGCACGCAACAGATCCTCGCTGCCGAGTCCGGCGCCGCCGACACCGTCGACCCGTTCGCCGGCTCCTACTTCGTCGAGTCGCTGACCGACGAGATCGAACTGCGCGCTCTGGAGCTGATCGGCAAGGTCGACGCGCTCGGGGGATCGGTCAACGCGATCCAGTTCATCACCGGCGAGATCGACGAGTCCGCCTGGGGGTACCAGGAGCGCTACCGGATCGGCCAGGACATCGTCGTCGGCGTCAACAAGTACGAGGAAGAGGGGATCGAGGTGCCCGACCTGCTGCGCGTCGACCCCGAGTCCGAGCGCGAACAAGTTTCCCGCCTGGCGGAGTTCAAGGCCAACCGCGACGTTCCGCTCGTGGAGCAGCGCCTGGAGGAGTTGCGCGCGGTCGCGCGCGGTGATGGGAACCTGCTGCCTTCGATTCGCCAGGCCTTGAAGGACCGCTGCTCTCTGGGCGAGGTCTGCGGAGCGATGCAGGATGTGTTCGGCAAGTACGCGCCGACGTTCTGATCCACCGCCGCAACAGTTAGGCTTTCCTGCGTGCTCCTCGCCGTGCAGTTCTACGAAGTTGTCCTCGCGCTGCACATCCTCGCCGTCGTCTTCGCGTTCGGGGCGACGTTCGCCTATCCCGTCCTACTCGGCACCGTCTCCAAGGCCGACCCGCGCGCGCTGCCGGCGCTCTATCGGGCGTTGCACGCGATCAGCCAACGGGTGATCATGCCGGGAGTCGCGCTGATCGTGGTCTTCGGCATCTACCTCGCCTCGCATCTGCACCTCTGGAACACGTTCTTCGTGCAATGGGGTCTAGGCGTCTCGATCGTGATCGGCGCCGTCGAGGGCGCCTACCTGGGTCCGCGCGAGCGGCGCCTGATCGAAGTTGCCGACCGGGACGTGGCGGGCGCGGGCGACGGGAATCCGGTGACGTTCAGCGCCGAGCACGACGCGCTCGTCAAGCGGATCGGCGGCGTGGGGGCTTTGATGGATTTGCTGGTCGTCATCACGATCTACTTCATGGCGACGCACACGGGCCAGTAGTCCCGGCGCTGGGCTCCATTGGGCCGATACCCTGAGGACATGAGCCAGAGGTATCGCGTCGCCGTCGTCGGCGCCACCGGACAGGTCGGCACGCTGATGCTCCAGCTTCTGCGGGAGCGGTCATTTCCCGCGCGCGAGATCGTCCCGTTCGCCTCCGAGCGTTCGGCCGGGCGGGTGCTCGAGGGCGCGGGTCCCGATGGCAGCGATCTGATGGTGCAGGGTCTTGCTGAGGAGTCGATCCAGGGCTTTGATCTCGCGCTGTTCTCGGCGGGCGGCTCGACCTCGGGCGAGTGGGCGCCGCGCTTCGCTGAGGCGGGTGCGATCGTGGTCGATAACTCCTCTCGCTGGCGTATGAGCGAGGACGTGCCGCTCGTCGTCGCCGAGGTCAACCCCGATGCGCTCGACACCCATCATGGGATTGTCGCGAACCCCAACTGCTCGACCATGCAAATGGTCGTCGCCCTCAAGCCGCTGCACGACGAGGCCGGGATCGAGCGCCTCGTGATCTCGACCTATCAGGCCGTCTCAGGCACGGGCCGGCGCGCGGTTGACGAGTTGCTCAACCAGTCCCATGCGCTGCTGCACGAGCGCGACATCGCCCCACCCAGCGAGTACGCGCATCAGATCGCGTTCAACGCCCTCCCCCACGCCGGTTCGTTCGCCGACGGCGACGACCACACCGACGAGGAGCGCAAGCTGATCAACGAGACGCGCAAGATCCTCAACGATCCGGAGATTCGCGTATCGGCGACCTGTGTGCGCGTGCCCGTCATCACTGGCCACTCCGAGGCAGTGAACGTGCAGACGCGCGATCCACTCACTCCCGAGCGGGCCCGTGAGCTGCTGGCAGAGGCGCCCGGGGTGACCGTGTGCGACGACCCCTCTGCCGCGCACTACCCCCTGGCGATCGACGCCACCGGCAAGGACGATGTGTTCGTTGGGCGCATCCGCCGCGACCCCGGGCACGAGCGCGCGCTTGATCTGTGGATCGTGGCCGACAATCTGCGTAAGGGGGCGGCCACGAACGCAGTGCAGATTGCAGAGCTGCTGGATGCACGAGGACTGCTGAAGGAGTCGCGGGAGATCGCTCGAACAGGTCGGTGATGATCTCCTCAGAGGTGCAGCGCACCCTGGTCAAGTCCCCGCCCGAGCTGTGGGCCGAGCTAAGCGACCCCGTGACACTGGCCCGCCATCTCGGCGAGCTGGGGGAGATCCGCATCACACGCATCGACCCTGAGCAGGCAGTTGAATGGGAGGCCGAGGACACCACCGGTACGGTGCGGATCAAGCCCTCTGGGTGGGGCACAAAAGTGACCCTCACCGTCACCCAAGAGGTCCCCACACCCCAGCCGCCTGTCGAGCCGTCGGTCAAAGCCGTGGTAGACGCCGACGCCGAGGCCGCGGTAGGAGAGCCCGTGCCTATCGTCCTCCTCGACACGCTGCCTGAGCCGCAGGACACGGTGCTGGAGGAGCCAGAGCTCATCGCTGCCACCGAGGAGCCAGAGCTTGAACCGCGTCGTGGATTCTTTGCGCGGCTCTTCCATCGCCGCCGCCGCCGCGATGAAGCTGTCGAGCCGCAGTCACCGGAGACCACCGCAACCGTGGAACCAGAGCCCGAGGCGGTCGAGGTCGCCGCACCGGTGGAGCCCCAAGACGACGAGCTGGCAGAGGAGCTTCCGGACATCTCCGCAGAGCTGAAGGCTGCCGAGGAGGTCGCGGCCGAGCATGTGACGGCCGTGCTCACCTCCGTACTCGATCGGTTGGGCGCCGCCCATCACCGGCCGTTCTCACGGGCCTGACGACTGCCCCAGCCCCACGGCGCGGATAAGATCCCGCGCCCGATGGCCTCGAGCTCCCACGACCGACAGAATGACGCCGCACTGCTCGCGGCCTCGCGCAGCGGCCACAGGCGGCCACCGCGTCAGAAGGCCCCGGAGACATACGAGGAGAAGCTCGCCCAGCTGCACGAACTGCGCGAGGCCGCCCTGCACTCTGCCCCGGAGGCGGAGGAGAAGCAGCATGCACGCGGCAAGTACACGGCGCGGGAGCGCGTGGAAAAGCTGCTTGACCCTGGCTCGTTTCAGGAGCTCGACACGTTCGTGCGCCACCGCTCCTACGACTTCGACATGCAGAAGAATCGGCCGTGGGGCGATGCCGTGGTGACCGGCCATGGCACGATCGACGACCGGCGTGTGTGCGTGTTCAGCCAGGACTTCACGGTGTTCGGCGGCTCGCTGGGCGAGGTGATGGGCGAGAAGATGTGCAAGATCATGGATCTCGCCGCCAAGATCGGGTGTCCGGTGATCGGCATCAACGACTCCGGCGGCGCACGCATCCAGGAGGGTGTCGTCTCCCTCGGCGCCTATGGCGAGGTGTTCCTGCGCAACGTGCGCTCCTCTGGCGTCATCCCTCAGATCAGCCTGATCATGGGACCGTGCGCAGGCGGGGCGGTGTACTCGCCGGCGATCACCGACTTCATCTTCATGGTCAAGGAGACCTCGCACATGTTCATCACCGGACCCGACGTGATCAAGACGGTCACCGGCGAGGAGGTCGAGTTCGAGGAGCTGGGAGGTGCGATGTCCCACAACACCAAGTCTGGAGTGGCGCAGTTCGCCTCCGAGGACGAGGACGCCTGCCTGGAGGACTGTCGCTACCTACTGAGCTTCCTGCCGTCGAACAACCTCCAGAGCACCCCACGCGTGGCGCCGAGCGATGACCCGCAGCGGATGGACGAGGAGCTCGACCGCGTGGTGCCGGACAACCCCAATAAGCCATATGACATGCGCGACGTGGTCAGGTTGATCGTGGACGACGGCGAGTTTTACGAGGTCCACGAGCACTACGCCAAGAACATCATCTGCGGGTTCTCGCGCCTGGACGGCTACGCGGTGGGGATCGTCGGCAACCAGCCCAATCAGCTTGCGGGCGTGCTCAACATCGACGCCTCAGCCAAGGCGGCGCGGTTCGTGCGCACGTGCGACGCGTTCAACATCCCGCTGATCACCCTGTGCGATGTGCCCGGCTTCCTGCCCGGGACCGCCCAGGAGTGGGGCGGGATCATTCGCCACGGCGCGAAGCTGCTGTACGCGTTCGCGGAGGCGACCGTCCCAAAGATCACGGTGATCACCCGCAAGGCCTACGGCGGCGCCTACGACGTGATGTCCTCTAAGCACCTGGGCGCGGACTTCAACTTCGCGTGGCCGACTTCGGAGGTCGCGGTGATGGGTCCGGAGGGCGCGGTGAACATCATCTACCGGCGTGACCTCGCTGGAAGCCCCACGCCGGATGAGCGGCGGGTGAAGCTGATGGAGGACTACAAGGCCCGCTTTGCAAACCCGTACACGGCCGCCGAGCGCGGGTACATCGATGACGTGATCGTGCCGCACGAGACGCGCCCAAAGCTGATCACCGCGCTGCACACGCTGCTCACCAAGCGTGAGCCGGGCCCGAAGCGCAAGCACGGCAACATCCCGCTATGAACGCTGCCTCCCCAGAGGAGGCAGCGGCGATCGTGGCTGCACTGGAGCGGTTCACGCGTGCCACGACGGCGCCCTGGGCGGCAGCTATGGAGAGTCCTGACCACTGGCGCCGCACGGCTATGCTCGAAGGGGTTTCGCGAGAGCCGCGGGCCGATGGCCCCGAGCCCTGGATAAATACATAAAAGTCGCTAGCCTTTAGGGCAATCCCCTCCCGCACGTCAACTCGCCCGGGCCAGGACCCGGTTCAGGAGGTTTCGCAAATGGAGCCAGTTTCAATCCCCGCCCAGCGCGGAACACTCGAGGACCCTGAGGTCCTGCAGAACGTGCCCGGGCATGTGATCCCAATCCTGCAGCGGGAGTACGACGACTTCAAGACTGAGTCCACCAAGTTCTTGCAGGGCGACATGCCCGAAGACGAGTTCATCAAGTTCCGGCTCAAGCAGGGTGTCTACGGGCAGCGCCAGCCAGACGTGCAGATGATCCGCGTGAAGCTGCCGTTTGGGGGGATCACACCCGAGCAGATGGAGGCGTTTGCCGACGTGGTCGAGAAGTATGTGCCTCTCAACAAGGGCCACATCACGACGCGGCAGAACATCCAGATGCACCACGTCCCGCTGCTCGAAGCGGAGGAGCTGATCCGCGAGCTCGGCGAGTCGGGGCTCTCCAGCCGCGAGGGTTGCGGCAACACGGTCAGAAACGTCACAGGCGACCCGTGGGCGGGCGTTGCGAAGGACGAGCTGTTCGACCTGACCCCCTACGCGGGCGCATACGTGCGCTACTTCGTGCGCCACCCCACGACCCAGGCAATGCCACGCAAGATCAAGACCTCGTTCGACGGCAGCCCGCGCGACCGCGCGATCTCAGGCATCCACGACATCGCCTTCCGCGCCCGCGTCAAGGAGATAGAGGGACGCGGTGAGGTGCGCGGCGTGCAGATGCTGGTCGGCGGGGGCACATCGATCATGCCTCGTGTCGCGCCGGTGCTGTACGACTTCCTGGAGCTCGACAACGGCGAATATCTGAAGGTCACCGAGGCCGTCTTCAGGATCTTTGACCGCCAGGAGTGGCTGCGCGTCAACCGCGCACGCGCCCGGATCAAGGTGTTCGTCGACAAGTACGGCATTGAGGAGCTGCGCAGACAGACCGAGGAGGAGCTGACGGGCGACTGGGTGACAGAACGCGACTTCTCGGTCGAGCACAGGCTGTTCGGAGATGACGAGCGCGAGTCGGCGCCGTCCCCGCCGGAGAGCTGCGGCAGTCCCAACGGAGACCTGTCGGAGTTCGAACGCTTCCGTCAGGCGAACGTGTGCGAGCAAAAGCAGGATGGCTTCGTGACCGTCGAGACGAAGATCACCCGTGGTGACCTCACCCCCGAGCAGTTCCGCGGGCTGGCGGAGATCATGCGCGCCTACGCCGGCGGCTATGCGCGTACGACGGTGCAGCAGAACTTCGTGCTGCGCTGGGTGCGCGAGGAGAGCGTCTACGACGTGTGGCGGGCGCTGTCGGAGCTCGGCCTCGGCGACGCCGGCTCGCGGGAGATCAACGACGTCGTGTCGTGCCCCGGCACCGACTCGTGCAAGCTCGGGATCACCAGCTCGATGGGTCTCAACCAAGCCGTGCAGGAGCGCATCGAAGCGCTGAACGTCACCGATGAGCTCACGCGCAAGCTGAACATCAAGATCAGCGGCTGCCCAAACGGCTGCGGTCAACATCACGTCGGGAGCATCGGTTTCACGGGGGCGTCGATCAAAGTCGGCGAGCACACGATTCCTGCCTACATCCCCCACGTCGGCGGCGTGTTCGAAGGCGGCGAGGTGAAGTTCGGCACGCGCCTGAAGCTGCGCCTGCCTTCCAAGCGAGTCCCGGATGCGATCGAGCGCTGGATCGGACACTACGAGGCAAACCGCGAGGAGGGCGAGGAGTGGAATGACTTCGTCGAGCGCGTCGGCACGGGCGAGCTCGAGGGGCTCGTGAAGGATCTTTCGATGCCGGTTGACTTCGAGCTCGAGACAATGAACCAGTTCATCGACTGGAATCGCAACGTTCCATTCGAAGTGATTCGCGGCGAGGGCGAGTGTGCTGTATAGGCCTAAGGGGCCCGCAGACTCCAGACGAGTAGATCAGAGCAGATACCTCAAGGACTTCCAGAAGCGAGACGACTAGATCAGATGCCACCATTGAACAGCCACATAGCGGAGGTAGCCTCCGAGCTAGACCCGGCGCTGAGCTTGACTCATACGCTGCGCGAGGCGGCGCGCCACGGCGATCGGGCTGTGCTGCTGTGCTCGTTTCAGAAGGAGGAGTCCGTGCTGCTCGATGAGCTCCTGCGGCTGGACTATGTTGAGAGCCCACCTCCCCAGGCAGTGAGGATCGTGACAATCGACACCGGCGTCCTGTTCGAGGAGACGCTACAGACGTGGCGCGCGTTTGAGGAGCGCTTCGGCGTAAAGATCGAGGTCCAGGACGCCAGCAACCCGGACAATCCGTGGAGCGGACCCGAGCACTGCTGCTCGAACGCGAAGGTCGCGGCGCTCGAGAGCGCGCTTACCGGCGCTGAGGGCTGGATCACCGGCATCCGCCGCGAGCAGGGGCCCACGAGAGCAGAGACGGGGCTGATTGAACGCGACGAGCGACGCGGCCTGTGGAAGTACAACCCGCTGGCCCACTGGACCGACAAGGACCTATGGCGGCGGATACACGAGCGCGATCTTCCGTACCACCCGCTGCACGATCAGGGGTATGAGTCGATCGGCTGCGCGCCGTGCACCCGTCCGGGCAGTGGTCGCGAGGGCCGCTGGGCGGGCACAGAGAAGACGGAGTGCGGTCTTCACATAGAGCCCGCCGGTAGATGAGCGTCACCGCCAGACCACAGCTGAGCCACCTGCGGGCGCTCGAGTCCGAGGCGATCCACGTGATGCGAGAGGTGGCAGCCGAATTCGAGCGCCCGGTGCTGCTGTTCTCAGGGGGCAAGGACTCGATCGTGCTGCTGCGTCTGGCCGAGAAGGCATTTCGTCCCGCGCCGTTCCCGTTCCCACTGATGCACGTGGACACGGGGCACAACTTCGACGAGGTGATCGAGTACCGCGATCGCCGCGTACGGGAGCTCGGCGAGCGGCTGATCGTGGCGAGCGTGCAGGACTCGATCGACAGCGGCAGGGCGGTCGAGGAGACGGGACCGCGGGCATCACGCAACCGCCTGCAGACGATCACGCTGCTGGACGCGATCTCAGAGCACGGCTTCGACGCGGCCTTCGGTGGCGCACGCCGCGACGAGGAGCGCGCGCGGGCCAAGGAGCGCATCATGTCCTTCCGCGACGACTTCGGCCAGTGGGATCCCAAGAACCAGCGCCCCGAGCTCTGGAACCTGTACAACGGCCGCATCAAGAAGGGCGAGAACGTGCGGGTGTTCCCGATCTCCAACTGGACGGAGCTCGACGTGTGGGAGTACATCGACCAGGAGCAGCTGGAGGTTCCAACGATCTACTTCGCACACGAGCGCAAGGTCTTCAAGCGCGACGGGATGCTCTACGCCTGGCGCGAGGGCACAGAGCTGATCGACGGCGAGGAGGTCTTCGACGCAACCGTGCGCTACCGGACAGTCGGCGACATGAGCTGCACCGGCGGCGTTCGATCCGCCGCCGCGACGCTGGATGAAGTAGTTCTCGAGATAGCCGCCACGCGCATCACCGAGCGCGGTGAGACCCGCGCCGATGACCGCGTCTCGGAGGCCGCGATGGAGGACCGCAAGAAGGCGGGGTACTTCTGATGCGCCATCCAGGCGCCTGCACTGACTTGGAGGGCGACCTCCTATCGCCTTTGATTGGGCCTGCGGCCCTTCTGATGCGCCATCCAGACGCACCTCATGATTTTTTGGAAGAGGGACCTTCTGTCACCCCCAACGGGGGCCTTCGGCCCTTTCTGATGTGGCGTCCAGCCACCTCCCTCGAGGTGAAGTGCGACGTCCTGTCGCCTTTGCCCGGGCCTGCGGCCCGATGACTCTCGACCTGCTCCGTATCTCCACCGCCGGGTCGGTCGACGACGGAAAGAGCACACTGATCGGGCGGCTGCTCTACGACTCCAAGCAGATCTTCGAGGACCAGCTCGAGCACGTCGCGCAGGCCAGCGAGCGGCGCGGCGGCGACGGAGCGCTTGACCTCGCGCTGCTCACCGACGGGCTGCGCGCCGAGCGCGAGCAGGGAATCACGATCGACGTCGCCTACCGCTACTTCGCCACCCCGCGACGGCGATTCATCATCGCCGACTGCCCCGGCCATCAGCAATACACCCGCAACATGGTCACCGGTGCCTCGACGGCGGACCTCGCGGTCGTGCTGATCGACGCACGCCGCGGCGTGCTCGAGCAGTCAAAGCGCCACGCCTTCATCAGCGCTCTGCTCGGTATCCCGAAGCTCGTCGTTGCGGTCAACAAGATGGATCTCGTCGATCACTCGCAGGCCCGCTTTGAGGAGGTCGCGGCGGAATTCGAGGGCTTTGCGCCCGCACTTCGCGAGGGCGGGCGCAGGGCGGGCCAGCAGTACGAGATCATCTACATCCCCATCTCGGCACTCCACGGCGACAACGTCGTCGATCCGTCCGAGGCGATGGACTGGTATCAAGGACCGACGCTGCTAGAGCTGCTCGAGCAGGTCGAGGTGGCCTATGACCATCCGCACGACAGACCCGCGCGCTTTCCCGTGCAATGGGTCATCCGCCCGAATAATTCGGGTCCCACCCGCCCGGGTGGGAACGGATCAGGCGACTACCGCGGCTACGCCGGTCAGCTCGCCAGCGGGGCGCTTCGCCAGGGCGACGAGGTGATCGTGCTGCCCAGCGGCGGACGTACGCAGATCGCCGCGATCGACTCCTACGAGGGCGAGCTCGAGGAGGCGATCGCGCCGATGTCCGTCGCGTTGCGCTTGCGCGACGAGCTCGACATCTCCCGTGGCGACTTGATCTGTCACCCAGATGATGCGCCGGTGGTAGCGAGCGAGCTGCAGGCCGACGTGTGCTGGATGGAGCAGACGCCGCTGCGGCCGGGCGGGCGCTACCTGATCAAGCAGACGACGCGCACCGCCACGGCAATCGTGGAGAGGATCGAGGACCTTCTCGACGTGCACACGCTCGAACGGGACCCGCCGCCGCCCGAGCTCGGGCTCAACGAGATCGGTCGTCTGCGTCTGCGCACATCCACACCGCTTGCGTTCGACCCCTACAAGAGCAACCGCCGCACCGGCAGCTTCATCCTGATCGACGAGTCGAGCAATCGCACCGTCGGCGCTGGGATGATCGCCTCAGCAGCGACCTGACCGAGGCGCCGCCCCATTAACTAAGCTTCCCGCCCGATGTTCTCGAAGGTATTGGTCGCCAACCGCGGTGAGATCGCGGTCCGCATTGTGCGCGCGCTCGACGAGCTGGGCGTCGCAAGCGTGGCGGTGTACTCCGAGTTGGACCGAGACGCGCCGCACGTCAAGCGCGCGGGCGAGTCCTACAACCTGGGCGACGGCCCGGCGGCGGAGAACTACCTGAATGTGGAGAAGATCCTGGAGGTGGCCGCTCGCGCTGGCGCCGAGGCGATCCATCCGGGCTATGGCTTCCTCGCCGAGAACGCCCCGTTTGCGCAGGCGTGCGAGGACGCCGGCATCGTGTTCATCGGGCCACCGGCCAGCGCGATCGAGGCGATGGGCTCAAAGACCCGCGCGCGCGAGCTGATGCAGACCGCCGGCGTGCCGATCGTGCCGGGCACCACCCAGCCCGTGGCCACCGTCGCCGACGCACTGCGCATCGCAAAGGATGAAATCGGCTTTCCCGTGGCCGTCAAGGCCGCCGGCGGCGGCGGCGGCAAGGGCTTCCGCGTGGCGCTCTCCGAGGACGAGCTGCAGGGCGCCTTCGAGGGCTCCAGCCGCGAAGGCGAGAAGTTCTTCTCCGATCCCACCGTGTACCTCGAGCGCTACCTGCATGACCCTCGACACGTCGAGGTGCAGGTGCTCGCCGACCGCCACGGCAACGTCATCCACCTCGGCGAGCGCGACTGCTCGATCCAGCGCCGCCATCAGAAGGTGATCGAGGAGTCGCCCGCGCCCGAATGGGTCGTTGACTCGCAGATGCGCGAGCGCATCGGCCAGATCGGCGTCAACGCGGCCAAGGCCGTCGGCTATGTCGGCGCTGGCACGATCGAGGGTCTCTTCATGATGAATGGGAGCCCGCCCACCACCAAGGACGAGTCCGAGTATTTCTTCCTGGAGATGAACACGCGTGTGCAGGTCGAGCACTGCGTCACCGAGATGACCACCGGCATCGACGTCGTCAAGGAGGGCATCCTCGCCGCCGGCGGCGAGGAACTGTCCTACGCCCAGGCGGACGTGGAGCTGCGCGGGCACGCGATCGAGTGCCGCATCAACGCCGAGGACGCCTCCAAGAACTTCGCCCCCGCACCCGGCAAGATCGTCGCCTACCGGGAGCCCTCCGGCCCTGGCGTGCGCGTGGACTCGGGCGTGGAGGCCGGCGGAGAAGTCTCGCCCATGTATGACCCGATGGTCGCCAAGCTGATCGTCTGGGACGCCGACCGCGAGCAGGCGACCGCGCGCATGTTGCGAGCACTGGACGAATTCGAGATCGAGGGCCTAAAGACGCTGATCCCCTTCCATCGGGCGCTGCTCGCAACAGACCAATGGGCACGGGGCGAGACATGCAGGGACCTGCTGGAAGACAAGAAGTGGTTGAAGACGCTCGCCTTCCCGGCGTCAACTCCCCCGGCGGATGGTGAGGACGAGGAGGAGAAGGTCGAGCAGACCTACGCCGTCGAGGTCTCGGGCAAGCGCTTCGACGTGCGCGTGGTCGGACCCCCGTTCGCGGGCGGTGGCGTAGCTGCCCCCGGCGCGGTGACGGGCGCCACGCGCACCGCGCCCAAGCGCGGCACCGATCGGAGATCGGCCAGCAAGGTCTCCAGTGGAGCGGGCGGCCCGGACGTGCTGTCCTCACCGCTTCAAGGCAACATGTGGAAGGTGCTGGTCAAGCAGGGCGACACGGTGCAGGAGGGCCAGCTGTTGTGCATCATCGAGGCGATGAAGATGGAGAACGAGATCACCGCCCATAAGTCCGGCACGATCGTCGAGCTCCCCATCACCGAGGGCGCCCCGATTCAGGCCGGCGCCCCAATCGCGACGATCAAGAGCGCCGAGTGACATTCTCGGCGTGGATGCGTCGTTGGGCCTTCGTGCGGCGTCCTCGAGGCAACTCAGCCTCGCCGCCCAGCTCGCGTAGAGCCTCCAGATAGACGACATCCTCCGCCAGCACCGCCAGCGCCTGAGCACCGTCAAGGAAAGGCCCGTGGCCGGGGACGATGTGCTCGGCGCGCTCAACGATCGGGCGCAGGCGCTCCAGCGCCGCCAGATACGCTGTGGCCGTACTGCCGGCGCCAATCACCGGCAGCTCGACCATCGAGAGGTAGTCGCCCAGCAGGAGGATTCCGGCCCAAGAGATCCAGATGGCCATCCCATCGACCGTGTGCCCATTGGCCGGGTGGAGCTCGAGCTCACGCTCTCCGATCTCACAGCTTCCAGGCACGGGCAGGGCCTGAACCGCCCCAAGGGCAAGCGGCCGATCGCGCTCGATGAAGTACTCCTCATCGAATTTGCGCAGCTCGCTTGGCCTCTCCAGGCGAGGCTTTCATCCGGTCGGTCGTGCTCTCAGCACATCCAAGCGTGACGCCCGGGAAGGCGAGCCGCCCGAGCAGGTGGTCCCAGTCGGCGTGAGTTGCGAGCAGCCCACTGGGCACGGATAACCCGGCCTGCTCGACGAGCGCTCCCAGCGACTCCAGCTCGGCGGGCAGAATCGGCGAATCGACGAGGAAGCTCTCTTCACCGCTGCGGATGATGGCGCAATTGGTCTGCCAGATCGCACTGGTCGCGACGATCACGTCGCGATGGAGCGAGACGGCCCTCACCGCGGTGGTCCTACGATCTCAAGGCCCGCGATGCGAACCTTCAGGAGACGCCCAGCAGCTTGGCGGCCCCGCGCAGGTTGGGCACCTCGGCCGTCGGTTTTTTCTGCGAGGAGTCGAGCGTCTCTTTGTTGCGGTTGACCCAGATGACAGGCACGCGCTGTTTAACGCAGGGCACCACGTCGTGGTAGTGGCTCGCGGCCACATGCACCCAGCCGCGCTTGCCGCCCATACGCCTGGCGCACTCGGTGAAGTGAGCCAGTTCGGGCTTGTAGGAGCGCACCTGCTGCGCTGTGACGACCAGGTCGAAGTCGGTCGGGAGGTGGCGGCGGGTCTGCCCGAGCAGCTTGTCGTCGATGTTCGACAGCAAGCCAAGTTTGTATTTTTTGGCGAGCTTAGCCAGCTGGATATTGGTTTCCTTGAACGGCTTCCAGCCCTGCACCGAGTCGGGCAGGAAGCCCGAGCGCGAGGGCTCGAGCGACCATTCCATGCGTTTGGCGACCTCGATCGCGGTGCGCCTGAGCACCTCCGCGTAGAGCTCGTAAGAGCCCCCCTCGATCTCTCGCGAGACCTCGTTGACGAGCGGAAGGAGCACGCCGCGGTCGATCTCGAACCCATCACGCGCGGCCTCTTTGGCGAAGGCTTCGTAGATCCCAGTGTCGCGGTCAATCAGCGTGCCGTAGACGTCGAATGTGACGAAGGTGACGTTTTTCGGGATCGGCATGGATTGGGCATTATGCCCTGTGGGGGGGCCTCCGCGCGCTGCGGGTCGGGACGGAGCAGGCCGATGGCGCTTTCGGCTAGAGTCCCGCGCCGCAATGGACCCGCTGGAGTATCAAGGCAAGCAACTGCAGCTTGACCTGGGGCAGCACAAACCCTTCCCCTATCGATATAGGACTGCGTCGTAATGGGCCTGCTCGAGTACCAAGGCAAGCAGCTGCAGCCAGCTGAGGGAGGGCAGGCCCTCCCGGGCGGTCAGGCTCCACAACTTCTCCTCCTCCAAGCACCACCTCGCTAAATGGACCTACTCGAGTACCAAGGCAAGCAGCTGTTCGCCCGTCACGGGCTGCGAGTGTCCGAGGGGGAGGCGGTTACCACCGTCGAGGATGCCCTCGCCGCTGCGAACAGGGTCGGCTATCCAGTCGTCGTCAAGGCCCAGGTGCTGATCGGAGGGCGCGGGAAGGCCGGCGGAGTCAAGCTGGCTGTGAACGAGAGCGAGGCGCGTGAGCACGCGGCGAACATCCTGGGGATGGACATCCACGGGCACACGGTTCGCACGCTGTGGATCGAGCACGCCTCGGACATCGCGACCGAGTACTACGCCTCGGTGTTGCTCGACCGCTCAGCCAAGCAACCGCTGGTGATGTTCAGCGTCGAGGGAGGCGTCGATATCGAAGAGGTCGCCGAGCGGACACCGGAGAAGCTGATCCGCCACCACGTAGACGCGTTGGAGGGAATGTCACGCGCGGAGGCCATCAAGATCGCCGCCGATGGCGGCGCTGACACGGACGTGGTCGAAGGCGTAGCCGACGCGCTCGTGGCGCTGTACGAGGTGTGGTGGCAGGAGGACGCGACTTTGGCCGAGATAAACCCGCTGATCGTCACGCCGGAGCGCGAGGTCAGGGCACTCGACTCTAAGATCTCGCTGGACGGCAACGCGCTCTACCGTCACCCGGAGAACCAAGAGCTGTCAGACAGCGAGAACGAAGATCCGATCGAGCGGCGCGCCAAGGAAGAGGGCGTGCAGTATGTGAAGCTCGACGGCGATATCGGCATCCTCGGTAATGGCGCAGGCTTGGTCATGTCCACGCTGGACGTGGTCGCTCAGGCGGGTGGCTCCCCGGCCAACTTCCTCGACGCCGGTGGTGGATCTGACGCGGAGAAGATTAAGCAGGCAGTGACGCTGATACTTGCCAACGACGCGGTGAAGGCCGTGCTGTTCAACATCTTTGGAGGCATCACGCGCTGCGATGAGGTCGCCAGGGGACTGATCGCGGCGTTCGACGACATCAAACCGTCAGTCCCGTTCGTTGTCCGCCTGGACGGCACGAACGATGTCGCGGGCCGCCAGCTGCTGCAGGAGGCTGCCTTGCCCAATGTGCACGCAGCAAGCACGATGAACGAGGCGGCGGAGAAGGTCGTGGCGCTCGCCGCCGGGCAGAGCTTCTCGGGAGCGCCCGCCTGATGTCGGTGCTGGTCGACAAGAACACCCGTCTTGCCGTCGCCGGCATCACCGGCCGCGAGGGATCCTTCCACACGCTCAACAACAAGCGCTATGGCACGAACGTCGTCGGCGGCGTCACGCCCGGCAAGGGCGGACAGGACGTCGAGGGCATCCCCGTTTTCAACTCATGGACTGAGGCCGTCCAGGAGACCAGCCCGAATACGGCAATGATCTTCGTGCCCCCACGCTTCGCAGCGGATTCGATCCTCGAGGCAGCCGCGGCAGGTGTGGAGCTGGTGATCACGATCACCGAGGGGATACCTGCACATGATGAGCTGCGGGTCTATAACACCCTGAAGCGAGACCGGGTGGGTGGGAATCAAAAAACCCGTCTGGTCGGCCCCAACTGTCCTGGCATCCTCTCGCCGGGCAAGGCCAACGTCGGCATCATTCCAGCGTCCTTCTTCAAGGAGGGCAACGTCGGCGTAGTGTCCCGCTCGGGCACACTGACCTACCAGATCGGCAATGAGATCGCTCAGGCCGGCTTCGGATGCAGCTCGATCGTGGGGATCGGCGGCGACCCGGTGCCGGGCTCCTCCTTTGTCGACATCATCGAGCTCTTCCAGGCCGACGAGCAGACCGAGCTGATCGTGCTTTCTGGCGAGATCGGCGGCTCAGCCGAGGAGGAGGCCGCGGAGTACATCGCGGAGCACGTCACCAAGCCGGTGGTCGCCTACATCGCGGGGTTCACAGCGCCCGCGGGCAAGCAGATGGGCCACGCAGGCGCGATCGTCTCGGGGTCGTCCGGGACGGCCGCAGCGAAGGCGCAAGCGCTGGAAGCAAAGGGCGTGCGCGTGGGACGAACCCCCACCGAGGTGGCGGAGATCGCGGTTGAAGTGCTGCGCAGCGGAACATCCATCCCCGCTGCCTGACTCGACGTGCGCCGTCGTGTCACGCGTGATCGGCGACCACGCCCGCCTTCCGGGGCGTCCATCCCGGCCTTCTGACCCTAGCCGCCCACGAGGCCATAGCCACGCCGCAGTCGGACCGGTACGCTAGCTCCATGGACCAAGAGGTGGCGAAGACGCTGGGCGAGCTGGAGCGCAAGCTGCTCGAGCTCGAACGCACCCTGATCTCAATCAACCAAGCCGATACGTCCGGCGGCAAAGGCATCGCCGCCGCCGTCTCCTCGCGGCCGCCCAGCGGAAGCCGGCTGATCGACGAGGCAATCGAGGTCAGCTCCTCTCCGCCGTCTCGAGCGCCCCAGCATGCGGCGTTTCCTCGGGCTGTGTCCTCACCTACCACCGGATCGATGGGGCGCGCGAGGGCGGGAGAGACCCAGCCACCGGGCACCGAAGAGTTGCTGCGATTCCGCGAGCGACTGGAGCGGACCGCCCACGACCTGACCCACGACTACGACGAGCTCCTCGGCCGCCTAAGCTTCGCCGCCATGCCCACTCCCACCGGTCCGACGATCTCCTTTGCGCGCGGCGCCCCATCACTCGACATCATCGACGTGGACGGCCTGCGTGACGCGGCAAACCGTGCGTTTTCAAGCGACCCGGCGGGCACGACCGCATATGGCACGTCGGTCGGCTACACCCGCTTACGCGCCTGGATTGCGGACCGGCACGGCGTGGAGCCCGAGCGCGTGCTCGTCACCAATGGCTCGATGCAAGCCGACGCGTTCCTGTTCGAGCACCTCGTGCGCCCAGAGGATGAGGTGATCGTGGAGCGGCCCACGTATGACCGTACGCTGCTATCGCTGCGCCAGCGGGGAGCGCGGTTGCACGCGATAGAGCTGGAGCCCGACGGCATCGACACCGAGGCGCTTGCTCGCCTGCTCGGCGGCGGGTCAAGAGCACAACCGAAGCTCGCACACATCATCCCGAACTTCCAGAACCCCGCCGGGTATACGCTCTCGCTGGAGAAGCGCCGAGCGCTACTGGCACTTGCCGCCGATTACGGGTTCTTGGTGTTTGAGGACGACCCGTATGTGGCGCTGCGCTTCAGCGGCGAGTCGCTGCCGACGATGCTCTCGATGGACCCCGATCGAGTCGTGTATGCGTCATCGTTCTCGAAGACCGTCTGCCCAGGCGTCCGTGTCGGCTACCTGGTGGGGCCAGTAGATCTGATCGGCGCAGTGGCGCAGCTCGCGACGAACACGTACATCTCGCCGAGCATGGTCGCCCAGTCGATCGTTTACGAGTTCTGTGCCTCGGGCGCGATCGACCGCTCGATCGAGACGGTCAAGCTGGCGCTCTCAGAGCGCGCGAAAGCGCTGGCGAGCGCGCTGCGTCGCGAGCTTCCAGCGGCCGAGTTCATCGAACCAGAAGGCGGTTACTTCATGTGGGTGACGCTGCCATCGGGGACCAATGTCCATGACCTGCACAACGCCGCCGCCGAGTGCGGAGTGACGTTCGTGAAGGGCACCGACTTCCTGCTGGAGGGCGGCGAGAACACGCTGCGCCTGGCCTACTCGGGCGTCACTCCGGCACAGATAGACGAGGGCATCGCGCGCCTCGCCAACGCCTATCGCTCTCTTGCCTGACCGCTACCTGCCGTAGCGCTGGCCAAGCACCAGCTGCTCCGGCAGCGCGGTGCGAGGTGGCGGCGATGGGTCGGCCACCACCGAGACGGTCTCCGCGACGCTCGGGGTGACGGTGCAGCGACGGCCGTCGGCCGCCTCGACCACCACCTGCTCGTCGTCACGCGCGGCGATGGTGCCCTCCAGACCTGGCTCCAGGCCGGAGGCCTTGAGGTAGTGGAGCAGGTCCTCAGCCTCGTTCTCGAAACGTAGGATGCGCACCGCAGCGCCGCCCTGCACATCGGCCAGCGGCACACCGGCCAGGCGCGCGCCGGCGACGATCGGGTGGCCGTGAGGGCAGGTCTTGGCGTCGCCAATCGCGGCGAGCATGCGTGCCTCGAGCACCGGGGACATCGCGTGCTCGAGGCGCTCGGCCTCCTCGTGCACCTCGTCCCAGGGAATGCCGAGGACGTCGGTGAGAAAGCGCTCAATCAGGCGGTGACGGCGTACGATCCCCTCGGCGTGCTCGACACCGGTTGGGGTGAACACGATCGTCCGATCCTTGCTGCGGGTGATGTAGCCGTCGCGCTCCAGGCGACCGACCATCTCGTGAACCGTGGGCGGCGAGAGCTGCATCGCGCGCGCAACGTTCGCGCCGGTCATCGGCAGGCCGGCCTCCTGCAGCCAGAAGAGGATCTGCAGGTACTCCTCCTCGGCGACCGTCGCGATGTCGGTGCTCATAGCTGCAACTGATCATAAGTGCACTCGCGAGGGTCCTTGTCCTCGCGCCAGCGGCGCAGCTTGGCGCCATGGCGGATGCGCCCAGCGGATACGTGGTCGAAGTCAATTTCCACGACCAGCTCGGGCCGCAACGCAACCCACTCGAGGTCCTTGCCGGCACTCCAGCGGCTGGGGTCCGCTGAGCCGCGCTCGCCTGTCTCGAACGGGGCAAAAAAGCCGACCAGACGGCGCTTCTCCTCGGCGGTCAGGCCCGAGCAGTGCCCCACGACACGCAGCTCTGAACCGTCATACAAGCCGAGGATCAGCGCCCCGACCGTGTCCGGCTCCTTACCCGGGCGCCAGCCGACGAGCACCGCCTCGATCGTGCGCACGCGCTTGACCTTGAACTGACCCTTGCGCTCACCGGGAAGGTAGCGCGCGGAGAGCTCCTTGGCGATCGCGCCCTCGGCGTTTGCCAGCCAGCGCTGGGCGGCCTCGGGCGTGGCGACGGTCTCCATCAGCTCGACCGGCGCTTCGGCGAATCCCGCACCCACGAGCAGCTCCTCCAGCGCCACCCGGCGCTCGACGAAGGGAAGCTCCAGCAGCGACAGATCGTCGTGGGCGAGCAGGTCAAACGCCACATACACGGCGGGCGTCTCCACCGCCAGGCGCTCGATACGCGAAGCGGCAGGGTGGATGCGCTGGCCAAGCGCGTCGAAGTCCTCGCGCCCGTCGGCGCCGCGAACCACGATCTCGCCGTCGAGCACGTACCGCCCCGGCGGCAGGCTCATCAGCTCGGGAAAGTAGCGACCAAGGGGCTTGCCGCTGCGCGATTGCAGGAATACCTCGGCACCGTCCACGAAGGCCAGGCAGCGAAACCCGTCGAGCTTGATCTCGTATACGAGATCATCACCGCTCGGCAGCTCCTTGCGCGAAAGCGCGAGCTGGGGCTTCACCGGCGGCTCCAACGGAAGGCTCACTCGTCCTCCCCGCTCTCGTCTCGCTTCGCGCGGCTTGGCTGGACGCGCGTGGGCTCTCCGGGCATCTTCGGATAGTCGGGCGGGTAGGGCATGTCCCCCCGGCCCTCAGCGAGGTCGCGCTCATACATCTCGAGCAGTGGCTCGAGTGAGTGGGCGGTGTCGTCGATGGCAGCGTGGCGATCGCCCACATCGGCGAACCTGGCGGGCATCGTCGCCACCGTGAAGTCCTCGGGCACCGCCTGCTCGAGCTCCTCCCAGGCCAGGGGCGCGGAAACTGGCGCCCCCGGCTTCGGCCGCACGCTGTAAGCCGACGCGATCGTGCGGTCACGTGCGTTCTGGTTGTAGTCGACGAAGATCCGCTCGCCGCGCTCCTCCTTCCACCAGTTGGTCGTCACCTGGCCCGGCAGGCGTC
>Ga0116220_10000055_pt1 | contig 63508 bp, 57 predicted proteins | sample Sb_taG_10_FD_88967 | JGI IMG/M metagenome (GOLD analysis project Ga0116220, IMG submission 88967) | Peat soil microbial communities from Weissenstadt, Germany - Sb_50d_7_NC metaG | ecosystem: Environmental > Terrestrial > Soil > Wetlands > Peat | place: Germany: Weissenstadt | collected 2010-09-21
CAGGCTTGCGCCCATTGTCCAATATTCCCCACTGCTGCCTCCCGTAGGAGTCTGGGCCGTGTCTCAGTCCCAGTGTGGCTGGTCATCCTCTCAGACCAGCTACGGATCGTCGCCTTGGTAGGCCATTACCCCACCAACTAGCTAATCCGACGCGGGCCGATCTTTCGGCAATAAATCTTTCCCCCGGAGGGCGTATCCGGTATTAGCCCAAGTTTCCCTGGGTTATCCCGAACCGAAAGGCACGTTCCCACGCGTTACTCACCCGTCTGCCACTGTCCACCACCCGAAGATGGCTTCTCGTTCGACTTGCATGTGTTAGGCCTGCCGCCAGCGTTCGTTCTGAGCCAGGATCAAACTCTTAAGTTGAGAATTCGATTCTGACATAAATCCTCGGAGGAATCACTCCAAGGGGTCGCTGCGTTTTGACGAGTTCCCAACAAACATGAAGCGACGCAATCCATAAGGATCACGCGCAACACGCCTATTGGCTTATGAAAACGCAAGACCGTCAGAGTCTCGTTGCTCGCCCCTTTGACAGGGCGAACACGCAAGGACTCCGCCGCCTGCGTTTCCCTTTCTTCATATCACAATGTCAAAGAACCGGTGGGCGTGAAGCGGTGAGCCACACTCCCGAACCCCCAATGGAAGCAAATCCTCCATGAGGAGTCAACGACAGTCGAAGCGTATCTCGAGTAGACCCGAGCCAGCCCCGCCTCTGTCCGATAAGATCGCGCGGTCGCATTTAGTCCGCAGGTGGTGCGAGCAACCCGCGCGAACCTTTCATGTAGGGGGGGCATTCTATGTTGTCAAGAGCTGCGGCAGCAACGATCGCCCAGCGCTTTTCTTCATCCTCGTGACAATCAGGCCACATTCCTGCCCGATTGGGCCGCCACTCTTCGACTTGTTAACGGCGAGGTAACCATACCGGGCACAGTATGGTTAAGAAACGCCGAAGGGAAGTTTGCAGACTAAGGACTTCCGCCGATCTGACCGACGCGCCGATGGTTGCGGCCGAGGACAGAGATAGAGCGGCCTGGTCGATAAGCAAGCCCTCCTCGGCAAAATAGCCTCGCTCGAGGGACAGCAAAACCGGCTTCGGTGTTGTCCGCCTGAAGATGCGGAAGCACGTTTCGAATGCGTGCGGGCGGCAGCCGGCAGACGGGGGGAAAGTCGATTGTTTCTGCGCCGCGGTCGAACTGCGCGTCGAAAACCTGGTCAAGCCCTCGTTCGTGTCGAGGGTGGCCGGCTCCCCGTGATTTTTCTTGGCGAGACATCGAAGAAAAAGCACGAGCTGCTTCCGGTCTATCTCTGCGACGCCGACGAGGATGGCGCGAGCCATCGGCTCAAATGGCTCGCCGGCACCTGCCTCGCCGGAATGGTTGGGATCTGTCTGATCGGCATCGCCGTCTACGCCTCCATGAGCATGTCGGATGGTCAGGGCATGGTGAGCTCGATCAAGCGGGCAAGCCTTGCCGCGCTCAGGCCGATGCGCACCGCCACCCTCGCCCGCGACGGCCAAAGCCCCACGGTGGAGAAGGCCGACCGGATACAGTTGACCGCGGCGGGTTTCACCAGCCGCGATGTGATCCACGACACGGTGGTCGAGCACCACAGCGCGCGCGAATACATCACCATCAAGCCCTATGTCCGCATCGTAGCCGGCCTCGCCACCGCCCAGCCAGACGACGCTGACCAGCTCCCCCCCTTCAATCCCTTCAAACTCTACTCCGATTCAACGCCGATCGGCAGCGACGGTGACGACTCCGCCGAGGCTCCGCAGGCCGTCAGCATCAGCGTAGCCGATCTCGCCAATGGCGTGATTCCCGAAGAGGATAGGGTCGAGCTCAGTCCCGACGACGTCAATCAGCTCGTTGCCGAAGCCGCCGAGAATTTTGCTTACGCCGACGCGCCCGCCTCTGGCGACGTCATCGGCTCCATCCTGCAGCCGGCGGCCTATCGCGCCGATGGCGGCGTAGGGCCCTCGCCGCTCGCTCCCAATATCACCGTGATCCACAAGACCGCCGAGGACCAGGACGCCGACGCCGACGAGCTGGATAGCGATTTGCTCGACGGCAGCGAGACCAAGGTGGTGAAGGTCGGCCGCGGCGATACGCTGATGAGCATCATCACCAAGGTCGGCGCCGAGTCGACGGATGCCAAGGCGATCATAGACGCCATGGAGCCGGTGTTCTCGGCACAAAACCTGAAGCTCGGCCAAGAGGTTCGCTTCAATCTCATACCGGCGCCGAGCGACACCGGCGAGATGGAGCCTGTCAGAGTGAGCGTGTTTGGCCCCGGCGACACGCATATCGCGACCGTGATGCGGACGAGCCACGGCGATTACGCGATCAGCAAACAGCCAACCGAGATCGCCGCCAATGCGCAGCGCCCGCAGCGCGCCACCCTCTATACGAGCTTCTACCACGCGGCCGTGAGCCAGCACATTCCACCCGAGACCATTCTCAAGCTGCTCCGCGTCCACTCCTATGATGTCGACTTCAAGCGGAAGGCGCAGCCGGGCGACAGCTTTGACGTCTTCTTCGACGTTCCGGATGGCTCGGAGGACCGCGACGCGCTGGGCGAGGTGCTCTACACCTCGATGACGGTCGACGAGCAGACGCGGAGCTTCTACCGCTTCCGCACCCCCGACGGGCTCGTGGACTATTATGACGGGCAGGGCAACAGCGCCAAGAAGTTCCTGATGCGCAATCCCGTTAAGGGCGGCCGCTACACCTCGGGCTTCGGGCCGCGGATGCATCCGCTGCTCGGCGTCGTCCGCATGCATACCGGCGTCGACTGGGCAGCGCCGGAGGGCACGCCGATTCTCGCCGGCGCCGACGGCATCGTCGAGGCGGTGGGGCGCCAGGGCGGCTACGGCAACTATATCCGCCTCCGCCATCCCAATGGCTTTGCCACCGGCTACGGCCATCTGTCGCGCTATGCCGACGGTCTCGAGCCGGGCGTCAGCGTCAAGCAAGGCCAGGTGATCGGCTATGTGGGCTCGAGCGGCCTCTCCACCGGCCCGCATTGCCACTATGAGATCCTGGTCAACAACCAATTCGTCAATCCGATGACCATCCAAGTGCCCCGCGGGCTACAGCTCACCGGCCGCCAGCTCGCCGAGTTCCAGAAAGAGCGGAAGCGCATCGACGAGCTTCGCCAGATGGATCCGGTCACCAGCCGCGTCGCCCAAGCGACCCAGTAGGAAGACTCCGCTTCTCTCTTCCTTCCTCTCCTCTCTCTTCTCCCCTAGTCCTTCTTTTGTCATCCGTTCGTCATTGCCGGAAAAGCCGGACTGCCGCTGCCTCAGAGTCGCCGCTCGTTTTCCCCTCCCCCTTGAGGGGAAGGGTTAGGGGCGTCCAAACAAAAGACTCATCGACAATCGCGCCTCTGTTTACCCCCCTCGGCAGCCGCCTTCGGCATCGCCTGCTCCCCCTCAAGTGGGGAGCGGAAAGAATTCAGTCATGCCCAATAGTCTCGCCGGGCTTGCGCCCGCGAGGTCATGGATGAGGGAAGAGCGGAGCGCGCGGCGTTTCTACGGGCTCTCCTGCCGGCTCTTTCGCCGCCCTGATCGTCGGAGGTGGATTCCGCGCTCAAATAGCGCGGAGCGCGGTAGCGCAACGAACACCACCTCCGATCGAGCGGTCGTCAGCCTCATTGGCGCCGGGTCCTAATGCCCAGGGGCCGGCAGAGACCACACCCGGGTCGCGAACGTCCGTTGGGTGAACTGGTAGCGCGACATCTGGTCGGATAGGACACCGTCTGGATCCTTGTCCGTGAGGAACTTGTCGCCGACGGGCCTGATCTCGACGCGATCATCTGGATCGACCCACGCCAGGCCAGGCATCACGAACTCCTGCTTGAGCATCCGGGCAAGCGGGGCTCCGCCGTGCTCGCCGGCCGCGGCGTCGGATATCTTCTCGTCATTGAGGCGCTGGACGTATTCCTGCTGGCACTCACGCCACGCCTTGGTGCCCTCGAATTCCTTGAGGACCTTTAGGCGCGGCTTCAGGGAGTCGGTGCTGACGGCCAGTCCCTTGGGGACGTACCAGTAGGCGCGGTCGGCTCCGTAGTCGGTTGGCGAACTGGCGCCACTCCTTCGGAAGTGTGAGCTTCGCCTTCGCCCTTCCCCGGGCCTCTGGCCGCAGAGTCAGACGAGCGTTAGCTGGTCGTCCTTTTTAAACATCAGCTTGCGCCCGTAAGTCTTTCGTTTGTGCTTCGCTTCGGCGATCTTGCCGTTGCTCCCGGCTTCCGCGGCGGCGATTTCCTGGAGCTCGTCCTTACCAGGATACTTGGCGCGTCCGACGAGCAACAGTGGCTCGAATCCGATGGCGTCGCGTACGCGCTCATGTGCAATCTTTATATAAGATGGGTTGATGTCGACGCCGATGTACCTCCGTCCCATGCTCTTTGCGACAGCACAGGTGGTGCCCGTGCCTACGAACGGATCAAGCACGACCTCGCCTGGGAAGTGCGCCATGGCACCATAGGTATAAAGCCGCATCAGTCGTGCAGGTAGCTTTTCTGGGAAAGGTGCTGGGTGATCGCCCTCACGCTTCACCTCCTCTGGGTACATAAACCAGACCTGCTGCGCGAGATCGATCCATTCGCTGCGGCTGAGCTCGTTGGCGTCCTTTACGTCGCGATCGAATTTCGGAGGCTTCCCGGCCTTCACGTAGACATTTATGAATTCGATAGTGTTATTTTCGATGATGTTGCCCGGATAAGGGTAACTGCCGAACATCATCTTAGACGTTTGTTTCTGCCATATGAACAGACTGTACCGCTCAAGATCCGTTTCGGCGAGGATCTTGTGTTCCATATCAAAGGCAATGTTCTTTAGGTGCCGCGTGTGTTGCTGGATTAGGTCCTTTGGAATCGGCATAATCGGCGCGTTGATGCATAATTTGCCATTCGGACGCAGCACCCTAGCGCACTGATTCCACACCGACTGCATGTCAGCCAAATAGTCCTCATAAGAAGACCATGGATGTGCGTTCTGGTCATATTTGACGGCCGTCCAGTAAGGCGGAGACGTCACGATAAGATCAACGCAGCCGCTGGGAAGCCCTGACATGACGTCAGCGGCATGGCCGATAAAAAGCTGGTCACCGATTTGCTCAATTGAACCAAAATCGTTCCGCTGCGCGGTTTTGGACATAATGTGCCTTCGAATCGTTCGGGCCCGGCGTGAGGATAGCCGCTTCGGCGCTGAGCACGATCAGTCTGCGTCCCCGGGATGCACGATCCATACACAACATAATAGTGGACCGTGGCGCACACCTCAAGAACGAATAGAGAACAATAGGCTTTACGCCCGCCAGACCACGACGCATTAGCAATTGGAATAGATCGGCCGGTCTGCTCGGGCATGACCCCAGATCAAGTGTGGGGGCCGGCTACCCTAAGCCGCTTGCTTCACCGCCTGGCCGTTGATGACGAGGCCGTCCTTGTTGACGGTGATCTTCACCTTGTCGCCGTCGTGCAGTCTGCCTTGCAGGATCAGCTCGGCGAGCGGGTCTTGCACATATTTCTGGATGACGCGCTTCAACGGCCGCGCGCCATAGGCCGAATCGTACCCCTTGGTACCCAGCCAATCCTTGGCCTTGTTGTCGAGCTCGACGGTGAGCTTGCGGTCGGCGAGCAGCTTCGCGAGCCGCTTCATCTGGATGTCCACGATCGCCGCCATCTGGTCGCGTTGCAAGCGGTGGAACAAAATGATGTCGTCGACGCGGTTCAGGAATTCGGGCCGGAAATGCGCGCGCACCACCGCCATCACTTGATCGCGCACGGCCTCGGTATCCTCGCCTTCGGGCTGGTTCACGAGATATTCGGAGCCGAGATTGGAGGTCATGATGATCAGCGTGTTGCGGAAGTCGACGGTGCGGCCCTGGCCGTCGGTGAGTCTGCCGTCGTCCAGCACCTGCAACAGCACGTTGAACACGTCCGGATGCGCCTTCTCGATCTCGTCGAACAGGATCACCTGATAGGGGCGCCGCCGCACGGCCTCGGTGAGCGCGCCGCCCTCTTCATAGCCGACATAGCCGGGAGGTGCACCGATCAGCCGGGCCACGGAGTGCTTCTCCATATATTCCGACATGTCGATGCGGATCATGGCGTGCTCGTCGTCGAACAGAAAATTCGCGAGCGCGCGGGCGAGCTCGGTCTTGCCGACGCCGGTCGGGCCTAAAAACATAAAGGAGCCGATCGGCCGGTTGGGATCTTGCAGGCCGGCGCGGGCGCGGCGCACCGCGGTCGACACCGCGGTCACCGCCTCGCTCTGGCCGACCACCCGCTTGATGATCTCCTCCTCCATGCGCAACAGCTTGTCGCGCTCACCTTCGAGCATCTTGTCGACGGGAATGCCGGTCCAGCGCGACACCACCTGTGCGATCAGGTCGGCGGTGACCACCTCCTGCGCCATGGCGCCGCCTCTGTCCTCGCTCTCCTCCAGGGATTTGAGCTTCGCCTCGAGCTCGGGGATGACGCCATAAGCGAGCTCGCCGGCTTTCGCCAGATCGCCGCGCCGCTGCGCCTGCTCGAGCTCGACGCGGGCGGCATCGAGCTGCTCTTTCAGCTTCTGCGCGCCAGCGAGCTTCTCCTTCTCCTCCTGCCAGCGCTGCGTGAGGATGCGCGCCTCCTCCTCGAGATTGGCGAGCTCCTTTTCGAGCTTTCCGAGCCGGTCCTTTGAGGCACTATCAGATTCCTTCTTCAGCGCCTCGCGCTCGATCTTGAGCTGCATGATGCGGCGGTCGAGCTCATCGAGCTGCTCGGGCTTCGAGTCGATCTGCATGCGCAAGCGCGACGCCGCCTCGTCGACGAGGTCGATCGCTTTGTCGGGCAGGAAGCGGTCGGTGATGTAGCGGTTGGACAGCGTGGCCGCGGCGACGAGCGCGGCATCGGCGATGCGCACGCCGTGGTGCAGCTCGTATTTCTCCTTGAGGCCCCTGAGGATCGAGATGGTGTCCTCCACGGTCGGCTCCGAGACGTAGATCGGCTGGAAGCGCCGCGCCAGTGCTGCGTCCTTCTCCACACGCTTGCGATATTCGTCGAGCGTGGTGGCGCCGACGCAATGGAGCTCCCCCCGGGCCAGCGCGGGCTTCAACAGGTTCGAGGCGTCCATGGCGCCGTCGGCCTTGCCGGCGCCGACCAGCGTATGCATCTCGTCGATGAACAGGATGATCTGGCCGTGGCTCGCCTGGATCTCGGACAGCACGGCTTTGAGCCGCTCCTCGAACTCGCCGCGATATTTGGCGCCGGCGATCAACGCGCCCAAATCGAGCGAGAGCACCTTCTGGTCCTTCAGGCTCTCCGGCACGTCGCCATTGACGATGCGGTGCGCCAGCCCCTCGACGATCGCGGTCTTGCCGACGCCAGGCTCGCCGATCAGCACCGGGTTGTTCTTGGTGCGGCGCGACAGCACCTGGATGGTGCGCCTGATCTCCTCGTCCCTGCCGATCACGGGATCGAGCTGGCCCTTGGCCGCGGCCTCGGTGAAATCGCGGGTATAGCGCTTCAGCGCGTCATAGGCCTGCTCGGCCGACGCCGAATCCGCGGTGCGGCCCTTGCGCAGCTCATTGATGGCGGCATTGAGCGAGACGGGCGTCACCCCGGCATCGGCGAGAATGCGCGAGCACTCCGCCTCCTTGGCGAGGCTGAGCGCCTGCAACACGCGCTCGACGGTGACGAAGCTGTCGCCGGCCTTGGTGGCGATCTGCTCCGCCTGGTCGAGCACGCGGCCCAATGCGGGGGCCATATGCACCTGCGCCCCGGAGCCTGTGACCTTGGGGAACTTGGCAAGCGCCGCCTCCGTCCGCTCCAACGCCTCCTTGGGGCGGCCGCCGGCTTTGGTGATGAGCCCGGCCGCAAGCCCTTCCGGATCGTCGAGCAGCACCTTCAACAGATGCTCCAGCGTGACCTGCGGGTTGCCTTCGCGGATGGCGACGGTTTGCGCCGACTGCACGAAGCCCCTCAGCCGGTCGGAGAATTTCTCGAAATCCATTGGACGCTTCCCTCTTCAGCACGCCTCAAGAGCGCAGTCGGGACAGAAGAGCCTGAAAAAAAGTGCCAAAGCCAATACCAGCCCACCCCTTAACGGAGATATAGCGCCGGCCTTAATCAACCAAAAGGGGAGCGTCGATTGCCGGCACCCGGCGCAGCCCCGACCATCCTCCCGAGGGATCATGGTACGGAGCAATTCGGGGCTTCAGGGAGAGATGTTTAGCCGACCGGGTCGGACGCGCTCTCATCGGGCTGAGGAGCATCGCCCGGATCGCCACCACCATTTGTGTCCCGCGCCGGCGCTTCGCTACCGTTCGGGCCACGGCGCCCATAATGCTCACGCCCGCCGCTCCCGCGCATCTCGTCCCCGCCGCCCACTCCGGTGCCGCCCTCCATATCCGAGCCGCCATCGTCGAGCGAGTCGGAGCCATCGGCGTTCCAGCGCGGCCGGACCCCGCCATTCGCCCCTTCGCCTGACTGGCTACCGTGTTGCGCACCGAACTGCGACTGCGCGGCCATGATGATGCGGTTGTAGTGCTCCGCGTGCTGGAAATAGCTCTCGGCCGCCACCAAATCGCCCGAGGACAAAGCGTCCCGCGCAAGCGTCATGTACTTCTCGGCGATATGAGCCGCGGTCCCCCGGATCTTCACGTCGGGCCCGTTTGATTCATAGCTCCGTGCCAATGGATTTTGCGGCTTGCGGCCACTACGGCCGCGGCCCCTGCGATTCTGCTGTCCTTGCCTCATAGGCTTCGTTCACCTGATAGGCGGCTAATGGCCGCGACTTCGTCCCTGCTCGTCAATATTCTTGTCGGCTCAGATCTAAAGGTCCGAGTATTGCTAATTCCTTCGCGCCTCCGGGTCCGAGCCGGCGTCCACGCCGCGATCCCATAAGCACCTTGTAGCTGTAGCCTTGCGCTAATTCTCGGCACCGAGCCGATTTTCCTCGATACCGCCAGCAAGCCTAAACCGAGCCAGCCTGAATAAAGATGGGCGGTTGAGCGTCACCTGAACGTCCCGAGAGGCACGCCGTCCTACAATCGAGGTTCAAGAGATGTCCGCTCTTGTTGCCGTCTGCAACCGGCCCAGCGCTCTTAACGCCAATGGCCGAGAATAATCATTTCGCTGGCCTCACACTAGCCTGAACCCCGCCATTTTCCAAGTCCCTTTTTTGCGCCTGCAGCCCAGGGCGCTGGCGAGGCCTCGCTCGCGTCAGGCGCTCGCGACAACAACCCGCGGCCGGCCGCCGAGGTCACGCCACACGCAATGGCCATCTTCCACTTTGAGGCCCGCCTCGCCCAGCAGGCGAAGCACGGCCTCCGCCTGATCGGCTCCGGTCTCAAGCAGGATGCTCCCCCCTGGGCGCAACGCCTCGCGCGTCCGAAGCGCAATGCGGCGATAGGCTGCGAGACCGTCGGCGCCACCATCGAGTGCCACCCAAGGGTCGTGGGCCCTCACCTCGCGGGGCAGCCCGGCGATATCGGCGGCCACCAGATAAGGAGGATTGGCCACCACCAGGTCGAAGGCACCGCCGATCGCCTCCAGCCAATTGCCAGCGACGAAGCTAGCCCAGGCCCCTACCCCGAGACGGCGCGCATTGGTCTTGGCAAGCGCGAGCGCCGGGACGCTCACATCGACGCCTAGGCCGCTTGCCTTCGGCAACTCCGCCAACAGGGTGACCAGAATGCAGCCGCTGCCGGTACCAAGATCGAGCAGCTTGACCGCGCTCTCGCGCAAGCCCTTTCTGCCCACGACCGCCAGCGCTGCCTCGATCAGCGTCTCCGTATCGGCCCGGGGGTCGAGCGTGTTTGCATCGATACGGAACGGCCGTCCATAGAACTCGCGGCAACCGACGATGCGCGACACCGGCTCGCCGCCAAGGCGCCGCTCGACAAAGCTGCCGAAGCGCGCCGCGGCCTCGGGCTTAAGCCTGTCATCACGGCCCGCGACATAGGCTTCATGGCTTAGCCCCGTGGCATGACAGATCAAGAGCCGCGCGTCGAGCTCAGGCGTGTCGATCCTTCCCTGGCGCAACATTCCTGCCGCGACGGCGCAGGCCCTGCCTAGGCTGAGGGGATGCGAAGCGGCCTCACCCATGACCCTGTTCCTGCATGGTGGCGAGCTGGCTCGTCTGATGTTCGGTGATCAGCGCATCGATCAGCTCGTCGAGCGCTTCCCCTTCCAGCACCAGATAGAGCTGGTGCAGCGTCAGTCCGATGCGGTGGTCGGTGACGCGCCCTTGTGGGAAATTATAGGTGCGGATTCGCTGCGAGCGGTCGCCGGTGCCGATCTGGCTGCGGCGGTTCTCCGAGCGCTCCGCATCGAGCTTGGATCGCTCCAGCTCGTAAAGGCGGGCGCGCAGCACCTTCATCGCCTTCGCCTTGTTCTTGTGTTGCGACTTCTCGTCCTGCTGGCTGACCACGACCCCGGTCGGCAAATGCGTAATCCTGACCGCGCTGTCGGTAGTATTGACCGATTGTCCCCCCGGACCGCTCGCCCGGAACACGTCGATACGCAAATCCTTCTCATCGATCTTGATGTCGACCTCTTCGGCCTCGGGCAGCACCGCGACCGTAGCCGCCGAGGTGTGGATACGCCCTTGCGCCTCGGTCTCCGGCACGCGCTGCACCCGGTGCACGCCAGACTCGAATTTGAGCCGGGCGAACACGCCCTTGCCGGTGATATTGGCGATGATTTCCTTATAGCCGCCCGTGGCCGACTCGCTCGCCGAGAGGATGTTGACCTTCCAGCCCCGCTTGTCGGCATAGCGCTGATACATGCGGAAGAGATCGCCGGCGAACAGCGCAGCTTCCTCGCCGCCGGTGCCGGCGCGCACCTCCAGGATGGCGCTCTTGTCATCGGCGACGTCCTTGGGCAGCAATTGCACCTTCAGCTGCTGCTCGAGGTCGTCGATCTTCCCGTCGAGAGCGCCGAGCTCCTGCTCGGCCAGCGCCGCCATCTCCGCATCGGTGGAGGGATCCTCGCTCAGCTGCCTGAGGTCCTCCCGCTCGCGCAAGGCCGAACGGAGCGCGGTGATCGTCGCCACGATTGGGTCGAGCTCCGCGAACTCGCGGGACAGGCGCACGAAGCTCTCCTGGTCGGTGCCGGAGGCGAGCGCGCCTTGCACCGTCTCCCAACGGGAGACGAGCCTGTCGAGCTTCTCGGCGGGAATCGTCGTCATGTTCGGAAGCAGCGGCCAGATAATCCGGTTATGTGGGCCCGGGCAGCCGATCGGCCTTCCGGCTGCGCGGATCGTTCGGATCGGTGACGGGGGGCGCGGGCTGCGCACCCTTCGAGGGTTTGGCTCCCGGCTGCGACCCGGAGGAAGCGGAGGAGCCGTGCAGACTCGGCCCGGCCAACCACATCCATAGTCCGAATGCCGCACCCAAGACAACCAGCGCGACCAGCCCCCATTTCACCAGGGCCATGCGTGACGACCGGGCTTTCCGTGCCGGCTTCGGCGGCTCAGCAGGCGCCGTGCGAGGCGGCAGCGCTGCTCGGGCCTGTGGCTGTGGCTGAACCGGTGGCGCCGGGCGGGGTTGTGGCTGTGGCTGGAGGGGTGACGCGCGGCGGGACTGTGGCTGCGGCGCCGCCCGAGGTTGTGGCTGTGCCGCCGCCCGGGGCTGCGGCGGCGACTGCGGCTGGGGCCGTGGCTGTGGCTGTGGCGTCGGTGGCTGCCGGAGTTGGGCTCGCCAATCCGGTACCGCTTGGGGCGCCCTCGACGGAGGCGGAGCGGCCTGGCGCGGCTGCGGGGGAAAGGGCTCCGAGACCGAAGGTGCCGAGGGCCGCGCCTGCTCCTGGATTTCGCGGTTGATGTCCTCTGGCGGCGCCATGAAGGGCATTTCGGGCATCGGTTTCGGGGCAAGCTCGACGATCCCGGCCTCGACCTGGGCATAAATGCGCCGCAGCAAGGGGCGCACGTCGAGGTTGAGTAGGGTTCCATAGGTCGCCACGACGCGGCAGGTCTCTGGCCATGGCGGCAAGGCGTACAGCGCGCCCTGTTCGAGCGCCTGCACCACCTCTATGCGCGTGGCAAGGTGGCCGGCGAGATCCGCCTCCGACAAGCCGCTCGCGGCACGCAGATCCCGAAACAGCTCCGCCACCTCAGCATCATAGCCGGCTGGCATTTCCTCGATCCCGTGAATATGCAAACGGCCTCCGGTTCCAACGTCCGGAAACAGACTTCCGGACGCTGAGCGCGGCGAAGTTGCAATCGCAAGGCCGATCCCATGCACTGCGAATCTCGTCCCACACAAGCCCATCGGCTGTCGCTTTGCAAGCCTGCGCGCGACCATGCAGGCGCCGCTCTTTGGCGCACCCTCTCATATTTGCACGCCCTTCTCGGCCGCGTAGCTCTTCAACTCGTCGCGCACCGACGTGGCCTTGCAGGCCAGCAGCTCTTCCAGCCGGGTCCACAGATCACCTGCATCGAGCGACAGGATCATGGCCTTGACCGGACCCACGGACGCCGGCGCCATGGAGATCGAACGGAACCCGAGGCCGATCAGCGCCATGGCCTCGAGCGGCTTGCCCGCCATCTCTCCGCACAGATTGAGCGGCACCTTGTGCCGCCCCGCGGCCTCGACGATCGTGCGCAGCGCCATGAGCCCCGCCGGATTGAGCGTGTCGAAGCGGTCGGCGACCAGCATGTTGCCGCGGTCGGTGGCGAACAGGAACTGCATCAAATCGTTCGAGCCCACCGAGGCGAAATCGGCAAGGGGCAGGACGAGATCGAGCTGCCATAACAGCGCCGGGACCTCGATCATGGCGCCGATCAGCAGGCGCTTCGGTTCGGGACGGCCATGGCGCTTCAGGATCAGCAGTTCACGGTCGATGAGAGCCCTTGCCGCCGCAAGTTCGGCGACGTCGCCGATCATCGGCAGCATGATGCGAAGCTCGCGTCCTTGCGCCGCCCTGAGCAGTGCGCGGATCTGCGTGCGGAACAGCGCCGGCCGATCGAGCGCCATGCGGATCGCACGCCAGCCAAGGGCCGGGTTCTCCTCCTTGCTCACGCGAAAATAGGGCAACACCTTGTCGCCGCCCACGTCGAGGGAGCGGAACACCACGGGTCGGTCGCCGGCGGCATCGAGGATCGCCTTATAGATGCGCGTCTGCTGCTCGAGCCGCGGGAAGGTCGAGGCGATCATGAATTGCAGCTCGGTGCGGAACAGCCCGATGCCGTCGGCACCGGACTGGTCGAGATGCGGCAGATCGAACAAAAGCCCGGCATTGATATTGAGCGATACCCGCGCCCCATCGAGCGTGACCGGCGGCACGCTACGCAAGGCCGCATATTGAGCTTGGCGCCTCGCCCGAAACCGGACCTTGTCGGCATAGGCCGCCACCACCTCTGGCGTCGGCCGCACATGCAGCTCGCCGCCTTCGGCGTCGACGATCGCCGCATCGCCCGCCTCCACCGCCTCGAGCACGCCCTTCGCCTGGCCGATCGCCGCCAAGCCGAGCGCCCGCGCCACGATGGCGACGTGGCTCGCCGACCCCCCTTCCTCAAGCACGAGACCGCGCAAGCGCTGGCGGTCGTAGTCGAGCAGCTCGGCCGGCCCCATGGTGCGGGCGACGAGGATCGCGTCTTGCGGCAGGTTTCCCGCCGCCGCCGTCCCCGCCCCGCCCGCGAGCAGGCGCAAGAGGCGATTGGAGAGGTCGTCGATGTCGTGCAGGCGTTCGCGCGCATAAGGATCGGTCTGCCGCAGCATGCGCGCCCGCGTATCGTTGCGGACCCGCTGCACGGCCGCCTCTGCGGTCAGCCCGGTGAGCAACGCCTCATCGAGACGCCGGCGCCAGCCGCGGTCGTGGGCAAACATGCGGAAGGCTTCCAGCACCTCGCGGTGCTCGCCGGCGCGCTCCAAATCGCCCCTCCCGAGCATGCCATCGATCATGCCGGTCAGGTCCTCGATGGCCTGCGCCAGCCGCCGGCGCTCGAGCTCGACATCCTCGGCAATCAGCTTGGTGACGACGATGCGCGGCTCATGCAGCACCACATGGCCGAGCGCTACGCCTTCGGAGATGGCAACGCCAGTGAACCGGGCGCTCAGGTCGCGGCGCGCGTCCTGCGTCGCCTCGTCGCTCACGATCAGGCCGCCAGAGGCGATCATCTCGGCGATCACCATGGCCGTGGTTTGCAGCGCCTCCACCTCCTCGTCGCTGTAGTGACGCTGGGTACGATTTTGCACCGTCAATACGCCGATGGTATGACCGCCCCGGAGGATCGGCACCCCGAGGAAGGAGTGGTAGACCTCCTCGCCGGTTTCCGGCCGGTAGGAGAAGGCCGGGTGGGTTTGCGCGTCGGCGAACTGCATCGGCTCGGCCTGCTCGGCGATCAAGCCAACGAGACCTTCGCCACGCTTCAGATGCGTGGCGTGGACGGCCTCCCGGTTGAGACCTTCGGTGGCGAACAGCTCGAGCGAGCTGTCGCGGCGGCGCAAATAGAGCGAGCAGACTTCGGCCACCATGTTGGAGGCGATCAGCACCACGACCTTGTCCAGCCGCACCTGTGCGCTCTCGCGCTCGGCCATCACCTCGCGCAAGCGGCGGAGCAGCAGTCTCGGGGCGCCAACAGAAATTGGCATGGATACCAGTCCTCGCCGGCCGGTCGCGGCGAACCAAGCTTACGAAAGACTTGAGGTAACCGCCTAAGAATTCCTAGCGGCTGTCCAATCCGAACAAGGAATGCAAGGTCCGCACCGCAAGCTCGGCATAGGCCGCATCGATCAATACGCTGATTTTGATCTCGGAAGTCGAGATCGCCTCGATATTGATGCCCTTTTCGGCAAGCGCGCTGAACATCTGGGCGGCAACGCCCGCATGGCTGCGCATGCCCACGCCGATGGCCGACACCTTGGCGACCTCGGTCGCGCCGCGCAAGTCCAAATAGCCGATGCCCTCCTTGGCCTTCTTCAGCACCTCGACCGCACGGTCAAGGTCGGCGCTCTGCACGGTGAAGGTGAGATCGGTATAGCCGTCCTCGGAGACGTTCTGCACGATCATGTCGACATTGATGTCGGCGGCGGCGAGCGGGCAGAACACCCGCGCCGCCACGCCGGGCTTGTCGGCGATCTTGAGCAGCGTCACCTTGGCCTCGTCCCTCGCATAGGCGATCCCGCTGATGACATTTTGCTCCACGATCTCATCCTCATGGCAAACGAGTGTCCCAAACGCCTCGGCGCCGGCGGTGCCCAATCGCTCCAGATCCGGAGGATCGAAGCTCGAGCGCACCAGCACCCGGACCCCCTGCTGCATGGCAAGCTCCACGGAACGGGTCTGCAGCACCTTGGCGCCTTGCGAGGCCATCTCCAACATCTCTTCATAGGAGATCCTGTCAAGCCGGTGGGCGCGCGGCACGACCCTGGGGTCGGAGGTGTAGACCCCGTCGACATCGGTATAAATGTCGCAACGGTCGGCGTTTAGCGCCGCGGCAAGCGCCACCGCGCTCGTATCCGAGCCGCCGCGCCCCAAGGTGCTGATGCGACTGTCGGGTCCGAGCCCCTGAAAGCCCGCCACGACCGCGACCTCGCCTTGCAGCAACCGCGCCTTCAGCGCCTCCACGGCGACACCAGTGATGCGGGCCGCGCGATGCGCGCCGTCGGTGACGACCGGGACCTGCCAGCCCTGCCAGGACCGCGCCTTGATGCCGATGGACTGGAGCACGATGGCGAGCAGCCCGGAGGTGATCTGCTCGCCCGAGGCCACCACGGCGTCATATTCGCGGCCGTCATAGTGGGCGGAGGCGGGCGCGTCCTTCAACTGCTGGCGCTGCTTGAAGCCCCAGGCGTCCTCGACCAAGGCCACGAGTTGATTGGTGTGGCCCGCCATGGCCGAGACCACCACGGCGCAAGCGTGGCCTGCGTCAACCTCGCGCTTCACATGGGCCGCGACGTTGCGGATCCGCTCCACATCGCCGACCGACGTTCCGCCGAATTTGAGCACCAACAGGGACAAGTACCACTCCCGGCCGGGCGCCGCGTTTTAACGCCGCGCTGGCCCTAGCAACATTATGGCCGGCCCCGCCGGCCGGCCAGAAAAGCGGTTCTTCATACTGACTGCGGGCCCCCGCCGCAACCTGGCTTGCCTTGAGCACGGCCATTCTTGACAGGAGGTTAAGGGCCACGGCCAATGGCCCCATGATGGCGCAAGCCCCGCAGAACTCACCCACGCTCGACCGCGAAGAGGTCGCCCGCTTCGCGCGGCTTGGCGGACAATGGTGGGACTCTGCCGGACCCTTCAAGCCGCTCCACCGCATCAATCCGGTGCGGCTCACCTATATCCGCGACCAGCTCTGCCGCGCCTTCGGCCGCGACGCCGCGCAAGGCGCAAGCCTTCAGGGTTTGAGCGTGCTCGATATCGGCTGTGGCGGGGGCCTCGTTTGCGAGCCGCTCGTGCGGCTTGGGGGCCGCGTGACCGGGATCGACCCGGGCGAAGAGAACATCGAAGCGGCGAAGGCGCATGCTTTAGCCGCCGACCTCCAGATCGACTATGCGGTGGCGACCGCCGAAGAGCTTGCGGGCCGGGGGCATACTTATGATGCCGTGCTGCTGCTCGAGGTCGTTGAGCACGTCCCGGACGTGCCCAAGTTTCTTCAGGCCGTTGCCCCTCTGGTGCACCCGAAGGGTGTCATGATCCTCTCCACCCTCAACCGCACGCTCAAGGCCTATGCGCTCGCCATCGTCGGCGCCGAGCTGATCCTGCGCTGGCTGCCCGTGGGCACCCATCAATGGCAGCGTTTCGTCAGGCCCGAGGAGCTTAAGGCCGCTCTCAAAGCCGCCGGCCTCGCCCTCACCGACACGAGGGGCATGATTTACGACCCGTTCGCCGACGAATGGCGCCTCGGCGCCGACACCGATGTGAACTATTTCGCCACCGCCGTCCGGCGGTAGTGCAAGAAGAGGCTCCATGATTTTCCGGCAGCTGTTCGACTCGACCTCCAGCACCTACACCTATCTTTTGGCGAGCCGCCATGGGGGCGAGGCGCTCATCATCGACCCCGTGATTGAAAAGGTGGACCGCTACATTCAGCTCCTGAACGAGCTTGACCTGAGGCTCGTCAAGGCCATCGACACCCATCTGCATGCGGACCACATCACGGGGCTGCTCGCGCTCCGCGAGCGCACCCACTGCATCACCGTCATGGGCGAGCAGACCAAGGCTGATGTCGTTTCGATCCGCGTGACCGACAGCGACCGGGTCGAGATCGAAGGCATCAGTCTCGATGTCGCCTACACCCCTGGCCACACCGACGATTCCTACAGCTTCATCCTACCGGATCGCGTATTCACGGGAGACACCCTGCTCATCCGCGGCACCGGACGAACGGACTTTCAGAATGGCGATCCACGCGCGCAATACGACTCGATCTTCGGGCGCCTGCTGAAGCTGCCGGACGAGACGCTGGTCTATCCTGCCCACGACTATAAGGGCGATACCGTGAGCACCATCGGCGAGGAGCGCGCCTTCAATCCCCGCCTGCAGGTCAAGTCCATCGCCGAATATGTGGACCTCATGAACAATTTGCGCCTCCCCAATCCCAAGATGATGGACGTTGCGGTCCCGGCGAATATGCGGATCGGGCTTGCTCAGAACATCGTCGCCGATCGGGGATGGGCTTTGACGGCGGCAGAGACGAAGGCCCTGTTAGGCCAGCAAGACGTGGCCCTGGTGGACTTACGGGAAGATCAGGAGCGGACGCGGGATGGGATCATTCCTGGATCGCTGCACGTCGCTTACCCCCAGTTGCGGGCGAGCCTCCAGGCGGACGGTCGCTTACAGCAGCTGGCAAGGGCTGCCGGCAAGCGCCTGATCTTCTATTGTTCCTTCGGCGAGCGGTCCGCCATGGCGGTCCAGGCCGCGCAAGCCGCAGGTCTCAGCGGCTCGCGCCATCTCCATGGTGGCATGCAAGCCTGGAAAAGTGCCGAAGGGCCGCTCAGCAGCTAGATCCAAGGTGGCGCTGCCCGCGCCGGCGCACCCTCAATAACCCGGACCTTGGAACCAACCGCGCGGCGGGGCTCGGAACCAGGGGGCAGACGCGTCGTCCCCCCACCCGGGGCCTCGTCGCCAACTATAGGAATAGGAGGGGTAGGACCGGTCGGTGTACCCATCGCCTGGCCCAGCTTGTCCGTACTGAGGCTGACGCTGCTTCTTAGGCTGGGCCACCTCCTGGCCGCCCCCGCTCACCACGACCTGGGTGTTGGCCATGCCTTCCTTCTCCACCAAGGCATAGAGGGTTGCGGCGTTCTCCGGCGAGACCCGCACGCAGCCATGGGAAGCAGCCTTTCCAAGGTTCTTCACCTCATAGCTGCCATGAATAGCGTGACCATCTTTCATAAAGAAGATTGAGTGCGGCATAGGAGAGTTATCCCATTGCTTCGAATACCATTCTTCATTCATGCTCAATGCTGAATAGGTGCCAGAAGGTGTATCAAATCCAGGTCTACCGGTCGAGACCGGCCAAGTGTACTCCTTGGTGCCGTCGACCCAGACGGTCATCCGCTGCGCACTCTTATCGATGGTGATGAGGACGTTGGCGCTAGCCGGACTGCTCAGGGGACCGACGAGCAGCGCGGCAAGAAGCGGCGACGCGAGAAGACTTTGGGGAATACGGAAGAAACTCAAGAGGCGCATGACCTTTCCCTGGTTGCGCGAAAACCAAGGCTCGGCGGCTTTCCGATATTAGATCATCAAGGGTGTAACAGGGCGCCCCCAACAACAAGTTTATTTGAACTCGACTTTTTTGCACCCACTTGCATACCGCCGGGGGCCTTAGTTCCGGTCCTCGGGCAGCGGCGGCAACGGGTAGACGGCGATGCCTTCCTCGATCAGCTCGCGCGCCTCTTCAGGTGTAGCCTCGCCATAGATGCTGCGGGGCGCCGCCTCCTCGAAATGGATTTTGCGAGCCTCTTCCGGGAATTTCGCCCCGACATAATCGGCATTGGCGGTGAGCTCGGAACGCAACTTGCGCAGCATGGCATAGGATTTGGGACGCTCGTCGCGCTCGGGCGCGCGCCGCTTCGGGCCTCGCTTCGCCACATAGGGCGCCATGGGGGCCTTGCCTACGCTGAGGCTGCCGCAACACGGGCAAACGATCACCTTCGCATCCGCCTGCTCGTCATAGGCCTCGGCCGAGCCGAACCAGGCCTCGAAGCCGTGACCCTCGTCGCAAGCCAGCGCATAGCGGATCATGACGCCCCTCTTTGGGCCTCTGCGCCCGGGCCCGCGATCTCGACCTCGAATTGGCGCCCGTGGCTCAACGAGGGCACTTTCCCCCGCGCCTCGGCGGAAAGCTTGAGGTCGATATCGGCGAAGAGAATTTGGGGATCCTCGCCCGCTTCCGCCAGGACCTCACCCCAAGGCGAGACGATCATGCTGTGCCCATAGGTGCTGCGGCCGTTCTCATGCAGCCCGCCTTGAGCGGCGGCGAGAATGAAGGCGCCGGTCTCGATCGCGCGGGCGCGCAGGAGCGCGCGCCAATGGGCCTCCCCGGTCTGTTTGGTGAAGGCGGAGGGCACGGCGATGAAGTCGGCGCCCGCGCATGCCAGGGCGCGGTAAAGCGCGGGGAAGCGAAGGTCGTAGCAGATGCTGAAGCCGAGCCGTCCCCAAGGCAGATCGGCAAGCACGGCCTTGGTGCCAGGGCGGAAGGTGCGGGATTCCCGATAGCTCTCCCCGCCCGCGAGATCGACGTCGAACATATGAAGCTTATCGTAGCGCGCGACGATCTCCCCGCCGGGGGCGATGAGATAGGACCGGTTGGCGAGTTTGGTTTGGTCGAGCTTGATGGCGAGCGAGCCCACATGCAGCCAAAGGCCGAGGTCCTTGGCGAGGGCTCGGAGCTGCGCGAGAGGCGTGCTTTGCTCCTCGAAATCGACCTCGGCCAATAGCCGCTCGAGCTCAAGCTCCATGATCGCGGTGTTCTCGGGCGTCTGCACATAGACGGCGCCGCCGGATGCCGCGCGCCGGATGAGCGTCTCCGTCAGCTCCATATTGGGCTGAATGGAGCGGCCCGACCTGAGCTGAACCAAGGCCGTCCGAAACGGAGCCGCCAGAGGAGCGATCATTGCCCCGGCTCGTCGGCAACCAGACGAGCCTCGGCCACAAGCGGCTCGGCCGCGCGTGGCTCGGCCGCAAGCCAGGGATCGAGCTTCGCGGCGCGGTCAAGCGCGGCGAGCTCCTCATAGCCGCCCACATGGCTCCCATCGATCAAGATCTGCGGCACGGTGCGCCGGCCAAAGGCACGGGAGATCATCTCCTCGCGCTTGGTGCGGTCTTCGCTCACGTCGATCTCGATGAAGGCGTGCCCTTTGCGCGAAAGCAGCTGCTTCGCGGCGCGGCAATAGCCACAAAAGGGCGCGGTGTAGAGGATAATTCTGGTCATCCAAGCTTCTTTGCTCGACCGGTCGATTCGTCCGAGATTAGAGGCTACAGGAGGAAAGCGGCAGGTTCCACAGCCCGAGCCAGCGCCAAAATATCGACCCGCGCCGCGCCCGCCCGCTTCAAGGCCCGCGCGCAGGCATCTGCGGTGGCGCCGGTGGTAATGACGTCATCGACGACGACGATACGCTTGCCGCGCATGTGGGCACGCGCGAGGGTGACGCGAAAGGCGCCTGCGATGTTCCGCCGCCGCTGCGCCGCCGTGAGCCCCACCTGGCTCGGCGTTCGCCGCATACGGCCGAGCAGGAAGCAATCGACCGGGACGCCTGCGTGCCTGCCAACCGCATGGGCGAGCATGGCCGAGTGATTGAAGCGCCGCGACCAGAGCCTCGAGCGGCAGAGCGGCACCGGCACGATCAGGTCGGCGTCGGCGAGGAGCTCCGCGCCGGCGGCCGCCAACCACCGGCCGAACAGCGGCGGTTCTTCGTGCCGATCCCCATATTTGAAGCTCTAGATCAGGTCGCGCATGGTCGAAGAATAGCGCGCCGCGGCGCGCGCGGTCGTAGACTGGCGGATCGGCGATCGCCGCCGCCGAAAGGCAAGGCTCGGCGGTGTCGTAGGGAAGCGGCAGGATGCGTTCAGGCGCATGAGTGAGGAGCTGCAGCTGTTCGACCGCGGCCTGTTGCGCCGCCGCCGCGCGCGCTTTGCGGGCGAGATGGCGCAGCACGAATTCCTGCTCGACCGCGTGGCGTCTGAGGTCGCCGACCGTATCGGGGCGATCTTGCGCGACTTTCCGCGTGCCCTCGACCTCGGCGCTTATGACGGGGTGTTAGGGCGCGCGGTGTCGGCGCTCCCCTCGGTCGGGCAGATGATCTATGCCGAGAGCGTGCCGGCGCTAGCCGCGCTTTGTCCGCGGCCCTGCGTCGTCTGCGACGAGGAGCTGCTGCCGTTCAGGGACGCAAGTTTCAATCTCGTGGTCTCCGGCCTTGCGCTGCATCGTGTCAACGATCTCCCCGGCGCGCTCATCCAGATCCGCCGCGCGCTCTGTCCGGATGGCCTGTTCATCGGCGCGGCCCTGGGCAGCCGGTCCCTGCAAGAGCTCCGCAACGTGCTGATCGAGGCCGAGGCCGAGCAACAGGGCGGTGCAAGCCCACACATCGCCCCCTTTGCCGATGTCAGGGAGTATGGCGGCCTGCTGCAACGCGCGGGCTTCGCCCTCCCCGTGAGCGATGCAGAGGTGCTTAACGTCATCTATCCGGCCCCGCGCGATTTGATGCGTGAGATCAGGGCCATGGGGGGCGGCAATGTGCTCGCGGCCAGGCGGAAAGCGCCGCTGCCACGCCGGACGCTTGAGCGCGCCGAGGAGATCTACCGGACGCGTCACGGCACGCCGGCTGGGAGGGTCGTGGCGAGCTTCGAGATCGTCCACTTGAGCGGATGGGCGCCCCATGCGAGCCAGCAAAAGCCTGCGGCGCCTGGGAGCGCCACCCAGCGGCTCGCCGAAGCGCTTCGGACCACGGAGCATGCGGCGGGCGACAAGGCCGCTTTCCCAGCAGTCGCCAAACCGAAGACCAAAGCCGGCTCATAGGGAAGCGCCTCACAACAGCTCGCGCAAGATCGCCTTGAGCGGCTCATCGGCCGGCGGCATGGCGTAGGCGGCAAGCTCTTCGGGCCTCACCCAGGCAAGCTCTTGACCTTCATGGGCTGCCGGATGTCCCCGCCAGCGTCGGCACAGAAAGAGCGGCATCAGCAGGTGGAAGTCCGCATAAGTGTGGCTGGCGAAGGTCAAGGGCGCAAGATCGGCCGGCGCGATCTCGATGCCGAGCTCCTCGGCAAACTCGCGAATCAGCGCGGCCTCCGGCGCTTCTCCAGGCTCCATTTTGCCGCCCGGGAATTCCCAGAGCCCCGCAAGCGAACGCCCCTCCGGGCGCTTGGCGATCAGGAGTCTCCCTTCCCCGTCGAGGAGAACGCAGGCCACGACCAGAACGAGCGGAGGGCCGTTGCCCATCTCCGGTCAGGACCGGTAGGCGGCATTGATGGCGATGTACCCGTCCGTGAGATCGCAGGTCCAGATGGTTGAAGCGGCACTACCTACGCCGACATCCACGGTGATGGCGATCTCGCGCCTCTTCATATAGGCGGCGCCGAGCTCCTCGCGGTAGCTCGGGTCCACCTCGCCCTCCTTGGCGACCTGAATGTCGCCCAGCCGGATGGCGAGCTTGTCGCGGTCGGCCGCTTCGCCGGCCTTGCCCACCGCCATGACGATGCGTCCCCAATTGGGGTCCTCGCCCGCGATCGCCGTCTTCACCAGAGGCGAGTTGGCGATGGACCGCGCGATCGCGCGTGCCGCGCTCTCGCTTTCCGCGCCGGTGACACGCACCGTGACAAATTTCGTCGCCCCCTCCCCGTCCTTCACCACCTGATGGGCGAGATCGCGCATCAATTCGGTTAGCGCGGCGCGGAAGCTCGCGAGCCTCGGATCGCGCGCCAAGCCAATTCTCGGCGCACCTCTCGACGCGGCGCTTCCCGTGGCGAAGAGGAGCAGCGTATCGCTGGTCGACGTGTCGCCATCGATGGTGATGGCGTTGAACGTCTCATCCGCGGCGGGAGCGAGCACCTCTTGCAAAGGTCCGGGTTCGATCGCCGCATCGGTGAAGAGAAAAGCGAGCATGGTCGCCATGTCCGGGGCGATCATCCCGGCGCCCTTGGCAATGCCGTTGATGGTGACGGAAACGCCCTCGATCGCCGCCTGGCGCGTAGCAAGCTTCGGATAGGTGTCGGTGGTCATGATCGCGCGGGCCGCTTGCTCGATTCCCTCTGGCTCGGCCCCAGCGGCAAGCCCTGCGAGCAGGGTCGTGAATTTGGCCGGGTCGAGCGGCTCGCCGATCACCCCGGTCGATGCGAGATAGACGTCGGCCTCGAGACACCCCGCCGCCTGCGCGGCGGCTTCGACCGTCAGCTTCACCGTTTCGCGGCCGCGCCGGCCGGTGAAGGCATTTGCGTTGCCGGAATTGACCACGAGCGCACGCGCCATGCCGTGCGCCAGACGCGTCCTGCACCACTCGACCGGGGCCGACGCCGTCTTGGATCGGGTGAGCACGCCCGCGACACTCGTGCCCCGATCGAACAAAGCGAGCAAGAGATCGGTGCGCCCGGGGTAGCGGATCCCCGCGGCGCAAGCGGCGAACCGAACGCCAGCGATGCCGGGTAGCCGCGGCAGGTTCTTTGGTGCGAAAGGCGAGATCGTGGTCATCGCGACGCGCGACCCTGGATCAGGCGATCCCCGTCAGTGATTGTCTTCGACGCCCCCCGAGGGCTCGCCCTCGTCCTCCGGCGGGGTTTCGCCCCTGACCGCCGCATCCTGCATCGCCTTCTTGATCTGCGGATCGACGATGTCGATTTTGGCGGCGTCATGCAGCTCTGTGAGCGTCTGCTTCGCCTTTTGCTGGGTGAGCTGGCTGATGATGGTGTCCTTCACCTCATCAAAGGTCGGCAGCGGCCGCATGCGCTTCTCCTCGACCTTGATGATGTGCCAGCCGAACTGCGTCTGCACCGGCTCTGAGATCTGGCCAACCTCGAGCGCGAAGGCCGCATCCTCGAAGGGTTTCAGCATCTGACCCCGGCCGAAAAAGCCAAGATCGCCGCCTTCAGCGCTCGGGTCCTTCGATTTCTCCTTGGCGAGCGTGGCAAAATCCTCGCCTTTCTTCAGCCGCTCGGCGATCTCCTTGGCCTCGGCCTCCGTGCTGACGAGGATGTGGCGGGCGTGGATCTCTTCCTCGGGCTTCACGCTGGAGATCTTCTCGTCATAGACCTTCTTGGCATCTTCCTCGGTGACGGCATTGCGCACGCTCTTGTCGAAATACGCGTCACGCAATGCGCGGCGCCGGTGGTATTTGAGGCGATCCTCGAAGCTCTGCCCGCTGTCCAGACCGTCCTTCATGGCGGCCTCGGCCATCAGCTCGTTCTCGATGACGAATTGCAGCAGCATCCTCCGGCGATCCTCTGGCGGGTAGTTGGCGAGCTGAGCGCCCACCTCGGAGGCCGCAAAGTCGAGATCCGACTGCTTGATGTCCACGCCGTTGATCTGGGCGACGACCACGTCCTCAGCCGAAGCAGCGAGCGGAACCCAAACAATAGAGGCTGCGATGAGCAGCAAGGCTCGCCAAGTTTTCACGGAGTGAGATCCTCTTCTTCTGCCCGTCTGACCACAAGACGGGTGGGTTCGCTCGCTTCCCCCGGGCGCCTTCATAGACTGGGGGCGGCGCGATGCCAAGCGGCGAATTTGGGGCACCTTCGCCCTCCAAATGGCCTGCTGGCGGGCCTGCCGCGCTGTGGATCGACGGGCGACAAGCGCATTGACTCGCGCCCCATTGTTTCCATATGTCTCGATACATGGAAATATTGGCCGCGCTTGGCGCCTTGGCACAGGAGAGCCGCCTGAAAATCTTCCGTCTGCTCGTTCAATGCGGGCCTGACGGCATGGCGGCGGGTGACATCGCGCGGAGGCTTAAGGTGCCGCACAACACCCTGTCGTTCCATATCGCCATTCTCTCTCGCGCGCAGTTGTTGGCGTCGCGTAAAGACGGCCGCTCGATCATCTATTCCGTGGATCTTGAGGGCACCCGCAACCTCTTGTCCTTCCTGGTGGAGGATTGCTGCCACGGCCAGCTAGAGATTTGCGGAACTCTTATGAAAGACAAAGACGCGGTGGTCGGGTGGTGCCCCGCATGACGAAGGAGGAACCGCTTATGAACGTGGTAAGCAGCAAGGTGCCCCTCAATGTTCTCTTCGTTTGCACCGGAAACTCGGCGCGCTCGATCATGGCGGAGTGCGTCATGAACCGCCTGGGCACAGGCAGGTTCCGGGGCTTCAGCGCCGGCAGCCAACCGAAAAGGACACGTGGATCCCATTGCGCTCCAGATCCTGCGTCAGGCGCATTTCGATGTGTCGGAGCTCCGCTCGAAGTCTTGGGAGGAGTTCTCACGGCCCGACGCACCGACCCTCGACTTCGTCTTCACCGTCTGCGACAACGCGGCCAAAGAGGTCTGCCCGATCTGGCCGGGCCAGCCCATGACGGCCCATTGGGGCCTGCCGGACCCGGCCAAAGGCGAGGGCAGCGAGGCCGAGCGCCATCTCGCCTTCGCCGACACCCTGAGAATGCTGAACAATCGCATCGGCATCTTTGTCAGCCTGCCATTCGACAGGCTGAGCCAGCTGTCGCTGCAAAAGACGCTCGACGAGATCGGTCAGACCCAAGCCGCCCCCGCCTCGAAACAATCGGCATAGCCCTGCTCTCGTGATGGCCGCCGTCGGCCAGGCATCGGCGGAGCCCCGCGTTGACAAGGGTTGGGGCTCCTCTTATGTCTCACGGGCGTTTGTTCCCTGGCATTTTTTGGTCGCTTTCCGCGGGTTTGATGGGGCCGGCCTGGGAAGGGGAGCACTACGCTTCGCGGCCCGATGATTTCGCGTCATGCGAGATCGCCACTGAACAAGCTCTTGCGATAAGAGGCTAGATCGATGCTTTCCTTTGGCGCCTTGGCCAGCAAGGTCTTCGGCAGCTCCAACGACCGCAAGCTCAAGAAGTACCCGGCCTCTGTCGCCGCCATCAACGCCCTCGAGCCCGAGGTTGCGGCCCTGTCGGACGAGGCCTTGCGTGCCCGCACGGAAGTCTTCCGCGCCCGCGTGAGAGAGGGGACCTCCATCGAGGACCTGATCCCGGAGGCCTTCACCACGGTCCGAGAGGCGGCCAAGCGCACCATCGGGCAGCGTCATTTCGACGTGCAGCTGATCGGCGGCATGGTGCTGCATGAGGGACGCATCTCCGAGATGAAGACCGGCGAAGGCAAGACGCTGGTGGCGACGCTCCCCGTCTATCTGAACGCGCTAGCCGGCCGTGGCGTCCATGTCATTACCGTCAACGACTACCTCGCCAAACGCGACGCCGCCTGGATGGGCGCCATCTACAAGTTCTTGGGGCTCTCTGTCGGCTGCATCGTGCACGATCTCAACGACGAGGAACGCCGGGTACAATATGCCGCCGACGTGACCTACGGCACCAACAACGAGTTCGGCTTCGATTATCTGCGCGACAATATGAAATACAGCATGGCCGAGATGGTGCAGCGCGGCCACTATTACGCCATCGTCGACGAGGTGGACTCGATCCTGATCGATGAGGCGCGCACGCCGCTCATCATCTCCGGCCCCCTCGACGACCGCTCTGATCTCTACAACGCCATCGACATCTTCATTCCGAAGCTCGCGAAGAGCGACTACGAGCTCGACGAGAAGACACGCGTCGTCACTTTGACCGAAGCCGGCAACGAGCATGTGGAGCAACTGCTCACCGCGGCCGACATGCTCAAGGGCGAGTCGCTTTACGACATCGAGAATGTCACCGTCGTCCACCACGTCCAGCAGGCGCTGCGGGCGCATACGCTGTTCCAGCGCGACCGCGACTACATCGTCAAGAACGACGAGGTGATCATCATCGACGAGTTCACCGGCCGCATGATGCAGGGACGCCGCTATTCCGAAGGCCTGCACCAGGCGCTCGAGGCCAAGGAGCATGTCAAGGTCCAGCCCGAGAACCAGACGTTGGCCTCGATCACCTTCCAGAACTACTTCCGGCTTTACGAAAAACTCGCCGGCATGACTGGCACGGCCGTGACCGAGGCCGAAGAGTTCCTCGACATCTATGGCCTCGACGTGGTCGAGGTTCCGACCAACATGGACATGATCCGCGACGACGAGGACGACGAGGTCTACCGCAGTGCGACCGAGAAATACCGGGCCATCATCGCGCTGATCAAAGAGGCGTCCAAGCGTGGCCAGCCCTTGCTCGTGGGCACGACGTCCATCGAGAAGTCGGAAATCCTGTCGGAGCTGTTGAAGAAGGACAAGGTGCCGCATCAGGTGCTGAATGCGCGTTATCACGAGCAGGAGGCCCATATCATCGCGCAAGCCGGCGTTCCGGGCGCCGTCACCATCGCCACCAACATGGCCGGACGCGGCACCGACATCCAGCTCGGCGGCAATCCCGACATGCGGATCGAGGACTGGATCGCCGAGGAGACCGCCAAGGGCAAAGAGCTCGCCCCTGAGCAGATCGCGGCGAAGCGAGACGAGATCAAGGCCGACGTCGCCCAGAAGAAGCAGACGGCGCTTGCCGCCGGCGGCCTCTACGTCATCGGCACCGAGCGCCATGAGAGCCGCCGCATCGACAATCAGCTGCGCGGCCGCTCGGGACGCCAAGGCGACCCCGGCCGCTCGCGCTTCTTCCTGTCGCTCGAGGACGACCTCATGCGCATCTTCGGTTCCCAGCGCATGGATGGCATGTTGCAGGCATTAGGCCTCAAGGAGGATGAGGCCATCATCCATCCCTGGATCAACAAGGCACTGGAGAAGGCTCAAGCCAAGGTCGAGGCGCGCAACTTCGACATCCGCAAGAACCTGCTCAAATACGACAATGTGATGAACGATCAGCGTAAGGCGATCTTCGAGCAGCGCCGCGACCTGATGACCGATGCGGATTTGGGCGAGACCATCGGCGACATGCGCCGGCAGGTGATCGACGACCTCATCGCCAAGCATATTCCGCTGAAGTCCTTCGCCGAGCAGTGGGACGTGCCCGGCCTAAAAGAGGACATGCAGTCCACTTTCGATCTCGATCTCCCGATCGCCGACTGGGCCCAGGAAGAGGGCATCGGCGAGGAGGAGGTGCATGAGCGCCTGGTCAGGGCCGCCGATGCGCGAGCCGCTAAGAAGGCCGCGGATTTCGGGCCGCAGATCATGCGGCAGATTGAAAAGGCGGTGCTGTTGCAGACCTTGGACCATCTTTGGCGCGAGCATCTCGTGACGCTCGAGCATCTCCGCCAGGTCATCGGCCTGCGCGGCTATGGCCAGCGCGATCCGCTGAACGAGTATAAGAGCGAGAGCTTCACCTTGTTCGAGCATATGCTGGCCCGCTTGCGCGAGGCCGTGACCGGCCAGCTCATGCATGTGCAGATCGCCCGGCAGGATGAGGCTCCGCCGCTCGAAGCGACTGAGCTCCCCCCGATGGAAGCGCACCATCTCGACCCTCTCACCGGAGAGGACGAGTTCGCGCTGGAGGCGGCCAATGGCGGCCCCATGGCAGGCGAGGGGCGGGGCAGCGCCAAGCCCGCGCGGGCGCGGAAAGCGAGCCCGGGCCCGAACCCAGCCGATCCCACGAGCTGGGGCAAGGTGCAACGAAACGCGCTCTGCCCTTGCGGGTCCGGTAAGAAGTACAAGCACTGCCACGGCACATACAGCTAGCAGGCTGTGTTCGAGCCGGTGGCCGGGCGCGTGAGCTCCCTATCTCGGTCTGCCCCTAACGCTGATCGTCCTCGTCGCCAGCGTGCCCTGATCCTGAACTTCTGGCCGCTCACCCCTTAAGCGTCGCGCAAGGCCTCAAGACTGATGCGCCGCCTTGGCCGGGCAGCCCGTCTCCCCCGGCTCGAGGGGCTTGTCCTCGATGACGTAACGGCCGTCGCAGACGTTGACGGCGGGTGGAACGTGACTCTGCTCGAAGGCATCGTAGCCGGGCTTCAACTCTGCCCAAAAGCCGCTCCACGGGCTCGATTCTCGCGCGGCGAGTTTCACATCGGTCATGCGGAACGGAAAGATCTGCACCTGGAAGCTCGGCTGACCCCCAGCGAGCGCCGCCGTCACGATCCGCCAAAGCTCGTCGACGACATCATTGGTCATGGCATAGCAGCCAATCGACTGGCATCCGCCATGGACCATGAGTAAGGAGCCGGTGCGCCCATGGGCGCGGTCGAACTCGTTGGGGAAGCCGAGATTGAAGGAGCGGTGCCAGCGGCTGTTGGGATTGAGCTGCTCGGACCCAACCGTGTAGAAGCCTTCCGGCGCTTGGAGATCGCCTTCGCTTAGCTTGGGGCCAAGCCGTCCCGACCAGAGGCAGATCGGATAGGTCGCGAACAGGCGATAGTGGCCGTCCTTCTCCATCCACAGCTCAAGCACCGATTCGAGCTTGAAGATGCGCAAGAAGACCGGCGCGCCGAGCTGCAAGCCCTGAGCCGCAAGTCTTGCATCGAGCTTGGCGAGATCGGGCGTGCCGGGGAGCGGCTGTCCATTGCGGTAATACCAATGGTTCTCGAAACGCTTGAGGGCGATCGAGCCGCGGTCGAGCAGCTGCCTGCCGTCGGGGCTGAACAGGACGAAGCCCACGCCAAAGAGCGCAACGACGATGAGAAGCCCAACAGCCTGCCGCACCATATCCGCCATCATGCGGGGAAGAGAGGCGATCGCGTGGCGGGACTAGCGCCCCATGGCCGGCGTCGCCGGGCCGAGGGTGAAGGCCTGGTAGACCGGCTTCAGCTCCCCGAAACTCAGACCGAACCAGCTACCGAGCGGCTTGCCGATCGATGCTGCCGCGATGGAGGACGTCGTCCCCGCGTTAGCCGAGGGGCCTTGCTTCGTTTGCGTCTGCCAGGGGCCGGACTTCACCGAAGCCTGCTGCAGCACCGGGCCGCGTGGCGCGGCCTGCACCGGAAGCCGCTCATAGGCCGGGCAAGCACCGGCCGGATCGGGCCTCGCCCCACGATCGACGAAGGCCGTGTTGATGAGATAGTGCTTGTCGCACACATCGATCTTGGGCGGCTGGTGGGTGACCTCGAAATAGTCGTAGCCTTCCTTGAGGTTCCGCCAAAAGTTGTACCATTTGTCGCTCTTGTGCTTGGTCATGTTCGCCGCCGTCATGCGGAACGGATAGGCCTGCACCTGGAATGCGGGTTGGCCGCCGGCAAGCGCCTCGCGCGCGAGGATGTAGATCTCCTCGACGACCCCGTCGGTCATGGCGTAGCAGCCCGCCGACTTGCAGTCGCCATGCACCATGATGTCCGCGCCGGTGCGACCGTTGGACCGATCATAGGCGTTGGGGAAACCTATATTGAAAGAGAGGTGGTATTTGCTGTTCGGGTTCATCTGCGCTGCGGAGACGAGATAGAACCCTTCGGGAGCCTGGCGGTCGCCTTGGTTTACCTTGGGTCCGAGGCTGCCCGACCAGTCGCAGATCGGATAAGTCTTGAAGAGATAGAAACGTCCGTCGTCTTTTGCCTTCCAGATCTCAAGCTCCGACTCGGCTTTGAAGATGCGTATGAGGACGGGCGAGTCTTCAGTCATGCCCTTCTCGGCGAGAAGCGCCCGCGTCTGGGCCGACAGAGGTCGGAGATAGGGTGGCGAGAATTGGCCACAACCGCCGAGCGCGACGACTGACGTCAGCACGCTCGCCGCGATAACGGCGTTGACCAAACCTGAGCGAAGCATACGCAGTGCCCCTTGCGCACCTCGTCCAAGATCAAACTTCACGGGTTAAGACGAAGTTAGCGCTCAAACAATCCCCCGCGCCAAAGCTTCGGCGTTTCCCCCGCTTAACTCCTATTATAGCGTCAAGCAAGCCACAGTTGGACTCAAAAATGGCGTTTTTCCAGGCAGAAGCCTCAACCTACCCGGCCGATGGCTAGGAATTTCTCGCGCCTAGCCTTGCGAATGGCCTCGGGCGGCAGGTCGTCGAACTCAGCCAAAGCCTGACCGATCCTCTCCCCGGTAGCCTCCACCACCTCGCGGCCGTCCCGGTGGGCGCCCCCGACCGGCTCGGCGATGATGCCGTCGATGATGCCGAGCTTGAGCAGATCCTGCGCCGTAATCTTCATATTTGTGGCGGCATCCACCGCGCGGCTCGAGTCGCGCCAGAGGATGGAGGCGGCCGCCTCAGGCGACGCGACGGTATAGATTGCATGTTCGAGCATATAGACGCGATTGGCGGTGGCGATGGCCACGGCCCCGCCCGAGCCGCCCTCGCCGATGATGACCGAGATGGTCGGCACGCCTAGGCTCAAGCAGCAGTCGGTGCATCTTGCGATAGCCTCGGCTTGGCCCCGTTCCTCCGCGCCAACGCCAGGATAGGCCCCCGCGGTGTCGACAAGGCTCACCACGGGCAGCGAGAATCGGTCCGCCATCTCCATGAGCCTCAGCGCCTTGCGATAGCCCTCTGGCCGCGCCATGCCGAAATTGTGTTTGATGCGGCCTTCGGTGTCGGAGCCTTTTTCATGCCCGATGATCATCGCCGAGCGGCCCTTCAGGCGCCCAATGCCGCCAAGGATCGCCTGGTCCTCGCCGAAATATCGGTCGCCGGCGAGCGGCGTGAAGTCCTGCACCAGTCCCTCGATATAATTGCGGAAATGCGGGCGCTCGGGGTGACGGGCAACTTGCGTTTTCTGCCAGGGCGTGAGCTCTGAATAGGTTTCTTCGAGGGCTTCCCTCGCCTTGGCCTCGAGCTTGGCGAGCTCCTCTTGAATGGACACGGAGCCCTGCTCGGCAGCGAGCGCCTTGAGCTCGGCGACCTTGCTTTCAAGCTCGGCAATCGGCTTTTCGAAATCGAGATAAGTACGCATTCGGTTAGGGAAGCCACCTCGAACCCGTCCTAGACGGGCGCAGCCGCCTAAGCGGCCGGAACGGATTTGTTAAGTGGCCTTGGGGAGCAACCCTGTCAACGGGCAACGTCCTCTCGGCCTTGGCGGTGAGCTTAGCTCCGTTTGGTTAAATGGAGCTGAGCCAGCGGGTGGTGTTGTTCGACTAGGCGGCGCAGCCGCTCCTCGATGACATGGGTGTAGATCTGGGTGGTCGAAATGTCGGCGTGGCCCAAGAGCTGTTGCACCGTGCGCAAATCGGCGCCGCGCTCGAGCAAATGGCTCGCAAATGCATGGCGGAGCACATGCGGGGACACGCGCGAAGGTTCGATGCCGGCGGCAAGCGCAAGCGCCTTCAACTCCTGGCCGAACCGCTGGCGGGTCAAATGTTGAGAGCCTCCAGACGGAAACAGCCAGGGTGACGGCGCCTTGCCTCGAGCTTGGTCCGCGTCGAGCGCCGCTAAATGGGTCGCAAGCGCCTTGCGCGCGGCGTCGTTGAGGGGCACGAGGCGCTCGCGGCCTCCTTTTCCCTTGATGGTGAGGACGCGGTCGTCGCTGACGAGCACACCGCGTGGTAGGCCAAGCAGCTCCGACACGCGCAAACCCGTGCCATAGAGCGTCTCGAGCAGCGCATAGACGCGGAGCGCGCGCCGGCTGGCCGAGCCGTCCGCCGCATGCTCAACGGCTTGCGCCGCGGTCTCGAGCAAGGTCTCGACCTCGGTGAGGGACAGCAATTTCGGCAAGGGTCGCCCGAGCTTCGGACTGTCGATGGCCGAGCAGGGATCGTCGTTACGCAAACCCTCCGCCAAGAGAAACCGGAGGAACTGACGGATGGCCGAGAGCTTGCGTGCCCGAGAGGTCACGGCAAGTCCCTTGCGGCTCAGCTGCGCGAGGAAGGCGCGCACATTGTCGGCCGATGCGTCGAGCGCGGTCGTGCCCTTGGCGGCGAGGAAGGCGAGGAACTCGCTCAGATCGCGCGTATAGGCCTCGACGGTCTGGGCCGCGGCGCCGCGCTCGGCCATGAGCATGTCGAGGAAGAGCGCGAGCTCGGAGCTTGCTTGGCCGCCCGATCGGCCTTTCGAGGCGCCCAAGGCTTCAGACCTTTCCGCGCGCAGGCCAATGGGCGTAAAGCGCCTCGAAGGCAATGCGCCTTGCTTCGGCGTCGAGCCCTACGCGCTTCAGCGCCCGCAATCCATCGCCAAGCGCGATCAAATGGGCGCCTGGCGGGCCGTTGGGCCCGAGCGCCGCGGCGACCAGCAGCACCGTGCGCCCCACCTCCCCGGCATCGGCGGCCTCCTTCAAGGTGGTGAGGAGTCCGGTCTCCGGCAGATAACCATCCTCGGGCTGCGGGGTCTTGCCGGCAAGCTCCCAAAGCGGGATGGGCACCTCCTCGTCAAGCGCATCGAGAACCGTGACCAGGCGTTGCAGCAGCGGGCCGGGCACCTCGGTCTTGAGCGCAATCTCCACCCCGGCATCGAGCGCGGCCCGGGCCCGCTCGTCGACGGGATCGATTGCGCCAAGCAGCAACTGCCAGCTCCGCACATGCTCGCCGCCGGTGTCGGCCCACTCCCAGGCCGCCTGATCCTCGCCGGCAAGCGCCGCGACGCGCACCCCCGTCTCGGCGAAACCTGCCGCTTGTGGGTCCTCCGCAAGGCCGGCGTTTGCCTGCGCCAGGGCCTCGGCGATCGGAATCTCGATCCTCGCGTCCTTTCCACTTGCCAACAGGGCTTCGATCGACTCGGCGCGGATCTTGGCCGCAGCCTGTCCTTCGAGCGTGGCGAACAGCTTCGCCCGAAGCGCCGCGGGCGATTGCGCAGACTTGGCGAGCTGTGGCGCCGCTTTCCGGTAGACGCTGCCCAGCCCCTCCCCATCGATTATGTTCAGGGCTGCCGCGCGCTCTGCCGCCGCCAGCCGAAGCTCCGCCGGCGCTTGCTCGTCCTGCGCCAAGAGAAAGAGAAGCTCAGGAGTTGCCCGCGCCGCGATCTCGGTGCTCCCGCCCGCTTGGCCGAGCTTGAGAAAGAGATAGTCGAGCACGTCGACGCTTCTCGGCAGAATGGCCCCGCGCGAGGCGCCCTTGGCCAGACGGTCGATAGCATTGGCCGCGAGCCCTGCATCGATGCCGCTGTCGCGAGCAAGACTGAGCGCGAGACTGGCGCCATCCTTGTCGCCCTCGGCCGCGGCGCAATAGGCAGGAATGAGAAAGGCGGCTCGCTTGGCGTTGCTATTCGCCGGCGCGGCGGCGGACCCGGCCCCGAGTTCCATGGCGCAAGCCTCGTCGCCGCGACCCTCCGCAAGCAAGGCCAACGCATAGCGCGCCGCGCCCGGCTCATCCGCGCCCCCAAACCCGCGTAAGGCCTCGGCCAGCTCCTCGACGCGGCCCGCCCGCTCGAGTGCCGCAAGCCGCACCTCGCCGCCCTCTCCCTTGGGGTCGGTTGCAAGCGCCTGGGCGATGAGCTTCGTAAGCGCGGGCGATGGGGACGGAAGGGAAATCTGAGCGAGCAGCCGTTCCTGCGCGGCCCCCCCGAGCCCGCGCCAAGCGTCCAACGGCAAAGCGCTTGCCTCCGGCGCACGCGACGCCGCCTCAGGCAGCGAAGATGGCGACTGAGGCAACGCTGGACGCCGATAGCCGGACCCCGGGCGCGACTCCTCGGCCGGGCCTCCGAGGCCGTGAGGCGCAGGGCTTTCCCCCTGGAGCACCGGCAGCTCGCGGCGCTCGACCTGCGCCAAGGCCGGCCCCCATCCGCTGAGGATGATCGCCAGCACCGCGACGAGCCCTGCGAGGATACGCCTACTCGGTCCGCACCTTGACGTTACGCAAGGATTTGGAGATTTCCTTCGGCTGCGGTTGAAAGTATTCGGCGAGCACATAGAGGCTTCCAGTGACGACACCGGCGATCACGGCTATGACCATCAGGAATCGGAAGAGTGTCGGCATCGAGGCGCTCGTTTCCTTAAGCGTCTTCTAGTCGCGAACAGGGCGTCATTATGGCCCAAACCGCGGGATGGCTTCCACCTTTCTCCCATGATGGACGATTCGAAAGGCCGTTGTCAGCATGGGAAAATCGTGGAACCGTGCGCCCGACCGAATGCGCCGAGGCGGCTGCTCGTCGCGCCACCTTAGATGATTGGATGAGTTTACGACTGGCTGAGCGCAAGAAAGAGCTGAAGCAGGAACGGCTGGCACGCATCCGCGAGGCCCTTGGATCGAGGAGCATCGTGCTGATCGGCCTCATGGGAGCCGGCAAGACGGCGGTGGGCAGGCGGCTTGCCAACCGGCTTGAGCTTTCCTTCACCGATGCCGACAGCGAGATCGAGCTTGCGGCCGGCCAGACCGTCAGCGAGATCTTCGCCGAGCATGGCGAGCCCTATTTCCGCCAGGGCGAAGCTCGGGTGATCGCGCGCCTTCTGCAGGCCGGCCCCCAGGTTCTCGCCACCGGCGGGGGAGCCTATATGAGCGCCGGTACGCGGGCGAACATCAAGGCGCGCGGCATCTCGATTTGGCTCAAGGCGGAATTGCCCGTGCTGCTGCATCGCGTGCGGCGTCGCGGCAATCGGCCTTTGCTGGCCGCGGGCGACCCGGAAACAGTGATGCGCGAGCTGATGCAAAAACGCTATCCCGTCTACGCGGGGGCCGACATCACCGTGGAGAGCCGCGACTTGCCCCACGACGTGATCGTATCCGAAGTGGTCGAGGCTCTGGCGCGGTGGCTCGGCTCTCAAACGAAAGCAGCGGCGCAAGGCGGCCGTGGCAAGGTGCAATGATGCGAGAACACGCGGCCGCGTTGGCGCCCCACCCGGACGGGACCACTATCAGAGTGGGGCTCGCCGAGCGGAGCTACGACATCGTCATCGGCGAGGGCCTGCTCGGTCTGGCCGGCCAAAATATTGCGGCCGCTCTCCCCGGCGCGCGCTGTGCGGTGGTTAGCGATGCCACCGTCGCCGCGCTCTATCTGGCGCGGCTGAAGGCGAGCCTTGAGGCGCATGGACGGTACCTCGGCGAGGCCGTGGTGGCGCCCGGCGAAGCGAGCAAGAATCTTCCTGTCCTCGCCAAGGTCTGCGAGCGGCTGCTCGATCTTGGCGTCGAGCGTAGCGACGCCGTCATCGCTCTTGGCGGCGGCGTGGTGGGCGACCTTGCAGGCTTCGCGGCCAGCATCCTTCGCCGCGGCGTGCGCCTGGTGCAAATCCCCACGACCCTGCTCGCCCAGGTTGACTCCTCGGTCGGCGGCAAGACCGGCATCGACATGGCCCATGGCAAGAACCTGATCGGCACGTTCCACCAGCCGAGCCTGGTGCTCGCCGACATCTCCGTACTGACCACGCTCAAGCCGCGCGATTTCCGCTCGGGCTATGCCGAGGTGCTGAAATACGGGCTGCTTGGCGACGCCCCCTTCTTCGCCTGGCTGGAGCAGAGCTGGCCGAAGATCTTCTCGGGAGAAGGCCCCGAGCGCGCCTCCGCCATCGCCACGAGCTGTCACGCCAAGGTGGCGATCGTCGAGGCCGACGAGCGCGAGGAGAGCGGGACGCGGGCGCTGTTGAACCTTGGCCATACCTTCGGCCATGCCTTGGAGGCCGATGCCGGCTATTCCGATAAGCTCCTGCATGGCGAGGCGATCGCCATCGGCATGCGCCTCGCGTTCGTCTTCTCGGTTGAGCAGGGCCTTTGCCCCGAAAGCGACGCGATCCGCGTCGAACGCCACCTTGGCGCCGTCGGTTTGCCGTCACGGATCACGGACGTTCCCGGCGAGACGCCGAGGCCCGGGCGGCTGCTTCAGCTCATGGCTCAGGACAAGAAGGTCAAAGGCGGCAAGCTTGCCCTGGTGCTGGTGCGCGGCGTAGGGCAAGCCTTCGTGGAGCGCGATGTTGACATGGAGCGCCTGGGCGCTTTCCTGGCGCGGGCGTGCGGCAGCCGATGACATTGGGCATAGGGTTGACGCTCGGTGCCATTATCGGGCTGCTGATCGTCTCGGCCTTCTTCTCGGGCTCCGAAACGGCGCTCACCGCGGCCTCTCGCGCTCGCATGCATACGCTCGAGGAGGACGGCAACCAGCACGCCCGCATCGTCAACCGGCTCCTCCTGATTCGCGAAAGGCTGATCGGCGCCATCCTGCTTGGTAACAGCCTCGCCAACATCGCCGCCTCCGCGCTCGCGACCAGCCTGTTCCTTACTCTCTTCGGCGAGGCCGGCGTGGCCTATGCCACCGTGGTGATGACCGTGGTCGTGGTGCTGTTCGTTGAGGTGCTGCCCAAGACCTACGCGATCGTCAATGCCGACCGGATGGCGCTTGCGCTCGCGCCCGCCGTCAGCTTCGTGGTGGCCGTGCTCGCGCCGGTGACCGCGGCCCTGCAGTTCCTGGTCCGCCATACCTTGCGGCTGTTCGGCGCCTTCGTCAGCGACGACGCCGAGGTGCTATCGGCGCATGAGGAGCTGCGCGGCGCAATCGAGCTGCATCATAAGGAAGGCGGCGTGGTGAAGCTCGACCGCGACATGCTTGGCGGCGTGCTCGATCTACGCGAGCTCACCGTCTCCGACATCATGGTGCACCGAACCAAGATGGACGCCATCGATGTCGAGCTGCCGACCGAGCAACTCGTCGATGCGGCGCTGAAGAGCTCGCATACCAGGCTGCCGCTCTGGCGCGGCGAGCGCGAGGAAATCGTGGGCGTGCTGCACGCCAAGACGTTGCTCCGCGCGCTGCGGGAAACGCGCGGTGACCTGAGCAAGCTCGACATCATGGCGTTGTCGACGCCACCCTGGTTCGTGCCGGACACCACGACGCTCAAGGACCAGCTGAACGCCTTTCTCAAGCGCAAGGCGCATTTCGCCATCGTGGTCGACGAGTATGGCGAGGTCATGGGCCTCGTCACGCTAGAGGACATCATCGAGGAGATCGTGGGTGACATCACCGACGAGACCGACATCGCCTCGATCGCCGCCAAGGTTCAGCCCGACGGCTCCCTGATCGTCGACGGCTCGGTGCCGATCCGCGACGTCAATCGCATGATGGACTGGGACATCCCGGACGAAGAGGCGACCACCATCGCCGGGCTCGTCATCCACGAGGCCCAGACCATCCCCGATCCGGGCCAGCGCTTCACCTTTCATGACTTCCGCTTCGAGGTGCTCCGCCGACAGAGGAACCGCATCACGAGCTTGCGCGTGACCCCGCTCGCCACTCGCAAAGGCAAGCGCCGGAGCGGCGACACCCCCTGAGGCCTGCTCACGCTCCGGAGCGCTCCTCCGGCGTGAGCGCGGCGATGGCGAGCGCGTGCACGGAACCCGCAAGCTCATTGGCGAGCACCGCGTTGACCATGCGGTGACGCTCCAGCCGGGACTTCCCGACAAAGGCCGCCGAGACCACCGCGACGCTGAAATGGCTCTCCCCCGTCCCGGGCGAAGACCGATGGCCGGCGTGACGGTGCGAGTCGTTCACCACCTCAAGCTCGGTCGGGGCGAAGGCCCGGGCCAACTTCTCTCTGATCGACTCCTCTACGTTCATTTGAGGCGTGCCCTTCTCGTCAGGTTGATCTCTACTATTTCGCGCGGTTGCGTTCGATGAGCCGGACTGTGAAAGCCGGAGCAGCAATGTGAATCGCCTCGGCGATCTCCTTCAACCTGTCAACCGACCCGTCCATCGCCACGATCCTGAGCGCCGGGTTGAAATACCCCAAGGTCGGGCGTCCGTTCGAGACGTCGAGATGGGCACATCATGGCCTTGGGTGGCGTGACTGTATTCGTAACCGAGGCCTCGTAGCAGCTTGGCGAGATGGTACAACGCCGGAAGCTCGATGAGGACAAAGACGGCGATCGCCACGCCAGCCACGGTCGGCGCCCGCCGGACCCGCCTCGATGTGCCCGGGCCGGGAATAAACTGGATCGCGGCAAGCGCGAAGGGCAGGAGCAGGATCCCGATATATTTTGCCCCAGCGGCAACGCCGAGAAGGACGCCGAGCAGGACCGCACGGCGGGGCGTCGGAGCTCCAGCAATTTGATCAACGCGGCGAGCGCCAGGATGACGAAGGGCGCGACGAAAATGTCCTCTTTGAAAATGCGGGCATGCACGGTGACGAGCGGCGTCGCCGCCGTGGCGGCCGCCGCCGCCAAGGTCGCCAGCTCTGGCAGCACCAGTCTTGCCAGCCTGACCGTCGCAAAGACCAGCACTCCGCCCGCGAATGCGGCGCAAGCGCGCCCGACTTCGACAATGAACTGCAAGTCGCGAGCTAGGATCAGGTTCGCCGCTTGCGTCACCTCACCGCGTCGATCTTGGCCCACTCGTCGCCAAGGGTGCCGAGCCGAAAGTCGATGGCGCTCAGCGTCGCCGCGACGGAAATCGCGGCGAGCAAGAGGGCGGCGAGGGTAGGCCACGAAACGCGTCTATGCATCGACTGAACCCGGCCCTCCGACCCCACCCCCAGCCCCCGTGGGGGCTCGCGTCATACTTTGTTCAATAATCACGGATCCAATGCGAGCAGCGCGCTCGACCCAGACTAGCAGAGTTGGGCCCGCAGTTCGAGACGAGAGGCACGCCGCTTGCCCTCGACATGCTCACGACCCATAATTGGCATTAATGAAACTCGACTCGAAATTCTTCGATCGCCTTCGCGTCAAGCCCGACGCGAACCGGCTCATGCGCGATGCCTGCCCGTCATGTGAATGGCAAGGTTGCTCGGAGCCCGGACTCTATCCTGCGCCCAAAGGGCGCGGCCGGGAGGGCGAGTACCACCGCTTCTGCCTCGAGCATGTGCGGGAATACAACAAATCCTACAACTACTTCTCCGGCATGCCCGACGAGGACGTAGTGAAGCACCAGAAGGACGATGCGACCGGCCACCGCCCGACTTGGTTTGTCGGGGTGAATTCCTGGGCGCGAAACCGCACGGCGAGAGCTGGAGGGCGCCGCAACGGCTTTCCTTACCGCTTCACCACCCATGACACCTTCGGGCTATTTGGCGCAAAGGCGGGGGGCGCGCAGAGCGCGCAGGGCGAGCCGGCCCGTCCGTTGCACCGGGCCGAGCGCAAATGCCTGCGCCTCCTCAACCTCGAGGACAGCGCCACCAAGGCCGAGATCAAGGCGCGCTTCAAGGACTTGGTTAAGCGCCACCACCCCGACCGGAACGGCGGGGACCGCCGTTCCGAGGACAAGTTGCGCGAGGTGATCCAAGCCTATAACTATCTGCGGCAGGCGGGGCTTGCTTGAGCGGCACGCCCCTGACCTCTATTCGGGCTAAAGCTTGGCGAGCCCGTACGCAACGCGACCGACAGGCTCTTAACACTCCATGACACTTTTAGCTGCTACCAACGGCGCCGGAATGCCGGATATGACGGTTTCCGTGCGCCAGGTTTTCGGCCTCGACACCGATCTTGAGGTCCCGGCGTATTCGCGCCCGGACGAGCACGTGCCGGATGTCGATCCGGACTACCTCTTCAACAAAGAGGTGACGCTCGCCATCCTCGCCGGCTTCAAGCACAACCGCCGGGTGATGATCCAGGGCTATCACGGCACCGGCAAGTCCACCCATATCGAGCAGGTAGCCGCAAGGCTGAACTGGCCTTGCATGCGCATCAATCTCGACAGCCACGTGAGCCGCATCGACCTCGTCGGCAAGGATGCCATCGTCATCCGCGACGGATTGCAGGTGACCGAGTTCAGGGAGGGCATTCTTCCTTACGCGCTGCAGACCAACACCGCACTCGTCTTCGACGAATACGATGCCGGGCGTCCGGACGTCATGTTCGTGATCCAGCGAGTTCTCGAAGTCTCGGGCAAGCTCACGCTGCTCGACCAGTCGAAGGTGATCAGGCCCCACCCAGCTTTCCGCCTGTTCTCGACCACCAACACCATCGGGCTCGGCGACACGAGCGGCCTCTATCACGGCACCCAGCAGATCAACCAGGGTCAGATGGATCGTTGGTCCATCGTCGTCACCCTCAACTATTTGCCCCATGACGACGAGGTCGCCATCGTGCTCGCCAAGGCCAAGAGCTGGAACAATGAGGCCGGCTGCAAGGCCGTGGGCAATATGGTTCGCGTGGCGGAGCTTACCCGCAACGCCTTCATGAATGGCGACCTCTCCACGGTGATGAGCCCCCGCACCGTGATCACCTGGGCCGAGAACGCCGAGATTTTCGGTGACGTCGGCACGGCCTTCGCGCTCAGCTTCCTGAACAAATGCGACGAGCTCGAGCGCGGCCTGATCGCCGAGTTCTATCAGCGCTGCTTTGGCGAGGACCTGCCGCAGTCGACCGCCAATGTGGCCTTGAGCTGACGATGGGGCTGACCAAGCGGAAGGAAGCGCCGCTCGATCCGTTCAAGCGCGCGGTCACGCTTGCCACCCGCTCCATCGCTGGTGATAACGCCGTCGAGGTCGTTTTCACCAACGAGCCACCCGGTCTTTCGGGCAAGACGGCGCGCTTGCCGGAGCCTTCACGCGTCCCGACCAAGGCCGAGATCGCGGTGATCCGCGGCCATGCCGACGCCGCAGCACTTGCCGTCGCCTGTCACGATCCCCACCTGCACGCGTCGCTCGCGCCGTCCAGTGGCGAGGCGCGCGCCGTGTTCGAGGGGATCGAGCAGGCGAGGGTCGAGGCCATCGGCGCCCAGCGCATGGCGGGTGTCGCGGCCAATCTCACGGCGCGCCTCGAGCAGCGCTACGAGCGGAGCCGGTTCGGCGAGGCGACCGACCGCTCCGAGGCGCCGCTGCCCGAAGCCCTCGCCCTCCTCTTGCGCGAGCGGCTCACTGGGCTGGCCCCCCCGGCCAAGGCGCGGACGATCGTCAATCTATGGCGGCCCTGGATCGAGGGCCGCGCGAAATCGGTCCTCGACCGCATGCCGCAAATGGTGTTCAACCAAGAGGCCTTCGGCCGCCTCGCACGCGACCTGCTCGCCGCCCTCAACCTTGCCGACCAGCTCGACCAAAGCGGCGAGGAAGGCCAGCAGGGCAACGAGGGAGAGCCGGAGCCCTCCTCCGATGCGGAGAACGACGACGCCGAAGGGCGGGAGCGCGCCGAGCTGGCCGCCGAGAGCCAAGCCGATCAGGATGCGATCAGCGAAGAGGCCCTCGATGACCGGGAGGACGGCGCGGCCGATCGTCTCGATCGCGATACCGACGCCCCTGAGGGCCTGCGCCGCCCCGAGCCCCGGGGCCCCAACCTTTCGGTGCTCGATAATCCCGAAGCCTTCGGCTACAAGGTCTTCACCCGCGCCTATGATGAGATCGTCAGCGCCGAGGAGCTCTGCGACGCGGACGAGCTCGACCGTTTGCGCGCCTTTCTCGACAAGCAGCTGCAAGTGCTGCACGGCGCCGTGGCGAGGCTCGCCAACCGCCTGCAGCGCCGTCTTCTCGCCCAGCAGAACCGCGGCTGGGATTTCGATCTCGACGAGGGTCAGATCGACGCGGCGCGCCTCGCCCGCGTGATCGTCGATCCCATGCATCCGCTCACCTTCAAGCAGGAGCGCGAGACCACGTTTCGCGACACAGTGGTCACGCTGCTGCTCGACAATTCGGGCTCGATGCGCGGGCGGCCGATCATGGTGGCGGCCTGCTCGGCCGATATTCTCGCCCGCACGCTGGAGCGCTGCGGCGTGAAGGTCGAGATTTTGGGCTTCACCACCAGGGCCTGGAAAGGTGGTCACGCCCGCGAGCAATGGCTCAACGCCGGCAAGCCTGCCCTGCCCGGCCGGCTCAACGACCTTCGCCATATCGTCTATAAATCCGCCGACGCGCCCTGGCGGAGGTCGCGCCGCAATCTCGGCCTGATGATGCGCGAAGGCCTGCTCAAGGAGAATATCGACGGCGAGGCGCTTGCCTGGGCGCACCAGCGGCTGCTCGCGCGCCCCGAGCAGCGGCGCATCCTGATGATGATCTCTGACGGCGCTCCGGTTGACGATTCCACGCTTTCGGTCAATTCCGGGTCGTATCTTGAGCGCCATCTCCGCCAGGTTATCGAGGAGATCGAAACCCGCTCCTCCGTCGAGCTCGTCGCCATCGGCATCGGCCATGACGTGACCCGCTACTACCGCCGCGCCGTGACGGTCACCGACGCCGAGGAACTCGCAGGCGTCATGACCGACAAGCTTGCCGAGCTGTTCGACGACGATCTCTCCTGGCGGCAACTGCACCGCGCGACCCCCAGGGCGGCGCGTGCCCGCGGCCGCAAGCTACATTAGCGTGCCGTTCCCTTCGCCTAAGGTCTGGCGCAATCCGGCGGCGGTGGCCGTTGCCTTGGGCGTCAGTCTCCTCATCGCTCCGGCCTTCGCGGACAAGCCGACGAGCATGCTGGCTCGCGTCGAGCCCGTGACGATCACCGCGATTCCCATCGACTTCGATCGCGACAACCCCGAGCACAAGCAGTTCCGCAAGCTCGTGTGGCGAAGCGGGCTCAACCTCTTCGCCAATTCCTCCAATTTCGGCGGCTACTCCGCACTTGCCGTCGACGCTTCCCGCTCCTTGACGGCGACCCCACGCAAGGCACCGCCTACATCTCTTTCGAGCGCGACCATCGCATCATGCGCTACCCCTTCACACGCGACCGCTTCGGGCCACCTGACGGCGCGCTCCCCCTCCCGGCCGAGGCCAAACGCATGGACCCAAATCGCGGCATCGAGGCGGTAACCCCGATCCGCGCCGGCAAGCTCAAAGGCACGATGGTGGTCTTTTCCGAGCGCCTGCTGGACAAGTGGCGATCTTCGCGGCTGGCTGATCGGGGACCTACGCCAGGACCGATCACGCTCAAGAACATCGGCGGCTTCGACATCACCGACGCGACGTCCCTCCCCGATGGCGGCATCGTCCTGCTCGAGCAGCGCTTCCGCTACAGCGAGGGGGTGAAGATGCGCATCCGCCGCGTCAGCGCGAAGGAGCTGAAGCCTGGCGCCCTTATCGCGGGCGAGGTCCTGCTCGAGGCCAATGACAGCCTCAATATCGACAATATGGAGGGCATCTCGGTCCACCAGTCATCGACCCGGCGAGACGATCCTAACGCTCATCTCCGATGATAATTTCAGTTCGCTGCAGCGGACGCTGCTGATGCAGTTCGCTTTGCCGGACAGCAAGCCCGTGCTCGCCCAGCCGGGCGCGCGCTAGGATGCCGCTGGAGCCTGCGCGCCCTGCACCTTCGCGATTTCGCGCTTGAGACGCTTGGCTTTGAGCGAGAGCTCGTCCTCTTTGGCTTTGGCGAGGTAGGCATCGAGCCCGCCGCGGTGCTCGACCGAGCGCAACGCTGCCGCGCTGATGGTGAGACGCACGCGCTTCTTCAGAGCATCGCTTGCAAGCGTCACATTGCACAGATTGGGCAGGAAGCGGCGTTTGGTCTTGCGGTTCGCGTGGCTCACATTGTTGCCGGTGAGCACCGCTTTGCCGGTCAGCTCGCAACGACGGGCCATCGTTCTTGATCCTTGTCTCTAAACATGCCTGGAAGCAGCTGGCGTGGAACGCTCGTCGAAAGCGGCAAGCGTTGCGCGAGGTTGAACGGAGATATACGGAACCGGCCGGAAACGGTCAAGGCGATGAAATCCGCACCCCAAACCTCAGAATTGACGAATTCTGCGAATAACCCGACATTCGGGCAAGGGGCTTGCCTGGCTGCACCCCATAGCCCAGGGTCTGGGGTTATGCCTATAGCGCGACATTATTTGAGCCTTACGGCGGTTGCAGTCCTCACTTGCGGACTAAGCGGTAGCCCTTCGGGCGAAGGGGCCTTGGCCGAGAACAGCTTGGGCTCCGCCAATCAGATTGTCGCCGTCTATCGCGTCGATCTGGCCGGCTTCAATCTCGGCGACTTTCGCCTCACGACGGTGTTCCGCGGCTCCGACTACGAGATGCGGGGCGAAGGACGCTTCTCCATCCTGGAGGGGCTCATCTACGATTGGCACGGCACCACGGCGAGCACGGGCAAGGTTACGGACACTGGCCCGGAACCCACGATGTACGCCCTGAACTTTAGGGGCGGAGATAAGAGCCAGCAGCTGCGCATGACCTTTGACGGTGGCGCCGTCACGGAAGTCGCGACGGTTCCGCGAAAGCGACCGAATCCGCACGACATTCCCATTACCAAGGAGCAGCTCGAGGGCGTGCTCGATCCGATGACGGCGGCCTTTCTTTACGCCCGCTCCGAAAACCCCAATGGCGACCCCAAGGTCTGCGACCAGACCATACCGGTCTTCGACGGCGAGGCGCGATTCGACCTCGTGCTCCAGCCGAAGCGGACGGTGAGACTGCAGAAAGATGCATCGACCGGCTATTCGGGCTTCGCCGCGATCTGCCGCGTGAAGTTCATCCCGATTTCGGGGTATCGACCAGACAATCCCGGCATCAAGCTCATGTCCGAGACCAACGAGATCGAGGTCTGGCTCGTCTCGCTGCCGGGTACGGCTATGTACGTTCCTTATCGGATTGTGCTACCGACTCTTGTGGGCTATGGCTCGGCGACATCGACCTCCTTCCAGGTCAACCGGGGTGCCCGGCGCGCGAGCATCGACCCGGAGTCCCGGCCCTGAAGGCGAAAAGGCGATTACCCAAAGGGTTAACGTGAAGCCCTCAATCCCAACATGTAGTGGCGAACAGATGACGAAGATTAACACTCCCCTGATTCGTCCGTGTTCCGTTCCCGTTGCCTTCCGCAGTTGCTGAGTCCGGGTGGCGCCGCACGCCAGCGGGGTTGATCGCCTTGGCGGAGAGGCCCTTCGCGGTGGCATTGACAGAGCAGGGCCTGGTCTCGTGCAGCGCTTACAGAACGAAATCCGAATGGGCAGAGTCAGCGATTCGGTCGAGATTCGTTCCCCCCTCGTTCCAACCGACTTGTGGGCCGCACAACCCCAAGCCCTAGGTCTAGGAAGGACGCCATGAGCCGATCCTTCACGTCAGCGTCTGGAGGCCTCATCAGGGGCCGCGGCGTCACGGCCGTGTTGGGGCCGACCAATACCGGCAAGACACATCTCGCCATCGAGCGCTTGCTGGCACACGAGGTTGGGATCATCGGGCTGCCGCTGCGCCTCCTCGCCCGCGAGGTCTACGACAAGATCGTGGCTCGCATCGGCACGGGCCACGTGGCGCTGATCACGGGCGAGGAGAAGATCAAGCCGCCCTCGCCCCGCTTCTATGTCTGTACCGTCGAGGCGATGCCCCTCGATCTTGAGGTCGATTTCGTCGCCATCGACGAGATTCAGCTCGCCGCCGATGGCGAGCGCGGCCACGTTTTCACCGAGCGACTATTCCATGCCAGGGGCTCGAGCGAGACGCTGCTGCTCGGCGCCGCGACCATGCGCGACGCCATCCGCGAATTGCTCCCAGCCGCGCATATCGTCTCGCGACCGCGTCTCTCCAAGCTCTCCTATGCCGGCGACAAGAAAATCACGCGGCTTCCGCGCCGCTCCGCCATCGTCGCCTTTTCGGCCAATGACGTTTACGCCATCGCCGAGCTGGTCAGGCGCCAGCGCGGCGGCGCCGCGGTGGTGCTCGGCGCGCTCAGCCCGCGCACGCGCAATGCCCAGGTCGATCTCTATCAAAACGGTGACGTCGACTTTCTCGTGGCGACCGACGCCATTGGCATGGGCCTCAACCTCGATCTCGACCATGTGGCATTTGCCGAATTGCGCAAATTCGACGGGCAGGCGCACCGCAATCTGACCCCCGCTGAGCTCGGCCAGATCGCGGGCCGCGCCGGACGTCACATGAATAACGGCACGTTCGGCGTGACCGGACAGCTCGCACCCTTCGAATCCGATCTCGTCGATCGCCTGGAGACACACTCCTTCGATCAAGTAGGCATGCTGCAATGGCGCAATCGCAAGCTCGATTTCACTTCGATCGAGACGCTGAAGGAGAGCCTGCGCGAGACACCGGACCATCCGAGGCTCATTCGCTGCCGCATGGTCGACGACGTGATCGCGCTTGAGAATGTTACGCATGACGCGACCGTGCGGGAGCTGGCTTCCGGCAAAGCGGGCGTGAGCCTCCTCTGGGAAATGTGCCAGATCCCGGACTACCGAAAGATTTCGGCGGCAAGCCACGCCGAGCTCGTCGCCACGCTCTACAGCTTCGTCATGAGCGATACGGGGGAGATTCCGGCCGACTGGTTCGCGCGGCAGGTGGCGCTCGCTGACCGCATCGATGGCGACCTCGACACGCTGTCCAATCGCCTCGCCCAGATTCGCACCTGGACGTTCGTCTCACACCGGCCGCAATGGCTAGAGGATCCCGAGCATTGGCAAGGGCGCACCAGAGCCATCGAGGATACGCTGTCGGATGCGTTGCACGAGCGGCTGACACGGCGCTTCGTCGACCGACGCACGAGCGTGTTGATGCGGCGATTGCGAGACAAGGAGGAGCTGTTGGCTGAGATCGGTCCCGACGGCCGCATCCTGGTCGAGGACCACTATGTCGGTCGGCTCGACGGATTCCGCTTCACCCCGGACGGGAGCGGCGACGGCATCCATGGACGGGCTGCGCGTCACGCCGCCGCCAAGGTGCTCGCCCATGAGCTCGGCGCCCGCGCCGACGCCCTGACCGCCGCCGGGGACGACGCCATCGAGCTCAAGCCGAATGGCCGCATTGCCTGGGGCGGTAGTGAGGTCGCGCGCCTCGAACGGGGCGAAAGCCCCCTCAAACCCAAGATCCAGCTGTTTGCGGATGAGCATCTCGGGGCCGCCGAGCGGGAGCGGGTCTTGCACCGCATCGAGACCTGGCTTTCCGCCCAACTCGGCGCCCGGCTCGCTCCGCTTGTCGCGCTGAGCGAGGCCTCCGATCTCTCGGGCCTTGCGCGCGGGCTGGCCTATCGGCTGGCAGAGACGCTCGGCGTGCTCCGCCGCGATGCGATCGCCACCGAGATCAAGGCGCTCGATCAGAGAGCGCGCGCTCAGCTCCGCAAATACGGCGTGCGCTTCGGCGCCCTCAACATCTATATCCCCGCTTTGCTCAAACCCGCGGCAGCAGACTTGTTGTTGCTGCTCTGGGCGCTCCATTCCGGCCGCGACTACGGCATCGACAGCGATGCTCTGCCCCCCCGGCCACAGCAGGGCCTGACCTCGGTGGAAGCCGACGCGAGCGTACCTGAGCCCTATTGGCACGCCGCCGGCTTCCAGCTTGCCGGCACGCGGGCGGTTCGCATCGACATGCTTGAGCGGCTGTCCGATCTCATTCGCTCGCGCGTCGCCTGGCGCCAAAAGGAAGGGGGCGAGACCGCTCCGTCCGGCGCCACCGGCGATGGCGGCTTCCGCGTAGCGCCGGAGCTGATGTCGGTGGTGGGCTGCTCGGGCGAGGACTTCGCCACGATCTTGAAGGCGCTCGGCTTCAGGCGGGAGCCGCGGAGGCTCCCGCAAATCGAGGGAGCGACGCGCGAATCGCCTGCGGCCCCCGGTTTGTCGGCTGTTGACGCGGATATTGGCGAGGTCGCCGCTCCGGTCACCGGCGCTTTCGACGACATTTGGCGTCCCGGCAGGCACAAGGACGCACGGCATGTGCGCGCCGATCAGACCACGGGCAAGGCCCGGCGCCATGAGCGGCAGTCTCAAGGGCCCCGTCACCGTGAGTCCCCGCCACGCCTCGAAAAGAAGGAGCGCCCTCGCGCCCCCGACACATCGCCTTTCGCCGTGCTCGCGGAGCTGCGCCGGAGTCTCGCGGCCCGGCGGCCGGAGGGTAGCTGACGCCCGCATGCGGGGGCAGCGCCTCGACAAATAGTTTTGGTGCGCAAGGCTCGTGAGGACGCGATCGCTTGCCGCAAAACTGATCGAGGCGGGAAAGGTGCGCGTCAATGGCGAGCGCGGCCTGAAGGTGAGCCGCCATGTCAAGCTCGGCGACGTGGTGACGGGCGCGGCCGCCGGCCGCTCTTCGTCGTCCGTGTGACCAGAGAAGCCGAGAGACGAGGCCCTGCGGCCATCGCCCGGTCCCTATATGAGGATCTCACGCCCGAGACCCCGGCTCCAGAGCTGGGCCAGGTTCAGGCGCGTCGGGGACCCCGGCCGACCAAGCGCGACCGGAGGCGCCTCGATGCGATCAAGGCCGAGGACGCCTGATGCTCGTAAGGCGAGCGGCCTTCGGTTCTCGGCTCAGGCCGCTGCCGACCTCAGCACCCCGGCCGATGTTTTGACTGGCGCGATTCCGCCCTGCGGAACCGGGACAACCGGCCGCCCAGGACGGCGCAGCCAAGACACGCGTCGCCTTGTGCTGGTAGCGTGATTGGGATAGGCAACCCCTCGCGGGCCCCAACTCTCGGGGCCGAATGGCCACCACGCGGGCGTCCCGGGCCCGAAGCCTAAGTGGGATCGATGACTTACGTCGTCACCGAAGTTTGCATCAAGTGCAAATACACCGATTGCGTTGAAGTCTGCCCCGTGGACTGCTTCTACGAGGGGGAGAACATGCTCGTGATTCACCCCGACGAGTGCATCGATTGCGGCGTCTGCGAGCCGGAATGCCCGGTCGACGCCATCAAGCCGGACACCGAGCCCGCGCTCGACCGTTGGCTCGACCTGAACCGCCAATATTCGGAGACTTGGCCCAACATCACGACCAAGAAGCCGGCGCCTCCCGATGCCGACGCCTTCGTCAGCGAGCCCGACAAATTCGCCAAATATTTCACGCCCAATCCCGGCGAAGGGGACTAGCCCGAAACGGAAACTACGCTATTCGTTCACCTTACCGTCAAAATGTCGCATGTTGCGGCGCAAAAAGGGCTGTGCTGCGACACGGCGCGGCTTTCGGATTCACTAAGATTATGTTATCCTCATGTCGAAATGGCGCGAACCGCCGCCAGTGAGCATCAGGAGAGGCGTCCTTAGTTTTGGGCGCACTTTTTTTCCGTCTCGAGGGAAGTTGCGCGATCAGGCCCCTGATCGACGCCTGATGTTGTGCTCACGCGCCGACGGTCGGTGTCCACACCCATAGGGTGTGGCGTCTATCCGAACCGGGCCCCGTGGCAAGCGGCAGAGTTACGCCCTTTAGCACCTGCGCCGACCGGCAATTTAGCAAAGTGAGACGAGAGTAATGTCTGAAAAGAAGAAACCCCAGCAAAGACACGGCTTCCGCACCAACGAGTATATCGTCTATCCGGCCCACGGTGTCGGCCGCATCGTGAGCATCGAAGAGCAGGAAATTGCGGGCGCGACCCTCGAGCTTTTCGTCATCAACTTCGAAAAGGACAAGATGACGCTCAGGGTGCCGACCGGGAAGCTTGGCATCGTCGGCATGCGCAAGCTTTCCGAGGACAAGATTGTTAAGAAGGCCCTCGGCACGCTGAAAGGCAAAGCTCGGGTCAAGCGCACCATGTGGTCGCGCCGGGCCCAGGAATACGAGGCCAAGATCAACTCCGGCAATCTCGTGGCCATCGCCGAGGTGGTGCGCGACCTTTACCGCTCCGAGGCGCAGCCGGAGCAGTATTATTCCGAGCGCCAGCTTTATGAAGCGGCTCTCGACCGTATGGCGCGGGAGATCGCCGCCGTTGAGCGGATGGACGAGGCAAGCGCCATCGCCAAGATCGACGACGTGCTCGCCAAGACGGCGCGTCATAACAAGATGACAGCCGAGGCCGACGCGCGGGGTCGCGCCGCCTAGCTCGAAAGGCTACGTCTTCACACGGTTTTGAGCCCGGCTTCGGCCGGGCCGCCCTTGCGGAGAGAGCGGCAAAGCCCTCAATCGTCGCGATTGCCCCCGATGGCGGTTCCGTCGGTGCTTGCCGCGGAGCTCCGGGGCCGTCCGGCAACAGCAGTGCCGTCGGTCAGGGTGAGCGCCATCGATGACCTACGCCTCAGATGTTCCTACTTTGTTCTGTCACGATGAAAATGTCAACTGCCATTCGGACGGCACTCCCAAGGGCCTCAGCCGCCGCCGAAGGCGCGTTCGATCTCTTCGCGCAGTCCATTCTTCCTCTGCTGCCCCAAGCGCGGCCTGAGCCGCTTGGAGGGCAACGGCGGCCGCGGTGAAGCCGGCTTGGTCACGGGCGTAGAGACCCGGGTCGGACAGCACGCCCTCCAGCCGGCGGATCTCGGCATTGAGCGCCTCGATTCGGCCGGGCGAGGTCTTCAAGGCATGCTGGTCGGTGAAGGTGAGGCGCCGCTTCGGCTCGGCTTTGCGTCGTGCAAGCGGCGGCAGCCGCGGCGCATGGTCAGCGGGCTTCTCTGCGCGACGTGGGTCGACCCCAAACCCGCGCTGCGCCACCATGTCCGAATAGCCGCCGCCATATTCGATCCATTTCGCGTCGCCCTCATAGGCGATCACCGAGGTGACGACGCGATCGAGAAAATCGCGGTCATGGCTGACGAGCAGGAGCGTGCCGGGATAGGCGGCCAGCATCTCCTGCAGGAGGTCGAGCGTCTCCAGATCGAGATCGTTGGTCGGCTCGTCGGGCGAGCGCCCGAGCCAGCATCAGCCTGCCGCGCTCGCCGCCAGACAGCGCCTTCGCCGACGTGCGCGCCTGCTCCGGCTTGAACAGGAAGTCCTTCATATAGCCGAAGACATGACGCGCCTCGCCGCCGATGATGACGCTGTCGCCCCTCCCCCCGATCAAAGTGCGCGCCACATTCTGCTCAAGATCGAGACCTTCGCGCCCCTGGCCGAGCGTGGCGATCTCCAGATTGGTGCCGAGGCGGATCTTGCCTTTATCCGGCGCCAGCAGGCCGGTGAGCAGATTGATCAGCGTCGTCTTGCCGGCGCCATTCGGTCCGACGATGCCGATGCGATCGCCGCGCCCGATCTTGACCTTGAGATCGCGCACGATCGGCCGGCCGCCAAGGCTCTTGCTCAGGCCTCTGGCCTCGATCACCAGCTTGCCCGACTGTGCGGTATCCTGCACGGTGAACTTCACCTCGCCCGGCGCCTCGCTCGCGCGCCCGCCCTTCCGCTCGGCGCGAAGCTCATGCAGCGCTCCAAGACGCGCCTGGTTGCGCTTCCGCCGCCCGCTGACACCGTAGCGCAGCCAATGCTCCTCGTGCACGATGCGGCGATCGAGCTTGTGCCGCCCGAGTTCTTCCTCCTCCAGGATCGTGTCGCGCCAGGCTTCAAAACCCGCGAAGCCGGATTCGAGCCGGCGCGTGGTGCCGCGATCGAGCCACACCGTGGCCTCAGCCAACGTCTCCAGAAAGCACCGGTCATGGCTGATCAGCACCATGGCCGAGCGCACGGATTTCAGCGTCTCCTCAAGCCCCTCGATCGCCACCACATCGAGGTGGTTGGTCGGCTCATCGAGAAGCAGGATATCGGGCTCCGGTGCGAGCACGCGCGCCAGCGCCGCGCGACGGCTTTCGCCCCCGGAAAGTCGCGCCGGCTCCTCCTCGCCGGTGAGGCCGAGGCTCTCAAGCAGATAGCGTGCGCGGTGGCGGTCGTCGCCGGGCGCAAGCCCCGCCTCGACAAAGGCGGCCGTCGAAGCGAAGCCGGAGAGATCCGGCGCTTGCGGCAAATAGCGGATCGTCACGGAGGGCTGGACGAAACGGCTGCCGCTATCGGCCTCGACCTCGCCGGCGGCGATCTTGAGCAGCGTCGATTTGCCGGAGCCGTTGCGGCCTACGAGACACAGACGCTCGCCAGGACAGATCGATAGCGTGGCGCCGGCAAGGAGCGGCGCGCTGCCGAAACTCAGCCAGATGTCCTGCAACAGGAGGAGGGGCGGCGGCGCCATGGTCAGGGCCGGGACGCGCGCCCGCGTTCGCGGCTCGTGGTCAGTTCGAAAAGCCCGGTTATTCTGGTCATGTCCGCCGCGTCGCGCAAATCTTCACCTTGAGGGTGGGTTCACCGCCACCTAGCCCCCTGCTGGGGACTGCTCGGCCCGGCCGCTCTTTATGCTTTATCCTGGGCGCGGGTGGCACTACCTATCGTCTTCGCCATGCATCGCCAAGAGCGTGGCGTTAGGTCTAGAACGTGCCTAAATGAAAGAGCAGGCGGGTTAGCCTACTTAGTTGACGAAAAGACCCCGTAGCTCAGTAGGATAGAGCATCAGATTCCTAATCTGAGGGTCACAGGTTCGAATCCTGTCGGGGTCACCAATTTCGCATTAAAATACAAAAAACTTAGATGATAGTTGTCTAAGAGAGCCCCCGCACATCCACGCGATCATGCTCATCGCGCCGCGGTTGGTTGCGCGCTTCAAAGCCTTTGCACCCGAGCTTGAGGGTCTCTTTCAGAGTCTAGGTCCCGCGAAGCGCGCCGCATACCGCACCCTTGCAGACCATGACGATCTCCGCCATGCGATCTTCTACTCGTCGAAGCTCTTGAAGCGGCCACCAAGGAGCTTGAGGGATATCGATTTATATGCGGTCTTGCCTAAAGCGAAGAGCGAGCCCGTCTATGTGAAGTCAGCTTGGGAGAGTGAGCTTGAGGCAGCGCTAAAAGAAGCGCGCGGTCGGGTCGGCCAAGCGCCCAGCCGGGGACCGTGATCAACGACATCTTTGCTTGGCCCAAAAATCGCGACGGACCTTATGCTCCCGCTCGTGGAAGCGATGCAACGCAATCTCTTTTACTAGCGCAGCGCGCCTAAGCTCATCTGCCTCATTCTAGGTGGCCATGTCTTCACCTCATCTCAGCAATACAATCGAAGCAGAGATATGGCGCCAGCCCAAGCTCTGCAAGCGAAGCCTGAATAGCGTCCAGGGTAGGCCATTTTAAAGGGCCAGGCTTTTCTCTAGGCGGTTCCTGACGGCCTAGTCCAAGGTTTCAACGCGCCCATGTTTGCCCCCGGTGTACCAATTAGCTTCATTACAAAATATGGCTACTGGGCCGTCGGTGGAGAATGTTCCGTCATGCCGCGGCGATAACCAAGGGCTCGCGCCTTGCTCCCCAGCTCCCGGGCAGCGCCTCGAACAGGCCGGGACAGGTTTCGCCGCATGCGGCACAGCGTCCGCCGAGATCAAGGCCCCATGCCGTGATGGTGTACCAGTCGCGGCCGATCAGCCGCGCCCCACAGCCATGACAATAGGTGCTCTGGCCCGCCTCGTCATGCACGTTCCCAGTATAGACGTAGCGCAACCCCGTCCTTAGCGCGATCTCACGGGCACGTTTGAGAGTGGAAGGCGGAGTCGGTGGAACATCCAGCATCTTCCAATCGGGATGGAAGGCCGTGAGATGCAGTGGCACGTCGGGCCCGAGCCGTGTCGCTATCCATTCGCAAAGAGCACCCACCTCATCGGACGAATCATTCTTGCCTGGAATAAGCAACGTGGTGATCTCGAGCCATGTCTTCGTTTCGTGTTTGACATAGACGAGCGTAGCGAGAACGGCGTCAAGCGATCCCGTGCAAAGCTGTTTATAGAAGCCCTCGGTGAAGGCCTTGAGATCGATATTGGCGGCGTCCATCGCGGCGAAGAACTCTGGTCGCGCAAGCTCCCCGATGTAGCCCGCGGTCACCGCGACAGTTTGCAGCCCGACTTCCCGGCAGGCAGCCGCCACGTCGACCGCATATTCGAGAAAAATCACCGGATCGTTGTAGGTAAACGCCACCGAGCGGGCGCCCGTCGCGCGTGCGGCCTGGGCGATAGCTTGCGGCGAAGCCTGCTGCTGCAGCCGGTCCAAGGCCAGGGCCTTAGAGATATCCCAGTTCTGGCAGAACTTGCAGGTGAGATTGCAGCCGGCAGTGCCGAAGGACAGAACGGCCGTGCCGGGCAGGAAGTGGTTCAGAGGCTTCTTTTCGATTGGATCGAGGCAGAAGCCTGACGAGCGGCCGTAGGTCGTGAGGACGATCTGGTCACTGGTCCGCGCCCGCACGAAGCACAGTCCGCGCTGGCCTTCGTGCAGCTTGCATTCTCGCGGGCAGAGATCGCATTGGATGCGGCCGTCGGCGAGGGCATGCCAATAGCGGCCGGGCACCACCCCGTCGCTTGTGTAGGCGTTCTCCATAGGATGAAGATGGGTAGGTCTTAAGAGGAGTCAACGCTTCTCATGATCGCCAAGTTACAGAGCGAGTTCGCCGCCCGGCAGCTGGCGGAGCCTTTTACCCGAGAGGAGCCCAATAGCTTAAGAGCACTGTCGAGGCATTGCTCTCACAAACGACGGAAGAAAGCTAAGCGGTCTTTGCGGGGTGGTGGCGCCGCATGCAGGCTACCTTATTCAGGGCCAATCGCGGGAGAGGCCTTTTCGCTTCTCGCCCGTTCGAGTTATGGGCCCACCCGCATCCTGCTGATCGGCCCTCCACATTACGTGCCAGTGCGAAGGCATCGTTGCGCCGTCTTCAAGCGCCTTCAACACGCCTTTGGGAGACGTCGCGGTCGATGTCGGCGCGGTGGAGTCTCTGCGAGACGCCGGGGTCGTCACTATCGACGACACCCCGCATTCTCCCGAGCACGCGCTGGAGGTCGAACTGCCGTTTCTTCAGCGCGTGCTTGGAGACTTCACCATTTTCCCATTGCTCGTTGGCGCAGCTTCTCCGGAACAGGTGCTTGGCCGCCAACTATGCTCGTCGTGAGCACCGATCTCTCCCATTACCTCGACTATGCAACTGCGGAGCGGCGCGACCTGGCCACGGCAGGGACAATAGAGCGGCTCGACTACACCACGCTTGGCCCGAACGATGCTTGCGGTTTCAGCGCGCTGAATGGCGCACTTTGTGCCGCTACGCCCGGGCGGGCATAGCGGGCGAGTGGCATCACAGGTGTTTCAGTGGTGATGTGCCGAAACACTCCTGACGCATTCGGACAGCAGATCACCGGGCGCCGAATGGCTGACGTCGCCTAGAGTGAGGATGCCGACCATCCGCTTGCTCTTGTTGATCACCGGCAACCTGCGGACCTTCAGCGCCTCCATGTGCTGCACCGCTTTGGCGAGGTCATCGTCCTCCCGGCAGCAATGGATGCCTGGGGTCATCACATCGCGCGCCGTCGCGCGGCGGGCATCGAAGCTGTCCTCCGCCAACCCTTTGCAGACGATGTCGCGGTCCGTCACCATGCCGATAAGCTGGTCGTTCTCCCCAATCGGAATTGCGCCTATATCATGCTTACGCATCAATTTCGCGAGGTCGGTGACAGGGGTGTCCGGGCCGACCCAGTCGACGCCCTTGTGCATCGCGTTTTTGACTTTCATGGTGGAACCTCCGTTGTTGAAGTTGGGTGCGCTGTATGAAATGCAGCGCCGGTCCCCCCCCGTCGCTTTTAACTATACAACAGATCGGGTCCTGTGGAACGAGGTCTCAAAGCCGCCGTTGCCAGGCTGGTCCGGTTCGGTCGCGTTAGCAATCCCTGGAGCAACGCGGACTAGCGATGACGTCGGCTTGGGGTCAGGGCCAGAACCATAAGACCTGCGTCTTATGCGGCCGGTGTACCCTTACAAGCGGACCGACGTTGCACGCAGCAGCCAGTGGCTCCTCTGGCTTGACGCCGGGCAATCGGCGCTGCGATGCTCGGATGAGATCTAGGAGGTGATGCGATGACCAAGTACATAGAGAGATCAAGCAAAGGCGGAGAGGTCGCACCGCGCTACTCAGACCCATTCGGCACGTTGAGGTCTGAAATGGACCGACTCTTCGACACGTTCCTCGGCGGTGGATTCCCGACCTTTCCGAGCATCATCGGCTCTGGGGTGGGCCGAAGCGCTATGCTCGTGCCCCGCGTGGACATGAAGGAAACCGACAAGGAGATCATTATCGAAGCTGAGCTTCCCGGGCTGGAGGAGAAGGACGTCTCGCTCACTCTCCAGAACGGCATACTGACGGTCCAAAGGGAGAAGAAGATCGAGTACGACGAGGAGAAAGAGAATTATCACATGATGGAGCGCGGCTACGGCAGCTTCCAGCGTTCACTCCGCCTTCCCGATACGGTGGATGAGGACAAGGTCGAGGCCCGTTTTGAGAACGGCGTTCTTAGGGTAACTCTCCCGAAGCGCCCCGAAGCCGGGGGTCCGCAGCGCAAGATCGACATCAAAAAAGGCTAAGCCTGAACAAGCTGCCCTCTAGCAGCGGGAACGAAGGCAGGTCGCCAGACCAATGGCATCCCCAGCGCGCGCACAAGGCCTAATTCCAATAAGGTCTTATCAGGCGCGGCTGACGTCCGCTAAGGGTCAATTCCTGACGTCACAGCGACTTGTCGAGTTGTTCGGCTGAACTCCTAAGACCGGAACTCATCCGCTCGAGGTCGTAAGCCAGAAACGACGAAGCCCCGACGGGGGGGACGGGGCCTCTTCGGTTCCTTTTGGGGGGAACAGTGATGGGGAGGGAAACCCATCACACTAACTAGCATATCACTTCCACAACCACCGGAATAGGCGTTTTGCCACAGCGTTAAACAGGAGACTGGCCGCCCATAACGCTTGGCGCTTCAGTGCGGGGTGCCGATCGGGTGGCCGCCTCTGTGACTTTTCGTAACGGAGCGAATTTATTGCTATGTGCTTTGGGATCGCCCGAGATTTGCCACGCTCGCGGTTTTTGCTGGTCAATGAAAGCGCGCGAAGACGAGAGGGAAACTGCAAGCTGAAACGGGGGAAGCTTGGCCAAGGGCCAGGCTTTCCCTTTTTGCTGAATTCGCCCCCCAAGCACTGACTACTCTTGTGCCGCCAGGTGGTCAGCTTAACCGCCGCATCATACGGTGCACGTAGCTTCCTCCCTTCGGCTTGTTGATTGACACCGAGCAGACCGGCAGGAGCATTTTCAATTTCGCCTGGTCGGGAAGCGGGGGTGGATGGGTTCATCATGGAACTCATTCCGTGGCTTGTCGCGATCTATGCCGTGATTTGCGTCGCGGCCTATTTCGGCAACCGCCTGTTCATGTATTTCCCCGATCCGACCCGCGCCGGCGGAGGCCGGCCTGGATGGCATCAAGGAAATCGAGATCACAGTCGCTGATGGCGTCACGCTAGTTGCCCGGCATGAGCCGGCGAAGGACGACAAGCCGACCATCCTTTATTTCCACGGCAACGCGGCCAACGCCGCCAATCGCGCACCCAGAATCGAAACGATCCGCGAGAACGGTTTCGGTGTTTTCTACCTCAACAACCGCAGTTACGGCGGCTCCGGCGGAAGGCCCACGGAAGAGGACAATGTTGCCGACGCGATTGCGACCTACGATCATCTGACTGGGCTCGGGGTGCCGGCAGGCGGAATCGTCGCCTACGGCGAGTCGCTGGGCGCGGGCCAGGCGGTACGGCTAGCGGCGGAAGTGCTGGAGGCGCCTCTCACCTCGACGGTCGATGTGGCGTGGAGCACCTACTTTTGGCTGCCGCTCGGCTAGCTGATTACCGACAAATACAACCACGAGCGCAACATCCGCTCCGTTAAGGCCCCGGTTCTCGTCCTGCACGGCGAGCAGGATTCGGTAATCCCGGTGGGAATGGGGTGGCGGGTTTACCGCGCCGCCAACGAGCCGAAACGGATCGAACTGTTTCCCCAGGGCGCCCATTCCGATCTGTTCGACCATGGCGCGTGGGAGAAGACGCGGGCCTTTCTTTCTTCGCCGGGCGGATAACGCGTTCGCCCGGCGGCACCGCCTTACCTCCTTGCCGCGGATTGTGGTGCCAGGAGCTGACTCGTGCCGGTGTCGCATGCTGCGCAGAGGCTCGCTTTAGCCTCCCGCACCTCAGAAAACCGGCCCTGGCCGTGTACTCATAAATGAGCATCGGCAGACCGTTCAGTGCCGCGTGCGGCGTATGGTTCCATTGGAAGCTCAGATATCGCGGTCACTTGAAGACGTGCTTGGCGCTGGTTTCAACGGCTCGAAAGCTGAACGATCACCGCGCTGGCGGCCGGCACCTCGACGAAAAAGTCGCTCCGCCAGGGGAAGACCTTAGGCGGTCGGGGCGACCAATGGCCGAAGTTGTCGACCGCAGAGCCGCCGAATGTCACGTCGGTTCTCGCCTCCGCCGATGGAGCCGTTAGTCGAAGAAGGGAGGCGGATGCGAAGTGCCGCCCCGCCTCGATCCCAACACGCGCCCCTCTTTCGAGATCTTTGTTGATCAGGCAGACCTTCAGCGTGCCATCGGCAGCCCTTGTGGCGTAAGCGGCCATGTTGAGAACCGGCGCCACAAGTCGCGCTGGCAGCAGCGCCGCGCCCCGCGCCGCTTCTTTGAACACCAGCATGCCGTAATACAGCGGCCGCGCCACATCGCCCGGTCCTGGCCCGATCGCGGTGTAGGCTTTGGCGTCTCCGGTATGGAAGTTGACGCCCTCACCGCCGGCCTCGGCCACCTGAAACATGAATTCTACACCCCACAGCGCCGAACCGAAGACGTCGCTCACTCCTGGTTGCCCCTCCATGAAGATCGAATTTGTCTCGGCAATGCGAAAGGGCAGGCCATAGCTCTTGCTGATCGAGCGCATCTCCTCGAGGATCGGTTCGGCCTTATGCGCCGAGCGCAGAAGCCCGGCCAAGCTGATGTGCGGCGCGCGCGCCGGGCCATCGGCGTAGTAATGTCTCGTCACCAGCACGAGACCGTCGTCTGCTGCCTCAATAAATGGTCGTATCCATCTTTGCTCGCCGGCAATATCGGGACCAGCAAAAGGGGCGGTGGGTAGACGCGCACGTATCGCCGCGTGGAACTGCTGCCACTCCGGTAGAAAGGCGTCGAAATCGTAGCTTTGCGGACGCACGCCGGACCAGCGCCCAAAGCCATCCGGCTCGTTGCCGATCTGAAAGGCGAGGAGACGCGGCCCTGCGGCTCGTGCGACGTAAGCTGCCTCTTCGGCCGCTGCTTCGGGCTTGCCGCGCGCAAGGTTGAGCCCGTAGATGAGCCGCCAATCGAGCGCATTAAGGAGTGCCGCAAGTGCATCGATTGCGGCCGGCGTGATGACTAAGGTCTCGACCTCAGACCTATCGCCGGTGTCGCGCCAAACCGTGCGTTCGCTGCTGTTGCCACCAAGACGCAGCACGCCGCCAGGGCCAAGGCCGCGAAGAAAGCCTATGACCGAGAGGTTTCCGGGCGAGAGATGCTCGGGAGACGCAAGTACCGCGGACTCGTAGCTGAGGCCGATGAAGTTGTCGGGGATGGCGCGGCCCGGCTGGTCATAGCCGACCGCAACCGATGCATTTATGAAAGATCCCGCCCCAACGCGCCCCGACGCGCCTAGGTTCGCGGCGAGACTGGCGAGGGCGCAAAGAAAACTCCTGCGATTCAAGGCCTGCTCCCCGCACTTTGAACCATGGCGTAGCCGACGGGCCGATGAGGCATTTGGGCGGAGCGCCCATATCCTGAACGGCGTTTCGCCCCCAGTTTATGCCTCTCTAGAATACGAGGCTCGCTTTGGGCGGGCCTGCGGCATGTTCCACGATCTGGTCGCCGAAGCGCGGGCGCAAAAATACGGATATCGCCTAGTCACTTTGCTGCGATGCCTACGCCTGCTTTTGGCGCGGTTTGAGGAGACGCGGCTCGACAACGGGGGGTGCCCGCCCTCATCGCCAACGCTCTCGTCGCGCCTATTGGCAACTCACTTACAGTTATCCTTATCCTTCGCAGCAGCCATGAAGGCCTCGGCCCCTCGTCTCGTATGACGATGTGCCAACCATCACCATGGTTTTGCCATCTGGCTTTGAGTCGACGATCTTGCACTGTTTAGTGGTTGGGTCCTGGGCCACGTAATATTCGGCAGCAAGCGCGGGGACGACGATTCACACCAGCAGGCCTGCTGCTGCTATCAGACACTTCTGCGGGGTGCGCAGGCGCGGAAGGCGCATTGTGAGGTTGGCTAGGCGCCAAGGAAAACCACGATCATCCTGAATGGCGAGGAGGCCCTCGAATCTCCATTTTCGGCAAGCGGTCTGGCACCACGCAGAGCATCGGTCCAGCTGCGCGTCAGCAGCGGCATGCGCGACAGCAAGATTAAGGTTGCCAGCCCCTGGCTCGATAGCTCCCAGCAGGTCAGCGCGAGATCCGACTGATTTTGGAACCCTCCAGCGTCAGATTGTACATCAGTCCCTTGGGATCAAGGATGAACCCGATGACGGGGCTCGTGATCTTATCGGTGTCGATCGAGCCGCCGACGCCCACGGTTACAATTGTCACTGATCCGTCGACGCCGACCTTCCACCCTGCCCTGCGCTTGAATCCAGCTAGGGCTTCATCGGTCATAAACATGATGATAACGGACCGCTCTTGCACACCGAGTTGAAAACCGAATGAGGCCGATATCAGGTTGTAGTACCCAGCAGGTCTGTTATGAACAAGCAGTAGTCCCTCGCCATATTCCCCCCCAAATCCAATTCCCGCCTTAACAACAGAGGGAAACACCAAAATGCCCGCGGCTTTGCTGCCGAACTCCCGCGCGCCCCCGATTTGGCGGACAAAGCTATGCAGTGTTGCAGTGGCGTCGGCATTGATCTTGGCTGCCGAAGCGGCCTCGCTCCTTGGAGGTGCCGCGACGATCGCTTGCACCGCAATTAGGATCAGCCATAGTGCTCGAATGGCCTTCATGTCCCTAAACCCATCAAGGCTCTCAGCGCGGGTCAGCAGCAACAAGCAATTATACGCCCATCGAGACAATGCTAACCAAAAGAGTGAAGGCAGTTTTAGCCTGATAGACGAAACCGAAATGCCGAAACCCAGGCAGAGAGCATGCCTCGAACAAGGCCTGAAGCTTGATCTCAACAAGCTTACTCGTCAGGGGCTGATGCGGCGGGGAGCAAAGGTCGGACCTCGCATCATCAATCGCTGGACTTATAGTTACACGGGTGAGGAAATCGCGAGGTGGTGTCGTCACTGCGAACATGGAAGGCAAATACGGGGGCTCGCTGAGGATTCAAATCGGAAGCCTGGAACCGCGGACAACCGTACCTGGTCGCATCCCGCGTCGAACGGCGAACGCGATCTCACACTACCAACACTGCGAATGCGCTCTGTTCGCGCTCATCCGTTAGGAGGTCATGTCGTAGGGTGCTTATTCACGAGCGTTGCGCTAATGTCGAGAGACACCACCTCAAGAGTTCACCGGTGAACTCCCCCCCGGGGCTTGCAGATAAGCGCCTGGGTTGTAACCCAAGAGGCAGTAATCACGATCACGAACCCAAATCCAGAAGGCGCCATCACGGCGCGCGAGGCATCTCGCAAGAGCAGCAGTCGGTTGGAGGAATTGCTGGAAACCCCCTTCCCGCAAGCTGCACGCGAATTTGCTGAAAAGACGGTTGATCGGACGCGGGAGGCCTATGAGCGCTCCAACAGGACTCTCGAAGCTGCAGTGCAGGCTTTGGAAAAGTCTTTGGACGTGGCGGGCCAGGGCGCTGCGGCGCTAACGCGTAAAATCATCGACATCGCCCAGAAGAATCTAAATTTGGGTTTCGACCTAGCCAAGAGCTTGGCAGGCGCTAGGAACCTCTCTGAGATCGTCGAGCTGCAGGCAGCCTATTGGCGCAAGCAATTCGATGCATTCACCATCCCATCCGAGGAAGTCCGCGATCGGTTGTTCGAGTTTGGCGCGGCCCAGCGCAAGACAGCCGAGCCCTCGCCCGAGTCCATCCACCACGAGCCCGCCAAGAAGGCACCTCCTCATGCGCAAGAGACGCCGAAAAAGGGGCACAGCCCCGGCGCCCAGAGGCTGAAGCAAAGGCCTGACACGCAGAAACTTGAGACGCCACCAACTGCTGGGCCGGCAGACGTGCCCGGGGTTCGTCCGCCTGATGAAAGACAACCCGGGACTCGAAAAAAGGGCACTCCGGACGACAAGCCTAAGAGGCCCACAGCGCGCGTTTCTGCTGCGGAGGGAGGGAAGGAAAAACCTGAAGCATCGAGGACTAAACTCAAGGCGCGACCACCTTCAGGTTTGGTCGCTCCGCCAGAGGTTCGTCCCCCTGATGAAAGACAATCCGGGAACCGAAAAAAGGGTGCTCCGGAAGACGAGCCTTTTCAGCAAAGCCTTCCGACCGAGATCAAATTTGGCATGCTTGATGGGAACGCTGTTCGCTTTACCAACCTTGAGGCTTGGTGGCTGGTCGATGGCGCTTGGCGCCCGATCTCTCCAGGCGAGGTTCTCTTAAATGCCGCTGTCATGAGGGAAGCCCGGTTCAATCAGTTGTTCCCTCAGGTGCCTCGGCTCCCAAGAAATGCCTTCCAGGCGGACAATCGTCAAGATTGATGGGGGGGGTGCTTTTATGTTAGCCCGCATTTATTTGGACTGCGAGTTCCTTTTTGCAAAATGGCGCACGTCATAGATTGCGCGGGAAGGTCACGCACTCACAATTTTTGCGGCAGGCCATCGAGCGTAACCTACGACACTATCAAAATGTCGAGCGCGCCATCTTCCGCCGCATCTACCACCAAGGCATGAGCTAGAACGTGCAAACGAGGTGGTGAGCTGTGCACGATTCAATGTCCGCTTTCCGCCTAGCTTCAGACCACGCACTGAGAGCGCAACTCAGTCCGCTTTGCGCCAGTAGCTGAACTGGATGCAGTTTCCCGCCCCATCACTCCAAGGCGAAAAGACTACCTTCTCGGTGGTGAGACTGGAGCGCATCATTTATTCCTGAATTGCCATTCATGGGTTCAGTGGTTTGATGACCTCCCCGCCCCTCATCGAGATTGTGACGATGTCCTTTGCGTCGAGGTTCATCTTCGTGAGGTCAACCATTCGGATCTGGCTGTTCTCGTAAGTGCGGAAATAGTACCGCTTTCTGGCAGCGGTCCACTGCGTCGGCCAGGATATTGCCGTGCTCGTCCTTCTCGTGTTCGCGGGCCGCGCCCTTTGGAATGTCGAATTGGTTCAGGATGTGGAACGCCTCAAGAATGGCGTCGTTCCCGGTCTTTGACGGCAGGACCGACTAGAGCACATTCAGGCTTTTCCGATTCCTGGAGGGATTCCCAAATCG
>Ga0116220_10000058_pt1 | contig 61688 bp, 58 predicted proteins | sample Sb_taG_10_FD_88967 | JGI IMG/M metagenome (GOLD analysis project Ga0116220, IMG submission 88967) | Peat soil microbial communities from Weissenstadt, Germany - Sb_50d_7_NC metaG | ecosystem: Environmental > Terrestrial > Soil > Wetlands > Peat | place: Germany: Weissenstadt | collected 2010-09-21
GAAATCATGACGCTCATGGACGAGGCCGCAGTCTCCTACCAGGTGGTGCTGACCAAGGCGGACAAGCCAAAGGGGGGGGCGCTTGCCGCGACCATGGGGCAAGTGGCGGAAGAGCTCGCCAAGCACCCGGCCGCCTATCCACAGTTGATCGCCACCTCGGCCCGCACCGGCGCCGGCATCCCGGAGCTTCGCGCCGCGGTAGCTTCGCTTGCTCCAAACGCGATTGTGCCTTGAGCCCGCGCACCGCTATAAGGCGCAGGTGGCCAAAACCAAATCATCCCCTGTAAGAGCGAAGCACGCCACCGCCCCAAATGAGGGCGAAGGCCTATCCGCGGCCCATACCAAGGCGAAGATCCTCTCCGAGGCGCTTCCCTTCATGCAGCGCTACGACAGCGCCACGGTGGTGGTGAAATATGGCGGACATGCCATGGGGGATCCGGAACTTGCCACGAGTTTCGCGCGCGACATCGTGCTGATCAAGCAGGCCGGCGTGAACCCCATCGTGGTGCATGGCGGCGGCCCGCAGATCGGCTCCCTGCTCGACCGACTCAACATTAGATCGGAGTTCAAGGGGGGCTTGCGCGTCACCGACCGGGAGACAGTCGACGTGGTCGAGATGGTGCTCGCGGGCTCCGTCAACAAGGAGATCGTGGCCGCGATCAACGCCCAAGGCGGGAAGGCCGTCGGCATCTCCGGCAAGGACGCTAATCTGATGCGGGCGAAGCGGCTGGAGCGCCGCTGGCGCGATCCCGATTCGAATATCGAGGAGATCCTCGATCTCGGCTTCGTCGGGGAGCCGGCTTCGGTCGATCCGCATATCATCGACGTGATCATCCATTCGGACCTGATCCCCGTAGTGGCGCCGATCGGCGTCGGCCCTGAGGGCGAGACGCTCAATATCAACGCCGATACCTTCGCGGCAGCGCTCGCCTCGACGATGAAGGTGAAGCGCCTGTTGCTGCTCACCGATGTCGAGGGCGTGCTCGACGGTCGGGGCCAGCTAATCAAGTCGCTCACCACGGCTGAGGCGAAGGCACTGATCGCGGATGGCACCATCACCGGCGGCATGATCCCCAAGATCGAGAGCTGCATGGCGGTGGTGGAGCAAGGCGTGGAGGCGGTGGTGATCATCAACGGCAAGGTACCCCATGCGGTGCTGCTCGAGCTCTTCACCGAGCATGGCGCCGGCACTCTGATCGAGCGCCGGAAAGTCCGAGGCGCGCAAAGATGATGGAGAGCCAAACCATCTACCCGCTAACCGGCTTCGAGCATGTCGAGGCGTGGGTGTTCGACCTCGACAACACGCTCTACCCCGCCGATTGCCATCTGTTCGCCGAGATCGATGCCCGCATGGGCGAATTCATCGCCGAGCGCTTCGGGGTCTCTCAAGAAGAAGCCCAGCGCATGCGTAAGAATTATTACTACGAATACGGCACGACGCTGGCCGGGCTGATGCGGCTGCATAAGGTCTGTCCGAACGCCTTCCTCGAATATGTGCACGACATCGATTTGAGCGTCATCGCGCCCGCGCCCGAGCTTGGCCAGGCGCTCGATGCACTTCCCGGGCGCAAATTCATCTTCACCAACGGCTCGCGCCGCCACGCCGAATCGGTCATCGCGCGGCTCGGGCTCGACGGCCGCTTCGACGATGTGTTCGACATTCGTGCTGCGGATTTCATCCCAAAGCCAGAGCGCGCGGCTTACGAGCGCTTCGTGGGCGTGCATGCGATCGTCTCCGGACGCACCGCCATGTTCGACGACCTGCCGCACAATCTTCGAACCGCCCATGGGCTCGGCATGACCACGGTGCTCGTGGCCTGCGGGCATACCGACCACCCCGAGCATCGCGCCATTGCCGGCTGGGGGGAATTACCGTTCCACATCCATCACCGGACGGATGCGCTCGCCCCCTTCCTTGCCGGCATCGGCGGTCTGCGTGCGGCGGACGGGAATCGAGCCGAGGCGCTGACCCCTGGCGCGCCTTGTTGCCTAACCTGATTGAGGCCATTCCGAGCCATGACGCATGAGCACCTCAAGAGCTTCATCGAAAGCGCCTTTGAGCACGCAGGCGAGATCACGCCGAAGACCAGGGGCGTGGTGCGAGACGCCGCGGAGGAGACGCTCGACCTGCTCGACAGGGGCGAGGTCCGCGTGGCGGAGAAGCTCGACGGCGCCTGGGTCGTGAATCAATGGCTGAAGAAGGCGATCCTGCTTTCCTTCCGTCTGAACGATCCGCGCAAGATCGATGGCGGACCGGAGGGCGGCGCCTGGTGGGACAAGGTCCCGACCAAATTCACCCATTGGAAGGCGAAGGACTTCAAGGAGGCCGGCTTTCGCGTGGTGCCAGGCGCCGTGGTGCGCCGCTCCGCCTATATCGCTCCGGGCGCCGTGCTGATGCCCTGCTTCGTCAATCTCGGGGCGCGCGTCGATACCGGCACCATGGTCGACACCTGGGCGACGGTGGGCTCTTGCGCGCAAATCGGCAAGAACGTGCATCTGTCGGGCGGCGCCGGCATCGGCGGTGTGCTCGAGCCGCTGCAAGCCAACCCCGTGATCATCGAGGACAATTGCTTCATCGGCGCCCGCGCCGAAGTCGCCGAAGGGGTGATCGTCGGCGAAGGCTCGGTCTTGTCCATGGGGGTCTATCTCGGCCAGTCGACCAAGATCATCAACCGCGCCACCGGCGAGGTCTTACAAGGCCGCGTGCCGCCCTATTCCGTGGTGGTATCGGGGACGATGCCGGGCAGGCTTTTGCCCAATGGCGCGCCGGGGCCCTCGCTCTATTGCGCGGTGATCGTGAAGACAGTGGATGAGGGCACCCGCGCCAAGACCTCGATCAACGAGCTGTTGCGGGATTGACCTGTAGCTTGCAACGTCCGATCTTCGCTGCATGACCCGGTCTCTCATGATCGACGCCCGCTGGGACGCGCAGGCCCAGGTCTGGCTCGCCACCAGCGCGGAGGTGCCCGGACTCGTCGTGGAGGCCGATAGCTGGCCCGCCATGATCGAAGAGGTCCGGCTGGTGCTTCCCGATCTGCTCGAATTGTCGGATCAAGGCGCCGACAAGCTTTCCCTAACCTTCAAGGCCGAGGAACGTCTCGATCTTGCCAACTCCTGATGGCGAACTTCTATCGCGATCTTGTCGCCATCCTGCGTGCGCATGGCTGCAGGCTGGTGCGCCAAGGAAAGGGCAGTCATGAGATCTGGTACAGTCCCGTCAATGGTCGTTACGTCACCGTTCCGCGTTCGACCAAATCGCGGCATACGGCCAATGAGGTCCTCAGACAGGCTGGACTGCCAAAGGCATTCTGGCCTTGGCACCCGCGCCAAGACCTCGATCAACAAGCTGTTGCGGGATTGATCGAGGAGGCGGACGGGAGCAACTATGAGTCTGAGGCAGCTACTCTTCAGCTTCCAAGGTCGCATCAGGCGGCTCCATTGGTGGGTCGCGAGCATCGCCGCTGGAGCCGTGGCTGGCAGCGCCACGGCGATCCTCGAACTCGCCGCCAGGCTCTCTCCGGTAGCGTGGTCGTCGACCCTTCCGCGCAACAATTCGAGCCAACCGGACTTTACGGCATCGCCGTGATCGCTCTGGGTTCGCGAACACGTGGATAAACTTCACGCTCGGCACCAAACGGCTGCACGATCGGGACCGCACGGGCTGGTGGCTGGCGGCGCAAATCCTGGTGGTGGCTTTGGCTGCGATCTTGGCCGTGGTGGCGCTTACCATGCCGGAAGAGCAGGCGGCAATTCGGTACGTCATCGCGGGCGCGGCAGGCCTCGCCGCTCTTGCCATCAGCATTTGGCTGTTCGTGGAGATCGGCTTCCTGCGCGGCACCCCGGGCCCCAACCGCTTCGGCCCGGATCCGCTCGGCGCGCGCCAAGCCGACGTCAATCTCTGAGCCCGTGAAGGCGATGTATCGCGCGCTCGATGCAGGGAAAGATCATCGCCACCATCGATCACCTCAATGCCAGGATCGAGATGCTGTCGCTGACCGGCAAGGTCGCGGCGCTCTATGCGCAAGATTTCGACGATGCCGTCGTCATCGAGGCCGTCAACGATATCGAGATGCTCGCCACCAATCTCAACCGCAAGATCTGGCAGAAGATTGCCATCCTGCAATCCGCTATACAGGACGCCGAAGGAGCGGGTGCCGTGTCATGACGGAACTGAGCGAAGGACCAGTCGTGCTTGCACAAGCGCTGATTCGCTGCGCGAGCGTCACGCCGATCGAGGCCGGCGTGCTCGACCTCTTGGAGCGGACCTTGTCGCGAGGCGGCTTTCGCTGCCGGCGGCTCGCCTTCAGCGAGGCGGGAACGCCCTCAGTCGACAATCTCTATGCGCGCATCGGCGCGGGCCCTCCCCACCTCTGCTTCGCCGGCCACACCGATGTGGTGCCTCCTGGGGACGAGGCGCGGTGGCGCCACCCGCCTTTCGCAGGCGAGATCGAAGGCGGCGTGCTCTATGGCCGGGGTGCTTCGGACATGAAGGGGGCCATCGCCGCTTTCGCTGCCGCGGCCCTCGACTATGCGCACAGCCAAGGCGACGCCCTTCCCGGCTCGATCAGCCTCCTGATCACCGGCGACGAGGAGGGGCCGGCCATCAACGGCACGCGCAAGGTGCTCGACTGGATGGCCGCTCATGGCGAGCGGCCGGATCATGCGCTGGTCGGTGAGCCGACCAACGCCACGCGGCTCGGAGAGGCGATCAAGATCGGACGGCGCGGCAGCCTCAACGGTCGGCTCAAGATCAGCGGCGTCCAGGGACACGTCGCCTATCCGCATCTCGCCAAGAACCCGGTCAAGGGCCTGATCGCCGTGCTTGCCGGTTTCTACGATACGCCGCTTGATTTCGGCACCGCCCATTTCTCGGCGTCCAATTTCGAGGTGACCAGCATTGACGTCGGCAATATTGCCACCAATGTGATCCCGGCGAAGGCCGAGGCTCTATTCAACATCCGCTACAATGGCCGTCATTCGCCTCAGTCGCTTCAGGCCTGGCTGCGCGACCAGGCGGCGAAGGTTCTCGCCCATAGCGGGCTCGATTTCGAGCTCAGCTTCGAGCCGCCCAGCCACAGCTTCCTTACCCAACCTGGACCGCTCGACGGGACTCTAAGCGAAGCGGTGCGCGAAATCACCGGGCTCACCCCCTCACTCGGCACCGACGGAGGCACCTCCGATGCGCGCTTCATCAAGGCGCTGTGTCCCGTGGTCGAGTTCGGGCTCCTGACTGCAACCATCCATAAGGTCGACGAGCAGGTGAGCATCGCCGATCTCGAGCAGCTCACGGCGATCTACCGGCGCTTCCTCGAGCTCTATTTCGAGGAGTTCGGGATCTATGTCCTCGAATGATCCGCGCCCGATCGGGGTCTTTGACTCCGGCATGGGCGGCCTCACCGTGCTCCGCGCCCTGGCGGGTCGACTGCCGCAAGAGCGCTTCGTCTATCTCGGCGACACCGCGCGGCTGCCTTACGGCACCAAGAGCGCCGAGACCGTGCAAGCCTATGCGCTGCAGGCGACGCGGCTCCTCATCGAGGAGGGCGTGAAGATAGTGGTGGTCGCCTGCAACACCGCCTCGGCCGTGGCGCTTGCGCCTCTCGCCGAAGCGCTCGCCCCCGTCCTGGTGATCGGGGTGATCGAGCCCGGGGCGCGGGCCGGCGTCGCCGCCACCCGTAACAACCGCATCGCCGTCATCGCCACCGAGGGCACGGTGAAGGGCGGCGCCTACCCCAGAGCAATCCATGCGCTGCGGCGCGGGGTGAGCGTCGTGCAGCAACCCTGCCAGGTGTTCGTGGCGCTCGCAGAGGAGGGCTGGACCGACGCTTCCGTCACGGTGGCTGCGGCGGAGCGGTATCTTGGGCCGCTGTTCGAGGGACCGTCGGCGCCCGATACCCTCGTGCTCGGCTGCACCCATTTTCCGGTGCTTGCCTCCGCCATCCGGCAGGTCATCGGCGGACACGCGACGATCGTGGATTCGGCCGAGACGACGGCGGAGGCCGTGGCCGGCGCTCTTACCGCGAGAGTTATAGGTAATCGCGAGGGCGGCGGCGGCACGCGATTCTTAGCCACCGACTCGCCGGAGCGCTTCGCGCGCGTCGGCGCGATCTTCCTCGGACGCCCCATCGATGCGAGCGCGGTGGAGCTGGTCGATCTCAGGTCCTCACTCTAGTCGCCGCCTTAGATGTTTGGTGGAGGGGTATTGTCAGGCAGGGCGGCCGAGTCCAGCATCGCGTCGGGCTTCTCGAGTTGCTTCGGTGGCGGCGCCTCGGCGGCGGTGCTCACGTCTTTCAGCAGGTGGCCGAGCCAACCCGGCCCGAGCAGCAGAAGCACGACGAGTGCATAAAGGACGGCGCCAACCAGAAGCAGGATGACGAGGGTAATCTCCTCGCGGAAATGGGTCAGCCCCGCCAAGGCCTGGCTCAGCGCGCGGTTGCCCAGGAACAGCGCGCCGGCAAGCACCGCGCCCGCCCCCAGGAGCTTCACCACGGGGCGGAGGCCCGCTCCCGATACGGCGAAGCCCTTGCGGCGAGCGAAGAGCCAGAGCAGCGTTAGATTGATCCAGGCGCCGGCGCTCGTGCCGAGTGCCAAGCCCACTTGCGCGAACTTGCCCATCAGCAGCACTTTCAGCGCGATGTTGACGCTCGCCGCAAGGAGCGCGGCCTTGACCGGCGTCGCCGTGTCGCCTCGTGCATAGAAGGGTGCGGTGAAGCTGCGCAGCATGACGAACGGAAGCAGCCCGATAGCGTAGGCCGATAGCGTCGCCCCGGCGGCCGCGGCGTCGGCCGCGGTGAAAACGCCGCGGGCGAAGAGGCCGCGCATGATCAGATCGGGAATGGCGACGGAGGCGGCGGCACAAGGCACGGTGAGCAGCAGCGCGAGCTGGATTCCCCTGGCTTGTGCAATCGCTGCGCCGCGCGTATCCCCCGCGGCCAGCCGTCGCGACATCTCCGGCAGGAGCACGATGCCGACGGCGATGCCGACGACGCCGATGGGGAGCTGGTTGATGCGGTCGGCGTAATACAGTGCGGAGAGCGCGCCGGCGGGAAGGAAGGAGGCGATGACCGTGTCGGCGAAAAGGGCGAGCTGCACGGCACCGGCCCCGATAATGGCCGGGCCGAGCGCCGCCAAGAACTTGCGCGTCGCTAAATCGAGCTTGGGTGCGCGAAATCTGAGCCCGAAGCCGTGCTTCTCGGCATCGATGCCCACCAGCACCACTTGCGCCACCCCGGCCAAGAGCACGCCCCAGGCGGCGGCATAGCCCGCATTCGGGAACCAATAGGCCAGACTCAGGGTCACGACCATGCAGACATTGAGCAGGATCGGCGCGCCGGCCGCTGCGGCGAACCTGCCATTGGCGTTGAGCTCGCCGGAGATCATGGTCTGCATTGACACGAGCAGCAGCGAGGGGAAGGTGACGCGGGTGAGCGTCACCGCGAGGTCATAGCGCTGCGGGTCCCGGTCAAGACCAGGCGCGAGCAGCCCGACCACTGAAGGTGTGTAGAGCAGCGCGAGCCCGAGCAACACGATGTTGATCACGAGGAGCGCCGCGGCGATGCGGTCGGCGAAGAGCCGCGCCGCCGGAAGCCCCGATTGCTCCAGGGTGCGGGCATAGGCCGGCACGAAGGCGGCGTTGAAGGCGCCTTCGGCGAGGATGGCCCGGAAATGGTTGGGGAGCCTGAAGGCGACGAAGAAGGCGTCGGCGACCGGGCCAGCGCCGAGCACCGCCGCCATGACCACGTCGCGGATGAAGCCCGTGAGGCGGGAGAGGAGCGTCAGGCCGCCGACGGTAGCGATGCGTTTGATCATCGGCAGATGGGCGGGCGGCAAATGCTGATATGTTGCATGTGTGCCCCCCTTTCCGGCCCTCCCCAAGAGGGAAGGGAGAATGCCTGGCCGCGTGCTGAGCCAAGCTCCTAACGTAGGGGCCGAGTCCTGTCCATGCCATCGGCGGGTCTTGGGTCTACTTCGACCGCAAGGCCCCCCCACCCGGGCGTATCCCCTGTCTGGACCGCAGAAAAGCCATCAGTAGTCGACCTTTACCAGATAGAGGCCGTGGGGCGGCGCCACGGGACCGCATCGGCCCCGGTCGCGCGCGGCGAGAGCAGCCTCAAGATCGCTCCGTCCCCATTTGCCCTCGCCGACGAGCTTGAGCGAGCCGACCATGGAGCGTACCTGATTGTGCAGGAAGGAGCGCGCGGATGCCTCGATCCTGATGATCTCCCCATGGCGCGACGCGGTCAGCTGGTCGAGCGTCTTGACCGGCGATACCGCCTGGCACTCGGTCGAGCGGAAGGTGGTGAAGTCGTGGTGCCCCACCAGGACTTTCGCCGCCTCGTCCATGGCCTCGGCCTCGAGGGCGCGGAACACCCCCCAGGCGCGCTCCCGCTCGAGTGCCAATGGGGTACGGCGGTCGATGACGCGGTAGAGATAGTGGCGCGCTGTTGCCGAGAAGCGCGCGTCGAAATCTCCGCGCACGATGTCGCAAGCCAGGACGGCAATCGGATCTGGTCTCAGCAGCGCATTGAGCGCGTCCCGCACCGTTTCGGTTGGCCAGTCCTTGGCGAGGTCTAGATGGGCGACCTGGCCGAGGGCGTGCACCCCGGCGTCGGTGCGGCCGGCGCCCCGCGGGATCGCCGCTTCCCCCGAAAAGGCCTTGACGGCTTGCGCGAGGCGGCCTTGCACCGAGACGCAATTGTCCTGGAACTGCCAGCCAACGAAGGGCGTTCCGTCATATTCGATGGTTAGCTTGTAGCGGGGCATTGATTGGTCTGCCTCAAGGCTGCTCTCCGCAGCCCCTGTGATTGTTACAGCATCGAGACACGTTCGGAGCGCCCATGGACCGCCAAGACAAAGTCACGATCCTTCGCCTGCTCGCCGAGCATCGGCTGATGACCGTGGCGACGGTGAGGCCCGACGGCTGGCCACAAGCGACGACCGTCGGCTATGCAAGCGAGGAGTTGGTGCTCTATTTCCTATGCGGCCGGCAAAGCCAAAAGGCCACCAATATCGCCGGGGATAACCGCATCTCGCTCGTCATCGATCACGATTCGAGCGACCCGATGGGCATCGAAGGCCTCTCCATGGCGGCGCGTGCCTATCCGGTGACGGACCCTGCCGAGACGGCAAGACTGCTTGAGCTTTTCGCCGCGAAATTCCCCGAATATCGGGCCTTGCCTCAACCGGATCCCGCCGAGATGCGGCTGTTCATGGTAGTGCCTGAGGTGATTTCCCTCCTCGATTACCGCAAAGGCTTCGGCCATAGCGATCTCGTCACCGTCACGGAGGCCGATCGCGATAAGGAAAGCCTTGCGAACCTTGCCCGGCAGGCGTTGCTACGCTCAAGCGAGCGCGCTGCCAACTGGCAGCTCCGCCCCCCGCCGAAACTCCGCAACCGGCATCGGCCGCTTGCCGGCCCGTTGCACCTGCAACAGGCGAATTGAGCCCTCACCGCAGGCGATGGTGAACTGATCGTCGAGCAGGGTGCCCGGTCTCCCCTTGCCTTCGGCAAGGATTGAATGCAGGGCCCGGATCCGCTCGCGGTTGCCGTTGAGCTCGACCTCGAACCAGGCGCCGGGACGCGGCGACAGACCCCGGATCAGATTATGCACCTCGCGCGCGGGCAGAGACCAGTCGATGCGCGTGTCCGAGGCCTCGATCTTCCTGGCATAGGTCGCGCCTTCCCCGTCTTGCGGCCGGCAGTCGAGCGTGCCCTGTTCGAGCGCGGCAAGCGCCCTCACCATCAGAACGGCACCAAGGCGGGCAAGCTCGTCATGCAGCTCGCCCGCTGTCATGTCCTCCCCGATGGCGACGGACTTCGCGAGGCAGATGGGGCCGGTGTCGAGCCCCTCGTCCACGCGCATGATGGAGACCCCCGTCTCGGCATCGCCCGCTATGATCGCGCGCTCGATCGGCGCGGCGCCCCGCCAGCGCGGGAGAGCCGAGGCATGCAGATTGAAGGCGCCGTGGCGCGTGGCGTCGAGGACGGACTGCGGCAGGATGAGCCCATAGGCCACCACCACGGCGGCATCGGCGTTGAGGGCGCGGAAGCGCGCCTGCTCGTCAATATTCTTGAGCCGACCTGGCGTGATCACGGGCAGCCCATTGGCTTCGGCGAAGAGTTGGATCGGGGATTTCCGGGGCGACATTCCCCGGCCAGCGGCGCGCGGGGGCCGCGTATAGGCGGCGGCGACCTCGTGGCCCGCGGCAAGGATCGCGCCAAGCGTCGGCACGGCGAAGTCCGGCGTGCCCATGAAGATGATGCGCATCATGGGGGGCGTCTTAGGCCGGTTGTATCCTGAAGGGAAGCGGTCGTGGGCCCAGTCTAAAGCGCCTGCTCGGAGCGTTTGACCTTGGTGAACTTCTTCACGATCATGTCACGCTTCAGCCGCGACAGATAATCGATGAACAGTACCCCGTTCAGATGGTCGATCTCGTGCTGCACCAAGGTCGACCAGATACCTTCCAGCGTGGTTTCCTGTGGCTTGCCATGCAAGTCGATATAGCCAACGCGGGTCCTGGCCGGCCGCTCGATCTCGGCGGTGACTTCGGGGATCGACAGGCAGCCCTCGTCATGGACCCGCATCTCACTTCCGCGCTCGAGGATCAGGGGGTTGACCATGATCAACGGCTCTTTCGGCTGCTCGTCTTTGGCCGGATCCATGACGATGAGCCGGCACGAGATGCCGATTTGCGGCGCAGCAAGGCCGATGCCCGGCGCGTCATACATGGTGGCGAGCATGTCGTCCATCAGACGGCGCAAGGGCTCGTCCACACGCTCGACGGGAAGAGCCTGCCTGCGCAGCACGGGATCGGGAATGGTAATGATCGGGAGGATGGCCATTTCAAGCCGCTGACATAAGGTTGGCGCTGGTCGCGGTCAACATGTTCCTGTTTTGGTCTGGCGGAAGCCCGAATCGGGCTATAGCTTCCACCCATGCCTTTCGACGCTTTGCGGGTGGGGAGCGTCACGCTCGATCCCGTCCTGGTTTTGCTTGGGCTGCTCGGGCTCGCGGTGCTGGCCCTCCTCGTGCTTGTCACCATCGTCGCGGTGCATATGAGCCGGCGGCGGCGCGAGGCGCGCGAGCAGGAGGCGCATCTCGCCGAGCTGAAGGGCCGCTTGCAGACCTTCGCCGAGATCAGCGTGGCGCGCCATGGCGACCTCGCCCGCGCCGTCAATGAACGGCTCGACCGTATGACACACAGGGTCGGCTCCGACCTAAACGAGACCGCGCGCAAGACCACCGACTCCATCGCCAAGCTCAATGAGCGGCTCGCCGTCATCGACAGCGCGCAGAAGAACCTGACCGAGCTCTCCATCAACATGGTTAGCTTGCAGGAGATCCTCGCCAACAAGCAGGCGCGCGGCGCCTTCGGCCAGATGCGCATGGAGGCCATCATCCAAGACGGCCTGCCGAAGGGCGCCTACAGCTTCCAGGCCACCCTTTCCAACGGCAAGCGTCCCGACTGCCTGTTGCATATGCCGAACACAGCTGCGGGCGTGGTGATCGACGCCAAGTTCCCACTCGAAGGCTTCGAGGCGTTCCGCATCGCGCGGGGGCCCGAGGAGAAGAAGGAGGCGGCGCGGCGCGTGCGCATCGACGTCGGCCGCCATGTTGACGTCATGGCCGAGCGCTATTTCCTGCCTGGAGAGACGCAGGACACCGCCATCCTATTCGTGCCGTCGGAGGCGATCTATGTGGATTTGGCCGAGCACTTCTCCGACCTCGTGCAGAAGGCGCACCGCGCCCGCATCGTCATCTGCGCGCCGAATATGCTCATGCTCGCGGTGCAGACGATGCAGGCGATCCTGAAGGACGTGAAGATGCGCGAGCAGGCTCACCTCATCCAGCGCGAGGTGGGCAAGCTGATGGAGGACATGGGCCGCCTGCGCGAGCGCGTGCTCGACCTGCAGCGGCATTTTGGCCAGGCGAACCAGGACATCGAGAAGATCCTCACCTCGTCGGAACGGATTGCCTCACGCGGGCACAGGATCGAGAGCTTGGACTTCGAGGGAGAAGCGCAGGCGGCGGTCGAAGGTGACCGCGTGGCGCCGCTTGCTGCCCCTTCATCCAGACCCTCCTCGACGCGGGCAGAGGAAGAGACGCGGCGCCCCACGGTCACGCGCCAGCCGGACCTGCTCGCCGGGGAATAGTCTCCAAAGCATGCTCGATCAGATCCTTGTCGGCGGCGGTGAAACTCGTCATCCACGCAGCGCAGAGGCCGAGGCCTAAGTTTGCTTCTTGCGCGTCTTGCTCTGCTTCGACGCTGCTGACTTTTTGCGCGCCGCGCGTTCGTGGCGCTCCCCATATTTCATGCCTTCGAGCTTCATGCCGTCGGGGTCGAGGAAGAACACCGCGTAATAGTCGTCGTAATACTCGCCCGCCGGATCGACGATGGTCGCACCCTGGCCTTTGAGGAACGCCTGCAGCGCGTCGACGTCCTTGCGGCTCCTCAGACGGAAGGCATAGTGGTGAAAGCCGATATCGCCCTTGCGGTAATTGTGCTTCTTGCCTTCGGCGTCGGCGGCGGCGATCCAGAACAGTGTCTTGCCGTTGGCCCAGCCCATCATGCTGCCTTCGTATTCCGCCTCGACGCCGAAGCCCAGGAACTCCATCAGCGGCGTGTAAAACCCCTTCGACGTCTCGAGGTCACCAACGCTGACCACCAGATGATCGATGCCAACCACGCGCACCATGTTGCTCTCCTTTGCTTGCTCTAGCAGGGTTTGAGAATAACGCCTTATCCAAGCCGACGTTCGGGGCACCATCCCCTCCCCTCGAGGAGAGGGTGGCGAGGATTTCGCGCGGCAAAATTCTTTGACGGGTGGCTTCTAACGTTCCTTTCGCCCCACCCGTCCGGGGAAGGATGAGGGCCCGGGCATGACGCGACGGCTTCGGCCTGCTATGAGCAGAGGCGATGACGGCGACTGGGGGAACCACGCAAAGGCTGACGCTGGCCGAACACGTTGCGCGCGCCGCCAGCGTGTTCCTCGACAGGCGCGTGCTCATCATTCTCCTGCTCGGCTTCTCGTCGGGTTTGCCGCTTGCGCTGTCCGGCTCGACGCTGCTGCTCTGGATGAAGGATGTCGGTGTCGATCTCGGCACCATCGGCCTCTTTGCGCTGGTCGGGGTCCCCTACACGATCAAATTTCTCTGGGCCCCCATCGTCGACGCCTTTGAGGTGCCGGTACTGGGCAAGGCACTCGGCCATCGGCGCGGCTGGCTCGTGCTGTCGCAACTCCTGCTCATGGCGGCGATCGTGCTGCTCGGCTTCCAGGATCCCTTGCAGGCGCCGCTGATGGTCGCCCTCGCCGCGGTGATCGTCGCCACCGCCTCCGCCACCCAAGACATCGTCATCGACGCCTTCCGCGTGGAATATCTGCCGACCGAAACCCAGGCCGCCGGCATGGCCTATTTCGTGGCGGCCTACCGCATCGGCATGCTCGTCTCCACGGCGGGCGCCGTCGCGCTTGTCGCCTATCTCGAATATCTCGGCGTCGATCGGGGCCTCGTCTGGGCTTACGGCTATGCCGCCATGGCGGCGCTGGTGCTCGTCGGCATGGCCGCAGCCTTGCTCGCGCACGAGCCGCGGGAGAAGGAGCGGGAGGCCGAGGCCGAGGCGCTTGGCGAGCAACGCGGCAATCCTCTTTCGCGTTTCTTCCGCGCGGCCTATGACGCCTTTGCCGATTTTCTCTCCAAGAAGGACGCGGCTCTGATCCTGCTCTTCGTCGTCGCCTTTAAGCTCACCGACACCTTCGCCGGCATCATGACCGGGCCGTTCGTGCTCTCCGTCGGCTTCGATAAAGCGAGCTATGCGGCGATCGTCAAGGGCGTGGGCCTGATCGCCTCGCTGCTCGGGGGGGTCGCTGGGGGCCTGCTCGCCCGCGCGCTACCCATGTCGCGGGCGCTTCTCGTCGCCGGCATTCTCCAGGCGCTCGCCAACTTCACCTTCTCATGGCTCGCCTCGATCGGGGTGAACCATGCGGCGCTCGCGCTCGCCATCTCCACCGAGAACTTCACCAGCGCCGTCGGCACCGTCGTCTTCATCGCCTATCTCTCGGCGCTGTGCACGAGCCCCGCCTATACCGCGACGCAGTTCGCGCTGCTCACCGCACTTTCGTCGTTCGGCCGCACCACGCTTGCCTCGGTCACGGGCTTCGTCGCCGCGGCCACCGGCTGGGTGACCTTCTTCGCGCTGTGCGCCGCGGCGGCGCTGCCGGGGCTCGCGATCCTCTGGGTGCTGGTGAAGCGCGGGGATTTCGAGGCGATCGAGGCCAAGGAGCGGCTGGAGGCGGCCGGCTGAGACTCTCGCCGCCCCACCAGCCGCCCCAGCCGCGATAGGCCCAGCCGCGGTAGCCCCAGCGGGGGCCCCAATAGCCGCCATGCCACCCGCCACCGTGCCAACCGCCACCACCATGCCAACCGCACCCCCACTATGGCCGGCAGACCTCGAGGCCTTCCGCACCATCGCATAGGAGCTGCGCCACGATCTGCTGCACCCAAGGGCCAGACTTGCCGTAAGTCGCAATGACGATGTCGTCGTCGCGGAACTTGAAGTCGTTCCGGATGGTGGAATCGAAATGATGGTTGTGCAGCTCGCGCTGCTTTTGCGGCCAAGGAATGGGAATCTCGCTCATGCCGGCAAAATAGCATGAAATTGCTCTCGTTAGGGCCGGCTATGACCCGCCGCGGGAAACCTACATCACCTTGCGGGACTTGACCGCGGCGGCGAGCGTGCCCTCGTCGAGGTAGTCGAGCTCGCCACCGATGGGAACGCCATGGGCGAGCCGCGAGACGGTGACGTTGCAGCCGGCAAGCTGGTCCATCAGATAATGCGCCGTGGACTGGCCCTCCACGGTCGCGTTCAGCGCGAGCAGCACCTCCTTGACGCGCGGATCGCACGCGCGCTCGATCAGCTTGTCGATGGACAAATCCTCGGGGCCCACGCCGTCGAGTGGCGACAGCGTGCCGCCGAGCACGTGATAGAGACCGTTGAGTACCTGCGCGCGCTCAAGCGCCCAAAGGTCGCCGACCTCTTCCACGACGCAGATGAGGGAACGGTCGCGGGTCTCGTCGCGGCAGAGCGTGCAAGGACTGACCGTATCGATATTACCGCAAATCTCGCAAGTAACGATCCGGTCGCGCGCCTCGGTCAGCGCGGCGGCGAGCGGCCCGAGCAGCTGCTCCTTCTTCTTGACGAGGTGAAGCGCGGCGCGCCGCGCCGAACGGGGGCCCAAACCCGGCAGCCGCGCCAGCAATTGGATCAGGCGCTCGATCTCGGCGCTCGCGGCGGCACGCGCCATCTATTTCCCCTGCGGCCAACACCGGCTCGTATCGACCCGGCCGAGAGCCTGTTGGTTGGTTTGACGAAGCCGCTTGCTCTCCCCTCCCCCTTTGTGGGGGAGGGGTATGGAGGGAGGTTCAAACAAATCGACTCGGTTCACCCCCCTCCGTTCACGCAATGCGCGAACGTGCTCCCCCATAAGGGGGGAGCGGGGCCCAAGTTGAACCCGCGCCATCAGAACAGCTTGAGGCCCGGGGGCAGGGGCAAGCCGCCGGTCAGGCCCTGCATTTTCTCCTGCAGCATCTGCTCGACCTTGGCCTTGGCGTCGGTATGGGCGGCGACGATGAGGTCCTCCAGGATCTCGGCCTCGCCGGGCTCGAGCAGAGAGGGGTCGATCTTCACCCCTGCCAGCTCGCCCTTGCCGTTCAGCGTCATCACCACGAGACCGCCGCCGGAGCGGCCCTCGCACCGCGTGCGCTCCATCTCCGCCTGCATCTCGGCCATGCGGCTCTGCAGCTCTTGGGCCTGCTTCATCATATTGGCGAAATTCTTCATGGGTTGGTCCCGTCCTCCTTCAACTCTTCGCCGTTCGCATCGTCGGCCTCGCCGGCAGCGTCATTCGATGTCATCGGCCGCACCGCGGCGATGCGGGCGTCGGGGAAATGTTGCAGCACCTGCCTGACTTGAGGGTGATCGCGGATCGCGTCGATCTCAAGGATTTCACCCGCGCGGCGCTGTGCTCCGAGCGGGGGGGCCCCTTCCTCCCCGCTCAGGGCCACGATCCAGACGCGCCCCGTCCAGGCCTTGAGCTTGCGCATAAGCTCCTGGCCAAGCTCCCTCGCCGCCGATCCAAGCGGATTGAGCTCGAGATGGCCGGGGCGAAAGCGCACGAGCCGCACTTGCTCGGTGAGCGCGTGCTTGAGCTTCAGATCGCGCTTCTGCTCGGCAAGGGCGACCAATTCCTCAAAGCTTTGCGGATTCGCTAAAGGCGTTGCCGCGGACGGCGCCGCCTCGGGCTCTGTTTCATTGGCGACCTCTGCTGCCGCCGACGGCGTTTCTGGCAGGGAAGCATGGGCGGGCTGGCGGGGCGAGGGCTTGGCGAGGATCGAGCCTTGGGTTCTCTCGCCCTCCGGGCCTCCGGCATCGCCTAGGCGGCGCATGAGGTCTCCCGGGGTGGGCAGGTCCGCGGCGTAAGCAAGCCGCACCAGAACCATGTCGGCGGCCGCGAGCGGCCGCGGACTGCCACGCACCTCGTCATAGCCCTTGAGCAGCATCTGCCAAGCGCGGGCCAGCACCGGCATGGAAAGGCGAACCGAAAGATCGGCGGCGCTCGCCCGCTCGGACTCGCTCGCCGCAGGATCGGAGGCCCCCGCCGCCTTCACCAGCGTCACGGCGTGCACGGCGTCGGCGAGATCGGCGATCACCTGGGCGGGCTCCGCGCCGTCATTGGTCAGCGAGGCAAGTCCTTGCAGTGCCTTGCCGGGATCGCCGGCGAGCACGGTCTCGAGCAGATCGAAGATGCGGCCGCGGTCGGCAAGACCGAGCAAGCCGCGCACCGAGCCCGCCTCGACTTTACCCGAGCCGAATGCGATTGCACGGTCGAGAATCGACAGCGCATCCCGCACCGAGCCTTCCGCCGCACGTGCGATCAGCATCAGCGCGGCCGTCTCCGCTTCCGCGCCTTCCTGCGCGACGACGCCCGCAAGGTGCTCGGCGAGGAGCTCGACCTCGATTCGCTTCAAATCGAAGCGCTGGCAGCGCGACAGCACCGTGACGGGCACTTTGCGGACCTCGGTGGTGGCGAAGATGAACTTCACATGCTCCGGCGGCTCTTCCAGGGTCTTGAGCAGGCCGTTGAAGGCCTGCTTCGAGAGCATATGCACCTCGTCGATGATGTAGACCTTATAGCGGGCCATGTTCGGCTTGTAGTGCGCGCTGTCGATGAGGTCGCGAATGTCGTCGATGCCGGTGTGAGAGGCCGCGTCCATCTCGACCACGTCGAGATGCCGGCTCTCCAGGATGGCGCGGCAATGCTCGCCCTCCTCACCCATGTCGAGCATGGGAGCACCGCCACCGCTGGGAGCGGCGCCACCGCCGGGAGGCACATAGTTGAGCGCCCGCGCGATCAGCCGCGCGGTGGTGGTTTTGCCGACGCCGCGGACGCCGGTAAGCATATAGGCTTGCGCGATGCGGCCGCTGGCAAAGGCGTTGCGGAGCGTCTGCACCATGGCGTCCTGACCGATCAGCTCTGAGAATAGCTTCGGCCGGTATTTGCGGGCGAGCGCCGCGTGACTTTGGGCCGCGCCTGCGGACGCTAATGTCCCGCCGGGCTTCGGCGCGCTCCCTTGCTGATCTACGTCTTTGGCCATGGGACGACGGACTTTCACGCGGGGGAAGGCTCCCGGTCCCGCAAGCAATGCAACGCGGCCAAGGAGCCTCGCAAATCACCAGTATGTGAGGCGCGGGTGGGAGGCTGGACGAACAACCCGCGTCAATCTCGTTGGGGCTGCTTCCTTCCGGACCTGACCCGGTTGGCGAGGGACGCGCCTGCCCGCCAACCTCCCGTCCGGAGTATATCGGGGATGGGCGCTCATGTGGCAAGCCGCCTACGTTTCCGTTCGCGGGTGAGGCCCTCCAGCAGCGCTTATTCGCGCGTCTGCTCTCCCCGGACGATCGTGTTAAAGTTAAAGGCCGCTCGCGCCCTTCTCGCGACGGTCCAAATCCCAACAGCTGCGGAGACCCCTGTGAGCTATCTCAACCATGTCCTGCAACCGGGCGAAACCGTTCGCTATCAAGGCAGCGTCCATTGGATTCTGTATCTGCCGCCGATTTTCCTTAGCGTTATCGGGGCGGTCGCCGCCTTCACCGGACCGGTGGGCTTGATCGTCGCGACGGTCTGCTTCGCCGTCGCCCTAGTCGTCGCCTTGCGCGCCTGGTTCATCCGCTGGACGACAGAGATCGCCGTTACCAACCTCCGCGTAATCTATGCTCAAGGCTTTATCCAACGTCGTTCGGTGGAAGTGCATATGGACAAGATCGAGAGCGTCGACGTCGATCAGTCGGTGCTCAGCCGGCTATTCAACTATGGCAATGTCACCATCCATGGCACCGGCACGACACTCGAGCCGTTTCGCGGCATCGACCGCCCCATCGAATTTCGCAACCAGGTAACGGCAACCTGATGACGCGAGCGATCTCGGCTCAACGCGTCTAAGCCTTCAGCTCGAGGCGGAAGGGGCTTGCCTTGTAGGAGCCGAGCAGACGCACCTCGCTCGTGAAAAAGGCAAGCTCCTCCATGGCAAGCTGCACCCGCCGCTCATCCGGGTGTCCCTCGATGTCGGCATAAAACATGGTCGCATTGAATGAGCCCTCGAGCTGATAGGACTCTAGCTTGGTCATATTCACGCCGTTGGTGGCAAAGCCTCCAAGCGCCTTGTAGAGGGCGGCCGGAACGTTGCGCACGCGGAAGACGAACGTGGTGATGACGAGGCCGTCGCTGGCCTTGGCAACGTCAGGTTTCACCGCCAAGACCACGAAGCGCGTGGTGTTGTGATAGGCGTCCTCGATGTCGGCTTTGGCGATGGCGAGGCCATAGACCTCCGCCGCGAGCGCCGAGGCGATCACCGCCCGGCTGCGGTCTCTCGTTTCGCTCAAAGCGCGCGCGGCCCCGGCGGTATCGGCCTCGGCCACCGGCTTCAGCTTCAGCACGCGGATCTCCTTACGGCATTGGCCGAGCGCCATGGTGTGGCTGTGCACCGATTTGAGCTCGTCAAGTTTGACGCCGGGCAAAGTGAGCAGCTGATTCCGGATGCGCTCGAAATGCTCCGCGACGATGAACAGCCCCGAATCCGGCAAGAGATGATGGATGTCGGCGACGCGGCCGGCGACGGAATTCTCGATCGGGATCATGGCAAGCGTGGCCTCGCCGCCTTTGACGGCCGCAAGCGCGTCCTCGAAGGTGGGGCAAGGCAGCGGCTCCACGTCCGGATAGGCGTCGCGGCAGGCAAGATGCGAGTTGGCGCCGGGCTCGCCCTGATAGGCGATTTTCTGACGCTTGGCTGCGTTCATGGCAGGAGATGCCTAGGATGAGGGGAAAGCACTCGACGACGCGGCGAAAAGCTCTCGGGCCCGCGCAAGATCGGCCGGAGTATCGACACCGAGCGGTACGGTGTCAACGAGGGCGACGTGGATGCGCATGCCCGCCTCCAGCGCACGGAGCTGCTCGAGCCGTTCGCGGATCTCGAGCGGCGACGGCGGCAGGGACACGAAGCGCTCAAGCGCCCCGCGCCGGTAGGCATAGATGCCGATATGGTGATAGAGCGGGCCTTCGCCGTAGGGTGCCGTGGCCCTGGTGAAATAGAGCGCGCGCAACGTGCCCGCCACGCCCAAGGGCGAGCCGACCACCTTCACCACATTCGGATCGGCGCGTTCCTCGTCCCTGGTGATCGCCGCGGCGATGGTGCCGATATCGGCCTCGCTCTCGCCGAGCGCGCCAAGGCAAGCACGGACAAGGCGAGGATCGAGCGTCGGCAAGTCACCCTGTAGATTGACGATGGTCTCGAGCGCACCCGCGGAATCGAGCTTGCGCACGGCCTCGAACACGCGGTCCGATCCGCTTTGGTGATCCGGGCTGGTCATCAACGCCGCGCCGCCTGCGTCGCGCACGGCGTCGCAGATCGCTTTGGCGTCGGCGACCACGACCACGGGCCCACAATCGGCTTCCACGGCGCGGCGCCAGACATGGACGATCATCGGCTCGCCGGCGATATCGGCGAGAGGCTTGTCCGGAAGCCGCGTCGCCTTCAGCCTCGCCGGGATGACAATCAGATTGGACGCCATGAGGGGTCAGATAACACGTGAGTTAGGGTCCCGCGACACCTTGGCAGAGCTAAATGGCTCAGTTACAACAGGCGCCTACGCCTGACCATCTCACTGTCCGTCGCAAGAGCTCGTTAAGCAGCCTCGGCACCCGGGGGGGACCTCGACCATGAAGTATTACCGCTACAATCAGATCGCCATGGCCGTGCTTGGCGCGCTGCTGCTGATTTTCGGCACGAGGACGATCATCAAAATCGCCTCCGAGGAGCCCGAGCCGGAAAAGCCGGGCTATGAAGTGGCTGGCGCCAAAAAGCCGGGCGCGGAGCAGCCTGGCGGACAGGCCGCGCAAGGTGGCGACCAGATCCTCGTGCTTCTCGCCACGGCCGATCCAGCCAAAGGCGCCGAGGTCGCCAAGAAGTGCCAGCTTTGCCACAATTTCGAGAAGGGGGGCCCCAATCTGATCGGGCCCAATCTTTATGGCGTGCTTGGCCGCGATATCGCGTCGCATGAAGGCTACGAATATTCCGACGCGCTGAAGGCGCTCCCCGGCAATTGGGACTACGTCAAGATCGACGGCATGATCACCAATCCTGCGGTCTATGCGCCTGGGACCAAGATGGCGCTGTTCCCGGGCCTCCCGGATGCGAAGCAGCGCGCCGAGGTGCTCGCCTTCCTGCGCACCAAGAACGACAACCCGCCGCCCTTGCCAGAGGCCGGGGCTCCTGGCGGTGCAGCCGCGGGTGGCAAGGCCGCTGAGGCTGCTCCGGAAGCGGCGAAACCCGCAGGCGAAGGCGGCGAGGACGTGGCGGTTCTGCTCGCCCATGCGGATGCGGGCCGAGGTGCCGAGGTCGCCAAGAAATGCATGCTTTGCCACAATTTCGATAAAGGGGGTCCCAACCTAATCGGCCCCAATCTCTACGGCGTGCTAGGCCGTGACGTTGCATCTCATGAGGGGTACGACTATTCGCCGGCACTCAAGGCCAAAGGCGGGAAGTGGGATTACGCATCGATCAACGCCATGATCAACAACCCTGCCGCCTATGTGCCGGGGACCAAGATGGCGTTGTTCCAAGGCCTTCCCGATGCCAAGCAGCGGGGCGATGTGCTCCTCTTCCTGCGCACCAAGAACGACAACCCACCGCCGCTGCCCGAGGCAGCCGGAGGAGGCGCGGCACCGGCCGAAGCGCCCGCGGCGGCAAAGACCGAAGAGCCGGCACCCTCCCCCGAGACCCCGGCAGCGCCGAAGGCCGAGCAGCCAGCGCCGCCTGCCGAGACCCCTGCGGCGCCACAGATTGAGGAGCCGGCACCATCTGCCGAGACCCCGGCAGCGCCGAAGGCCGAGGAGCCGGGACCCTCTGCCGAAACCCCAGCCCCGAAGGCCGAGGAGCCGGCACCGTCTGCCGAGACGCCGGCACCGGGCGCCGCATCTGAGGGGACGTCGTCCAAGCCTTCGCTTTCGTCACAGCCGCAGCCGGTTTATCCCGACGGGCCGCCGCAGAACGACTAGGCTCCGGCGGATTGGCGCCTGCCTTGCCGGCAGCGCTCGCCCCCACACCGAATATCCCTTCCCCGCTCAAGCGGGGGAGGGTTAGAGATCGGCCCCGAGGCGGGGGCCCGCACTCATCCACATGAGCGATATTTCATGTGGGCGGCGGTGCCCCCATGCTAAGAGGCTCCCGCTCGCTCGTGGCCGGGGGCTTGCGGCCAAAAGGCTCGGTCCCGCAACCCCATGGCGGCACCAGGCAACGGTTCAACGTCAAGCGTAGCTCGCCCGCCATGATGCTATGTCGCTTCGTCCTTTCCCTGTTGCTCTTAAGCCTGATTACCGCTCCGGCGCACGCCGGGGAGGAGGCGCAGCGCCACCACGCCGTCTCGCTCATCGGCACGCCGAAATACCCGGCCGACTTCCAGGAATTCGACTATGTGAACCCGGAGGCTCCCAAGGGCGGCCTCGTGCGCATGGCGGATATTGGCAGCTTCGACAGCGTCAACCCGGTCCTCTACAAGGGAGAGGCCGCAGCCGGCCTCGGGCTCGTCTATGAAAGCCTCATGTCCGACAGCCTGGAAGAGCCCTCGACCTCCTATGGCCTGATCGCCGAGTGGGCGTCCTATCCGCCTGATTTTTCGTCGGTCACTTTCAAGCTCCGCGACGAAGCGCGCTGGCACGACGGCACGCCGATCACGCCGGACGATGTCGTCTATAGCCTCGAGGTGAACAAAGCGGCCAATCCGCGCATGGCGCTCTATTACAAGAACGTGTCGCGCGCGGAAGCTACGGGTGCGAACGAGGTGACCTTCACTTTCGACGTGAAGGGCAACCGCGAGCTGCCGATGATCATGGGCCAGCTCACCATTCTGCCCAAGCACTATTGGACGGGCAAAGACGCGAACGGCAATCAGCGCGACCCGCTGAAGACCACGCTCGAGCCGCCGCTCGGCTCCGGACCTTACCGCATCAGGCAAGTGACCCCGGGGCGGACCATCACCTATGAGCGCGTTCCCGACTATTGGGGCAAGGACCTGCCCGTAAGCCGCGGCCAATGGAACTTCGACGAGATCCGCTTCGACTACTACCGGGACGAGACCGTCGCGTTCGAGAGCTTCAAGGCCGGCAATCTCGACTACCACCAGGAAACGAGCGCGAAGAACTGGGCCACGGCCTTTGACTTCGCCGCGGTGCGCGATGGGCTGATCAAGCGCCAGGAGGTGCCGATCAAGAACGCGCAGCCCATGCAATGTTTCGTGCTCAATCTCCGCCGTCCGCAATTCGCCGACCGCCGCGTGCGGCAGGCGTTCAATCTCGCCTTCGACTTTGAATGGGCGAACAAGAACCTGTTCTATGGGCAATATGCGCGGGTCGGGAGTTTCTTCCAGGGCAGCGAGCTCGCCGCGCCGGGCGAGCTCCCGCAAGGACGCGAGCTCGAAATCCTGAACGAGGTGAAGGATCAGGTGCCCCCCGAGGTGTTCACCGAGGTGCACCGCAATCCCGTGAACGGCAGCCCCGAGGAGATGCGCGCGAACTTACGCAAGGCCGCGCAGCTCTTGAAGGAAGCGGGCTACGAGGTGAAGGGAGGCGTGCTCACCAACAGCAAGACCGGAGAGCCGATGACGGTCGAGTTCCTGCTCGTCTCGCCACTGTTCGAGCGCATCGTGCAGCCCTTTGTCGGCAATCTCAAGCAGCTCGGCATCACGGCCACGCTGCGCATGGTGGATTCCGCGCAATATACACGGCGGCTCGACGCTTTCGACTATGACATCGTCGTCGGCAACTTCGCCCAGTCCAATTCCCCCGGCAACGAGCAGCGTGATTTCTGGGGGTCGGAAGCCGCAGGCCGAGAAGGCAGCCAGAACCTGATCGGCGTGAAAGATCCCGCGATCAACAAGCTGGTTGACCATGTGATCTTCGCCAACGACCGGGAGGAGCTAGTGGCGGCCACGCGCGCGCTGGATCGGGTGCTGTTGTGGAACGACTTCGTGGTGCCGCAATGGTACTCGTCCAAGGTGCGGATCGCCTATTGGGACCGCTATGGCCAGCCGCAGACCCTGCCGGGCCTGACGCCCGGCTTCGTGCAGGTCTGGTGGTTCGACCGGGAGAAGGCCGCCCGCTTGCCGGGGGCTTCCAAGCCTTGATGCGGAAAGCGATGGCGTCCTTGCGAGGGGTTGCTGCGGGCGCGCTGATCCTCGCCGCCCTCCTCGCCAACGCGGCGCCGGAGCCTGCGCATGCGGTAGAGCGCAAGCACGGGCTGTCGGCCTTCGGCGATCTCGCTTACCCAGCCGATTTCCAGCACTTCGCCTATGTGAACCCAGACGCGCCGAAGGGCGGCACGTTCTCGCTCGTGGGCTGGGGCGGGGTCACCACCTTCGACAGCCTTAACAACTACATTCTGAAGGGCGACGCGGCGCAGGGGCTCGAGCTTCTGTTCGACACGCTGATGACGCGGGCGGCAGACGAGCCTGACGCCGTCTATGGCCTCGTGGCGTCAAGCGCCGAGGTCGGCGACGACGGCATGTCGGTCACCTTCACGCTCCGGCCGGAGGCGCGTTTCAGCGATGGGAGCCCGCTCACCGCCGACGACGTGGTCTTCTCCTTCGACGCGCTCAAGACCAAGGGCCACCCAATCTACGCGCAGACGCTGCAAGACGTAGTGAAGGCCGAGGCGCTCGATCCGCACACCGTGCGCTACAGCTTCAAGGGCTCGCTAGTGCGCGACCTGCCGCTCACCGTGGCGGGCCTCCCGATCTTCTCCAAGGCCTATTACGCGACCCGCGACTTCGCCGCGACGACGCTCGACCCGCCGCTCGGCTCGGGTCCCTACACGGTCGGCGACGTCAAGCAAGGGCGGACGATCGTCTACCGTCGCAATCCCGACTATTGGGCCAAGGACCTGCCCGTGAACCGGGGCCGCTGGAATTTCGACGAGATCCGCTTCGAATATTTCCGCGACCGCACCGCGTCCATGGAGGCCTTCAAGGCCGGGACCTATGATTTCCGCGAGGAATTCACCTCTAAGGTCTGGGCCACCGAATACGATTTCCCCGCCATCCGCGCGGGCAAGGTGAAGAAGGAGGTGATGCCGGACGAGACCCCCTCGGGCACGCAAGGCTTCTTTCTCAACACGCGGCGGGAGCAGCTGAAAGATCAACTGGTGCGCCAGGCCCTCGATCTCACCTTCGATTTCGAATGGACCAACCGCAACCTCTTTTACGGCCTCTACACCCGCACCGAGAGCTTCTTCGAGAACTCCACCATGAAAGCTTTAGGCGAGCCGTCGCAAGCCGAGCGGAGCTTACTCGAAAATCTCGGTGTGCCGGTGCCGCCTGCGGCGCTCGGTGCCGCCTACCTTCCGCCCAAGACCGACGGCTCGGGCCAGATCCGCAACCAACTCGTACAGGCGGGCAAGCTGCTCGACCAAGCCGGCTGGACCATCAAGAATGGCGTGCGGGTAAACGCCAAGGGTGAGCCGCTCAAGCTCGAGATCCTGAATTTCGAGCCGGCCTTCGAGCGGGTCACCGCGCCCTTCGTGAAGAATTTGCAGCTGCTTGGCATCGACGCATCCATGCGCATGGTGGACCCGGCGCAATATCAGCGGCGCCTGAAGAGCTTCGACTTCGACATCACCACCGAGCGCTACGTGATGCGCGACACGCCCGGCGTGGAGCTCCGCAGCTATTTCGGCTCCGCCGCCGCGTCGATGGATGGATCGCTCAATCTCGCTGGCATTGCCGATCCTGCCGTGGATGCGCTGGTCGAGCGGGTGATTGCCGCCAAGAGCCGCGACGAGCTGACGACGGCGGCAAGCGCGCTCGACCGGGTGCTCAGGGCCGGGCACTACTGGGTGCCCCATTGGTATAAGGCCTCCAACACCATCGCTTATTGGGACAAGTTCGGGCAGCCTGAGACCAAACCCCGTTTCGACCGCGGGGTTTTGGACACCTGGTGGTATGACGGCGCCAAAGCTGCCAAACTGACGGCGACCGCCGCTGTCGCCAGGGATTCCTTGGATGCGCCTGCCTCTCGACGCCCCTATCTCATCATCGCGCTTCTCGTGGGGCTCGGGCTTGCTGGCCTTTTCATCCTGAGGCTCAAGAGGTCGGCCCGGAAGCAATGACTGCCTATATCCTTCGTCGCCTGTTGCTCATCGTGCCGACCATGATCGGCATCATGCTGGTGACCTTCGCCATCGTGCAGTTCGCGCCCGGCGGCCCCATCGAGCGGCTGATCGCCCAGCTCACCGGCACCGATGTCGGCGCCACCGCAAGGTTCAGCGGCGGCAGCGGCGATTTCGGCGCTGGGCGGCCGCCAGGTGGCGTGCCCGGGGACGTGTCCTCGCCTTCCAAATATCGCGGCGCGCAGGGGCTCGATCCGGAATTCATCAAGAGCCTGGAAAAGCAGTTCGGCTTCGACAAGCCGGCTTACGAGCGCTTCCTCATGCTGATGTGGAACTATCTCCGCTTCGATTTCGGCGAGAGCTATTTCCGCGACACAAGCGTGCTCAAGCTGATCCTCGAGCGAATGCCGGTCTCGATCTCGCTCGGTATCTGGATGACGCTTCTGTCCTACGCTATCTCGATCCCGCTCGGCATTCGCAAGGCGGTCAAGGAGGGCTCGCGCTTCGACGTCTGGACGAGCACGGTCATCGTCATCGGCTACGCCATTCCGGGCTTCCTCGTGGCGGTGTTCCTGATCGTACTGTTCGCCGGAGGATCGTTCCTCCAGCTCTTCCCCTTGCGCGGGCTCGTTTCCGAGAATTGGGCTGAGCTCCCCTGGTACGGAAAGATTCTCGATTATTTCTGGCACCTGGTGCTGCCGATGATCGCCATGGCGCTCTCGGCCTTCGCTACCACCACCTTTCTCACCAAGAACTCGTTCCTGGAGGAAATCCGTAAGCAATATGTGACGACGGCGCGGGCGAAGGGATTGACCGAGCATCAGGTGCTTTACGGTCACGTGTTCCGCAATGCCATGCTGATCGTCATCGCGAGCTTCCCAGGTGCCTTCATCAGCGCCTTCTTCGCGGGCTCGCTCCTGATCGAGACCATCTTCTCCTTGGAGGGCCTCGGGCTGCTCGGCTTCGAGTCGATCATGAACCGCGACTATCCGGTCGTGTTCGCCGACGTCTATATCTTCTCGCTGATGGGGCTCGTCATCAACTTGATCTCCGACCTCACCTACACCTGGGTCGATCCGCGCATCGATTTCGAGACGCGCGAGGTTTGAGCGATGGACGTCCCTACCGACGCCGCCGTCACCGCCGAAGGGCCGAGCTGGTGGCGGCGCCCGCTCTCGCAGCTCAACCGGCGGCGCTGGCAGACCTTCAAGGCGCATAAGCGCGGATACTGGTCCTTATGGATCTTCCTCGTGCTGTTCGGGATCAGCCTGTTCGCCGAGTTCATTGCCAACGATAGGCCGCTCCTCGTCAAATATGACGGCCACTACTACTTCCCCATCTTCAAGAGCTACCCGGAGACCGCTTTCGGCGGCATCTTCGAGACCGAGGCGGTCTATCGCGACCCAGCCGTGAGGGAGATGATTACACAGAAGGAGGGCTGGATCGTCTGGCCGCTCATCCCATTTTCCTATGACACGCCCAACAAGACTCCGCCCATGGCGTTTCCGGTGAAGCCAACTTGGATGCTCACCGAGGAGGACTGCAAGCTTGCCGTCGAGCAGGGCTTTCACCCTTGCAATGACGAGCTCGAATGGAACTGGCTCGGGACCGACGACCAGGGCCGCGACGTCGTTGCCCGCGTCATCTACGGCTTTCGCATCTCGGTGCTGTTCGGCCTCGTGCTTACGTTCTTCTCTTCCATTATCGGCGTGGCGGCAGGCGCGGTGCAGGGCTATTTCGGCGGCTGGACCGACCTCCTGTTCCAACGCTTCATCGAGATCTGGACCTCGGTGCCGCAGCTCTATCTGCTCATCATCATCGCCGCCGTTATCGAGCCGAATTTTTGGATCCTGCTCGGCATCCTCCTCGCCTTTTCCTGGGTCGCACTGGTCGGGGTGGTGCGGGCCGAGTTCCTGCGTGCCCGCAACTTCGAATATGTCACGGCGGCGCGCGCGCTTGGACTCTCCAACCCGAAGATCATGTTCAAACACCTCCTCCCCAACGCCATGGTGGCGACGCTGACCTTCGTGCCCTTCATTCTGAACGGCTCGATCAGCACACTGACCTCGCTCGACTTCCTTGGCGTCGGCTTGCCGGCGGGATCGCCCTCGCTCGGCGAGCTGCTGGCGCAGGGCAAGGACAATCTGCAGGCGCCTTGGCTCGGGCTCACCGCCTTCTTCGTCATCGCCATCATGCTGAGCCTCTTGATCTTCATCGGCGAGGCGGTGCGCGACGCGCTCGACCCGCGCAAGTCCTTCGGCTGAGGCTCGCACATGCACGGCTCGCACTCCCATGGCCCCCGGGACGCACACGATCACCGCCGCGACTTGAACGAGCGGCGGCTGGGGCTCGCCGCGCTCCTGACTGGGCTGTTCATGGGGGCCGAGGTCGCTGGCGGCATCGTTTCGGGCTCGCTCGCGCTGTTGGCCGATGCCGGCCATATGCTGACCGACTTCGCCTCGCTTTCGCTTGCCTGGTTCGGCTTCCGGCTGGCGCGGCGCTCCGCCGACTGGAAGCGCACCTACGGCTTCGACCGCTTTCAGGTGCTGGTTGCCTTCGTGAACGGGCTTGCCCTGTTCGTCATCGCCGGCTGGATCGTGTTCGAGGCCGCCGAGCGCCTCGCGGAGCCCCAGGCCGTCGCCGGCGGCATCATGGTGGTGGTCGCGGTGTTGGGGCTCGCCGTGAACGTCGCGGCCTTCATACTCTTGCGCGGGGCGGACCGCGAGAATCTCAATGTCAAGGGCGCCGCCATCCACGTCCTCGGAGACCTGCTCGGCTCCGTGGCGGCACTGATCGCCGGCGCCGTGATCCTGCTCACCGGCTGGACGCCCATTGATCCGCTTCTGTCTATCCTCATCGCCGCCATCATCGTCCGGAGCGGGTGGAAGGTGGTGGCGGCTTCCGGCCATATCCTGCTCGAAGGCGCGCCGCATGAACTCGACACGCGCCATATCGGACCCGACCTCATCGCCAACGTTCCGGGGGTGGAGAGCGTGCATCACCTGCATGTGTGGTCAATCACCCAGGAGCGGCGCATGGTGACGCTGCATGCCTGCATTGGGGAGACGCAGGATTCGGACCGGCTGGTGAAGGCCATCAAGCAGCGCCTCAAGGACCGCTTCGGCCTCGATCACGTCACCGTCGAGATCGAGCGTGGCGAATGCGCCGATGCGGCTGACGCGAAGAGCGGGTAAGCACCTCCATGGCAAAGACGCAAGAGAACCCCAAGCCTGTGCCGGCAGCCCCCGCAAGGGACACGCTTATCTCAGTCGAGGATCTCTCCGTCGATTTTCAGAGCGGCGGCAGGATCACGCACGCCGTCAATCATATTTCCTTCGACATCGGCAACGCGGAGACGGTGGCGCTGGTCGGCGAATCGGGTTCCGGCAAGACGGTGACCGCGCTTTCCATCCTGCGCCTCCTCCCCTACCCCGGGGCCACCCATCCTTCCGGCGCCATCCGGTTCAAGGGCGAAAACCTCATGGCGCTTGCGCCGGACGCGCTCCGCCACGTCCGTGGCAATCAGATCTCGATGATCTTCCAGGAGCCGATGACCTCGCTCAATCCGCTGCACACCATCGAGGGCCAAATCGGCGAGGTGTTGAAGATCCATCGGGGTCTGTCCGACCGGGCGGCGCGGACCCGCGTGCTCGATCTGCTCGACAAGGTCGGCATCGACGATCCCAAAGGACGGCTCGCCTCCTATCCGCATCAGCTCTCGGGCGGACAGCGGCAAAGAGTGATGATCGCCATGGCGCTCGCCAACGAGCCGGACCTGCTCATCGCCGACGAGCCGACCACAGCGCTCGACGTGACCATCCAGGCGCAGATCCTCGATCTCCTGCTCAAGCTCAAAGCCGAGTTCAACATGGCCATGCTGCTCATCACCCACGATCTCGGCATCGTGCGTAAGATGGCCGACCGGGTCTGCGTGATGACCAATGGCGAGATCGTGGAGCGCGGGAGCACGCGCGAGATCTTCGCCTCGCCCCAGCACCCCTATACCAAGCACCTGCTCGCCTCCGAGCCGAAGGGCTCGCCGCCTCCCGCCAATGCCAAGGCGCCGGTTATACTGGAGGCCCAGAACTTGCGCGTTTGGTTTCCGATTAAGCGCGGTTTCCTGCGGCGCACCGTCGGCCATATCAAGGCGGTGGACGGGATTGATCTTGCGGTGAAAGAGGGGCAGACGCTCGGCGTCGTGGGCGAATCAGGCTCGGGCAAGACCACGCTTGGGCTTGCTTTGCTCAGGCTCGTGTCGAGCGAGGGGCCCATCGTCTATCTCGGCAACCGCATCGACGGATACGACTCAAAGCGCATGCGGCCGCTCCGGCGCGACATGCAGATCGTGTTTCAGGACCCTTACGGCTCGCTCTCCCCGCGACTTTCGATCGCGCAGATCATCGAGGAGGGCCTCCTCATCCAGAAGCCGGGGATGGATCGCGCCGAGCGGCGGGCGCGCGTCGCGCGGGCGCTGCAGGAGGTCGGACTCGATCCCGCCTTCCAGGACCGCTACCCGCACGAATTCTCGGGCGGCCAGCGCCAACGCATCGCCATCGCCCGGGCGCTGGTGCTCGAGCCCAAATTCCTCATCCTTGACGAGCCGACTAGCGCGCTCGACGTGTCGGTGCAGGCGCAGATCGTCGACCTCCTGCGCGACCTGCAGCGCCGCTACAAGCTCGCTTATCTCTTCATCAGCCACGATCTCAAAGTGGTGCGCGCGCTCGCCAACGCCATCATCGTGCTCCGCTACGGCAAGGTCGTGGAGCAAGGGCCGGCGCGGACCGTGTTCGCCAAGCCGAAGACCGACTACACCAAGGCGCTGCTCGCCGCCGCCTTCGAGCTCGAGGCGACGCGCGGGGACGCGGTCTCGACTTAGGCGCCACCGGGAACCCCAACCGCGCTCGCACGTTCTTAGCCCTGGAGCTATCGAGACCAAGAAGAAGGAACGGACCATGCGCGGTATTCTCCTGTGGCTGATCGGCATCCCGATCCCCGTCATCATCCTGTTGTGGCTGTTCGGCGTGCTTCACTAGCGGGGCTGCCGCGTCGGCAAAGCGCCAACCCTCGGCAATCGCGTGACCCCTAGCACCTCGCTGCCGGTGGCGGCGATGCGGGCTTTGGCTTCACCCAAAGGCTCGACCACCACTGCCATGTGATGGGCGCTGGCATGGACCAGCGTGTCGGCGCTCGCCATGATCCCGACATGGCCGTCCCAGAATACGAGATCGCCACGCGCAAGCGTGTCGGTGCGCGGCCAGTCGAGCGGAAGCCCCATCTCGGCTGCCTGCATGTCGGCGTCGCGGGGGCAGGCGAACCCAGCGGCCTCGCTCGCCAGCTGGACGAGCCCCGAGCAGTCGACGCCGAGGCTGGTGCGGCCGCCCCAGAGATAGGGCGTGCCTAAAAAAGAGAGGGCGACGTCGACGAAGTCCGTCGCGGGCTGAGCCGCCGGCCGGGTGTGCTCCGCCACGACAAAGCCGCCGGTTTGAAGCGCCAAGAACCGGCCCTCCTCCGCCGAAGCAGGGAGCAGCGAATTTAGGCTCAACAGCGCAAGCGGCGGCGTCTTGATATCGGGCTGCGGATAGAGATAGGTGCGAAGCGCGGCGATCCGGTGGGTAGGCGTCATGATCGCGCGGGAAAGTCCTTCGCTCGGCATATAGCCGACATAGCCATCGCGGGCGAGCTGCACCCAAGCCCAGCCCTCACTCTCCTCAAAGAGCGTGAGCGTCTCGCCGAACAGCGCCTCGGTATCGAGGGTCGCATCGAAGCGGGGCTCCCGGCGCAAGGGCAGCACGGGAACTTGCAGCTGGCGGGGTTCCCCGGTGACGTAACGCGCTGCCTTGACGTGGTCTCTGAGCGACTCCGCGGCCAGACCCTCGCGATAAGCGTGGCGGCGCGGATCTCGCAACACGCCGTTGATCACGGCCCGAGCGCTTTCTCGAAATAGGCGAAGAGTGCACGCGCGCCTTGCGGCTCGCCGCCCTGCGGACGCCCGGGCTGCTCGCGGGGGACCCATCCGAAAATGTCGAGATGGATGAAGCACTTGGCTTGCATCACGAAGCGCTTCAGGAACAGCGCCGCGATCACGGAGCCCGCATGGGAGCCCTCGGCGATGTGGTTCAAATCGGCGATATTGCTCTTGAGCAGCTTGTCATAGGGCGACCAGAGCGGCATCCGCCACATTGGATCGCCGACGCTGCGGCCGTGGGCGAGCAGCGGCGCGGCCATATCCTCATCGTCAGTGAAGAGCGGCGGCAGGTCGGGGCCGAGTGCAACCCTCGCCGCGCCCGTCAGCGTCGCGATGGTGATCAGATAGTCCGGGGCCTCTTCGTCGGCGAGACTGATCGCGTCGGCGAGCACGAGGCGCCCCTCGGCGTCGGTATTGCCGATCTCTACGGTCATGCCGCTCCGGCTCGGAAGCACGTCGCCCGGCCGGAAGGCGTTGCCGGAAATGGAATTGTCGGCCGCGGGGATCAGCACGCGGAGTCTCAAAGGAAGCTTCGCCTGCATGACGAGGTGCGCAAAGGCAAGAGCGGAGGCGGCACCCCCCATGTCCTTCTTCATGAGGGTCATGGCGCTGCCGGGCTTGATGTCGAGACCGCCCGTATCGAAGCAGATGCCCTTGCCCACGACCGTCACCTTGGGGGCGTGTTCGGAGCCCCAACGGAGATCGATCAGACGCGGAGGCCGGTCACTCGCCCGGCCGACGGCGTGGATCATGGGGAAGTTGTCGGAGAGAAGGCTCGATCCCTCGGTCACCTTGACCGCCGCGCCGTGCTCTGCCGCGAGTTCGCGGGCAGCCGCCTCGAGCTCGGCGGGACCAAGATCGTTGGCCGGCGTATTGATCAGATCGCGGCCGAAATAAACCGCTTCCGCAAGCGCCAAGGCTCGTGCGCGGTCCACCCTATCCGGCAGGACCAGGCGCTTGGGCTTCACGTCGTTCTCGGCTTTGTAGCGACCGAAGCGATAGGACCCGGCAAGCCAGGCGAGCGTTGCAAGCTCGGGGTCCGGAACCGTGGAGGCAAAGCGATAGTCGCCCGCGGGAAGCGCCGCCGGCAAAGCGCCGGCAAGGAGCGGCGCTTCCGTTGCCCAATCCTCAATGCCGACGCCTAGCAAGGCCCCGGCCACGCCGCCGCTCTCATTTGGCAGCAACAGCACGGCGCCCGGCTTGGGCAGCCAGTCCCTCGCCTCGAGCCAACTCCGCTGGGCATCGGTCAGCTGTTGCAGGCTCGCATCCTCCTTCGAGGCGACGAGCCAGATGGGAAGCGCCGGGCTGCCCGCTTCGAGTAGCAGCTCTCCCAGCTCGCGGCGCGATTTCGGCAGAGTTCTCGTCGACATGGATGCAAAGTCTGGGGCTTGATGGGGAGGCGCATTAATGCCAGGGGAGCGTCCCAATGACAATGGCGGAAGGCGGGGGACATGCCCGGGACCGACTACACACTCGTCATCGGCGACAAGAACCTCTCGTCATGGAGCCTCAGGCCCTGGCTTGCGATGAAATACGCCGGCATCCCCTTCGCCGAGGAGCGCATCAGATTGCGCCAGCCGGAGAGCAAGGCTGCCATCCTGCGTCATTCGCCCTCAGGCAAAGTACCGGCGCTGAAAACGAATGGCCTCGTCGTCTTCGATAGCCTCGCCATCCTCGAATATCTCGCCGAGCGTCACCCCGAGTTTGCCTTGTGGCCCCGGGAACCCGAGGCGCGCGCCCGCGCCCGCGCCATCGCCGCCGAGATGCATTCGGGATTCGCTACACTCCGCAACGAAATGCCCATGGACCTGCTCGCGCATCTCCCCAGTCCGTCCATCGGGGATGAGCTCGAACACGACATCCGCCGCATCGTCGGCATCTGGCGCGAGACACGCGCGCGGCATGCCAGCGATGGGCCCTTCCTGTTCGGCGCCTTCTCCAATGCCGATGCCATGTTCGCGCCCGTGGCGACGCGCTTCCGCACCTATGGAGTGGACCTCTCCCGCTTCGGCGACGACGGCTCCGCCGCGGGCTATGTCCGCACCATCCTCGCTTTGCCGGAGATGGCCGAGTGGACGGAGGGCGCGGAAGCCGAGCTAAGAGAGCGGATGAGCGCCTGACAGGGGCCACGTTCTCATCGTGAGGGCGGCGAAGGCCCGCTCCTTCCCCTCGGGATTATGGTTAATCCTTTTTGACGCGTGTCCCACATCATAGCTGGAGTGCAATGACGTAAGGAGCGGGCGCTCCCCTCCCGCGCCCCTCAAGGACCGTTCAAGTCTTGTCCCTCGTTTCCCGCCCACGCCCGCGCGGCGCCTTTGTCCTGGCGCTGCTTACGACGTCGGCGAGCATCCTGCTCGGCGTCTGCAATATGAGCGACCACCGTTTTTTCCCCGAAAAGTCCGCGAATCTCGCTTCGCCCCAGGCCGCTCTAGCGGGGGCCGACAGCCCCGACGCCGCGTCGGCCACGGCGCAATGGGCGGCAGCCTATGCCAAGAACCCGCAAGAGCCGCGCACCGCGCTCGGCTATGCGGGGGCGTTCAAGGCGACGGGATCGAAAGATCAGGCTATGGAGGTCCTCAAGGTCACGAACATGGTGACTTATGCGCGCGCCTTGGTCAGCCTGAGGCGATTGAGGATCGGGGCGAGCAGCGACGAGCGCTCGTTCTTCGGTTCGGAACGGTCGGTGAGGAAACAGGCGAGGGCTCGGAACTGCTCCGCGGGTCTCGCCTTCTCGGACACCTCCTCGACCATTTGACCGTTATTGGCGGCCGTGCCGAACAGCTGTGCGTCGAACTCGATGATCGCCTTGGGCTCCAGCTCCAGCGCCTGGCCGAAATCCTTCACCGAGATCTCCGGGCGCTTCGGCACGGCGACCTGATTGAGCACGAGCACCGGGGGCCGGTCGTTGGGTCGCGCCGCCTTCAACTGATCAACCAGATTCTTGGCGTTGCGCAGATTGGCGAGGTCCGGCACCGCCGTGATCACCACGCGGTCGGCCCTGAGCACCACTTGCTTCGCCCAGGCGGTCCATAAATGCGGCACGTCGACCGCGATCCAGGGCACGTTCTCCCGCACCACGTCGAGCACGGTCTCGCAGGCTTGCGGCTCGAGGTCGTAGGCGCGGTCGAGCGTGCCGGGAGCGGCGAACAGGCTCAAACGATCGGAGCAGCGCGAGAGCAGCCGGTCGAGAAGCACCTCGTCCAGGCGCTCGGGCGAGACCAGCGCATCGGCGATGCCTTGCATCGGGTCCTGATTGAAATCGAGGCCGGCGGTGCCGAAGGGCAGGTCGAGATCGGCGATGACCACGTCGCTGTTGAGCGAGGCGGCAATGGCGAAAGCGGTGTTGTGGCAGACGGTGCTCGAGCCCGAGCCCCCCTTGGCCCCGACAAAGGCGATCACCTGGCCGACCGGGCCAGTCTCTGGATCGGTATAGATGGCGGAGACGCTGTCGATGACCTGTGGCACGTTGACCGGCGCCACGACATATTCGCTGACGCCCCGGCGCAGCAACTCGCGGTACAAGAGCACGTCATTGATGTGGCCAATGGCGATGACCTTGGTGCCTGGGTCGCAGACCTCGGCGAGACGATCGAGATCGCCCAGCATTTCCTCCCGGTCGAGCAGAGATTCGATGACAATCAGGTTGGGCGTGGGCGCGTTGCGATAGAAGGCAACCGCGGCCTGCACTCCGCCCATCTGCACCGTCACATGCGCCTTGGCAAGCCGCCGGTCCTCGCATGCCTTTTGGATCACCGCAGCGGTATCCTGGTCCTCGCAGAAAGCCTGGATGTTGACGCGGGGAATCGGTCGCGCGCGGATCGCGTCGACTTGCGGCTCTTCCGCCGGATTTCGCGGCACCTCGCTCTCAGGCGTCGAGCGAAGCGAATAGGCTGCATCGCTGATCACTCCGAGTCCCCTAGCCCCTGGCCCACCTCGCTTGCGGTGGCATGTTCCCGACCGGTCCATTTGGAGACGGTGGACTCGCCATTCACATATTTGCCCCACACCACGTCACGGCGCTCGCCGCCGCCGGCCATTGCTCCCATTTCAGGTCCTCGACGCGGACCGAACCGCCAAGATTGATGTCGTTGGCCGCCACCAAACCGTCGACGGCACCGACCGTCTTCTCGACCTGTTGCACTTCGCGCGGGCGGGACACGATGCGCTTGGCAATCCAAGCGGCGCCCAAGGCGGCGGTGAAGGCGATTGCCAGGACGATAACTCAGCTCGCTTCATGACTGACAAAGTCCTCCGGACCCCCACGCCTTGCGACGTACGAGTTCACTGTGACGGCGAAACCTCAACGCGAAGTTAATGGTCGTGCCAAATTGGCCGGGCGCGACAGTTCAGAGATGGGTTGAAGCCTCTGCGCCCAGGCACGCGGCTACGCTTGCAAGGGCCCTAGCCTCGGCCTCCGCCGAGCGAGCCAGCGTGAGCGAGTTGCCTTCAGCCGTTGACAGCCGCCATGAAAGGCGTGTCCGGATAGATGAGCAGTCCCGCCGCCGACAGCGCAATGCCATAGGGCACGCCCTCTTTGCCATCGTGCAGGCGGACGAGCCAACCTTGGCTGACAAGGGCCACCGGCAGCGGCATGCCGCGCCACAGCAGAATGGCGAAGGTCAACGCGCCTCCGATCAGCGCGGTGCTCAAACTATAAGTGAGGAGCGCCTGGGGCCCGAGCCAAAGCGTCGTGGCCGCGAACAGCTTGGCGTCGCCGCCCCCGATCCAGCCCATGGCGAAGCAGCCAAAAGCCAGGATGAGCGCCGCGGCTCCGGCGAGAAGGTGGAAGCCAATAACGGTCCAGCCGAGCCCTGCCAAGGGCGCGAGCACGAAAAACCCGGCAACCAGTAGAATGGCGATCCGGTTCGGCACCGTCATGGTGACGAGATCCGCGGCCGCCGCAAAGGCCATCGCCGCGGGAAAGACGGTGAGCAACAGCGCGTCCTTGATCATCCCGGTCTTTCGGCCATTCGCGCGCCCTCGCGAAGCCTAGCGCAGCCGCAAACGGCGGCTTCAACCCGCCTTGGGCTTCAGGTCCGATTCCACGCCGTCGAACAATGTGTTCAGCTGGCCGCTGATCTGGCCGAGGATGGACACGATGGCAACGCCGATGGCGGCGGCGATGACGCCATACTCGATGGCCGCCCCGCCGGACTCGTCCCTGGCGAAACGTGCAACCAATGTCTTCATGCGGCTCTCCCAGTCGCGGCATTGACGGGCCAGCATCGGCCGCCGGTTCCTGTCCGCGCGAATGAGCCGGAAGGCTATTGGAGGTGCCTTACATCCGCGTAAACCGCCCAAGAATCGCTCGACTTACTCTTAACGAAGAGTTGCCCAGCGGCTCAGGCCCCCCGCAAGAGCTGTCGGTCACCAAGAATGAGGGGCAAGCTCGCCCGCTGACGAGTGCCCTGCATAGGCGCCGGCGAGCTGCTTGGCGTCTTGGGCTTGGGGCGCGCCAGTTACGCTGCCCCAGAGATCGTATTCGTCGGCGGCTTCGACGACCACGCGCAGGCGGTCGCCAACGCCAAGCGCCGTCTCGCCGTTGAGATAGACATTGCCGTCGATCTCGGGCGCGTCCCAGGTCGAGCGGGCGATGGCGCCTTCTTCATCGACCTCATCGACGATCACCTTGATGGTTTTGCCGATGCGGGCGGCAAGCAGCTCGGCGCTGATCGCCTGTTGATGCTGCATCAGCCGTGCGTGGCGCTCCTCTTTCACCTCCTCGGGCATATGGCCGGAAAGGACGTTGGCAGAGGCACCCTCGACGTTCTCATATTTAAAGCAGCCAACGCGGGCGAGCCGCGCTTCACTGAGCCAATTAAGCAAGAAATTGAAATCCTCCTCGGTCTCGCCAGGAAAGCCCACGATGAAGGTCGAGCGGATGGCGAGGTCTGGACAGATCTTCCGCCAGGAGCGGATGCGCTCGAGCGTCTTCTCCTGATGCGCAGGACGGCGCATGGCCTTCAGCACCGAAGGGCTCGCGTGCTGGAAGGGAATGTCGATGTAGGGGAGCACGCGGCCTTGCGCCATGAGCGGCAACACCTGATCGACATGGGGATAGGGGTAGACATAGTGCAGGCGCACCCAGACGCCGAGGCTTCCCAGCGCCTCGGCAAGACTGATGAACCGCGCCTCATGCTCGCGCCCCCGCCATTCGCTCTTGGCATAGCCGAGGTCGAGGCCATAGGCGCTCGTGTCCTGGGAGATGACGAGCAGCTCCTTCACGCCTGCGTCGACCAGCCGCTCGGCCTCGCGCATCACCTCGCCGATCGGCCGGCTCGCCAGCCGTCCCCGAAGGCTCGGGATGATGCAGAAGCTGCATTTGTTGTTGCAGCCCTCGGAGATCTTCAAATAGGCGTAATGGCGGGGCGTGAGCCTGATGCCTTGCGGCGGCAGCAGGTCGAGGAACGGATCGTGCGGACGCGGCACGGCCTTGTGCACCTCGTCGACGACGGTTTCATATTGATGCGGGCCGGTGATGGCGAGCACGTGCGGATAGGCCGCCCGGATGCGTCCGGATTCGACGCCAAAGCAGCCGGTGACGATGACCTTGCCGTTCTCGGCCAGCGCCTCGCCGATGGCGGCAAGCGACTCCTCCTTGGTGCTGTTCAGGAAGCCGCAGGTATTGATCACGACCGCGTCGGCGCCCGCATAGCTCGAAGACAACTCATAGCCTTCGGCGCGGAGCCGCGTGATGATGCGCTCCGAATCGACGAGCGCCTTGGGGCAGCCCAAGCTGACAAAACCAATTCTTGGCGTGCCAATTCTCGGCGAGCCACTCTTAGATGAGGATCCCGGCATGGGCGCTGTTATAGGCAAGGTGGAGGCCGTTGTCTGCCGCCGCATAATCTTCCGTTCCGCCGGAATCTCCACCCGCACAGGCGCTGGCCGCGGGAAGATTCCTGAAGCTGCTCGGTGTCGCCGCGAACGCAGGCGCGAGCAGGGAGGTCGTGGTGGATTGGCGGAAGCCGCTGATCGGCGCGTAGCGGCGGTCGGTGTGGCATCTCTTGCGCGGGAGCACGGTCGAGCCCGTCTGCCGGCGGCTGGCGGTAACTGGTGTTCTCTGGGTCTGGTGCCGTTACCCAACCCAACGCGCTCAGCGGTGCGGAGGCGGCGACGGCAAGACCTGACGCCAATCGGCGAACGAGCCGTTGAAGGCATTGCGATCGACGGGGCCCTCGATCCCGGGCACGTAGCCGGTCGTCGTGAATTGCCAGAACAGCCAGGGTCGGTCTCCATAGACCTCTTGCGGCTCGGCGGCGACCGAGCGCAGCCAGAAATTATAGTCCTTGAGCTCGCCCTCTAGCACGTCCCGGTGGAACGCGACATTGGTATAGATGATCGGCCGCTTCCCCGTATGCGCCTCCATCGCCTCGAGCATGATCTTGACCTTCTCGAGCGCGACATCGGACGGGGCCTCGTTGGGGCAGTTGCGCGAGGCGTGGTTCCATTCGAGGTCGAGCACCGCTGGCAGCGCATCCGGATCGAACGGCACGTTTAGGACGAACCAAAGCGCCTGCTCTCGGGGGGCCCGGCACCAATAGAACATGTGATAGGCGCCGCGAGGCACCCGGGCCCGCTTGGCCTCCTCCCAGTTTTGCTGGAACTTGGGATCGAGATGATCTCCGCCTTCGGTCGCCTTGATGAAGGCGAATTGCGTGCCAGCGGCGCGGGCCTTCTGCCAGTCGATGTCACCCTGCCATTGGGACACGTCGATGCCCTGAACCGGCATGGCATGGGCGCGCGCGACGCCGTCATGGGGCGCGACATCGGCCAGCACAAGCTGGCGCGCCGTCACCCCAGCAGCGCAAGCAGCCGAGAGGACCGAAGAGAGCGCCACGATAGCAAACCGGCGACGCGCGACGAACATGGGGCGATGACCGAGACCTTGCGGAACCCGTTACAATCTTTGGCGAAGCTGGAGGTTTTACCCCTGCGGGGGTTAAAAATTTCAGTGCTCTGGGGCTGCGTCTTCCCGGTCGCATCTGGGACGAAACGGGTCGCAGCGTCAGCGCAGGATATTGTTGAGGTCGGGGTCCTCTGGCTCATCGCTCTTTTGCGACGGCGCCTCGTCGGAATTTGCGGGCGGCGTGGCCTTCTCGGCCTGCGGGCTGGGCCTGCCGCCGGCAGGCGGCTCGGCACCCCCGCCATCGCCACCTCCGGCACCGTTGCCCTCGGCATCGCCGCGGTCTTTGCCAATGCGGACGGAGCCCAACATACGGCCGATCGCCTCGCCCACCGGCTTCCCCTTGAACTTCTTCTGGATGACGTCGCCGATCTGCTTGACCGTTTTCGACGTTTGCTCGGGGCTCGCGAACATGCCCTTGATCTCCGGCTTGAAGGTGGGATGCGCGAAAGGCCCTTCGATGCGGACCGGGATAGTCATGCCGGCAAGATCGTTGGCTCCGCCCTTGCCTTCGGGTCCGGCCACGATCTGCGGCTGTGTCAGGAAATCTATGCTCCCGGTCACCATATCGACGGTCCCCCGCCCGGTGACCTGGAGTAACGGGCTCGTCATCTCCAGATCGTGGGTCTCTGCAACGCCGCTGGCAATGCTGAAGCTGCCGCCAAGCGCACTGAACGCGGTCTTGGCACCGGGCCCCTGTTCGAGATTCGGCATTTGGCCGGCACCCATACCGGCGATCAGCTCCGTCAGATTGATGCCTTCGATCGAGCCGTCGCTGATGGCGATGCTGCCGTGGCCCGCGAGCGAATGCTTGATCTCCTCGCTGGTGCTGCCATCGCCGCTCAGCTTGAGCTCGATCTTGGCGCGCCCTGAGAGCAGGTTGAACCCCGCCGCGGCATCGAGCAACGGCTTGGCCGAGACGCCGTCCAGCACGAAATTGCCGGCGAAGCTCGGGACGGCCTTGGCGCCATCAAAGGTGAACGTGCCGGTGCCCTGCCCGTCATAAAGCTGCATGCCGCCCAATTTGGCGTCAAGCACACCGTCGTGAAGGGTCAAGCCGAGCGAACTCGGCCCGATGGTAAGCCGCGCCACTTTCGTCTGCAGCACATTCACATTGACGTCGGCGTCGAAGGCGGCAGGCGCAATTTTTGACGCATCGTCGGACCGAGCCTTCGGCGCTTCGGCAGGCGCGGCCGTCTCGGGTGGAGCTGCGCCGGAAGCAGGCTCGCCTTGCGTCTCCGCGCGATCCCCGTCGTCCTTGGGCTGGGCCGGCTCGGCCGAGGCGGACGGAGAGGGCTCTGCCGACCCGGTGTCCTCCCCTGTCGCGGCCGCCGGCTCTGGCGTTGCATTGGGCTTGGCCTCGGCCAGAAACGGATCGAGATCGAGCGTTTCGATGGCGAGCGCGGCGCGAAGGTGAGGTCTCGGGCTTTTTAGCGTGACCACCGCCTGGCCTTGGCCGGTCGCATGGCTGAGCGCAAAGCGCGCCTGCGTGAAGGCGATCTCATCCGCCTGCCACGCTACGTGGCTGGAAAGCTCGCCATTGCCGACGGCGGTTGCGGATGCGGGCTCCTTGCGCAGCCACGCCAGAAGCGAGGGCACCGATTGCGACTTGGCGGTCAAATCCCCTTCGGCGCTGAAGGCCGGCTTCATTGCGATATTGCCCCCAAAGCTCGCGTCGATGGCCTCCGTGTCGAGGGCAAGGTCGAGCCTCGCGGAGCGTGTGTCGAGATCGGCCGGCGATGTCAGCTTGAGGTCGAAGCCCACGCGAACGCCCTTCCAATCGAAGTCACCCTTGGCGGTGAGCGGATCGACGAGATGGGGTAGGCTCAACGCGGCATCGATGTGCTCGATGCGCCGCTCGGCGCCGTTGGCGTCATAGATGATGCGCACCGTACCGTCCTCGATGCGCACGTCGTCCAACATGATATCCCGGCGCGGAGATCCGCCTCCGGCGTCCGCTGCGAGAAAGCTTGGGCGTGCCGATGCGGCCCGCTGGCCGGAGGACGTGCCCGCGTCTCCCTGCCGCTCGGCCCCGCCAGATTGGGGCGCAAGGCGCACGGTCAGCACCGGCTGCTCCATGACGACGCGCTTCGCGTCGACCTGACGGCTGAACAATTGGTAAAAGCTCACGTCAAGCGCGAGCCGCGCGATCTTGAGATCGGCGCCCGCCCGGTTGGCAGGATCGGTGATCTCCGCGTCGGTGAGCACGATGTGGGGATTGGGCAGGAGCAGGATCGACGTGGCGCCGTGGACCATCAGGTCCCGGCCGCTCTGCTCCTTGACGCGCGCCGCCACCCGGCCGCGCACCGCATCGGCCGAGATGAGGACATTGACGGCGACCAGCACGAGCACCAAGGCCGCAACCACGCCCGCGCCGATCTTTAGCAGCAGTTTCATTCGCATCCGGCTCAATCCGCCCGAAGAGCGGATCTTATAGGGAACGCTTTGGTCGTGCCCCGGCTTCGTGCCGAGAATCCACGCCTTACTATAAGAGCCAAATCGGAAGACGTGAATCGCCGCAGCAACGCCGACAAGCGGCGGAGATTACGCCGAGAAATAAGGTGACAATAGGCCCACGGCGTGTTGATGCAGGGAAGCGCGTTCCACCTAACGCACAAGAATGGCGTGATTGTCCCATTCGTAGGGTGATGCGCGCCGCTCCTCGTCCGGGTCAAGCGAAACGCCGGTCTCGACCAGCCATCCTTGGCCGCTCCTCCGTCGGCTTCGCCAGCAATTGATTGACTGCAAGCTGCAGCGTCTTGGCCGTAGCAAGAGCATCCGCATAGCCCACCTCGGCCATGTCGGCATAGGCCCTTAGCACGTCCGTGACGCTTGCGGTCTTGACGCTGGCGTTCTCGAGGGTGGGCTCGGCGGCCGCCGGCGCCAGCCCAAGGCCAAGAAGGACCGCGAGCAGGACTAAGCTTCGCGCCGGAACCGACACCGAAAGCATAAGCCCTCCTCGATCCTAAACGGTTCGCAGCCGAGACGCGCCGCCTCGCATAACGGAATGCCGCACCCCTACCCCCGTGGGAGAGAGGCGGACTCCTTGCAAAAACCGTAGACCAGCGGCTAACATGCACGCAATGAAATCTTTTCAGCAGAATTAATTCGAATCATGCATCTGAAAGAGGTCGACGCCAACCTCCTCGTCATCCTCGACGCGCTGCTCGTCGATGCGAGCGTCACAAGGGCCGCCGAGCGCCTTGGCCGCAGCGCCTCGGCCATCAGCCATGCCCTTGCCAAGCTTCGCGAAATCTTCGCCGACGAGCTCTTCGTGCGCGCCGGTCAGCGACTTGTGCCAACGGCGAAGGCGCTCGAGCTCGCGCCCACGGTGCACGTCATTCTCGCCGGCATGGAGAGCCTGCTCAGGCCGGCCAAGCCCTTCGATCCGACGGAGACCGAGCGCAACTTCGCCCTCGCCGCAAGCGAGGTTGGCGAGCTGATCCTGGTGCAGCCGCTCAGGCTGCGGCTTGAGCAGATCGCACCCTCCGTGCGGGTGGGCTGGATGCCCGGCCAAGGCCAGGAGATCATCGACGCGCTCCGCCAGGGACGCTGTCATTTCGCGATCGACATCGAATCGATGCCGCTGCGCGCGCCGGATATCCACGCGCTCAAGCTCTATGACGACCGCCTTGCCACCGTCGCCCGTTCGGGCCACCCCTTGGGCGCGGGCGAACCGGATGCGGTCTCTTTCGCCCATAGCGACCACATCGCCGTGAATGCACTCCCGGCCATCGAGCTGCTCGACCGCGAACTCGCCAAGCGGAAGCTTGCTTGCGCCATTTCGGCGCGCGTCTCCTCGGTGCTCGCGGGCCTGCTGCTCGCGCTCGACAGCGACGCCCTGCTGACGCTGCCCCACTCCTTGGCGCTGATCCTGGAGCGCCAGTTTCCGCTCACGTGCGTGGCCCAACCGCTCGGGGACATCGTTCTTCCGGTGCGGCTCCTGTGGCATTCGAGCTATGACCGCGACGAGTGTCACCATTGGGTGCGGGATGAGATTGCGGCGCTCGCGCGAGAGAGCGGAAAGGCGGCATGACATGCGGCAGAGGATGCGGATGTTGGTGGCGCTGCTTGCCGCGGCCGCGATGGTTCTCGATGTCAGTGCGCCGGCGGCGGCGGCAGACGCAATCGAGAGCGACCTTGCCATTGCCGTGCAAGGCGCCGAGAAGCGCATCAGCCTCGATCAAGCCCTTGCCCTGCTCAACGTTCCCTCGGTGAGCGTCGCGCTCATCGATGGGGGCCGCGTGGCATTCGCGCGCGCCTATGGCAAGGACGCCACCCCCGAGACGCTCTATCAGGCGGCCTCGCTTTCGAAATTCGTCGCCGCCATCGGCGCCATGCGTCTCGTCGAACAGGGCAGGCTCAAGCTCGATGCGGACGTGAACGACGCACTAACCACCTGGAACCACCTGGCACGTCCCGAGCAATGCGTTCGACGAGACGCACAAGGTCACCTTGCGCGGCCTGCTCAGCATGACCGGTGGCATCGGCGTGCCGGGCTTCCTCGGCTATAAAGTGGGCGAGCCCATCCCCACTCTGACCCAAGTGCTAAACGGCGCCCCACCCGCCAATTCGGCGGCGGTCACACTGATCGAGGTTCCCGGCAGCGCCTATCACTATTCGGGCGGCGGCTACGAGATCGCCGAGGCGCTGATTGAGGATTCGGGCGGCAAGCCCTTCGCCCCCTCATGCAAGAGCTCGTGCTCGGCCCGGCAGGCATGACCCGGAGCAGCTTCGACCAGCCGCAATCGCCAAATCTCGAAGCCGAAGCTGCAAGCGGCCATTTCAGCGATGGACAGGAGCTGCCCGGGCGCTGGCACATCTTTCCCGAGCATGCCGCCGCCGGGCTTTGGTCGACGCCGACCGACCTTGCCAAGCTGCTTGTCGCCTTGACCAGGGCCTGGCAGGGCGACGGCGTGCTGGCCTCCTTCGTTTTAAGGTATTAAATGGCTGCAATTGGCCATTAGAACATGTGTAGTAAACGCCTACCCATGTTTTTACCTTGTGGGTGTAACACGATCTAGGTGGCTCCCTACACCGCCGCACCGGGAACTAAATCATCCTTGCTCCATTGCGCCGCCTACAGTAGCGCCGATTAATCCACCTACACTTCCGCCATTGGGGACTTCGGAATGTCATCAAGCGCAAGTCTGTAATCAGTTCGGAAATTGCCAGTGGCAACAAGTTTGTCGCTAATGCGAAATTTAATTGGTGCGGCAAAAACCTCGCATGAGTTTCAATTCATACACCCCCGGTTCCGCATTTTCTCAATCAAGGCCTGCTTCAGGTAGGCGTCACCCCATGGGTTGCTCAAGAGAGCCATCATCTTCGCGCACCATTCCGTAGGGACAGACGCCGAGGGCGCCGGTTGTTGCGCGGTATTCGTAGGGCGATCGGAGCTACTCTGTGGCACAGGCGCGACCGGGACGGCTTGGATTTCCGCAGCACCATAGGTGACCGAGGTTGCCGAGGTACTTGGTTGCGACAATTGAGGCGTTGGCCTCCATTCTCGCGCCAGCTTTTGCGCCTCGGCTAGCTGCTCGGGCGTCATTTGGGACGCGAGGGAGTCACGAGCTTTAACCGCCTTGTCACGGTTCTCTGCGTCTGAGGCTGAAAACCGCGAGGCAGCGAGATTGAAGCACTTATGTGCCTCAACGTAGTCCTGCGGGACGCCTTGGCCCATTAGGTACATGACGCCGAGATTGAACTGGGCAGCGGCGTTGCCCTGCTCGGCAGCAAGACGATACCACTTCACCGCCTCGACATAGTCCCGCGGGCCGACATCGCCGTCGGCATACATCTGCCCGAGGGCGTTCTGGGCAGCGGCGCCATGGTCTATAAAGCCCGTTGCATTTTGGGCGGCAAGGCGCCACCACTTGACCGCCTCGGCATCGTCCTGCGGGACGCCTTGGCCCATAGCGTACATGACGCCGAGATTGAACTGGGCGTCGGGTTGGCCCCGTTCGGCAGCAAGACGATACCACTTGACCGCCTCGGCATAGTCTTGCGGTACGCCTTCGCCGTCGTCATACGCCTTGCCGAGGGCGTCCTGGGCATCGGCATAGCCCTGCTCGGCGGCAAGGCGATACCACTTCAGCGCCTCCGCATAGTCCTCAGAGACGCCGCGGCCAAGTACGTACATGGCGCCGAGATTGGACTGGGCATCGGCGTTGCCCTGCTCGGCAGCAAGACGATACCACTTCAGCGCCTCGGCATCGTCTTGCGGTACGCCGTGGCCGTGAACGTACATCTTGCCGAGAGCGAACTGGGCACCGGCGTTGCCCTGCTCGGCTAGCGGTCGCCACAGCTGCAGAGCCGTCGCATAGTCACCACGCTGGTAAGCGGCGTCGGCCTCCTCAAACGGCCCCGCAACCGCTCCGCCCGTCAATATAAAGGCGAGAATCACACCGGCCAGAATGCGCTTCACCATGGCGACGGCCCTACAATTGCAACAGTTGAGCCCAAGGCCTAGCCTGGCTGCGGGGCTTCAAAGTGGTGTGTCTCCTACAGAATGAAACCAGAAGTGCAACGGGCTGCGGGCCTCGTTCTTAATACAGCGTAGCCGTTAGATTTTCAGTAGAGGATTTATTTATTTTATTCATTCAATCTGTCAAAAGCGACGAGGCTTTAGCCACCGAATTCTGGCTCCGTGACTTTTTAGTAACACGGCGAATCTATTTGCTATTGCTTTGGGATCGCCCACGATTTGCCGCGCTCGTGGTTTTTGCTGGCTAATATGAGAGAAGGGGGACATTCATGGAGACCGAAACTATTCACCGGCCCAAAGGGACCTCGCGCGAACGCAAAGCGCTGTCTCGGCCTGTCGATCTCGTACACCTGTCACACTCCACGCTCGGCGAACGTGTCCTTGAGCGGGAGGTGCTTGAGCTCTTCTGCACACAATCGACCATGTATCTTGAACGGTTGCGCGAGGCGCCGTCCGACCAGCAGTGGAAGGACTCCGCCCATTCGCTCAAAGGCTCCGCGCAGGGGATCGGCGCTTGGCATGCCGCCGCCGCCGCCGAACGTGCTGAGACTCTCCCGAGTGCTGCCTTCAGCGAGGCGCGTTGCGCTCGCTTGCGCGAGCTCGAATCCTCAGTGCACGAGGCTGAGGCTTATATTAGATCACTGTTTTAAGCTGTCGAAGGATCTGATTGGGTTCAGACCAATCTCCCTGCCTTCCGCCTGCTGCGGCTTTGCGGGCGCCTACGGGCTTGGGGGCCGCACGGCGATCTAACGCAAGGTCGTCTGGACTCCCCGTGGGCTTAGAGCCTCGTTGAAAGTAGCTCCGCCGAGTCTAGCAGCAATTGCCGGACGAGCTTCCGCACTGCCATAGTCTCTGCCGAATAGTACCCGTTCTTCCACGCGTTGCGATTTCCTTTAGGAGCGCCAGGTGACTTGCCACCGTGCATGCGGCAGCGTCCGTTTGGCATCGCGGGTGAACGACATGGATCACCGCTGCGGGTCCGGGCTCCGCATCTCAGGGACTGATGTATCGGCATTTGCACGGGGTTGTTCCTCGGAATCGTAGCGCCCCTCCCCCAGGGACCGCAGCTTGAGTTGCCACTTCAACGTCCGCTTTGCAGTGTAATCCAGACCTGTCGGCCGTGCCCACGAATGTCTCTGAAGTGCCAAAGGCGGACCCCCAGTCCGGCCGATCGAGGCCGAGCGCCGCCGACCTGCAGCAGGCCTATGAAGACTTCGTCCCTCATGCAAATGAAACCACACGCAACCAGCCCAGGCGGCGCCTCAACCTTGATAGGCGTAGAGCCGACCTCCATCGCGGAACCAAGCAATGCGACCGTCTGGGCCGCGCACAAAATCGCTCCGCTTGATCTGACCTTCGGAATCGGTCGTGAGCACGAAATCGTCGCGGTAGAAGGCGAGAGAGAGCTCCAAGTCGCCCCTGACGTGCAACCCACCATCCGCGGCACTCAGCTCGATCACCTGCTCCACGATTTCGTCGGGCCGGCCGTCGGGCGGGATGACCCACCCCCTATACCGGCCCTCATATGGCGCGAGTTGTGCGGGCGGAAGCGTCTGCGGAATGGCAGGCGGATTGCTCAGCCCGGCGAACTGGGTCAGCGCCCAGCCGGACCGGCCCAGTTCGGCGATAAGCCGGGAGCCATTGGTCGAGTTGGTGAGCGTGGTCATCGCGAACTCGCGCTCCGGAACGAGGAAGAAGTCGGAGTTCTGGCCGCCCCAGGACCCGCCATGCTGGAAGACCGGCACGCCTTCGGCCGTGCGGCGCTGCCACCAACCTACGCATACCCCGTCGATCTCGAGCGTGATCATGCCCCTGCCCCTGGGTCGGAGCGCATCGCCACCAGCGACTGCTGATCCTGTTTCCAGAGACCGGCCAGGGCGTGGTGGTGATGACCAACTCCGATAACGGCTCCAAGCTTGCCGAGGCGCTGATCGCTCGCGCTGCCGCAATTTATGGCTGGCCGCCGCTCCCGGCGCTCGCCGACTGACGCCCCCCTCGCTTCCGTCACAAAGCGAGACTACATTACGGTCGTGTCCCGCCACGCTGAGGGCGGGCCCGGGAGGAGTTCAATGCCTGCATGCTTCCGCGCCGGCCTCATCGCCGCGCTGTTGGTTTTTGCCGCCGCCCCCCTCGCCCCCACCCAAGCCGCCGAAAAGACCTTCCAAGACGCCGATCTCGACGACGCCGCGATCACGCTCGAGGCTGACCTGAAGGACGCGGCGGGAACGGTCGAGAAGCCGGTCATCGCGCTCAAGAAGGACGCCGAAGCGGCCCTCACGAAGAACGACTATGAGAGCGCCGCCGACATCTACACTCAGATCGTGACCGTCGCGCCGAACGACGTGCAGTCCTGGCGCCAGCTCGCCGATGTCTGGCTCAAGATCCCGACGAGCGAGGAGGATGACGGGAGCAAGCGCTTCGAGCAGGCGACGACGGCGGCCTATATCGCCTATCGGCGCGCCGCGAACGCCACCGAGGAGTCCGACGCCCTCATCATGCTCGCGGCCGCCTATGGCAAACGCAACGAGTGGCGGCCGGCGCTCAATGCCCTGCACCTCGCGCTGCAACTGCACGCGACGCCCGAGCTCAAGACCACCTATGACCAATTGCGCGAGAAATACGGCTTCCGCGTCTCCAATTTCAGTGTTGATTCCGATGCCGCGTCCCCGCGGGCCTGCTTCCAGTTCACCGAGAGCTTGCCGAAGCGCACCGATTTCTCGCCCTTCGTCGCCGTCGCCGGCGAGGACAAGCCGGCGCTGTCGGTCGATGACCAGCAACTTTGCGTCGAAGGGCTAAAGCATGGCGAGAGCTATGCCGTCACGCTCCGTGAGGGCCTTCCCTCGATGGTTGGGGAAAACCTGCTCAAGACCGCCGACTTCAACATCTATGTGCGCGACCGCAGCCCCTTCGTGCGGCTTGCGGGCAAGGCCTATGTGCTGCCGAAGACGGGTCAGCAGGGCATCCCCCTCGTCAGTGTCAATACCGACGCGGTCAAGGTGTCGATCTATCGGATCGGCGATCGCAACCTGATCGACACGGTGCTCGGCGGAGATTTCGAACGCAATCTCTACGGCTACACGCTGAACGACATCGCCGAGCAAAAGGGTGAGAAGATCTGGACCGGCGAGCTCAAGGTGGAGAAGGAGCTCAATACCGATATTACCACCGACTTCCCCGTCAACGAGGCGGTGCCTGCGCTCGAGCCCGGCGTATACGTGCTGGCCGCGGCACCCGCCAATGTCTCCGATGAGGACTATGGCGAGCGCGCCACGCAGTGGTTCGTCGTCTCCGACCTTGGGCTCACCGCTTATTCGGGGAGCGACGGCATCCACGCCTTCGTCAACTCGCTCGCCACCACGCAGCCGGTCGGCGATGTCGAGCTTCGCTTGCTGGCCCGCAATAACGAGGTTCTCGCGACCAAGACCACGGATGCGAGCGGCTCGCTGGCCTTCGAGGCTCGGCTCACGCGCGGCGAAGGCGGCCTTTCCCCGGCCATGCTGGTCGCCTCGGAACCGTCCGGCGACTACGCCTTTCTGAACCTGAAGCAATCCCCGTTCGATCTCACCGACCGCGGCGTCGCCGGGCGCAATGCGCCTGACGGTCTCGACGCCTTCGTCTTCACCGAGCGCGGCGTCTACCGCACCGGCGAGACCGTGCACGTCACGGCGCTCCTCCGCAGCCCCGTAAGCGTCGCCGTTCCCGACGTTCCCCTCACACTCGTGGTGAGGCGGTCCGACGGGGTGGAATACCGCCGCAGAGTAGTGCCCGATCAGGGGATCGGCGGCCGTTCGCTCGACGTGCAGATCATCTCGTCGGCTCCCACCGGGACCTGGCGCGTCGCCGCCTACACCGACCCGAAACGGCCGGCGATCGGCGAAGCGAGCTTCCTCGTCGAGGACTACGTTCCGGATAGGCTCGAATTAGACCTCGCCACCACCGCCACGAGCATCTCGCCCTCGGCCCCCGCGAAAATCAGCGTTGATGGGCGCTTCCTATATGGGGCGCCCGCGGCGGGTCTCGACCTAGAAGGCGAGATCCATATCGTGAAGGCGGCGGAGCGGCCGGGCTTCGCCGGCTATGTATTCGGGCTCGACGAGGATGACAGCGAGAACGACAGCCAACACGAGGCGGACACGATTCCCCTGACGGACCTGCCGGAGACCGATGCCGCGGGCAAAGCCATTTTCACCGCGACCCTCGACAAGGTGCCCGCGTCGACGCGGCCGCTCGAGGCGGAAATCGTCGTGCGCATGGCGGAGCCCGGCGGGCGGGCGATCGAGCGCAAGCTCACTCTCCCGGTAACGCCTTCCGCGCCGATGATCGGCGTGAAGGCCCTCTTTACCGGCAAGTCGCTCGGCGATTCCGATACGGCAAGTTTCGACGTGGTCATGGTCGCGCCCGACGGCAAGCCCATGAGCAGGACGGGCCTGCATTGGCAGCTGCTCCGCGTCGATTCCAATTATCAATGGTATCGCAGCGAGGGGTATTGGCAATACGAGCCGGTCAAGGTGACGCGCCGCGTCGCCGACGGCAGCGTCGACGTGGCCCCCGACCAGCCCGGACACATCGCCGTTCCGGTCACCTGGGGGCGCTACCGGCTCGAGGTGACAAGCGCCGACTCGCAAGGGCCAGAGACCACTGTCGGTTTCGATTCCGGCTGGTACGCGGAAGCGAGCGCCGATACTCCGGATCTGCTCGAGATCGCGCTCGACAAGCCCGAATATAAGCCCGGCGACAGCATGACCGTCGCGATCACGGCGCGCAGCGCCGGCCAAGTGACGCTCGCCGTGATCGGCGACAAGCTCTTCACCACCAAGACGGCAGATGTCGAGCCCGGCACAGTCAAGCTCCCGCTCACCGTGGGCGAGGATTGGGGCACCGGCGCCTATGTGCTCGTTACCTTGCGGCGACCGCTCGACGTCGCGGCGAAGCGCATGCCCGGGCGGGGCATCGGCGTGCAGTGGTTCGCCATCGACAAGGCGGCGCACACGCTCGGCGTCGCCATGGACCTGCCCGACCGAATCAGGCCCGAGACGACGCTCCGCGTGCCGATCAAGCTCGCGGGGCTCAACCCCGGCGACGAAGCCCGCCTCGTGGTCTCGGCCGTGGACGTGGGCATTCTCAATCTCACCAATTACAAGGCGCCCGCGCCCGAGGATTATTATCTCGGCCAGCGCAAGCTCTCGTCCGAGGTCCGCGACCTTTACGGCCAGCTGATCGATGGTATGCAGGGCACCAAGGGAGAGGTCCGCACCGGCGGCGACAGCGGAGCGGAGGAGCTGCAAGGCAGTCCGCCGACGCAGGCACCACTCGCGCTCTATTCCGGCATCATCAGCGTCGGTCGCGACGGCACCGCCGAGACGAGCTTCGCGATTCCGGCCTTTGCCGGCAGCGTGCGGGTCATGGCCGTCGCCTGGAGCAAGGATAAAGTCGGCCACGCCTCCGCCGATGTGGTGGTGCGCGATCCCGTCGTGATCACCGCCACGCTGCCCCGCTTCCTGCTGATGGGCGACAAGAGCACGATCAGGCTCGACCTCGACAATGTCGAGGGCGAGACCGGCGACTATCATGTGGCGCTCGCCGCGGGAGGACCGCTTAAGCTCGCCGAGACCACCAAGACCGTCACGCTCGACGCCAAGAAGCGTGGGGCCATGAGCTTGGCCGTCGCGGCCACGGGTGTGGGCGCAGGACTGGTAACGGTGAACGTGAGCGGCCCCGGCGGCTTTACGCTCGAACGTCAATATGCACTGGAGGTGAAGCTCTCGACGCAGATACTCGCGCGCCGCACGGTGAAGCCGCTTGCGCCGGGCCAGACCCTCACACTCACGGGCGACCTCTTCGCCGACCTCGTTCGCGGCACCGGCAAGCTCGCGCTTTCGGTCACGCCCTCGGCGGCACTCGATGTGGCGAGCCTGCTTGCCGCGCTCGACCGCTATCCGCTCGGCTGCACCGAGCAGATCGTGAGCCGCGCTTTGCCGCTGCTCTATGCCAATGAGCTCTCGGTCAATCTGCATCTCGCGGTCGATACCAGCATCGACCAGCGCATCGCCGATGCGATCGAGACGGTGCTGGCGCGCCAAGGTTCGGAGGGTGCCTTCGGCCTTTGGGCGCCGGGCGGCGAAGACCCCTGGCTCGACGCCTATGTGACGGACTTCCTCACACGGGCTCGAGCGAGTGGGTTTTCCGTTCCGGATGAAGCCTTCAAGCTCGCGCTCGATCGCTTGCGCAACTATGTGAGCACAGCACCGGAGCCCTCCACCGACGGCGGCCTCGCCCTCGCCTACGCGCTCTATGTCCTCGCCCGCAACGGGACGGCGCCGGTTGGCGATGTGCGCTACCTCGCCGACGCCAAGATCAATGACCTGAAGACGGCGACGGCAAAGGCGGAGATCGGTGCTGCCCTTGCCATGCTCGGCGACCGGATCCGTGCCGAGAAGGTGTTCGACATCGCCGTCGGCTCGCTGGCGAAAGAGCCGGCAATCGAGATCGGCCGCACCGACTATGGCTCGCCCCTGCGCGACGCCGCGGTGGTGGTGACGCTCGCGGCGGAAGGCGATGCGGCGAAGCCGATCCTCGTCAACGCCACGGCGCGCATCGATGCTGCGCGCAATCTCGTGACGCGCACCTCGACGCAAGAGGACGCCTGGCTAGTGCTCGCCGCGCGCGCTCTCGGCAAGCAGAATGTCAGTCTTGACGTCAATGACGGCACCCAAGTCGGCCCGTATTACGGCACCTACGATCAGGTGGATGTCGAGGAGAGCGCGATCACGGTGACCAACACCGGCGACACCCCGGTCGACACCGTCGTCTGCGTGAGCGGTGCGCCGACCACCCCCGAACCCGCCGCCGATCACGGCTTCAACCTCGAGCGGAGCTACCACAGCCTTGACGGCGCGGACGCCGATCCCGCCCACGCGAAGCAGAACCAGCGCTTCGTGGTGGTGCTCAAGGTTACCGAGCCGCAGCCCCAATTCGCCAGGGTTGCGCTTACCGATTTCGTTCCGGCAGGCTTCGAGATCGATAACCCTGAGCTCGTCTCCTCGGGCGACACGGGCACGCTCTCCTGGATCGAGAACGCGGGCACGCCGGTGCATACGGATTTCCGCGACGACCGCTTCACCGCAGCCTTCGACCGCAATAGCGGGGACCCAGCCGTGTACAGCGTCGCCTATGTGGTGCGCGCGGTCTCGCCGGGAGACTATGTGCTGCCGCAAGCCGAGGTGGAGGACATGTACCGCCCAGACCGCTTCGGCCGCACCGGCACCGGCACCGTCAGCGTGCAGCCCGCGAAATGAGCGACGAGGCACCTGCGGCGAAGGCCACCTCGGATGGCCGTGGGCGGCGGCGCGCCGTCCGTGCGGCGGTCGGTTTGCTCTGGATCGCGGCAGCGGTCACCGGCGCGGTATGGGGGCTGATCGACACTTTCGGCCCAGCGCCGCTCGGCCGCGATCTCGAGCTGTCCAAGACCGTGCTCGACCGCAACGGGCGCCTGCTCAGGTCCTACACCACAAGCGAAGGCCGCTGGCGGCTGCCCGCGACCCGCGCGCAAGTAGACCCGCGCTATCTCGAGGTGCTGCTCGCCTATGAGGACAAGCGGTTCTGGCAACATCCGGGCGTCGACCCGCTCGCCTTTGGGCGGGCGGCGCTGCAATTTCTCACCCATGGCCACATCGTCTCGGGCGGCTCGACCATCACCATGCAAGTGGCCCGCCTGCTCGAGCCGCGCCGCGAGCGCTCGCTATACGTCAAGGTCAGGGAAGCGGTCCGCGCGCTACAGCTCGAAGCCGTGCTCAGCAAGGACGAGATCCTCGCGCTCTATCTGACGCTTGCGCCCTATGGCGGCAATCTCGAAGGGATCCGGGCCGCCTCGCTCGCTTATTTCGGCAAGGAGCCGCGCCGGCTGACGCTCGGCGAGGCCGCCCTGCTCGTCGCCCTGCCGCAATCGCCGGAGTTCCGCCGGCCCGATCGGTCGCACGACGCGGCGAAGCGCGCACGCGACCGCGTGCTCGATCGCATGGCCCGCTACCACATGTTCGGAGCTGCGGAGATCGCCCGTGCCAAGCAGGAGCCGGTGCCGGATGCGCGCAAGCAGATGCCGATGATCGCGCCCCAGGCGGCCGACGACGCGATGGCCACTGAGCCTCCGGCGCTGGAGCACCGCCTTACCATCGATGCCGGGCTGCAGAAGACCCTGCAAGAGCTTGCCCGCGACCGGGCGCAGGCGCTCGGGCCGGACATGTCGGTGGCGATCATGGTCGCCGACAACGCGACCGGAGAGGTGCTCGCCCGCGTCGCCTCTCCAGATTATTTCGACGAGCGCCGCGCGGGCCAGGTCGACCTGACCAAGGCTGTGCGGTCGCCGGGATCGGCGCTCAAGCCCTTCATCTACGGCCTCGGTTTCGAGGACGGACTGATCCATCCCGAGACCCTTATCGAGGACCGTCCGATCCGCTATGGCAACTATGCGCCGCAGAATTTCGACCTCACCTTCCAAGGAACGGTGACGGTCCGCCGCGCCTTGCAGCAATCGCTGAACGTCCCGGCCGTGGCCGTGCTCGAGGAGGTGGGACCAAGCCGCCTCGCCGCGAGACTTGGCGAGGCGGGGGCGAGCCTAACGCTGCCGCGGCGCGAGGCGCCGGGACTCGCGCTCGGCCTTGGCGGTGTGGGCATCAGGCTTGCCGACTTGACCATGCTCTATGTCGGACTTGCGAGGCAGGGCACGGTTCAGCCGCTGGTGGAGGAGCTCGGCGCGCCGCGGCTTCCGCCCAAGAGGCTGTTGGAGCCGGTCGCCGCCTGGTATGTCGCGAGGATCCTGCAGGGCACGCCGCCGCCGGAGAACGCCGCAGGCGGCCGCATCGCGTTCAAGACCGGCACGAGCTACGGCTATCGCGACGCCTGGGCCGTCGGCTTCGACGGCAAGCACACCATCGGCGTCTGGGTGGGACGCCCCGACGGCGCGCCGGTCACCGGTCTCGCTGGGCGGACCGCCGCCGCGCCGATCCTGTTCGATGCGTTTGCGAGAGGTCCGCAGCCGCTCGAACCGCTGTCGCCCGCGCCCGTTGGCGCCCTGATCGCCACCACGGCGAAGCTGCCGCCGCCACTCCAGCGCTTCACGCCGCATGCGGTCGCGGCCTCGAGCTCGACGCCATCCGTGCATATCGTGTTCCCACCGAACGGCGCGAATTTGGAGCTGTCGTTTCTTGCGGGAACCGCGCCCGATCCGCTCCCCATCAAGATCGCGGGTGGCACGCCGCCCTTGACCGTGCTGCTCAACGGCATGCCGCTCGGCGCCAAGAGAAGCGCCCGCACGCTCTTTTTCGAGCCGGAGGGCCCTGGCTTCGTGCGCCTCACCGTGACCGATGCGAATGGCGCGGCCGACAGCGTGCTGGTGAGGCTGCAATAGCGGCTAGGTCGATTTCTTCCGCGACGATGCTTTCCTCGGTGAAGACAATTTTCGCGAAGAGGACTTCCTCGACGAGGACGACTTCGACGAAGTCGATCGCGACGACGTCGCCGATTTCGCGGCGTGCTCGGGCTCGCCCTTGCGCTTGGTCGAGGCGAACTCGTCGAGCTGCTTCTCGCTCATCGATTTGTACATGCTCTTCGATGCGCCTTTGAGCTTGCTCGGGCTCGTCTTGCCGCGCTTGGTGCGCACAGTGTCGCGATCGCGCCAGCCAGGCCACTCGCTACGCCCAAAGCGCGCCCAAAACCGAACGCCCGGTTCCTAGCCGAGCGCCCACTAAGCCACCTCAAGGCCTTGCCGGATCTCAGGTTCCGATGGGCTTCGAGGCGACCCTTACCCAATCAGCTCCGAGGCGGCTGTGAAGCCACGGGGTAGAGGCGGAAGCGCCGGGGCCGAAAGGCGACCGTCCTTGCGAGATTGAGGCTGAGGTCGGCGGGGAGTTCGATCTCGATACGGTTTCGCTCGGCGCCCACCTCAAGGTCGACGCGGCGCAAGCCGGCGTGGCGCCGCAGCACCGACACCACCCCCGAAATGGCGCCGGGCGCATGGTCGACAACCTCGACGTCGTGGGGCCGCAAGAACAGCTTGGCCGGACCATTGGGAGTGTCGCCGACGGGAAGGTCGAGCGGGCTCTCGTCGAGCCAGATTTTGCCCTGCTCGACCCGGACGGGGAGCACGCTCGATTCTCCGATGAAGGAAAATACGAAGGGCGAATTCGGCGCGTCATAGACCTGGTCGGGAGTCCCGATCTGCTCGATCCTACCTTCGCTCATCACCACCACGCGGTCGGCGAGCTCGAGCGCCTCCTCCTGGTCGTGCGTGACGAACACGGTGGTGTGCCCGGTCTTGTTGTGGATCTCCAACAGCCAGCGGCGAAGGTCCCTCCGCACCTTGGCGTCGAGCGCGCCGAAGGGCTCGTCGAGAAGCAGCACACGCGGCTCGATGGCAAGCGCTCTGGCAAAGGCAACGCGCTGGCGCTGGCCGCCCGAGAGCTGCGACGGATAGCGCTTCTCGAGCCCCGACAGCTGCACGAGATCAAGCAGCTCGAGCGCGCGCCTGCGGATCTCCTTGCGGCTTGGGCGCCGTGACCAAGGCCGCACGCGCAGGCCAAAGCCGATATTGTCGAGGACCGTCAGGTGGCGGAAGAGGGCGTAATTCTGGAAGACGAGCCCGACATTCCGCTGCTGCACGGTCAGTTTCAGCGCATCCTCGCCGCCGAAAAGCACGCGACCAGCGGTCGGGATATCGAGACCGGCGAGAATTCTGAGAAGCGTGGTCTTGCCGGAGCCGGACGGTCCGAGCAGCGCCACAAGCTCACCGGACTCGATCTCGAGGGAGACTCCGTGCAGGGCTGGGGTCACGCCGAAAGTTCTGACGACGTTTTCTACCGACACGTCCACCGGATTATCCCCACCCGATACCGTTTGTGGAGGCCCCCAACTTGTGGCCGGGTAGTTCACCTCATTTAGGACCCGAGCGTCCATGCTTTTCTCCTAGTGGCGTCGCGACGCGGCGATCTGGTCGGCGTAACGCCATTCCAGCCCAATCTTGATCACGAGCGTGATGAGTGCGAGCAGTGCGAGCAGAGAGGCAACCGCGAAGGCCGCGGCGAAACTATATTCGTTGTAGAGGATCTCCACATGCAGCGGCATGGTGTTGGTCTTGCCCCTGATATGGCCGGACACCACCGAAACCGCACCGAACTCGCCCATGGCGCGGGCGTTGCAGAGAACCACGCCATAGAGCAGCGCCCAGCGGATGTTGGGCAGCGTCACCTTGAAGAACGTCTTCCAGCCGCTCGCGCCGAGCGACAGCGCGGCCTCCTCTTCTTGCGTGCCTTGCTCCTGCATCAACGGCACGAGCTCGCGGGCGACGAAAGGGAAGGTCACGAAGATGGTGGCGAGCACGATGCCGGGCAATGCAAAGATGATCTGGATGCCGTGGCTTTGCAGATATGGCCCGAAATAGCCCTGCGCTCCGAACAAGAGCACATAGATCAAGCCGGAAATCACCGGCGAAACCGAGAAGGGAAGGTCGATGAGCGTATTCAGCACGCTCTTCCCCTTGAATTCGAATTTGGCGATGACCCAGGAGGCGGCGAGCCCGAACACGATATTGGCGGGAACAGCGATCGCGGCGACCAGGAGCGTAAGCCTGATAGCGGCGAGCGCATCAAGTTCGGTGATCGCGGCGACATAGGCGCCGATGCCCGCGCGGAACGCTTCGACGAACACCGCTGCGAGGGGCAGCAGTAGAAACAACACGAGAAACACCACCGCGACCGTGATCAAAATTACGCGGACAGGAAGTTTCTCGGTGGTGACAAGGGAGCCGCGCGACTCCGAGACAAGGAGTGGGGCGATGGCAGCATCAGTCATGACCGAACCTTCGTCTTTGCCAGGCTTGGACCAGGTGCACGAATAGGAGGATCCCAAAAGAGATCAGCAGCATTGCCGTACCGATGGCGGCCGCTTGCGGATAAGAGAACTCTTCCAATCTGATGATGATTAGGAGCGGCGCGATCTCGGAGATGAAGGGCAAGTTGCCGGCGATGAAGATCACCGATCCGTATTCGCCGACCGCGCGGGCGAGTGCGAGCGCAAATCCGGTGAGAATCGCCGGCAGGAGCGAGGGTAGCATCACGCGGAACACGGTCTGGCGCCGGTTGGCGCCGAGCGTGGCCGAAGCCTCCTCGAGCTCGCGGTCGAGCTCTTCGAGCACCGGCTGCACCGTGCGCACGACGAAGGGCAGACCGATGAAGATCAGCGCAATGGTGATGCCGAGAGGCGTGTAGGCCACCTTGATGCCAAGGGGTGCGAGTAGGCTCCCGATCCATCCGTTCGGCGCATACAGTGCCGTGAGCGCGATGCCGGCGACGGCTGTCGGCAGCGCGAAGGGAAGGTCGACGAAGGCGTCGAGCAGCCGTCGTCCCGGAAATCTGTAGCGAACGAGCACCCAGGCAATGATGACGCCAAAGACGGCATTGATGGTCGCGGCGACCAACGAGGTCACAAAGCTCAAGCGAAGCGCGGCAAGCGTGCGAGCCCCGGTGACGATATTCCAGAACCCCTCAAAACCAAGCGTCGCAGACTTGAGCACGAGCGCCGCAAGCGGGATGAGGACGATCAGGCTGAGATAGGTCAAAGTGAAGCCGAGCGCCAACCCAAAGCCCGGGATGGCGCTCGGCCGTTTTAGCTCAAGGCCGCGTGCTGCGGCGGCTTGCGCGACGGCCATGAGTTAGCTCAATTCGTCGACTTGGGCTGATAGATCTGGTCGAAGATGCCGCCATCGTCGAAATGTTTCGGCTGCACCTTCGCCCAACCGCCGAACAGCGGATCATCGATCGATACCAGCTTCACATTCGGAAACCGAGCGAGGTCCTTGGCATCGGAATCCTCGGGCTTCGACGGGCGATAGTAGTTGTGAGCGATGAGCTTCTGGGCTTCCGGGGTGTAGAGGAAGTTCAGATAGGCCTCCGCTACTTTCCGCGTGCCCTTGGCATCGACCACCTTGTCGACGACGGCGACCGGAGGCTCCGCCTTGATGGAGAGCGACGGCACCACAATCTCGAATTTGTCGGCGCCAAGCTCGTCCAGAGCCAAGAAGGCCTCGTTCTCCCAAGCCAGCAGCACGTCGCCAAGGCCGCGTTGGGCGAAGGTAGTGGTGGAGCCGCGGGCGCCGGAATCGAGCACCGGCACATGGGAATAGAGCTTGGTGACGAACTCCTTGTCCTTCGCCTCGTCGTGACCGTATTTCTGATCGGCGTAAGCCCACGCCGCGAGATAATTCCAGCGCGCGCCACCCGAGGTCTTCGGGTTCGGCGTGATCACCTGGACGCCTTCTTTGACGAGGTCATCCCAGTCCTTGATGCCCTTGGGGTTCCCTTTGCGCACCAGGAAGACGATGGTCGAGGTGTAGGGCGAGGAGTTGTTGGCCAGGCGCTTCTGCCAATCGGGTTTGATCAGGCCGGCCTTGGCGACGGCGTCGACATCGCCCTGCAGCCCGAGCGTCACTACATCGGCCTGGAGGCCGTCGATGACAGCGCGCGCCTGCTTGCCCGAGCCGCCGTGGGATTGCTCGATGGTGACGTTCTCACCGGTCTTGGCCTTCCAATCCTTCACGAAGGCCTCGTTGACGGCCTTGTACAGCTCGCGCGTCGGATCGTAGGAGACGTTGAGCAGGGTGGTATCGGCGAGCACCGCACTCGCCCCGAGCGTTGTGAAAATCAGAGCCGCGCTGGCGGCAAGGGTGCTTCGTACTCTGGTCATGATTGCGATCTCCTATGCTTGAATATCCCTTAACTCTATCTTGTCTGTAGACTTTCTCAAGTCGGAGTCTTGCCACATTTTCAGACGGGTCAAAGCCCGTTCGCTAACAAACGGGTCAGAGAGTGGAACGAGTTTCCAATTTCCGGGGGGCGGGCGGCGCTTTAGAGACACGCCATTGCGCGCGCCTCGTCTTCAGCTTCGTCGGCGAGGAGGGAAGTGGAGAGAGAATCGGCGATGGTGGTGCGGTCGAGCACGTCTCTAGCGGACTCTGCCACCCTGGCAAAAACGCGCCTGATTTCACAGTTCTCTTCGGTGACACAGTCGGAGCAGCGGCGATAGGCGATGCGGCTCAAACAGGGCAAAGGTGCAATTGGGCCGTCGATAATGCGCAAGACCTGCCCGAAGGTGATTCGGTCCGGCGACATCAGCAGGCTATAGCCGCCAAGCTTCCCCCGCCGGCTTTGCACGATGCCATGGTGTTTTAATTCAAGCAGGATCTGCTCCAGGAACTTTCGCGGGATCTTTTTGCGGGCAGCAATCTCGCCAATTATCAGCGAGTCGCCGTCCTTGGCGAGCGCCACCAGGGCGCGGAGCGCATATTTGGCCTTTTGCGAGATCATATAGGAATTGCTGCCTAAACCCGATATGAATAGTGGAATTATATAAGCCACACCCCTTAGGAAACAACAAGCTGACTCGCGACTTTATGGGTAGCGGGTTTTGGTGATGAGCCAGCGGCGGCGGCTTGGCCGATCAGGCCTCGAAGTCTCGGCGTTTGGCCTTGGCTGCATGGCGATGAGCGACTTCTACGGCCCGCGGGATGAGCAGGAGGCGATTGCCACCATTCATCGCGCCATCGAGCGTGGCGTCAATTTTCTCGATACCTCCAATATCTACGGCTTGGGCAGGAACGAGGAGCTTATCGGCCGCGCGATTCTCGACCGGCGCCACCTTCTGGTGCTTGCCACAAAATGCGGCAGCGTGCGCGCGCCAGACGGGAGGTTCGTCGGCGTCAATGGGCGCCCCGATCATGTTCGAGCGGCCTGCGAAGCGAGCTTGCAGCGCCTGAAGGTCGATAGCATCGATCTCTATTATCTGCACCGGGTCGACCCCGAAACGCCCATCGAGGAGACGGTGGGAGCGATGGCGGGGCTCGTGCGGCAAGGAAAGGTGGGTTATCTCGGCCTTTCGGAGGCGGCGCCAAAGACTCTGCGCCGGGCGCACGCCACCCACCCGATCGCGGCGCTGCAGACCGAATATTCGCTGCTAAGCCGCGAGCCGGAAGGCGAGATCTTCGACACCGTGCGCTCCCTTGGCATCGGTTTCGTCGCCTATACGCCGCTCGCCCGCGGCTTGCTCACAGGAAAGATTCAAGGACCTGTCCCAATTCGGCCCCGACGATTGGCGCCCCCGCCTGCCCCGCTTCCAACCACCAAATTTCGAGGGCAACCTCAGGCTCGTGGCGGGGTTGGAGGCCATTGCCGCCCGCAAAAGCGCAACGACGGCTCAGCTTGCGCTCGCCTTTGTGCTTGCTCATGGTGCCGACATCGTTGCCATCCCGGGGGCCGAGCGGCGTTTGGAGCTTGAGGAAAATCTCGCGGCCCTCGACCTGGAATTGACCGCAGAGAACCTCGCCGAGCTCGATGCAACCATCCCGCCGGGCGCCGCTTTTGCGACCGCTACCAATAAGACCAGATGAAGGCCGTGAACCGCTAAAGCTCTCAGTACACGGTTTCGCCGCGTCCGGGTCTTGACGAGAGGCAGCAAGGTGCCCCACCAACAGGTCATGGCGCGCGCCCCCAAGAAGCTCCACATCAAGACCTTCGGCTGCCAGATGAATGCCTATGACGCCTCACGCATGGAAGAGGCGCTGGGCATTCACGGCTACGA
>Ga0116220_10000063_pt1 | contig 57089 bp, 52 predicted proteins | sample Sb_taG_10_FD_88967 | JGI IMG/M metagenome (GOLD analysis project Ga0116220, IMG submission 88967) | Peat soil microbial communities from Weissenstadt, Germany - Sb_50d_7_NC metaG | ecosystem: Environmental > Terrestrial > Soil > Wetlands > Peat | place: Germany: Weissenstadt | collected 2010-09-21
CCACCATTCACACCACGACCCGAGAGGAGAACACGCTCACCACCCTCACCGTGTAACCATCACACCCGACCGCCACCGAGAACTTCTACGGCGAACGGGACAACCTCACCACGGGAAGGACCACGGCCTCGAGTGCCACGGCCGCCGTCCTGCCGACGACCTAGAGTCCCAGCGCATGGCAACAACGCACGAGGAAGTCGCACTACAGCTATCCACAATGGCGCTCGCGAGCCAGGGCGACAGCGAGAACCAGATCCGAGCCAAGGCGACCGCGATCCTCTCGGCGGCGTCGATCGTCGTGCCCGTCGCCGGCGTCGCGATCGCGAAAGGGTCCGCGTGGCCCATCATCCCTCTGGGGCTCGCCGCTCTGGCCTACCTCCGATGCGTGTGGACCTGCGCAGCGGCGCTGCTGCCCCGAAACATCGAGGTAGGCCTGCTCGGCGGCGAGATGCTCAAGCTTGCAACCGCCAGTGGCGCCGACGTCGAGCAGATGCAGGCCTCCGCCTCAAGCTACATGGACGGCCTCTATAGAGACAACCAGCTCATCCTCGAGAAAGCGTCCGAAAACATGAAGCATGCTGTCATCGCCCTCGGCATTGAGATCGTGGCGTTGACCGCAGCGATCCCCGTTACACTCTTGACCTGAGATGCGAGCACGCACCCAGCCCAAACCGGCTCCCCCGAGCCCAATGCCGCCGGCCCCTCCGCCGAACGTGATCGCAGTCGAGATCCGCTCGCCTAAACCGACCGAGTAGCGCGGGGAGCTCCTCACCCCGCCCGCCGGTAGCGGATGTGCGTGGCGAGCGGAGAGTGGAGCACCTCGACCGGCTCGAACCCGAGGGACTCGACTCCGTCGAACAGCCGCTCGCCGGACCCGAACAGGACGGGGACCACGTCGAGCGTGAGTTCGTTGATCACTCCCGCGGCGAGCGCCTGACGGACGGTCGAGGCGCCGCCCGCGATGTCGATGCCATCCTCGCCGGCCGTCTCACGCGCCTGCGCGTAGGCGGCCTCGAAGCCCTGGGTGACGAAGTGGAAGCTCGTGCCGCCCTCCATCTCGATCGGCTCGCGGGCGTGGTGGGTGAGCACGAAGACCGGCGCATGGTAGGGCGGCTCGGAGCCCCACCATCCATCCCAGGCCTCATCCCACTCGCCGCGGATCGGCCCGAACATGTTGCGGCCCATGAGGTATGCCCCGCGCGGTCGCATGAGCCAGCCCTCTGCCGTCGCGTCGGCGTCGTTCGCGCGCTCGTCGCCGAGGTGCCAGCTATGGACCTCCCTGCCGCGCTTCCCCAGCGGACTCTCCCGACTCTGGTCCGGCCCGGCGACGAAGCCGTCGAGCGAGATCGACATGTGGCAGCTGGTGTCTGGCATCGGCGTCCTCCAAGTGATTGCACACTCGGTATTTGGCTCTAGGACTAACGATGGGCGATACTGGGCTCGAACCAGTGACCTCCGCCTTGTCGAGGCGGCGCTCTCCCAGCTGAGCTAATCGCCCTGGGAACCGGCCAAGAGTATCAACGCGCGATCGCCGGCCCCCAACGCGTCGCGTCTCCTCATGGCACGATCACGACCTGGCCTTCGTGTCCGACGCCGGCCGATTCAATGCCACGAGAGTTGGCTTCACTGGGGACTTCCACGCCGCTCGAGCCAGAGCCACGTTCGACACCCGCTTCAGCGCTCGAGCCACCCGAGCCGCCTCGTTCGCCTTCGCCGTAAGGACTCCCCGAACCGTACGGCGAGCGGCTGCTGTGCGGCGATGACTGCCTGCCCGAGCCGCCGATGGAGGAGACGCCTTCGCCTGACTCGATCTTCTTGGCGGCCGCGGCGGCGGTGTTCGAGGAGATCGCGAAGCCCACGCCGGTGGAGCCTGGTTGGGTACCTTCGGAGCGGGCCGCGTCGGAGGCGATCTGGGAGTTGACGCCGATCACTTCGCCCTGTTCGTTCAGCAGCGGTCCACCCGAGTTGCCGGGGTTCAGCGCGGCGTCAGTCTGGATCGCACCCGTGATCTTGAAGCCATCAGGAGCGGATATTTCACGCCCAAGCGCCGAGACGATCCCGCGGGTGAGGGTCTCATCGAGACCGTAGGGGTTGCCGATCGCATAGACGGAGTCGCCGACTTCGACGGAGCTCGAGCTGACCAGATTCAAAGGCTTCAGCGAAAGGCCCGATGGATCGACCTTGATCAGCGCGAGATCCTGGTTGGCTTCCTCGCCGACAAGCGTCGCGGTGCGAGTCACCTTCGAGGACGTGCCCGGTCCGGCCACGATGCTGCTCGCGCCCGCGACCACGTGGTCGTTCGTGAGGATCAAACCCTGTTCGTTGAGGACGATCCCCGTGCCACTGTCTTCGCCCTCGGCGGTCACAGCACGGATCGCCACGACGCCCGCGGAGTCGCGCTGGTAGATCTGGGTGGCCGTGAGCGCGGTCGATGCGACCTCGCGACGTGTCCCGGTCGAGGAGCCGCTCTGGCTTGTCGCCTCGGTTGTGCGCACTACGGGCGTCGATCCCTGACGGCCGGTGCTGCGGCTAGCGCCGAACGCGATCACCGCGATGAGCATGACGACGGCTCCGGCGAGCGCCGCGATCAGCATTGGTGCGAACAGACGCTTCACGGACCACCTCCAGTTGTTGGGATGAGGCCATGATGCGCCCCGGCTCTGTGCCGGCGCTAACAATCTCCCAAAGCGCCGCTAAGGGTGAAAGAAAGAGTTGATAACCGAGCACGAACAGCCCGATAAGCTGAGGGGCGCTTCCTGGGCGACGTGGCGGAGTGGCTACGCAGCGGCCTGCAAAGCCGTCTACACCGGTTCGATTCCGGTCGTCGCCTCTACTGAGAACAGGCTGCAAAATGGCGTGTCTTTCGTCCAAGGCGTATCGTCCTGGAGGCTCGAAAGCAGCCAAAGGTCGCCCAAACTCGGAGTGCGGACCGCAGTGGTTGACGCGGAGTCAACGGAGGCACGTGCAGGTTGACCTGGCGATTGGATCCTGCGCATGCGGTTCGAGGTCGGATGGAGGGCAGCGCGTGGCGGTCCGACGGAGGCCCCGGGTGATTCAGTCGAGCCGTGTGCGCCAGCGGTCGAGGATCTCGTCGACGTCGGCTCGTACTCGGTCACGCGCTTCCGCGCGGTCGACGCCCGCCATCAGCAGGTCGTCGTAGTCGGTGTCGCCGTGACGCACCGCCGCCACCACCGCGAGCGTGATCGCCGTCGGGTCAAGAGCGCGACCGGCAGCGGTTCGTCCGACCCTGCCGCTACCGCGATCACCAGTATGCGTCGCTATCGCCTCAGCCCGCGCCTTGGGGCAACCGGGGAAGATGCGGGTGATCTCACGTGTGAGATCACGCTGAAACTCGACGTCTTCGTTCGCCCGTCGCTCATGCTCACGGTCGCGTCGTCGCGCCCGCGCATCCTCATCAGCCAAGCACTCAGCCTCGGCCCTCTCGATCGCTGGCCCTTCGACGAGCACACCCTGGCGCTCATAGCGCTTGCGTGCGCGACTGAAACGCACGAGGACCGCAGACAGGCGACTGTGCTTGCGCGCCCGGCGTGTCAGCGCCGCGTCTCCCGATGGCAAGAACACGAGGTGCGCGAGATCCGCACACGACATGCACAGCGGACCGCGATCCTCCATCACCAGCCAGCCCCCATCCGTGCTGCCACAACCAGCGCACGTCCAGTCCTTCAGCGGCGATACCACCACGGGATCCGGCGCACGACGCGACACACTCACACGCCCGATCGTAGCCGCACTGGGCACAGGACGGGCCTCCCCGACCGGCCTCATGATCACGTGGATCACCTGACGGTGCTCGAGCCTGCTCCCGGCGCTCCAAGGCGCGCGCGAAGGTCTCCGCGACGAGATCGAGTACGAGCTCCGGGTGAGGCCCGACCCGGCGGCGCAGATAGCCGCGGATCAGTAGATAGCGGCGCTCATACAGAAGGGCAAACCCCTGCGCGCCGCCACTCACCAGCAGCTCCTCATCGCTCGAATCAGCAGACATCTGAGATGTATACGACCAGGACCACGCATTTGTGACCACGTGAGCCCTCGCGCGTTCCGAAGGGCCGGCCGCGCGCTAGCTTCGGACGGCGTGCCGCAGACGGTAGGCAAGGTAGAAGTGAAGAGCCGCCGCCGCGAAGATCAGCACTCCCCACCAGTAGCCCTCGCCCAACAGGATGGCCCCGACCAGCAGCAGCCAGATGCCGATCGCGACGCGCACGCGGACGATGGGACGCCAGTGTCTGCGTTCCCATCGCCATCGGGGTTGACGTGTCAGTTCGCGCCACCGCATAAAGATCGCGTTTCTGAGGTGCTCAACAGAACGTGTCGCGCCGACCACAGAAATTCTCGGGAACGGGCGGCGCGATCGTACGCCAGGCGACGCTCGTCAGTCGCCTGAGTCCCCCGTCCCCCCAGTCGACTCCACCGGCGTCGAGTACGACTGAATCGATTTCATCATCGGCGGCTCGGATGAACGTGTACTTCGCGCGCTGCACCTCGCCGCGCCGATAACGGGTCAAACGGTCGAGGCCCACCTGTGCAGAGGGGTCGCACGCGTGTAGATACGCATACAGCCAGCCGCCGGCGAGCGTCGGTGAGAGGAACGAGGCAGGACACAGCGCCGCCGCTCCGCTCGTGCGCTGATCGATCAGCACTGGGTCATGCCCGAGCTGTTGGAACCAGAGCGATGTCAGCCCAAACGTCCCGGCGAGCGTGGATGTGGCGTAGGCGAGCTGCTTGCCGTTGAACGCGAGGCCGGTGATCGCGCCCGTCAAGCCCGCCGGTATTTCCGAGCTTCCCGCGGTCGTGGGAAGCCTTACCGACTGTAGATCGTGGCTCCCGATCTGCCACACAAAGAGAAGGTCGGGCCGGCGGCCGGGATGTGTGGGATCCTGACTACCGCCCTTGGGATTGAGGCGCAGGAACGCTATGCGATTACGCCAGATCGCGGGCTCATGCATCGACCCACCACCGGGAATCTCGAGCTCGCGCTCGCTCGCACCCGCCACGCCGAGCGGAAGCTCATCGATATGGCAGGCGCCGCCCGTACACACCGAGTAGACGGCCGCCACCCCAGAGCCGCTCGGGCCGAGCTCGACGTCAAACACGGTGGGACTCTCCGGGACCGGGGCGAGCGAGATCGTTCCTCCAGGCGAGCGCAGCACGAGCGCGAACTCTTTCGTCGTCGCGTCAGCGCGACTCCACGCCGCCCAACCACCATATGCCGAGACCCCCACTCCGCCTGGATCGAGTACCACGGGCGAGGCAGCAGCCGAGCTCGTGCCGAGCGCGATCGCCGCCGCGGAGACCGTCGCCACACCGATGAATCTCACGCGTCGTCTCACGCCGACGGGTCCAGGTAACCGTACTCATTTGGCGTCATCTCTCCTCGATCGAATGCTAGCCACACCCCATGCGCGATGGCGCGTGGGGTGTGCGGAGCGACTGTGGTCGTCGCCTCTGCGTTTGCTGAACCTCAAACCCCAGATCCGCAGAGAGGGGTTGAAACGGACCGTCTGGCCATCCGCGCGTGGATGATATAACATACGTACATGTCTGTACGTATCCTAGACCGGCGGAACCACACGCGAACGGAGCAGGCCTCCGCCGGCGACGGCCGCCGCACCCAGGCCGACCGCAGCGCTCGCACGCGCAGCGCGTTGCTCGAGTCGGCCGCGAGGGGTCTTTCCCGTTATGGCTACGGCAATCTCGTGCTCGAGCAGGTGGCGCGCGAGGCCGGCTACACGCGCGGTGCCCTGTATCACCAGTTCAAGGACAAGGAGGAGCTGGCCCTAGCGGTGATCGAATGGGTCTATGAGAGCTGGATGAACGAGGTCGGCGAGGTGGCCGCCCAGCAAGCCGACCCGGTCGCCGCGCTGCTCGCGCTGGCGCGCGGTCATGCCGTCTTCTGCCGACGCGACATCGCCCGCGTCATGATGGCGCTGAGGATCGAGTTCAGCGACCAGGATCACCCAGTTGGGCGCGAGGTCAAGCGCGTGTCTGAGACGCTCCTCGAGCGTTGCGCCCGCCTGATCAAGGCAGGCCGGAGAGCGGGGTCGATCCCCCCCGGACCACCCGCTCGAGCGGTGGCGCTTGCCTTCCTCGGTGCCCTGGAGGGCGCCGTGATCGAGCTCGCGGGACAAGCCCCGTACGACGAGGAGCTGGCGGCCCGTGCTGCCGCGGGAGTGCTCGGGTTGGATGGAGACACGAGCGTCCGCCACATGCCCCGGGGCGCGCCGGTCCACGCGCACACGACGCCCGGAGGACAAGATGGGGAATAGTGGCAACTCGATGCGGGCGCGTCGCGTCGCGGTGGCCGAGAAGCCTCCATCCACCGTGGCGCCACCCAACTACGCTGACGCCTTCGAGGTCACGAGGCACCCAACGGACGGGCGCTCGGCCGAGCAATGGGCACGCGACGGCTTCGGGCGACTCCCATTGGCAGCTCGCCGATCGACGCTGCTCTTGCACCGCTGGGTGCTCGGCTTTTCCGTCGGGCCGTGGTCGTCTCCCGAGCACGTCTTCGGCTGGCGGATCGTGACGTCTGAGCCCGAGTTACTGCATCTCGAAGCGCGATCGACGCTGCTGACCGGTCACATGGTGTGGCAGCTGCACCACGAGCGACTGGTGATGACCACGTTCCTTCAGTACAAAAAGCGCAGGACGGCATCGGCGGTGTGGGCCGTTCTCGGCAACATTCACCGCAGCGGCGCCCCCTACCTGCTCAAGCTGGCGGCGGATGGAGCCCCGCGACCTCTGGACCCGGACCGCTCGGATCCGCACAAGCTCCGTTCGCCTCGCCCGCGTGGACTCGACTCGCACACCACACACCACGGAGGTTGAGAGATGAGAATTCCGAACGCCGAGCACGAAGCGCATCCCTGGGTCATCGCCCAGGTCGCGCCCGACTTTGAGCTGCTCGATGCGTGGGCGCTGCCGGCAGAAGGTCGTGCGGACGAGTTCGCCACCCTGATCGAGAGCGCGAGCTCCATCGATCCGGAGAACGGGGATTCGAGAGCCACCCGCGCACTCTTTTGGCTGCGCTGGCGAATGGGCGAACTGTTCGGTTGGGACGATGCAACCAGCGAGCTTCCCGTCCCAGATTGCACCGAGACGACGTTGAGCGCTCGCGTCCCCGAGGACCTGCGGGATACCGTGACGCGCCCGGCTCTCGTCGGCCCGGCGACGTTTGTCCCCATTTATCGCACGGACGACGAGTGGGCCGCGGAGATCTCGAACAGCACCGTGCACGGTGTGCTGCAGCTGGCGTGGATCGAGCAGGGCGGCGGTGTCTACCGCGGGCGGATGGGTGTCTACGTCAAGCCACGCGGCAAGCTCGGAGCCACTTACATGGCGCTGATCGGGCCCTTCCGGCACCTCATCGTCTACCCGGCGCTGATGCGGCAGATCGAGCGCGCGTGGGACGCACGTCCCCGCGCAGACTCAGCTCTCCCCCACTCTCCCCCATCCAGGTAATTAAACGCCGAGCAGGGCGCTGATGACCCGCTCCGGCGCTTCCAGCTGCGGCCAGTGCGCGATGTCCTCGAGCGCCAGCAAGGGCGCGCGCGGCAGACGCTCGGTGATCCGCTGCGCCATGTGCGCGCCGGATACGGGATCGAGCATCCCCCAGACGAACCAGAGCGGCACGTCGGTCGTCTGAAGCGCGGAGACCCAGCGCTGTTCGTGGCGTTCGCGGTCGGTCATGTAACGGATCAGAAGGTGTGTGATCCGCTGTCCTCCTGCGCGAGCCATCGAGCGCCAGATCTCAGCGCTGTCGGCGGCCGCATCAAAGCTGTCGGCGAACGTCGGGCGCAGGCCCTGCACGAACAGCTCCTCGTTCATCAGCTCGCCGATCCGGGGACCGTGCTCGGGATCGAGCAGCGCTGTCTGGGTCGGCTGGGGACGGTGCAGGTCGGGGTAGAGGCCGCCGTTGAGCAGGTGCACGGCTGACAGGTCGACACGGAGCTTCCCTTCGGCGCGGCGCGCGAGCATCTCCTGCGCGACGGACACCGCGTAGTCGTGCGCGACGACCATCGTCGAGGAGATGTCCTCGCGCGCCCACAGCGCCTCGACGAGGTCGGCCTGCTCGTGCAGCGAGTAGGCATGCTCGGACGGCTTCTCCGACGCGCCGAAGCCGAGGAAGTCGAACATCAGCAGGGAGTGGTGCTCGGCAAGCGCGGGAGCGACCTTCATCCAGTCGTGCGAGGAGCTCGGAAACCCATGCAAGAGCATCATCGGCGGACCGCTGCCGAGGCGGCGCACGAAGATCGAGCACTCGCGTCCGCCAAGCCCGATCGGCACATGCTCACCGTCGGCCCACCACTGCTCGATGCTGCTCATACCGGCATTATCGATCGCGCCGGCCATCGATACGATGACCCCGTGCCCGATCGCCTCTACTTCACCGACTCCGACGAGGCCAACGCGCTGATCGCCGAGGATCCGATGGCGCTGCTCATCGGGTTCGCGCTCGACCAGCAGGTGAGCGTGCAGAAGGCCTTCGCGGGCCCGCTGGCGATCAGGGAACGACTGGGGACGCTCGATGCAAACAAGCTGGCCAAGCTCGACCTCGAGCCAGCCTTCCGCGAGAAGCCCGCCGTCCATCGCTTCCCCGGCGCCATGGCCAAGCGCGTGCACGAGCTCGCCGTGAACGTCCGTGACGAATACGGTGGCGAAGCCGCGCGCGTGTGGACCGACGCGGCCGATACCCGCGAGCTGCGCTCCAACATTGCCGCCCTCCCCGGCTTCGGCGAGATGAAGATCAAGGCGCTCGGCGCCGTGCTCGCCAAGCGCTTCGGCGTGGCCTCCGCGGCCAAGTTGGTGCCAGCGCATCCGACGCTCGGAGACGTCGACTCACCGCAGGCCCTGATCGACTACCAGGCGGCCAAGCGCGCACACAAGGCCGAGTGGTCGAAGACGCAAGGTCCCTAGAGGAACTCCACCTAGGGTGCCCAGGGGTGCCCTGAGGGGTGCCTTGGGGTGCCGGAGCCGGCCACATGGCCGGCGGAGGTGGGCCCCCTCCGGCCGCAGGCCGGACCAAATCATGGCCACATAGCCGGCGCAGGTGGGCCCCCTCCGGCCGCAGGCCGGACCAAATCATGGCCACATGGCCGGCGCAGGCGGGCCCCCCCGGCCGCAGGCCGGACCACATCATGATGGGTCCCCCCGGCCGAAGGCCGGATGATGTCTTGGTGCAGTGAAGCGCTGTGCTGCCCGGGCGCCCGGGCGAAGGCAACCGGGCTAGGCTCGCGTCGTCAGTGTCAACACGACCGGAGGTGCAGCGATCGATGACCAAGACTCTCTACACAGCGGAGGCTCACGTAACCGGCGGACGCGCTGAGGGACACGGGCGCACCAGCGACGGCGCGCTCGAAGTGGATCTGCGCATCCCCGCCGAGATGGGCGGTCCCGGCGGTGGCACCAACCCCGAGCAGCTGTTCGCCGTCGGCTACGCCGCCTGCTTCGAGGGCGCCCTCGGCGTCGTCGCGCGCCGCGCGAAGGCCGACACTAGGGACGCGGCGATCGACTCGAAGGTTTCGCTCTCCCCCGACGGCAAAGGCGGCTTCCTGCTCGGCGTTCAGCTCGATGTGACCCTGCCCTCGGTAGCCGACACCGCGACCGCCGTCGAGCTCGTCCGTGCGGCTCATCAGGTCTGCCCCTATTCCAACGCCACCCGCGGCAACATCGCGGTGGGTCTCACCGCCAACGGGCAGGCCATCGACTGAACCCACAGGCCCATCCGCCAAAATCCTCCTCCTCGAGGGTCTGCCAAAGCCTCCCAACCTCGAGCCATCTAGAGCACTTCATATCCTCAAATACCTCTTAGATAAGCCAAAAACATCCACTGCAAGGCGCTCAGCAAGACCGTCTGCACCGGTTCCTGCAGTTTGAAAGTGGTGTCCACAGACGGACCTCTGAGCACCCGCTCCAGGATCCGACCGAGCTGCCGATACAGGCCCCGTGGTACTCATCGGCCGCCGTCGCGCATATTCGCTGGGGTCCGTGATCGGTCCTCAGGGCCAATTTACGAGCGTCGCCAACCACCGGACGCATGCCACGCGGACAGCCGCGCTCGCACTGCTCGTCCTGCTCATGACGATCTCGCTCGGTGTCCGCAGCGCCCGGGCCGAGTTCGTCTACGTCGGCAACGAGGGCGATCAGACGATCTCGCAGTTTGCCAGCCAAACGGGAGGGCTGCTCGCCCCGCTGACACCCGCGAGCATCGCGACTGAAGGCAACCCGGACGCGCTCGCCGCGAGCCCGAACGGCCACAATCTCTATGCCATCACCGAAGCTGAAGGCGGATCGGTCGCGCAGTTTACGATCGCCGTAGACGGGACCCTGCAGGCGCTGACCCCGCCGAGTGTGCCTGTTGCCCGTCCGACTTCGATCGCTGTGAGCCCCGACGGTCGCTTTGCCTATGTGACGGACTTCGAAGGCAACGGCGCTGTCGCACAGTTCGCCATCGGCCCCGGCGGCACGCTCGCGCCGCTGAGCCCAGCGTCAGTGCCAGTCGAAGGCGCCACCGCGATTGCGATCGCTCCCGATGGCCGTTATGCCTATGTCGTAGACGGGGAACAGACGGGCTATGTCTGGCAGTTTGAAGTGGCCTCCGACGGGACCTTGCATCCGTTGAGTCCAGCGAGCATCCAGATCGGCTTCAAGCCGTATGGGCTCGCGATCAGCCCCGACGGTCGTAACGTGTACATCGTCGAAAACGGCAAGGATTTGAAGCAACTCGCGGTGGGCGCTGATGGCACACTTTCGCCGCTCAGCCCCGAAAACGTGGCGACCTCCGACTACGTGGTCTCGATCGGCTTGATCCCCGAAGGTGGCGAGCTGATCGCCACCGAGGTGCCCGGAGAAGAAGCTGCGGGGTTTGTGCAGAGCTTCGAACGCCGTCCTGATGGCACGCTGACACTCAGAACCACGATCGCCGCGCCAGCCGGCAGCCTGCCCTGGGGCCTTGCGATCAGCCCCGACGGACAGAGCGTGTATGTAACCGACTTGGACTCATCGGGCACCGATGGGCTGTTGCAGTTCGGCTTTGACTCCGCAGGCGAACTGGAAGCCAAGACGCCGATGGCCGTCAACACCGGAGCTCGCCCCGTGTCGATCGCGATCTCGAGCGAACCGCCACCCGTTCAACCCCCAGCGCAGCCGCCGCCGTCGACCCAATCCTCAACCACGACGCCCGTGAGCACAAACACCGCGGCACCCCCAGTGGCGCCGACCGCCAACGCCGTTGCCACCGCCGGGGCACGGACCGGCCGCGGTGAGACTTTCGCGTTCGATGCGACGCTGAGCATCGATCCAGATGGCACGATCGTCTCCTATCTCTGGACGCTCGACGGCCACGTGGTCAGCACCAGCTCGCGCTTTCATCGCTTCTTCTCGAGCGCCCACCGCTCCTATCGGGTGACGCTGACCGTGCGCGACGACCACGGCTCGAGCGACTCGACCACGGTGACCGTCTCCCCGAGCGCGACGCGAGCGCCGGTCGTGCATCTGACGATCCCGGCGACCGCGACGTTCTGCCTCGATTGCTCTGAGCTCTCAGCGCGGATGGCCGCATTCGTGCGCGGCCTGCGCCACTACGCGCGCGGCGCGCGGCTCGTCTCGATCGCCTCCTACGCCGACGCGACCGGCAGCCGCGCCTACAACTTGGCCCTCACGCGCAGGCGCTCGCAGGCGATCGCGCGCGTACTGCTCTTTGGACTGCGTCCGGGCCCGACGCGGACCGCACTCAGCTGGTACGGCGAAAGCGATCCGGTCGCATCCAACGCGACCGCGGTGGGCCGGGCGCGCAATCGCCGCAGCGTGATCCGCATCGTGCGCTGAGTCACCACGCTGTCTCCAGCGGGCGAACCAATACGACCTGCTGTGGATGTATTTGGTCAACGAATGAAGCCAAATACTCAGTGGATGACCTCTCCTCTCCCAGCCAGGTGACCGGGGTACGCGGATCCAGGGAGGGCGTCGCGATCCTCGCGTAACGACCAGTTCTCGGTGCACTCGCTAGCCTTGGTGAATCAGGCGTTCGCCGGCCGGCTCACAGTCCCGCGAGCGAGCGTTTTCTCAATCAAGGGGGACCAAATGATCGGAACGCGATCGCCACTACTCCTCGCCGGGCTGCTCTGTGGAGCGCTCATCTCCGGGTGTGGGAGCAGCAGCTCCACCACGAGCAGCTCAACGGCCGCCAGCACACCTGCCGCGACCTCGACGCCTGCACAGAGCACCACGGTGACCACCGCAAAAACGTCGACGTCCCCAGCCACCACTCCGAGCACTCCGAGCAGTGCCGCGAGTGGCCCCGCGAGCATCGCGGGGGTGGCCCAGTACGTGGCGATCTGCAAGTCGATCATCGCCAGGGAGCCAACCCTCTCAGCAAGCGTGAAGGCGAAGGTCGAAGGGATCTGCAACAAAGCCGCTCACGGCGACCTTGCGGGGGCACGCACAGCCGCGAAAGAAGTCTGCGTGGAAGTCATCAACCTCGCGCCGATCCCCGCTGCGGACAAGGAAAAGGCGCTCGCCAGCTGCAAGAACAGCTAGCGCGAGCGGCGAGGCGCGGCGCGGGCAGCAACGTGTGCGTGTGCGATCGGGCCAGCTCGATCGCACACGGTTACGCGCGCTGGGCTGTGGGGAGCACGCGCGCGCGAGCGGCCCGTACCGCCGCGCTGAGCGTTGCGACGTCATAGACGCCGGCATGACGGCGACCGTTGATGAAGAACGACGGCGTCCCTGAGACGCCGCTGGAGTCGGCGCTGGCCACGTCCTCGCTCACCCGTGCCGCGTGGGTGTGCCGGCGCAGCTCCTCGGCGAAGCGCTCGACGTCCAGCCCCAGCTGCAGCGCGTAGCCGTGCAGGTGGCGCGGAGTGAGCTCACCCTGGTGGGCGAGCAGCAGGTCGTACATCTCCCAGAACGTCCCCTGCGCGCCGGCGGCCTCGGCGGCCTCCGCGGCGAGCTGGGCCCAGGGGTGCACGTCGCTGAGCGGCAGGTGGCGAAAGATGTAGCGCAGCTCGTCGCCCCAATCGGCGAGCAGCTCGCGGATCGCCGACTCGGCCTGCCCGCAATAGGGACACTCGAAATCGCCGTACTCGACGAGCGTCACCGGGGCATCGGCGGCGCCGCGGATGTGGTCGCGCTCCGGGTCGACGTCCTCGGCGAGGTCGACCAGCTGCGCGGCGGTGCGCCCGAACTGGCGTGCCCGCACCGCCGCCGGCAGCCGCGCGATCAGCCGAAATACCATCCACGCCACCAGCGGTGAGACGATCGTCGCGGCGAGAACGCCGAGCTTCGCCTGAGCGAGCAGCTCACCGCTGAAGGCGCGAGCGGCGATCAGCAGCGACACGGTGAAGCCGATGCCCGCGACAGTGCCCGCACCCGCTAGGCCAGGCCAGGTGACGACGAGCCGCGAGGAGCCGCCGAGCGCGCGACGGGTGCCGAGCCAGGAGGCGGAAAGGATGCCGAGCGGCTTGCCGAGCACGTAGGCGAGCAGGATCCCGAGCGTCACCGGTGAGCTCACCGCGTCTGAGAGCACGTGCGAGTTGACGTGGATGCCGGCGTTCGCCAGCGCGAACAGCGGCACCACGAGGAAGCTCGTCCAGGGGTGCAGCCGGTACTGCAGCCGCTCGTTCGGCGAGATCGTCGCGGTCAGGCCACGCTGGGCGATGTAGGCAAGCTCGGGCGTGGGCTGCTCGCGAAAGGATCGTGTCAGCTCGGTGGCGCGCTCGAGGTCGTCGCGCGCGGGCGGGTAGGCGCTCGTTATCAGCCCGATCGCCAGGCCGGCGACGACGGGATCGATACCGGACTCGAACATCGCCAGCCACACTCCGAGCCCCACGAGCACCGCCGCGGGCTCTCGCCAGCGGGGAACGAACCGCAGCAGCACGAGAGCGGCAAACAGCGCGAGTGCGATCACCAGCGCGAGCAGTGAGATATGGGTGCTGTAGGCGACGGCGATGACGACCAGCGCGACGAGATCGTCGACCACGGCGAGCGTCAGCAAGAAGACGCGCAGTCGCGTCCCACTGTTGGGCGCCACCAGCGCGAGCGCGCCCAGCGCCAGCGCGGTGTCGGTCGACATCGCCGTGCCCCATCCCCCCGCTCCGCTGCCACCGGCGTTGATCGCGAGATAGACGCCCACGCACAGCGCCATGCCGCCGAGCGCCGCGATCACCGGAATCGCGATGCGGTTGCGCTCGCGCAGCTCGCCGAGGTCGAGCTCGCGCTTGGCCTCCAATCCGACGACGAGGAAGAACAGCGCCATCAGGCCTTCGTCGACCCACTGGCGCAGGCTCGCCGACAGCGCGTGATCGCCCAGGCTGAGCGTGAGATGCGTGCCCCAGAACGATTCGTAGGAGTGCGGCCAGGGCGAGTTGGCCCAGACGAGCGCCACGAGCGCGGCCGCGACGAGCACCGCCGCCCCGCCGGTCTCGGTGCTCAGGAAGTCCCGCACAGGCGCGCCGAGATTGCGCGCCCAGGCCGTGCGGCCCGCGGAGTCGCGGCCCGCGGAGTCGACTGTGGCGGATGCCATGGCCGTGAGTATCGCTCCGAGCGGCGCTCACGCGCTCGGAACGGCGGCCCGCGGGCGGTCAGCCGAGCGGCGAGGGCGGGATGCGCGTCACGCCTTCGATTCCGTCGATGCGCATCGCGGTCTGATCGACGAAGCACCAGGACCAGTCCTCGCCGGGCTCGATCGAGCGGATGATCGGATGCTGGGTGTGCCGTGCGTGCGCCCTGGCGTGACGGTTCGGCGAGTCATCGCAGCAGCTCACGCGCCCGCACTCCAGGCAGATGCGTAGATGCAGCCACTCACCGCCGACCGCGAGACAGTCCTCGCAGCCCTCCACCTCCTCGGGCAGGTGAGTGATGTGGACGTGGTCGAGGTGCGTGCATTGTTGGGCCATCATCGGAAGACCTCCTGGTCAAGGGGAGTCAGAAAGGGAAGGCCGGGGTTATCCATGATCATGATGCCGCGATCTGCCCGCTCGGTGGTCAGACGCAGCCAACAGCACGCCCACAAAAAAACAGCGGCCAGACCGCTACTAGGCTCTTACACAGGGTTTACATTTTCAGCGGCATGGCGACTACCGAAGACACAACCGGCTGGCGGCCTTCGGCCGGGCCGCGATCCTTGCTGGGCGAGGTGCGTGACGCACGCTCCCTGATCGACATCTTCGCCGAGACGGTCGCTCGTCATCCCACCCGCGTCGCGATCGACGCCCCCGATGCGCTCCTCACCTACGCGCAGCTCTCCGACGCCGTCGATCGCCTGGCCGACGATCTCAGGGACGCCGGGGTGGGCCCGGACGAGCGGGTCGGGGTCCGCCTGGCCAGCGGCTGCTCGTCGCTGTACGTAGGGATCCTCGGGGTCCTGCGCGCCGGTGCCGCCTACGTGCCCGTCGACGCCGAGGATCCGCCGGCCCGAGCGCTGGGCATCTTCGAGCAGGCGGATGTTTGCGGTGTGCTCGAAGGCGACCTGCGCTTCACGCGCACCCGCACCCGCACGCGCGCGGGTTACGAACGTGAGGAACGTGGGCCGAGCGTCGATGACGATGCGTGGATCATCTTCACCTCAGGCTCGACCGGGCAACCGAAGGGCGTCGCGATCAGCCATCGTTCCGCCGTGGCGTTCATCGACGCCGAGGCGCAGCTGTGGACGGTCAGCCCCGAGGACCGCGTCCTCGCCGGCCTGTCCGTCGCGTTCGACGCGAGCTGCGAGGAGATGTGGCTGGCATGGTCAACCGGGGCGGCGCTCGTGCCCGCCCCGCGCGCGCTCGTGCGCTCGGGCGCGGACCTCGGGCCCTGGCTGGCCGAGCGCGAGGTGAGCGTCGTCTCGACCGTTCCCACGCTCGCCGCGATGTGGGATGAGCGGACGCTCGCCGGTGTGCGCCTGTTGATCCTCGGCGGGGAGGCCTGCCCGGCGGAGCTCGGCTGGCGCCTGGCGACCGAACGCGAGGTCTGGAACACGTACGGCCCGACGGAGGCCACGGTCGTCACGACCGCCGCGCGCATCTGCTCCGGCGAGCCCATCACGATCGGCTGGCCGCTGCATGGCTGGCATGTCGCCGTCGTCGATGAGTCCGGCAATCAGGTGCCCTTCGGCGAGCCCGGCGAGCTTGCGATCGGCGGTGTCGGCCTCGGGCATTATCTGGACCAGGCGCTCGACTCCGAGCGCTATGCCGCCCTGCCCGCGCTTGGTTGTGAGCGCGCCTATCGCTCCGGCGACATCGTCCGCGAGACGATCGAGGGCTATGACTTCGTGGGGCGATCCGACGACCAAGTCAAGCTCGGCGGACGTCGCCTGGAGCTCGGTGAGATCGAGGCGCAGCTGAGCGCCGTCGCGGGCGTCCATGCGGCGGCAGCCGCGGTTCAGAGCACCACTCGAGGAAACAAGATCCTGGTCGGCTATGTCGTCGGCGACGTCCACCCCTCCCACGTGCGCGCGCAGGTAGCCGAGCAGCTACCCGACGGCTTGGCGCCGCTGATTGCCGTCCTCGATGCGATGCCCACGACCACCTCCGGCAAGGTCGATCGTGGGGCCCTGCCGTGGCCGCTGAAGGACATCGCGGACGCCACCGACCCAACGCTCAGCCCCACCGCGGCCTGGCTGGCCGAACGTTGGGTCGAGCAGCTCGGTCCCGTGCCGATCGCCGCCGACACCGACTTCTTCGCCATCGGCGCCAGCTCGATCGTGGTCGCCAAGCTCGTCTCGGCGCTGCGCGAGCGCTTCCCCACGATCGCCGTCTCAGACGTCTACGAGCACCGGCGGCTTGGGCAACTCGCCGCGCGCCTGGACGAGCTCGGCCAAGCCTGCGATCTGGGCGCCGTCACGCCGCCCGCCCTGCCGCGACGCTGGGGCGCGGTGCGGCTCATGGGCGTCCTCGCGCTGGCCGTGCTGCAGGCGAGTCAGTGGATCATCGGCGTGTTGGCCTACGGCAACATCGTGGGCGCCGGCATGCCCCAGCTCGGTTGGGGCTGGCTGATCGGTGGCTGGCTTTTGCTCTGCAGCCCCATGGGCCGTACCAGCATCGTCCTGCTCGCCAAGTGGGCGCTGCTCAGCGATCTGCGCCCCGGACGCTACTCGCGCCACTCGTGGCTGGCCTGTCGTGTTTGGTTCGTCGAGCAGCTCACCGAGGTCTGCGGGATTGGGCGCCTCGCCGGGACGCCGTGGGCGGAGCGCTACGCGCGCCTCGCGGGCGCCGAGGTCGGCCGGGGAGCTCGCCTCGGCACGATTCCCCAGCCAGCTTCATTGGTTCGGATCGGCGCGGGCGCGACCCTCGAAGCGGACGTCGACATGCACGGTTGGTGGATCGACGGCCAGGAGCTCGTCGTGGGCGAGGTGCGTATCGGTGCCGGGGCACGCGTGGGCACCAGGGCGCTGCTGATGCCTGGGGCGTTGGTGGGCGCTGGAGCCGAGATCGAACCCGGCAGCGTCGTCTCGGGCGCCATTCCGCCTGGCGAGCGCTGGGGCGGCGCGCCAGCCCGCTATGAAGGCCAGGCGGGCGAGAGCTGGCCAGCGCAGCCAGCGGCGCGCGATCGGAACGCTCGTTTCTGGCGAGCGATGTTCGCCCTCGGCCTGTCCGGATCGGGACTGCTGTTGCTGCTTTCCCTCCTGGCGGGGATCCTCACCCTCGATGCACTGGGCGAGCCCCTCCCGACGCTGCACACTTCGCCCGCGGTGCTGGGGCTGGAGGCATTCACCCTCACAACCGTGCTCCTCGTCTCCTACGCGCTGCTCGTCGCCGGTACGGTTCGCGTGATCTGGCGGCTCCTGCGTCCGGGCTGGCATCGCGAGGACGGGTCGGTTGGTTGGGCGCTGTGGTTCAGCGAAGACGTGCTGAAGACCGCGCGTGTGGTCCTGTTTCCGCTCTTCTGCTCGCTCTATACGCGCTCCTGGTTGCGGCTCATGGGCCTTCAGATCGGGCGCCGGACCGAGATATCCACGGCGGTGGGACTGAACAGCCTCATCTCCTTCGGGGAGCTCAGTTTCGCGACCGACGACGTCGTGCTCTCGGCGGCGCGCGCCCGCGATGGCTGGCTTGAGCTGAAGCCGATCGAGATAGGCCACCGCAGCTTCCTTGGCAACGGCGCCATCCTGCGGCCAGGGACGAAGTTGGGCAACGACAGCCTCGTTGGCCTGCTCACCGTGCCGCCATCGCGCAGCGCCGACGGTACCTGCTGGCTCGGCAACCCCGCGCTCGAGCTCCCACGCATCCCCGACAGACCCGACCCGGCGCGCACGACGAACCCGCCACTGCGTCTCTTGCTAGCTCGCGGTGTCATGGACCTGACGCGGATCCTCCTACCCAGCACCGCGTCGATGCTGATCGGTTGGGTGGTGTTCCTCGCTCTCGACGCGATCGGGATGCGCCTTGGCGTGCTCGCTGAGGTGGCTATCGCCCCGCTGGTGCTGCTAGCCGGGGGCATCGTGGCGACCGCGCTGACGGTCATCTTCAAGTGGACGATCATCGGCCGCTACCGCTGCGGCGAGCACCCACTCTGGTCGTTCTTCGTGTGGCGCGACGAACTCATCAACTCCGCCCAGGAGCAGCTTGCGAGCTTCTGGCTGATGAGCTTCGCTACGGCCACGCCACTGATGTCGCTCTACCTGCGGGCGATGGGCGCAAAGGTAGGGCGCGGGGTTTGGTGCGAAACCATGGCGATAACCGAGTTCGATCTCGTCGATCTGGGCGACGGCTGCGTCGTCAATCGTCATGGCTGCATCGAGACGCACCTCTTCCACGACCGCCTGCTGCGCATCGGCCCCACACGGATGGGCGCCGGCTCGACGCTCGGGCCGAGCTCGGCCGTTCTGCCCGATACCGTGATCGGAGCGGGCGCCTGCGTCGGCGGCCGCTCGATGGTGCTGCGCGGCGAGGAGCTGCCCGCCGGCACGCGCTGGCACGGCGCTCCCGTCACGAGCATATGAGCACCCGGGGAGTCAGATGATGTCTGCGGCGACGATGGCGCTATCGCGATGATGGGAGTCGCACTCAAACGCGCATCCGAGCGGGTGATGCGCGTGTCACAGGGGCACCCGCTGCTGGCCTTGAACGCTGGAGAGCGACTTCCAGAGGTGCAGCTGATCGACGCCCGCACGATCGGCCTATGCGATGAGACCGTGTTGCGCGAGCACGCACGTGAGCTGAGCGCGGATACGGGCGCGCTGTTCACGTCACGCTCCTACAGCTTTCCCCTGGCGCTCCTGGCTTGGCACACCACCCAAGTGGGGTGCGACATCGAGCACATCGCCCCTTGCGACGAGGCGTTCGCCGACTCGATCCGCACGCCTGAGGAGCGCGCCGCGGCCGCGGCCCGAGAGGCCGCGCCTGAGGACGCGGACCGCGATCGCCACATCACGTCGCTGTGGTCGAGCAAGGAGGCGCTAGCGAAGGCCCTCGGTGACGCGCTCGACTACGACCCACGGCGTCTTGAGGGACCGGGCGCCTGGCCGGATGGACGCTCGGGGACCTTGAGAGCCGCGACGCTCGATGTCGCCGACGGCTACGTCGCCTGGCTGTGCTGGCACGCCGAGCACTGCTGAGCCCGACGCGCGCTGAGAGCGCAACCCGAGCCGCTCGTCGGCAAAGCCAGCAGGCAAGAGATCGCGCCAGAGCAGATGGTGGACTTTAGGGTCGCGGGACCCTCTACGGTCCGTCTGCTCAGCCGCCGCTGACGCTCGCCAACGCCCGCTCCAACGACATCTCATCCTGGGGACCGTGGAGCGTCATGCGGATATGCCCTGAGTGGTCGAGCACGAACGTGGTCGGCAAACCCGTCAGCCGGTAGGAGTTGCCCACCAAGCCTTCGGAGTCGCGCAAGATCGGGAACGTCCAGCCATAGCGGCGGATGAAGGACCGCGCGTCGCCCGTTGACGGGTCGCTCCAGTCGACGCCCACGATCCGCCCGCGCCCGGCCGGGCTCTGCGAAAAGCGCTCCACCGCGGGCGCCTCGCGGGCGCAAGGTCCGCACCAGCTGGCCCAGAAGAGCACAAGTGCCGGCCGGCCTCTGGCGGCGCTCAGCAGGCCGGCGAGCGTGGTCGGCGGGCCCACGAGATCCTCGCGCGGCAGCGCGGGCGCCGGGCGCCCGGCGGAGGCGGAACGATCCGGGGCGAGCCCGAAGACGATCAGCGCCGCGAGCACCGCCGCCGCGATCAGCGTCCAGCCGAGCAGGCGTAAACGCCGGGCGGTCATCTCGGCACGAACGCGGCGGCCGGCCGTGTCATCTCACCGATAGCGCTCAAGTGAAGGTCTGCGAGTCATCATCTCTCCGAGCGCTCAGCGGGAGGCCAGTAGGGGCACGTCGTGGGCGATGTCAGACGGCTGGAAGTTGGCCGCATACACAGTTGTCCGCTTGCCCGAACCCGTGATCCCGTAAATGATCCCGGTGTGGTTGATGAACTGTGGCTGGCCGGCATCCCGTTCAGACCCGACCCCCCACGCCTGCCACACGCGCGCGAGTTCATGAGCCGAGCCGATCAGGTACTGCATCCGCCCGGTCATCCCGTGGCGGGCAAGAAACGCGGCTACGGCTTTGGGCGTGTCGCCACGCGGGTCCACCGAGACGGCGATGATCTGAGCTTTGGATGAGGTCTTCGCGCCCATCAGGTTCTGGGCGACGCGCAAATTCGATGTGATCAATGGGCAAATGTCGGGGCAGTTCGTGTACAGAAACGTCACCAGCACGGCCTTGCCGCGATAGGAGTCGATGTTGATCTGCTGGCCCAGGTAATTGTGCAGGGTCAACGGCGGCGCGGCGGTGATCGGCGAGAGCACGCCCTCGGCGCGGTAATCGGCTTCCTTTGCCAGCTTATGCGAGCCCTGTGTGGACGGGCCGCCGACAGTCAGCAGCGCGACCCCGCCCGCGATCACAACAAGCACAATCAGCGAGAGCAGCACGCGGGGATCGAGACCTCCTCGGCGCATCAGACGAACTTATCAGCGCGTGTTGCCACGTGCGCCTGTTGGTTCATCTTGTCTGCCTGTCTCTGAACCACCCTGGAGCAAGCTTCATTTTGTTCTATGAAATTCTTTGAACTTCACTAATAGTCCTAAACTTAGTCGTCGGCAAGAAACGTTGCAGACCTGCATGTGTGATGCATCTTGCAGCGAGACCTGTTACCTTGCGGACCGTTCGTGCCGAGTCCTTGACCCCCTGGGGGTGAGGGAGCGGGGGACCCAAATGCGGCCGCTGGTCGCGGGGGCGAATCGCCACAAGGTGTGGCGTAGCGTAGAGCTTTACGCGAGCCCGACAGCTAACCCCGTAGGCGCCAAGCAATGAAGAAAGGACGCCTTTGCATGCCGGGATTCCCGCGTGATCTTGCTGATCTTGACCCCTGGGACGCTTCGCTAGAGCGTTCGCGCGCCAGGCGTGCGCGGGCCAGCCGTGGCCGTAGGAACACGGACGCGACCTCCCTCCTGTCCGCGTCGAGTGTCGCGCGCAACCGCCTGCGCGACCTGGCCGAGGGCGAGCACTGGGAGCTGTCGCTGGGCCGCTCTCGCGCGCGCAGGCGCGCGGCCGAGTTACGGTTTGTGCCGGCGAGCTCGCGTGCCAAGCGGCTCTCGCTGGGCACTCTCGTGGCGCTGACCGCCGGGCCCACCGCCAGCCTGGCGAGCGGGCAGACGTCGATCGAACCGGTCGACCCCGCGCCCGCCGGATCACCGACGACGACCGAACACACCATCGCGCTGAGCTCCGGCAGCGAAGGCCGCCAGGTCGAACTGCTCCAGCGGGCTCTCGGGGGTATCAAAGTCGACGGGATCTTCGGCCCCGAAACCGAAGAAGCGGTGCGGAAGTTCCAGGCAAGCAGGGGGTTGACGACCGATGGCGTCGTCGGCCCGCTGACGAGCGCGACGCTGCGCAGCCAGACCACGGCGACGGCGACGCTTCAGAGCTTCCACGCCCCTATCCCCGGAGAAGCGCAGTCCACGAACACGTCCTCGGCGGCCGCCACGGCCGCGACGGAGCTCGTGACGGACACGTCCACCACGAAGCCCGAAAGCGATACGGAAGGCGGCTCTGCCGCGACGGGCGGCACCGAATCGAGCGAAGGCGCAGCGCCGGCCGGGCGGGCCGGGCGGGCCCCAATTCCCGCCACGACCGCCCAGGCAAGCGACACCGAAGCGTCTTCCGCGTCGTCGTCCTCGACAGCCTCCAAGGAAAGCGCCGCATGGGACGCGGTGACGCGACTGCAGGCCGCGTTGCACGTGACGCCCGACGGCAACTTTGGCCCCGAAACCGAGGCCGCTGTCCGCCGGCTGCAGGCCCGCCACGGGCTGACCGTCGACGGCGTCGTCGGCCCGGGGACCTGGAGCGTGATCGGCGTCAGCGACTCGCAGACGCTGACACCGCCTGCATCGGCCCTCCCCCAGTCCCACCCTCATGCAAGCGCAGGCGCCGCAGCCGACGCCGGCACAGGCACAGGCGAAACGTCCAGCACGGACGAAGGCACGGCGACGGGCGCCGGCAACCCGGTCGCGCGCCTGCAGGCCGCACTGCACCTCACGCCCGACGGCGACCTCGGCCCGGAAACCGTGGCGGCGATCCGCCGCCTGCAGGCTCGCCACGGGCTGGCCGTCGACGGCGTCGTCGGCCCCGCCACATGGAGCGTGATCGGCGTGAGCGGCGAGAGCACGCTCAAACCGCCCGCATCCGCCCTGGCACAGGGCGGCTCCTCCGGTAGCTCCTCCAGCAGCGACACCGCGGGCGGCGGCGGAGGCGAATCCTCGGGCGTGGTGGCGCGCGTGATTGCGGCCGGCAACGAAATCGCGACCACACCGTACATCTGGGGTGGCGGTCATGGCTCGTTCCAGTCGGCCGGATATGACTGCTCGGGATCGGTTTCCTATGCGCTGCACGGCGGGGGTTTGCTGAGCTCGCCCGAGGACTCGACCGGCCTCGAGTCATACGGCGAAGCCGGACCGGGAAAGGACATCACGATCTACGCGAACTCAGAACACGCGTTCATGGTGGTGGACGGCAGACGCTTCGACACTGTCGCCCTGCAGGAGACCGGCACGCGCTGGTCTGATTCGATGACCTCCACCGCTGGTTATGTGGCGCGCCATCCGGCGGGGCTGTAGGAACTGTTTTAGGTTTTCAGCCACCCGGGCGGCCGTGTTTACAAGCGCGCCCGCCCGGGTGCATTTCTAGTCCTCCTCAGACATCCAGGGCAAAATCAACACGGCCCCTGGATGGCGAGTCTCAGTCCGATCGCGAGTCCCGTCCCAAGCACGGCCTAGCTTCACCTTCTCCGCCCAGAACGGCGATGACAGGAAGGAAGCAAAGCGATGCTTGCTCGGACGCATACGTTCACGATCGAAGGACTGCACACGCGGCATGTGACCGTCGAGGTCGACATCCGCCCAGGGCTGCCCGCATTCGTGATCGTCGGCCTCGCGGACACGGCGGTGCGCGAGGCGCGCGAGCGGGTGCGGGCGGCGATCGTCAACTCGGGATATGAGTTCCCCGCCAGGCGGATCACGGCGAACTTCGCGCCGGGAGACGTGCCGAAGATTGGCCCTGGCCTCGATCTGGCGCTTGCCTGTGGGGTGCTGGCCGCCAGCAAGCAGCTTTCGGACGAGCGCCTGGAGAGCCACGCGCTGTATGGAGAGCTGTCGCTCGACGGTGATGTGAGCGCCTGTCACGGGACGCTTGCGGCGGCGCAAGCTACCCAGGACGCCGAGCTGAGCACGCTGGTGCTCGCGGGCGCACGCGGCCATGAGGCGGCGTTGGTCGAGGGTCTGGAGGTCGCGGTGGCCGAACACCTGCACAGCGCGGTCCGCATCCTTCAAGGCGGCCCCGGAGACCCGCTGCCCGCGCGGCCGACGCAGGCGTCTGACACGACGAATGCCCAAGGCGTGCCGGGGCTGGACCTGAGCGACGTGCGCGGCCAGCACCATGCGGTCAGAGCGCTGGTGATCGCCGCGGCGGGAGGGCATAATAGCCTGCTGAGCGGCCCGCCCGGTACGGGCAAGACGATGCTGGCGCAGCGCATGGCCTCGATCCTGCCGACGCTGAGCAGGGCCGAGGCGATCGAGGTGGCCAGGATCCAAAGCATCACCGGCGGGACGTTCGGCGAACTGGCGAGCAGCCCGCCGTTCCGGGCGCCCCACCATTCGATCACGACCGCGGGCCTGGTGGGGGGCGCGCGGCGTGGCTGGATCGGCGAGGTCGTACTGGCCCATAACGGGGTGCTGTTCTTAGACGAGCTCTCGGAGTTCGCGCGGCCGACGCTCGAGGCGCTGCGCCAGCCGCTCCAGGACGGGCGTGTGGCGATCTCCAGGGCGCACCATGCGGCGGTGTACCCGGCGCGGTTCATGTTGCTCGCAGCCACCAATCCCTGCCCTTGCGGATACGCCGGAAAGGGGGAAAGGTGCAGGTGCAGCGAAACCCAGCTCGCGCGCCACCGCCGCAGGTTGAGCGGTCCGCTGCTCGATCGCATCGATCTGATCACCAATCTCGAGCGCGACGAGACGCACGGGCTGAGCGCCGCGCCGCTGACGAGCTCGAGGCAAGCGCGCGAGCAGGTGATGCAGGCGCGCGAGCGCCAGGCGGCGCGATTGCGAGAGGACGGAGTGAGGGTGAATGCACACATGGACCCACGCCTGCTGCAGTGGCACGTGCGACTCGATGAGAAAGGGCAGGAGATGCTGCGACGCGCCTGTGCGCGAGGCATGCTGAGCACGCGGGGACAGCATCGCGTGCTGCGCGTGGCAAGGACGATCGCCGACTTGAACGGGAGCGAGCGCGTGCGCTCGCAAGACCTGGGTACTGCCCTGGCGCTGCGCCCAGAACCGAGCATCGAGGGGAGCCGTGCCGCGTGAGGACCAAGCAAGACTCATCTGCGACCGCGGCCGCGTGCGCGGACTGCCTGCGACGTAGCTGGCTGCTGGCACTGCTGAGCTCGCGCTTGGATTACCACAACGCAGACCGCGGGCGCCTCCTGAAGCTGCTCGAGCTCAGCGATGAGGAGCTGCTCAGAGCGGTGGGTGGCAAACGCAGAGAGGAACTGAAAGCGTGCTACAGGAGTTTCGCGGTGAGCGAGATGAGCCGCGTGGAGGGAGTGCAGGCGGTCTGCCACCACCACCGTGACTACCCGCGCGCGCTCTGCGACGCAGGCGCGGGGGCGCCACGGATGCTGCACGTGGCGGGCGAGGTGGCAACGCTCAGAGAGCTTTCAGCGGCGCCGACGGTGGCGATCGTCGGGAGCAGAAGGGCAACGGACTATGGCATGGAGATGGCCAAGAGCCTCGCACGGAGCCTCGTCGCCTGCGGGGTCACGGTGACGAGTGGGCTGAGCGACGGAATTGCGGTCGCCGCGCACGCGGGGGTGTTGGAAGTGGACGGCAAGGCTGTGGCGGTGATGGATGGCAGCTTGGATGTTGGGTGCCCGGCGAGAAGACGAGAGCTGTATGCACGGATAACTAAGCGCGGCTGCGCGGTGGCTGAGCTGCCATGCGGCAGTGAGACGCGGCGCTGGGGCTACGCGGCGCGCGATCGGACGCTCGCGGCTCTGGCGGGGCTGACGGTCGTGGTGGAGGCCGATAATCGCCCAGGTGAACTGACCGTCGCGCGTGTCGCGCGAACGCTGAATAGAACGGTGGCGGCGGTCCCGGGACGTGTCACCTCGCCGGTGTCGAGGGGCACGCACGCGCTGTTGCGGGAAGACGCACAGCTGGTGAGAGGGCCCAAAGACGTGTTGGAGCTGCTGTACGAGAGGGACTCGCCGCAACCGATGGCCCCACGGCGGTCAAGCTCGGTCCAAGATGAGATCCAGGCCAAGAGAGAGATCCAGGCCAAGAGAGAGATCCCGGCACCAGAGGACGTAGAGCTCGAGCCCCGGCTGCGAGCAACGCTTGAAAGCGTGGGCGCGGGCAAGGACACGCAAGCGAAGCTGACGGCAGGCAGAGAGGACACCGGCGCGGTGCTCGCGTCGCTGAGCGAGCTGGAGCTGATGGGGCTGCTGGCACGGGGCGACGGGGGCAGATACGTGCCTCGCAACGCCCTGCTGGCGGATTCAGTGCAGTAGGCTGCCGAGGTCCGGTAGGCTGCCGCGGTCCGGTGGATCGATCGCCTGCCGGGAGAGCGATGAGGCCCGCTCCATAACCGCGGTTCTGCCGCTGATGGCTTCTACCGAACTGAGCTCGAGGAGCTCAGGGAAGATTTCGGTGGATCCCATCACTTCGACAACACCTCCTTTGACAGCGCCCGCCGAGGGTGCCCTGGGCCACAGCACTGGACGGCCGCGGATCGAACGGCTGGAGGTCGTGGCGGTCGCGACCGGCGGAGCGGTCGGGGCGTTGACCCGCGTGGGTCTGAGCCAGGCATTTCCGACCGTTACAGGAAACTGGCCATGGGCCACGTTCGCGGTGAACATGGCAGGAGCATTGCTGTTGGGCTGCCTGTTGGCTTGGCTGCGACGCAGAGACCAAGCCTCGATACCGCTATATCGACTGCTGGGAACAGGGTTCTGCAGCACCGCGACCACGTTCTCGACCGTGCAGGTCGAGCTGCTCAAGATGCTCGATCAGGGACGCTACGGCCTGGCCGGTGGCTACATAGCGGCGAGTGTCGCGGGCGGATATGCGGCGGTGTCGGTGGGCGTGCTGCTCGTGAGAAACATGAGGGTGAGAGGATGAGCGCGGCGGTGTGGATCGGTGTGGCCGCGCTGGGCAGCCTCGGCGCGCTTGGGCGACTGGTGCTGGAGGACGTGATCTCGGCGAGGGTCGGCATGGCCTTCCCGATGGGAACGCTGGCCGTCAACGTGAGCGGCGCATTTGCGCTGGGCCTGGTGACGGGATTGGCCTTGACCGGCAACGCGCTGGTACTCCTCGGCGCAGGCGCGATCGGCTCCTATACGACGTTCTCGACATGGATGCTCGAGACGCACGGATTGAGCGGGGACGGCCGCAAGAGAGCGGCGGCCACGAACGTCCTTGTGAGTGTCGCCCTCGGCATCGGCGCGGCGGCACTTGGCCGCACGATTGGCGGCTGGCTGTGAGGAGCCCCCTTCCCAACGGAGGCCCAAATCCTCCCCTATAGTTACGTAATCGCGCGGATGTAGCTCAGCTGGCTAGAGCGTCGCCTTGCCATGGCGAAGGTCGAGGGTTCGAATCCCTTCATCCGCTCTCGCGACTCGCGACCTTCCTCGACCACTTCGATCAGCCGACGCGTTCGATGATCGTCCGGGAGGCAAGGCTTACGCATTGGACCGAGATGCTACGAGACCAAGGATGGGCGCTCTCACGAGATCGGCCCGCCGGGGGAAAGCGGGCCGATCCGGAGAGGAGGCGAGGAAGACATTGATGCTGCGCTCCTCACTCCGATGTTGCCCCGCTCGTTCGAGTTCAAACATGAATTCACGAAATTTCTCGATCTGCGCACGGCGATCGCGTGAGCCCACGGGACGCACCTCGCCCATCGGCTAGCCTGGAGTCGATGCGCTTCTTTGGACGAGACAAGACAAGCATCGTCGACGCATCCTCGGCATTACCCGGCAGAGAGCGGGAGATGGTTGTGCCTTCGCTCCACGAGGTCCTCCACACGCCGCTCGAGCCACCGTTTCGCGACGGCGTAGAGACGACGATCTTCGGCATGGGCTGCTTCTGGGGCGCCGAGAAGCTCTTCTGGGAAGCCCCCGGTATGTACACAACCGCAGTCGGCTACGCCGGCGGGCTCACCCCCAACCCCACCTATAGCGAGGTCTGCGGCGGACGCACCGGGCATGCCGAGGTCGTACTCGTCGCATTCGACACGGCGGTCACGAGCTTTGAGGAGATGCTGAAGCTGTTCTGGGAGGGACACGACCCCACCCAGGGGATGCGCCAGGGCAACGACATCGGCACCCAGTACCGCTCGGCGATCTTCTGGCGCGACGAGGCCCAGCGAGCCGCGGCGGAGGCGTCGAGGGATGCCTACCAGGCGGTGCTGAGGCAGGCCGGCCACGGCGAGATCACGACCGAGATCGCCCCGGCCGACCGCGAGCACCCGTTCTACTACGCCGAGGACTACCACCAGCAGTACCTCGTGAAGAACCCCGGCGGATATTGCGGGCTGGGCGGCACTGGCGTTGCCTGTCCGGTAGGCCTCGCGAGCACCTGAGATCCCCGCGCGGCAAGCCCCGCCTGTGCGGGGCTACGTACTCAGAGCCATGCGCATGCCCTACAGACGGCTGCGACCCCACCGAAGCGGGGCCGTAGCCGTCTTATTGCCGCATCTGGGCGCGCCCGAGGAGGTGGACGCGCCCAGATTTGTGTGGCGTCCTTGCCTATGCGCCAGCCGGCGCTGCGCCGGGCTGCCACGTCGGCGCATGCGGGCCGCCGAGCGTCGGCACGTCCGAGGGGTAGACCTCGTTGCCGTGGATCGCGTGATCGCCGATCTCCAGCTCCTCGTCAGAGAGCCGCAGCGGTATGAAGATGCCAACCACCTTCAGGATGATGAACGTAGCCACTGCGGTGTAAGCGATCACCCACAGGGCCGTCTCGGCCTGCCAACGCAGCAGCGTCCAGCTGCCGCTAATCAGCAGCCCGGCTTTTCCGGGCAGGTTCGACGCGCCATGCACCCCGATGTACTCGACGATGGCCGGATCGGCGAGCAGCCCTACCAGCAGACCACCGCAGAGTCCGGCGATACCGTGCGTAAAGATCACCCCCAGGGTATCGTCGACGTTTCGGAATGGTCGTACCCGACTGAGGTAGCGAATCGCCATCCATACGATGGTCGCATCGACGATTCCGATAATGATCGCACCCCAGCCATTGACGAACCCGGCCGCCGGAGTGATGCCGACCAGGCCAGTGATCATTCCGTTGACCGCACCGAGCATCGAGGGCTTGTCACGGAAGATGTAGTCCCAGGCGATCCACACCATCATCGCCACGGCCGTGCACAGGTTCGTGTTCAGCACAGCCGCCGAGGCGTCGGCGCCCGCGTAGTAAGAGTCCCCGCCGTTGAAGCCGTTCCAACCCAGCCACAGCAGGCCGGCGCCCACCGCAACCATCAGCAGGTTGTTCGGGGCATCGACCTCGCGATCTCGTTGCAATCGCGGCCCTATCACTGCGGCGAACACAAACCCTGAAACCCCTGCGGCCAAGTGGATCACATACCCACCGGAGTAGTCCAGCGCACCGTGCGCGGCAAAGTAGCCGCCGCCCCAGATCAGGAACGCGTTGACCGTGTAGACACATGTGATCCACAGCGCCACGTACGGGATCCACGCCTTGAAGTTGACCCGCCCCAGCACCGAGCCGAGCGCCAGGATCGGCGTGATCGCGGCGAACACGAACTGGAAGTAGACGAGCGACGCCTCCGGGAAGTGGAACGGCGGACCTTCCGTGATCGACTGGATTTCCGCGATCCCCTCCTCCCCAGTGTGGCTGAGCACGCTGCCCGGTTCGCCCAAGGCAGTGCCAAGGAAGCCTTTCTTGCCGAAGATACCCGAGCCGCTGTGCGCGATCGGATGACCAAAGCCCATCTTGAATGCCCACAGACACCAGACGATGAGCGTCACGCAGAACGCGACGAACGTGAGCATCATTGCGTTGACCGACCAGCGCTTCTGCATGACGCCGCCGTACAGAACGGCGAGACCGGGGAGGCTCATCAGCCCGACGAACGTCGCCGCGGTCATCTGCCACGCGTTGTCGCCGGCGTTGAGCCAGGATGGGTATGCCTGCCAGGTCATGTGCCTCCGTTTCCCTGCCTTTTTATAGATATGCCGAGTCGCCGCCCGCCCATGCGGTGGCGACGCGCCAATTGCGATCTGCGTATGAAACCGGCGGCGGCCAAGCGCGGGTAGGGACACCGTGGCCAACACTTGGGCCTCGGCTTTCGACATTTGTATAGACGCCATCTGCGGCGGGCGACGGGGCACTTGCGACCTCTGCTGAACCACCCAGCCAGGCTACGGCTAGGGAATCCGCGTTCTAACCGGGCTGCCGGTAGGGAAACCCGGCTCGGCGACAGGCGTTCCCCAGTTCCTGCTCGATACCACGGAAATCGCCAGAGGCGCACACCCGTCTGGCCTGCGCGCCACAGGCGTGCTCGGTCGCGCCGCCCAGCGTGCTGGCGAACGTCACTTCGATGCAGTCTCTCCGCGCAGGCGACCCGCTCGTCAGGGCGTACACGCCGAGACCGATCGCAGCCAAGGCGACGCATGCGAGCAGTGCGGTGACGACGGCCTTCTCGCGCCGCCCCCAGCGCAGCGGCTCGGACAGCCGCTTGGACTGGTCTTGCATGATCATGAGCTAGAGCAGGCTACTTGGCTGCGTCGCCAGCGTCCGGCGCGAAGGAGAGCGCGGCCGAGTTGATGCAGTAGCGCTGTCCGGTCGGACCGGGGCCGTCGTCAAAGACGTGGCCGAGGTGGCCACCGCAGGTGCGGCAGATGACCTCCGTGCGGCGCATCAACAGGCCGTTGTCGGGACGCAGCTCGACGGCCTCAGCGACGGCGGGCTCCGTGAAGCTCGGCCAGCCCGTACCCGAGTCGAACTTCGTGTCTGCGGCGAACAGCGTCGCGTCGCAGGCCGCGCAGCGGTAGTCGCCCGAGGCCTTGTTGTAGACGTACTCCCCCGTGAACGGCGCCTCGGTGCCAGCCTTGCGCAGGACGTCGTACTGGGCGGGCGTCAGCTGCTCGCGCCACTCCCCATCGGACTTGGTCACCTTCGGCTCGCTGGCCATACGCACACGTTCTAGCAGCCGGAGGCTCCCCTGGGCTGTCTGAGCCGGAGGCTCTCCCAGGCCGTCTGTTATCCTGATCCTTACGTTCACGTCAATTTCCACCAAATCCCGCTTCGGCGTCGCCGCCGGCCATGAGAACTACAAGTGGTGGGCGCTCTCCTGCACGAGCCTCGGCATGCTGCTCGCGGCCACCAACTCCGGCACGCTGATCATCGCCCTGCCTGACCTAGAGCGCTCTTTGCACACAAGCCTGCTGGCGCTCGTCTGGGTGATCCTCGCCTACCTGATCGCCGCAACCGTGCTCGTACTGACCGCCGGGCGACTGTCGGACCTGTTTGGGCGTAAGCGCGCCTACATAGGCGGCTTTCTCGTGTTCGCGCTGGCCTCGCTCGGAGCGGGGTTCTCCGGAGATGCGACCGTGCTGATCCTGTGGCGCATCCTGCAAGGCATCGGCTCGGCCTTCCTGTTCGCCAACGCCGCCGCGTTGGTGACCGACGCCTTTCCCAAGGAGCAGCTCGGGCTGGCGATGGGGGCCAACACGATGGTCGCCGCGATTGGACTCGTGCTCGGCCCGGTGCTCGGGGGCGCGCTGGTGGCGATCTCCTGGCACTGGGTGTTCTGGTTCAACGTCCCGCTCGCGCTCGCCGGCGCCACCTGGGGGGCGCTGATCCTGCGCGAGCTCGCCAAACCGGATGCCGTGCGCGGGTATGACGTGCTCGGAACTACCACGTTCGTGCTCGGCCTCACCGGCCTCGTGCTCGGCGTCTCGCGGGGGGGGCTGAGCGGCTGGAACGACGGGGTCGTGATCGGCGGCCTGGCCGCCGCGGTCGTGCTGCTGCCGATGTGGGTGCTGATCGAGAGCCGCTCGCGCGCGCCGATGCTCGACCTACAGATCTTCAAAGGTCGCCTGTTCGCCGCCGCGACCGCCGCGGCGTTCATCAATGGCCTCGCGCGCTTCGCGCTGATGTTCCTGTTCGTCTTCTACTTCCAGGGCGCCCAGGGCAACTCGCCGATCGCGGCGGGCATCAAGCTGATACCGCTCGCGCTCGGAATGCTGATCGCCTCGCCAATTGCCGGTGTCTACGCCGACCGCCACGGCTCGCGTGCGCTGGCGGCGATCGGCATGCTCGTGAGCGCGGCCGGTCTCGCCGCGATGACCACTCTGCAAGTCCACACCCCGTACTGGCAGAGCGGCTTGTGGCTGCTGGTCGTAGGAGTGGGCTCAGGCATGTTCAACAGCCCGAACACGGCGGCGATGATGGGCGCGGTGCCGGCATATCGGCGTGGGATTGCCGCGGGGGCAAGAACGCTCGTGCAGAACACCGGCGCGGTGCTGTCGATCGCGTTCGTGCTCGCGATCATCACCTCCGCGGTGCCGAAAGCCACACTGTTCGCGGTCTTCTCGGGCCTCACAAAGGGACTGTCCGAGCAGAAGCTCGCGCCGTTCATCGCCAACATGCACGTAGCGCTATGGGTGCTCGCCGCGACCTCGCTGATCGGGACGGCCGTATGTCTGCTGCGCCCGCGTCATCACGTTGCCATGGAAGAGGCGACCCACAGGCATTTGGTCGACGAGATCAAGCTCGAGCTCTCCTGTGAGAAGACAAGTCACGGGCCGCAAATCGAAGCGGCGTTGCACGCATCCCAACTCGACGAGCCGAACGCCGCCCCAAGCACGGGCGATGCAGACGATCGGCACGCGCGTGAGAGAGCCCGCAGGGCAAGAGTCCGCGTATGAGTCCTTCCCTGTCAAGCTCGCCACAATCCCCAGCCCCCCTGAGGATCGGCGATGTAGCCCGCCTCGTTGGCACCACCCCACGGACGATCCGCTACTACGAGGAGATCGGCCTGCTCTTCGAGGCGCCCGCGCGCCCGTCCGGCCAGCACCGGATTTACACCGAGGCGGAGGTCGAGCGCCTGCGCGAGGTGATGCGCTTGAAGGATCTGCTCGGGGTCACGCTCGAGGAGCTCAAGACACTGCTGACAGCCGAGGAGGCGCGGGCAGAGGTACGCGCCCAGCTGCGCCGCGAGGACGTCGAGCCAGAGCGCCGTCGCGAGCTCCTGACAGAGGCGCTCGGCCACATCGACCGCCAGCTGGAGCTCGTCGAGCACCGCGCCGCCGAGCTGGCCAACCTCAAACGCGAGCTGGGCGAGACCCGCAAGCGCGTGCGCCGCAAAATTCGCGAGCTGGACGCGCACGCCGAGGGCGCGTTCCCGCCGGCGCAGGAGTTGGCTCCACGGTGAGCGCGCCTGCCGTGCCGGTGTGCTGTGACTGAATGCCTCGTGGTGATCAGCTTCTTCGCGGTCATGCTCACCACCACCCGCGCCTGTCCCCGCGCGATCCCCTGAAGCCGGACCGACCAAAAGCAAAGGAGAGAGATGTCGACTGAGTCACAGGTCAAGCCGAGTCCCGAAGGCGTCCCTGGCGCGGTGACCGATCCGGCGCGCGTCCACGGCGAGGACATCCTCTTCGCCGGCTCCGGCGGAGAGCGGATCAACGGCTACCTCGCCACCCCCGCGACCCCCACCGGCGCGGGCGGCAGGCCGGCGATCATCGTGATCCACGAGGCTGGTGGCCTCGGCGAGCACATCCGCGACGTGACCAACCGCTTCGCGAATCTAGGCTACGTGGCACTCGGAGTTGACCTGTACACGCGCGAAGGCGGGCCCCCGCCGATGGGCGACCTGCAGGCGCTGATGGCCCGCCTGTTCGCGATGTCCGATCAGACCGTGCTCGGCGACCTCGAGGGGGCCGCCGACTTCCTGCGCGCCCGCGATGACGTGTCCGGCAAGGTCGGCTGCATCGGCTTCTGCATGGGCGGGCGCTACACCCTCCTGTTCGCCTGCGCCGCCGAGCGACTCGACGCCGCCGCTGACTGCTGGGGCGGGTTCACCGATGCGGCGACCCCCGAAGCCCACTCGACCCCCGAGCGGCCGACCCCACCACTGGAGCTGGCCGACAAGCTGCACTGCCCGCTGCTGGTCGCGATCGGCGACGAGGACCAGAATCCCTCCCCCGAGCTTGGGGAGCAGCTGCGCGAGCGCGCCGCCGTCAGCGGTCAGGAGGTCAAAGTGGACGTATATGAGAGCGCCGGCCATGCCTTCTTCGCCGACTACCGCCCGAGCTACCGCCCCGTCCCGGCGGCGAAGCTGTGGGAGGAGATCTTGCCGTTCTTCGCACTACACCTGCAAGGAGGTTAGGACGCCTTCCTGCACTCATATCCGCGACAGTCGAGGACGGGCAGGCGCGGATAGCGCGGATAAGCTGGGTCGTCTCGCGAGCGTTCGCACAGCGAGAAGGTCGAGCCCCGGGTGTTCCTTACCTCCCGCTGGTGCTTGCAGTCGGCGCACAGCCCGGCCGTCGGGTCACGCCTCGGGGGAGTTTCTGGCGCGGGCATCTCCGCAGCGTAATGACCTCCGCGACGGCCGCCTGCAATAATCGTTGACTAAGCAACTATGACCACTTTCTACCGGCTACTCGGATTTCTGCGTCCCTACAAGCGCGGCATGATCATCTCGTGGTCGCTCGCGAGCCTCGCGATGGTGATGACCGTGGCGCTGCCCGCCCTGACGGGCCGCGCGGTGCAGATCATCGGCACCGCCGCTCAGCACCACCACGCCGCCGCGCGAACGAGCGCACACCACGAACTGACGCTGATCGCCGCCGCGATCGCGCTCCTCGTGCTGTTGCGCTGGGGATTCATGTACTGGCGGCGGATGGTCGCCGGGCGGCTCTCGCTCGGCGTCGAATACGACCTGCGCAAGCTGCTCTACGGCCACCTGCAGCAACTCGAGCTCGGCTTCTTCGACCGCCAGCAGACCGGCCAGCTGATGTCCCGTGCGACCGTCGACCTGCAGGCGGTGCGCTTCTTCCTCGGCTACGGGCTCGTGTTCATCCTCCAGTCGATCCTCACGATCGTGCTCGCTGGAGTCGTGATGATCATCATCGAACCGCGCCTCGGCCTGATCTCGCTCGCGCCCGTGCCGTTTGTCGTGCTGATCTCCTACCGCTACGGCCGCCGCGCGCGCCCCGCGATCCAGCAGACCCAGCAGCGCATCGCCGAGCTGACCGCGGACGCCGAGGAGAACATCTCCGGGGTGCGCGTCGTCAAGGCCTTCGCCCGCGAGCCCCGCCAGCTGCAGCGCTTCCAGGGCAGCGTCGGGCGCGTGTTCGGCCAGGCGATGGTCGCGACCCGCCTGGAAGCGAAGTTCAACCCGATGATCGGCTTCCTGCCCCAACTCGGCCTCGCCGCAGTGCTTTTGATCGGCGGCAACGCCGTGATCCACGCGCACCTGACGCTCGGCCAGTTCACCGCGTTCTACCTGTACCTGAACATGCTGATTGCCCCGATGCGCACGCTCGGCGTGATCCTCAACCTCGCCCAGCGCGCGACCGCCTCGGGCGCACGCCTGTTCCAGGTCCTCGACCGCCCGCCGCGGCTGACGTCACCGCCCGGCGCCCCGCCACTGCGGGCAGGCAACGGACACGTGCAACTGCAGGGCGTGACCCTGCGCTACGACGAATCCGACGACTTCGGCGCGAGCTACTCGGCGACGGGCACGTCAAACGGGAACTCCCCAGCCCACGCCACGCGCGCGGTGCTGAGCGACGTCGACCTGGACGTGCCGGCCGGGCGCACGATCGCGCTCGTCGGCGCCACCGGCTCCGGCAAGACCTGCCTCGTCTCCTTGATCTCGAGGCTGTACGACGTGAGCGCCGGGCGCGTGCTGCTCGACGGCGCCGACGTGCGCGAGGTCGACCTGCGCTCGCTGCGTCAGGCCGTCGCGGTCGTCAGCGACGATCCCTTCCTGTTCTCGGAGACCGTCGCCGAGAACATCGCCTACGCGCGGGTGGGCGGGCCTCCAGTACCGCGCGCGGCGATCGAACAGGCCGCCCGCCGAGCGCAGGCCCACGAGTTCGTCGAGCGCCTGCCCGACGGCTACGACACGCGCGTCGGCGAGCGCGGCCTGACCCTGTCCGGCGGCCAGCGCCAGCGCCTGGCGATCGCCCGGGCGCTGCTCGCCGACCCGCGCGTCTTGATCCTCGACGACGCGACCTCCTCGGTCGACGCTTCAACCGAGCGTCAGATCAAGCTTGCGCTCGACGAGGCGATGGCCGGACGGACCACGTTCATCGTCGCCCATCGCCTGTCCACGATAGCCCTGGCGGATGAGATCGTCGTGCTCGAGCGCGGCCGGATCGTCGCGCACGGCAACCACGAGGAACTGCTCGAGGCGTCCGAGCTGTATCGCGAGATCGTCGAAAAGGGGCTCCCCGATCAGGTATTCCTCACCAGAGAGCTCCCCCGCGAACGCGAGGTGAGCGGGATATGAGCGCGCACGGAGGCCGGGGAATGGGTGGTGGCGCCGGCGGCGGGCGCGGTCTCGGCCCGGGGTTTGCGCGCGGCGGCGCGCAATGGGACGGCGAGCGCACCGAGAAGGGCATGCGCGGGCGCAACCTGCGCGGCCTGCTGGCGTTGCTGCGCCCCTATCGCCTGCGTGTGAGCGCAATGTTGACGGCGCTCGTGCTCGGCACGGCCGCCTCGCTGGCGCCGCCGCTGCTGGCGAAGGTAGCGATCGACGACGGCATTGAACGCCACGACAGCCGCACGCTCGTGCTGGTCGTGGTTGCGTTTCTCGCCTCGGCGCTGCTCGTGTGGGCAATGACCTACGCGCAGACCTATCTCGTCGGCTGGGTCGGCCAGCGCGCGCTCGCGGATCTGCGCATCCGCATCTTCACCCACCTGCAGCGCCAGCCGATCGGCTTCTACGAGAGCCGGCCGGCTGGGGTGTTGATCTCGCGCATGACCAACGACGTCGAGGCTCTGGAAAGCCTCGTGACAGACTCGGTCGTGACGCTGTTCCAGGCCGGCCTCACGCTCGTCGGAGCGGTCGCGGTGCTGCTGTTCCTCGATGTGAAGCTGGCCCTGCTCACGTTCTGCGTGGTCCCGTTCGTGGCCGCCGGCTCGATCTGGTTTCGGCTCGTCTCGGCCGGCGCCTTCCGGCGCACGCGGGAGACGATCGGCGCGGTCACCGCCTATTTGCAGGAGACCCTGTCGGGGATCCGCGTCGTGCGCAGCTTCGGCCAGGAGCCCCACCACGAGGCGCGGTTCGCCGAGCTCAACAGCGATAACTGCGACGCGAACATGGTCACGGTGCGGCTCAACGCCGCCTACTTCCCGACGGTGGAAATGTTCTCCGGCGTCGCGCTCGCGCTGATCGTCCTGTACGGCGGTTACCAGGCCCTGGAAGGCCACATCACCGCGGGCACCGTCGTCGCGTTCGTGGGAACCCTGTCGTTCCTATTCGAACCAATCCAGCAGCTCTCTCAGTTCTACACGACCTACCAGTCCGGGATGGCGGCGCTTGAGAAGATCTTCCAGTTGCTGGATGTAACGCCGAACCTGACCGATCGAGCGGGGGCGATCCCGCTGGAGCGCATCCGCGGCGAAGTCCGCTTCGAGGACGTCTCGTTCGCCTACAAAGAAGACGCGATGGTGCTCGAGCACATCGAGCTGACGATCCCGCCCGGGCAGACCGTCGCGCTCGTGGGAGCCACGGGAGCGGGCAAGTCGACGATCGCCAAGCTCGTAGCGCGCTTCTACGACCCGAGCAGCGGCCAGGTCCTGATTGACGGGCACGACCTGCGCGAGGTCTCGAGCGACTCGCTGCGCTCGCAGATGGGGATCGTGCCACAGGAGGCGTTCCTGTTCTCCGGCACGATCCGCGAGAACATCGCCTTCGGCCGTCCCGACGCCGACGCGAACCAAGTCCGCGAGGCCGCGGCAGCGGTCGGCGCGGCGGAGTTCATCGCAGAGCTCTCCCACGGCTATGACACCGAGGTCGGCGAGCGCGGCGCGCAGCTATCCTCCGGCCAGCGCCAGTTGATCGCGTTTGCCCGCGCGCTGATCGCCGACCCGCGCATCCTGATTCTGGACGAGGCGACCTCCAATGTGGACCTGCACACCGAGGGCCGTATCGAGGCCGGCCTGCGGCGCCTGCTGGCGGGCCGCACGGCGATCGTGATCGCCCACCGCCTGTCCACGATCCGTCAGGCCGGTCGCATCGTGGTGCTCGAGCACGGGCGCATCGTCGAGCAGGGAACCCATGACGAGTTGATCGCCGCCGAGGGGCGCTACTTCGAGCTGTACCGCGATTGGGCCACACAGGCTGCGGCGTAGCTCGTCTAAAAAGCTCCGGGACAGGGACTCGAACCCCAATCTCCCGGACCAGAACCGGGCGTCACTGCCAATTGGACTATCCCGGATCAGCGACTCGCGTAGAGGATAGTAAATGCGGGACGCGCGACTGCTCGCACAAGCGAAGCCCTGTAACTCTCACTTTGCCGCGTGTGGCGGCCATTTCTACGTCCCAGCTGGATCCCGGCCGGGCGCGAAGTAGGCGGTGATCGCCTCCTCGAGTCCCGGGTCGAGCACGAGCAGCACCTCATCCCCAGCCTCGATCACGGTATCCGGCTTGGGCACGAATCCAGCTCCGCCCCGCAGCACTGAGATGATCAGGCTGCCCTCGGGCAGGGCGATCTCGGACACCTTCTCCCCGACGGTCGAGGCCTCAGCGCTCACCTCCAGCTCGATGATCTCCAAGCGCTCCTCTTCGAGCGCGAGTAGGTGCACGAGGCCATAGCGGGGCACCTCGTGCTCGATCAGGCGCAGGATCAGATCGGTCGCCGACACCGCTGGCTGGATCCCCAGCAGCCGGAAATGATCATGGTTGCGAGGATTGTTCACCCGCGCGATGATCCGATCACACAGGTACTTTTCCTTGGCCACCTGACAGACGAGCATGTTGTCCTCGTCGTCGCCGGTCACCGCGACCACGAGATCGGCGCGCTGGATTCCCGAGCGCTCGAGCACCCACAGCTCAGTGGCGTCGCCGTACTGCACGGCGTGCTCGTACTCCTCCTCGATCGCCAGATAGCAGGAGCGCGAGGACTCGATCAGGGTGACCTCGTGTTCCTTGGCTATCAGCTCCCGCGCCAGATTCCGTCCGACCTTTCCAGCTCCGACAATGATCGCGTACATAGCTCGATCCTCAGGCCGACTCGGCTGCGAGCGCGCGCTCGAACATTTCGATCGCGTGCTGGGTGGGAGAGATTGTGTGCAGACCCTGTTCGCCGTACCAGCCGGCCCGCGCCGGGTCCATGACCCGCACGATCACCCGCTCCACGCCGAACCGCTTCTGGGCTATCTGAGCGATGATCAGGTTCGTATTATCGCCATCGGTCGAGGCGATGAACACATCGGCACGTTCGATCCCCGCTTGGATCAGAGCCTCGGTCTCGAGCGCCGTTCCCACCGTGAACTGACCTTCGGCATCCTCCCAGCTCTTGCTCTGACCTGCGTCCAGTCGCTCCTGTGAGAGCGGATCCTCATCGAGCACAGACACTTCGTGACCGGACGCCAGCGCGGACTTGGCCACCGCCGAGCCGACCCGCCCAGCCCCCACGATCAGGACGAACATTGCGCGGAGGTTAGACGATGCGGGCCTCTGCCCGCTGACCCTGAGAGTCTGACCCGACGGGCACATGCGAGTCATAGCGATCGAGCCCGGTCGCGCTCGCGATCATTCGCACCGCCCTGGAGGAACGGCGCCCGAGCGGATAGGGCTCAGGATCCCGTCGTGGCGAGCGTCGTCCCGCGCTCCCCGTCGAGCCCGTCCGCTGGCCGGCGGGCGGCCGGCGCGGTGACGATTACCCGACAGCCTGCCTTGGTCACCACGTACTTGGTGACGTCACCGACGAAGTTCTCCAGCGGCGCGCCCCTTCCCCCCAGGCGCGCGCCGCCGCGGATGCGCGAGGGTTCCTCGGCCCCGAGCACGATCGCCTCCACGCCGCGACGCCGGGCCTCCTCGACGATCGCGTACCCGGCGCGCCGCGTCCGCACGGTGGCCGTGGCCACGTGCACGCCCGTGTACTCCTCCCCCACCGCCTTGGCTCGCGCCAGCGCTTGACGAGCGTGCTTGATCTGCGCTTCGGGCAGGCGTGCGTCGAGCGGCAGCGACATCGGCATCACGAAGATCCACACCGCCTCGATCGTCGCCCTGTCGATCGCCGCCTCATCGGTTGGTTCGCCCGAGGCCAGCAGGGCCGCGGTCTGCACGATGTCCTCGTCCAGCTCGGTTCCGAACAGTGGCACGAGGATCGAGCCGTAGTCGCGCTCGTTCGGCTGCTCGGCGCGCAATATCTGTGGCGATACCGTCACCCGCCGCAGCAGCGAGGTCTCATCCGCGCGACGGTAGACGACGTACAGCACGATCCCCACCGCCATCCAGCCCAACCCCACGTAGCGCGCGGGTTCGTGCACCACCATCACGGCGACCCAGCCAGCTCCGCAGACCAACGCTCCGAAGGCCGCCGGCAAAGGCAGCTCGCCTCCGCGCAGCGTGATCGACAGCGGTATCCGGTAGGGGCGGTCGCGCTCGGGCTCTGAGTAGCGCAGCCGGCAGATCGATAAGTGGGCGATCGTAAACGCCAGCATCGCGCCGAAGGCGTAGATGCCGACGAGGAAGTCGAGATTCTCCGGCGCCACCAGCGTCGCCGCGAGGATGCCCGCCAGAATGATCAGCACGTACGGGGTCGAACGCTGTGGATGGAGGCGTCCCAAGCCGCTTGGGATCTGGCGGTTGGTCGACAGCGAGTACGCCAATCTGGAGAGCCCGAGCATCGCGGAGTTAGCGGCGGCCACCAGTGTGACCGTCGCCAATCCCCCCACCAGGTACCTGAGCCCCTGCGCCAGCCAGTGCGGGCGCATGTGCGTGACGACCCCGATCATCGGGGCATTCAGGTAGCGGGTGGCCAGTTCGGTATGACCGGCATGTACGGGCAGCGCCGTGACCGCCACCAGCGCGATGCCCACATACCCGACGACCACCGTCACGGTGCCACTCCCGACCATGCGCTTCAGGCCGCGACGGCTGATCCTCACCTCGCCGGCCAGCCCGGCGGCCGACTCAAGGCTTGTGAAGGCGATCACGGCGACCGTCAGGGCGAAGATGAGGTCAGACCACTTCGGCGCGCTCCCCAAATGAATCGGGTCGAGCAGCGTATGCGGGTTGAAGAACAGCGCCAGCCCGAGCACCACAACGAACCCCTGCAGAAGCAGGTCGCCCGCCACCAGCAGGCCGACCCGCCGCGCGCGGCGCCCGCCAAAGCCGCGGATGTTGCCCAGCACCACTACCGCGATGAACACCAGCGCCACCCCAAGCGCCTCCGCTTGATGGCCCAGCGGGCTCCAGAAGACGCGCAGGTACTGGGTCGCCGAATAGGCGGTTACGGCGATCAGGATGATGTAGTCGAGGAGAATCGCCCAGCCGGCGATGAAGCTCACGAGCTCGTTGAACGCGTAGCGGGCGAACACCGTCGAGCCGCCTCTGTCCTGGTGCAGAGACGCGCCCTCCGCGTAGGTCATCGCGGTGAGCGCGAACAGCAGCGCCGCGAGCAGGAACACGAGCGGGGTGAGCCCAAGCGCGTGGCCGGCTATCACCCCCAGGGAGAAATAGATCGCGCTGGCCAGCGAGGAATAGACGACCGTGAACAGGACCGGCGAGCCGATGCTCTGGCGCAGGATCACGCGCGAGCGCGTCGAGATCTCAGTGGCGGCGTGCTCCACCTCCATTGCGGCGCGCTCACCCTCTGACGCGTTCTGCCCCGCCGGCCCGTTCCCCGGCGCGTCCTCGCCCTCCGGGGGGCTCATGCTCCCCGACCTCTCCTCACCTCTACGTACAACCTGCCCGCGCCTGCCGCGACGAACAGGAATCCCAGCAGCAGGCGCGGTGAGATGGCGCTGCCATGCCCATCCACGGCCTCGACGATCAGCGCCACGCCGATGGCCGCCATCAGCAGCGAGAGCACCAACGTGCCCGAGCGGTGTGCCTGTCGGCCGTTCATCTTCGACTGAGGTTAGGCCCTAGCAGCGACGGGCCGTCCGCTCATTTCAGGTGATCAGCGGGATGATCAGGATCGCGACGATGTTGGCAACCTTGATCATCGGGTTGATCGCCGGTCCGGCCGTGTCCTTGAAGGGGTCGCCGACCGTGTCGCCCGTGACCGAGGCGGCGTGGGCTTCGGAGCCCTTGCCCCCGAACGCCCCGTCCTCGATCAGCTTCTTCGCGTTGTCCCAAGCCCCGCCGCCCGCGGTCATCATCACCGCGAAGAAGAAACCAACCACGATCACTCCGATCAAGAGGCCACCGAGCGCCTGCTGGTCGATCAGCCCGACGATCAGCGTGAGCCCGATCGGCAGCAGCGAGGGCAGGATCATCTCGCGCTGGGCGGTCTTGGTGACGATGTCCACGCAGGTCGCGTAGTCGGGCTCTTCGGTGTAGTCCATGATCCCGGGGTGCTCGCGGAACTGGCGGCGCACCTCCTCGACGACCGCCCCGCCGGCGCGACCGACAGCCTCGATCGAGAGCGAGGCGAACAGGCACACCATCATCCCACCGAGCAGCAGTCCGATCAGCACGGGCGGTTCGTTGATGCCGAAGGAGATCGCGTGGCTGAGCTTGTTTTCGAGTTCTTTCTGGAAGCCCGCGAACAAACCAACGGCCGCGAGCACGGCTGAGCCGATCGCGTAGCCCTTGGTGACGGCCTTCGTCGTGTTGCCGACGGCGTCGAGTCGATCGGTGACCTGACGCACCTCCTCGGGTAGATCGGCCATCTCGGCGATCCCCCCCGCATTATCGGTGATCGGACCGAACGCGTCGAGCGCGACGATCAGCCCGGTCAGTGAGAGCAGACCCATCGCCGCTACAAGAATCCCGTAGATGCCGGTCACGCCGCCGCCGGCGAGCTTCCACGAGCCGAGGATGCCGAGCACGATCACGAGCGCCGGAAGTGCGGTGGCCTGCAGCCCGGAAGAGAAGCCCTGGATGATGTTCGTGGCGTGCCCGGTGATAGACGCTTTCGCCGTCTTCTTGACCGGGGAGAAGCGGGTCGAAGTGTAATATTCGGTCAGTCCGAACAGCAGCGCCGTGACGGCGATGCCGATCAGCGAGCACAGGTACAGGTGCCACCATTTCGGGGTGTTGACGGCACTGCCGACGTCCTTGAAGGTCAGGTTGCGCATCAGCCAGTAGGTGACCGGGGCGAACGCGGCCGCCGCGATCACGCCGGAGGCCACCAACCCTTGTAGCAGCGCGCGCTCTACGTTGCCGGAGTTGGTGCGCACCGCGAACGTGCCGATGATCGAGGCGACGATCGCCACGCCGCCGATCACGAGCGGGTACAGCACCACGCGCGTGGACTCGTGAAATGTGAGCACGCCGAGCAGCATCAACGCAATCGCGGTCACCGCGTAGGTCTCGAACAGGTCGGCCGCCATGCCGGCACAGTCGCCGACGTTGTCGCCGACGTTGTCGGCGATCGTCGCCGGGTTGCGCGGATCGTCCTCGGGGATGCCCGCCTCGACCTTGCCTACGAGATCGGCGCCGACATCGGCCGCCTTCGTGAAGATGCCGCCGCCGAGTCGCGCGAAGATCGAGATCAGCGACCCGCCAAAGCCGAGACCGACGAGCGCGTCCACGGCCGTCTTGGGGCTGTCGTTGAAGATCGAAGTCAGGGCGCCGTAGTAACCGGCGACGCCGATCAGCCCGAGCCCTACCACGAGCAAGCCCGTGATCGCGCCCCCGCGGAAGGCGACACTAAGCGCCTCGGAGACCCCGCCGCGGGCGGCCTCGGCGACGCGCGCGTTGGAGCGCACCGAGACGTTCATGCCTATATAGCCGGCCGAACCCGACAGCAGGCCACCGATCGCAAACCCGCACGCGACCGCGATGTTTAGGCCAATGGCTAAAGCGACAAACACAACCACCCCGACCGCGGCGATCGTCGTGTATTGGCGGTTCAGGTAGGCGCGAGCGCCCTGCTGAACGGCCAGCGAGATGCTCTGCATCTTCTCGTTGCCCGGCGAAAGCGCGAGCAAGGATCGCGTGGTCACCAGGCCGTAGATCACGGCACAGGCGGCGCAAACGAGGGCGACGACGACCCCATGGTTCGTCAGAAAGCTACTCAACAGAAATCCTCCGCGGTCTTGTTAGCGTGCCGCGCGAGGATATTCGCGCGCACATTTGTCGCCCGGGTAGCTCGGGACGAGCGTTTACCCGGTGCAAACGCGCGCGCAGTCTATCGTGTGAGGCTCGGAAACGGCTGCTGCTGGACCTCAACGTCCCGGCACCCACAGCCGGCCGCTCGACTCGGCCGGTCCCGGGCCGCTGGGTTTGTCGTCTCCCGGTGGCGGATTTCGCTTTGTCTCGGGCTGCCCCTGCCCTGCAGGCCCAGCGGGCGCGCCACTCGGCTGCGCGTCGGGCTCGCCCCTCTGCGTATCGCCTCCGCCAGGCTGAGCCCCACTCGTGCTCGCCTGCGCCTCGCGGGCATAGGCGATTTGCAGCTGGGACAACGCGTCGCGCAGCGGGCGCAGCTCCCGCGGCGCCCTGCGCTCGAGCACTCCCATCAGCGCGCGCACGCCGTCGATCGCGTCGCGTACCTGCTCGAGGTCGCGTTCTCCCTCCGCGCCGGGGGACAATCCCAGCCGCCGCCCTCCGATGTTCAGCAGCGACACAGTCGCCTGCATGATCATGTCCGTGCTTGTTATGCGGCTCAGCTCCGCCTCATAGGCTTCTCGTAGCTCCTGCTCACTCGGCTGCCCCGCTGGACCGCTGCTCTCACCCGCTGCTGCCGGATCGCTGCTCACACCGTCACCCCCTCTGAATAGGTCTCCTGAGTCTCCTTGACCGAAGCCGCATATACCTCCTCGCGTGTGGCGCCCACCTCGATCATCCGTCGCTGCCGCTGGGCGCCGTTGCGCTCGGGGAATGCGAAGTCGATACCGAGCTCGCCGCGGATCGGCGCCGTCCATGCTGCCAGCCGCTCGATCGCCTCCCGAGCCGGATACTCCTCGCCGCGCTCCAGGTCGATCAGCCGGCCGTCGAGCCCGAAGCGGATCGCCCGCCACATGTTCTCCTCGATCAGCCGCGGCGGCTCATCCACGAAGGGCATGCCCTCGTCCACGTCGCGCGCCGCCTGAGCGATGCACGCGACCATCAGCGCGGCGAGCGCATCGGACTCCCGCACGGTGGCCTGCGCATCGCAGATGCGGACCTCCACAGTGCCGAAGCTGAAGTGCGGTCTGACCGACCACCACACCTGGGTGAACTCCACGATCGAGCGCGTTCGCACGAGCAGCTCGATGTACTCGCGGTAGGCCCGCCAGCCACCAAACGCGTCGGGCACGCCGCAGCGGGGAAAGCTCTTGGTAAAGCTCTGCGTCCGGGCCGAGTGTAGTCCCGTGTCGCGACCGTCGAGGTACGGCGAGTTCGCGGAGATCGCCAGCAGCACCGGCAACACCGGGCGTAAGCGATCGCAGACGCGTACCGCGCGGTCGATGTCGCACACACCCACATGCACGTGCAGGCTGAAGGTGTTGTTGCGCCAGGCGACGTACTTCAACCCCTCCTCGACCCGGCGATAGTGCTCGGTGTCGATGATCGGCTGCTCGCGGTAGTCGGCCCAGGGATGGGTCCCGGTGGCGCCCAGCGCCGCCCCTCTCATCTCGGCGAGCGCGAACAGGCGCCTGCGGCGCTCGCGCTGAAGAGCGAGCGCGTCATGAAGATCCGCACCGACACCGGAGATGATCTCGATCTCCGAGGAGATCAGCTCGCCCGTGATGCCCTCGTGCAGCAGCGGATCGCCCTCAGCGGCTGCGCGCAGCTCCTCGAAGCGTGGCTCCAGATCGAGCGTCCGCGGGCGCAGGATGGCGAACTCCTCCTCGATGCCGACGGTGAAATCGGTCGTCGCGGCGAACGTCTCCTCCGCGCGGTCTAGATCCAGGCTGGTCATTGCGGTCGGCTGGGGCTTGGGTGCGAATTCGCGATTGGACGTCGGAAACCGGCGAGTGGTTCGGCGAGATCTGTAATCGAGACGATCGTCGGCGAGGCGGTGGTCTGAGCCCTCAAGTTAAGTAGAAGTACAGCGCGTAGAGCAGATCGACGGCCGGACTGGAGGTATGAACGGTCACCTCCGGCGGCACGTCGAGCAGTGACTCGGAGTAGTTGAAGATGATCCTCACGCCCGCCTCCACCAACTCGTCAGCGAGCCCTTGGGCGGCATCCGTGGGCACCGCCAGCACGCCCACCACGATGTCCTCGTCCTCCACGATCTGGCGCAGCTCGCCGGTGTGGCGCACCAGCTGGTTGCCCACCTTCGTCCCCACCTTGGCGGTATCCACGTCAAAGATCGCCACCACGCGAAAACCGTGGTCGGCGAAGATATCTGAGGAGGCGATCGCCTTGCCCAGATGCCCCGCGCCGAGCAGGGCGATGTTGTGCTGGCCCGCGGTGCGCAAGATCTTGCGGATCTGCGACACAAGCGCCTCGACGTTGTAGCCGACCCCGCGCTTGCCGAACTTCCCGAAGCCCGACAGGTCACGGCGGATCTGGGTGGAGTTCACATGCGTGTAGTCCGAGAGCTCCTGTGAGGAAATCGTCTCCTTGCCCATCTTCTTCGCCTGCGTCAACACCTGCAGGTAGCGCGACAGGCGAGCCGCCACGCCCAGGGACAGGCGCTCGCCGGAAACGGCGCTCCCGTCCTGCTCGGCATTCCCGTGACTCGATGTCAGCTCTCCGTAGCTCATCGCCGTGACTCTAGACGCTCGCGCAGAATCGCCTCGTCAACGAAGTAGTCGAACAGCTCCTCGCCGTCGAGCGCGATCACCGGGATGCGCTCGAAGTAGGCACGGTGAAGCGCCTCGTCGGCCGTGATGTCACGCTCCTGAAGGACGAACTGGAGCTCCGCTTGAAGGACGCGCAGCGCCGTCATCGCCTCTGCGCAAAGATGACAGTCAGGCTTGCCATAGACCGTGAGCACCGCCCTCATAGTGGTCGTTCCCCGGTCGCGTAGGCGTCGAGCGCGAGGTAGTCCGGATACGGCAGCTGCTTCGCGAAGCGCGCCGCGCTCGCGATCATTGCGGCGTTGTCGGTGCATAGCACGCGCGCCGGTACGTGCACCGTCGCGCCCAACCCGGCCAATCGTCGACGTAGCTCGCCGTTGGCGGCCACGCCACCCCCGACCGCAAGACGACCGAGCCCGGTCTGATCCAGCGCCTGCTCAGCGCGCAGGATCAGGCTGTCCACGATCGCCGTCTGATAGGACGCGGCGAGGTCGGCAGCCAGATCGCTGGCTTCGACCTCGGACAGCTCGCGTAGCCGGTAGAGCAGCGCCGTCTTCACGCCGGCAAACGAGAAGTCGAGGCTCCGCGCAAACGCCTGGCGACTGGTCCCGCGGCCACCACGGGAGCGCTCCCCGCGCGAGCCGGGGAAGGAGAATGCCTCTGGGTCGCCCGCTTCCGCGAGACGCTCGAGGGCTGGGCCACCGGGATAGCCGAGCCCGAGCATCCTCGCCCCCTTGTCGAACGCCTCGCCCGCGGCGTCATCGAGTGTGCCGCCAAGAACCTCATATCCCTCGTGCTCATGGACTCGCGCCAGCAGCGTATGCCCACCGCTGGCGATCAGACATAGGAATGGGGGCTCAAATGGGGGCTCAAACGGGGGCTCAAACGCATTCGCATCACCGGGCCCGACCGCTGGTAGGAAGTTCGCCGCCACGTGGCCCTGCAGGTGATCGACCGCCGCGAACGGCAACTCCCTTCCGGCTGCTAGCGCCTTGGCAGTGGAGAGTCCCACCAACAGCGCCCCCACCAGCCCCGGCCCCTGTGTCGCCGCAACCAGACCGACGTCATCGAGCGTGGTGCCCGCCTCGCTCAGTGCCTGCTCCACCACCAAGTTCACCAACTCCAGGTGGTGACGGGACGCGATCTCCGGCACGACCCCGCCGAAGCGGTCGTGCACTCCCTGCGAGGAGATTACGTTCGAGAGGATCTGCCCATCAGCGTCGAGGACCGCCGCGCAGGTGTCGTCGCAGCTCGTCTCCAGCGCGAGAATCATAGGAGGAGAAGTAAGCGTGCTCGCGCCCCCATCCGGCCGGCCCTCCTGAGCAGGCCGGCCGGCCTCCAGACGTCCTTGACCGGGGCTGACGCCCCTCGCGCCCCCATCCGGCCGGCCTCCCTGATGACGGATGCCGGAAGGCTCGCCTTCCAGGCCTCCAGATGACGGGCTGATGCCCCTCATACCGGACCCGGATTGGGAACGTCCTTTAGTGATCCGGCAAGCGTGGCCGGAGTGCGCCACATCACGAGTGCGTCCTCGCCATTGTCCTGGTAATAGCGACGGCGTATCCCAGCAGCGCGGAAGCCCTCTCGCTCGTATAACCGGATGGCGAGAAGATTGGAGCGGCGTACCTCCAGCGTGTAGCGCGCATCTTCGTCATCGACCCGCCCATACAGCTCGGCGAGCAGCACCGAGGCCAGCCCTTTGCCCTGGTGCTCGATATCGACGGCAATGTTCATCACGTGCCAGACCGTGTCGTAGCGGGAGCAGATCAAATACCCGATCAGCCGCTGCTCGACGATCGCCTGTGGCGCCTGTTCCCCATACCCAGGCGTCCGGGCTGGATGTCCCCGATCGGTCGCTGCCAGGCATATCCCCGATCGCTTCGACATCTCCAGCACGAACATCGCCAGCGACCACGGCGTCGGGAAGACGCGGCGCTCAATCGCGATCACCTGGGGCAGGTCGGGATAGACCAGCCGCCGGATCTCGACAGACGGCGCGCGCTCGGCACCGAGCCGGGCGGCGGATGCTGGTGATGGCTCTTTCATCGCTCTGCTCCCGCCAGCCTGGACACGCGTGCCGCGAGGGCGACCTCCGCATCCGGCCGGCGCCGGTAGTCCGGCACGATCGCCTCATACGCGGCCACCGCCGGCGCGCTGACGCCAAGGTTGCAGATAGCCTCGGCGCTCACCTCGTGCAGCGGGGAGCAATCCTCCGGAACCACAACTCCAGCCGTCTCCAGATGGCCGCGATAGCGCACTGCGCCGTCTCCCACTGCCAGCCACCGCCCGTTGGCCTGCGTGACGATGCTCCCCAGATCCTCGGGCGCCAACGCGCGCGGGGACATCAGCTCCCCTGTCGTGGCATATGTGGCGAGGAACACCTCCCCACGACGAGCGTCGATCATCGCCAATACGAGCGTATCTTCCTCAGCGGCCGTCTCGGCCAGCGCGCGCAGGCTGGACACCCCCACCAGCTCAACGTCGAGCGACTGGGCCAGCCCGCGCGCGGTGGCGATGCCCACGCGCAGGCCTGTGAACCTGCCGGGCCCGACACCCACCGCGATCCGGTCGAGCGTGCTCCAGCCGATCCCCGCCTCGGCGAGCAGCTCGCCGGCCATCGCCAGCAGCCGGGTCGTGTGCCCGGGACGCTCTCTCTCGCCAGGATCGTCGCGCAAATTGAGCGTCTCTCCGTCCGCCATACGCAACCCCACGGCGGTGGACGAGGTGGCGGTATCGAAACCGAGCACGATCATCGTCGCCCACCTGATTCGTCCTCACCCGGGGCGCCGTCCAGCTCGATACGCCGGTCGTCGCCGCCCCGATGGTGGAGCGTGACCCGCACAAGCGCGTCCGCCAGCTCGCCGGCCGCTATCCGATCAGTCTCATCCTTCGGCCACTCCACGAACGCGATCCGCCCCGGGCCGAGATAGTCAACCAGCAGCGCCGGGTCCTCATGTTCGAGCCCCGCCAGCCGGTATAGATCCAAGTGCGAGACGGTCACGTTCGCTCCGTTGTAGCGGTGACCGATGCTGAACGTCGGGCTGGTCACGGGGTCGCTGACCCCCAGCGCACGAGCCGCGCCGCGTACGAGCGTGGTCTTGCCCGAGCCCAGCTCGCCGCATACGAGCACCACATCGCCATCGCTCAGCTTCCCGGCCAGCTCGGCACCCAGCGATTCCGTCTCCGTGGGACCCGATGTCTCGACGATGCGCACGGCCACTGACGAGACTCTAGAGCGAAGCTCGACCCAGCCGGTGGCGCTTAAACGCGACCGGCCCGCGGGAGAGAGGGAAGCGCGGGCCGGTCGTACTGCTAGGGAGGATGGAGACAGGCCCGTTATCGGCAGCCTTTACAGCTTGCTTTAGGCCTTGGGGGAGAAAGTTCGACATTTCCTTTACATCCCCTCTTTTTGGGGACAAATTGTGTCCAGAAGGAGTCTTCACCGGGTGGACACTCGGGGTGCTGGGTGATCAGAACAGCCCCAGCTGGTCCACCTCGGAGGCCTGCTCGTCCTCCACCTCCGGCTCTTCCGGCGCTGGCTCCGGCGCCTCTCCCAGCCACGTCTGCTCAGGCGCCCCCAGCGCGAGCAGGTCCGGCAGCCGTGTGAAGTCCTCGCGCAGCGTCTCGAGCATGCGCGGCGTGTACAACGCCGCGGCGGGATGGTAGATCGGGTAGAGCCGCACCGCGCGCCGACCCAGCATGAGCACCTCCGGCTGCCCGTGCAGGCGCGTGATCCCGGTCGGGTCGCCGCGCAGCAGCTTGGTCGAGAAGTTGCCCAGTGTGCAGATCACGGCCGGCTGGATCAGCTCAACCTGGCGCAACAGGTACTCCTGGCAGTTTTCGATCTCGACCGGTAGCGGATCGCGATTGCCGGGAGGCCGGCAGTTGTGCACGACACCGCCTGCCGTGACGAAATTGTGCGTGTCCTCGACATCTATGCAGAAGAACGTGACATCACCCCGCTCTCGGTCGGTGATGTCCTCTACCTCGATCTCGTCGTACAGGACAGTAGTCGGCCCACGATCCAAACGCGACCGATCAAACGGGATCCGCGTCGCGACATCAGGGTTGAGCTTGTAGCGCATCGACGGCGGGACATACGGGGCGATGAGCTCGCTGAGCCGCTCCGTAGCCTGGACATCGAAATACAGCCGTTTCCTTGTCGCCTTGGCGGGAAGGCCTAGCCGTGCAAGCCCTGCGATCAACACCTGCAGGTCAGCCTCCGAAAAAGCATTCGTGGCGAGCTCAGCCATTGGCCGCCTACCTCCCTCGCGGATTCGCGTATAGCCGTCATCCATGAACCAGAAGGCCAGCATCCGCGGATTGAGCTCATCGGCAAGCCACGCCGGCACCACCTTGTGCGGGCGATAGAAGTCCTGGCGAATTACCCGCAGTGCGCGATGAGCAAGCGTACGTACATGCACAACGGGATACACGCGGTCTCCACCGACGACCGCGGCAACCTCGCGCTCGTGGACGTCCGCACCGAGCTCTGCGATCAGTTCCGCCTTGAAACGTGCGTACTCGCCCTGACGCTGAGAATGCGAAAAACTTAGGTACGACGACGAGGCTTGCAGACAGCCGTCGCCCAGTACGGTTCCGCAAACGACGTCCCGTGCAAGCGCGCTCAAACCTTGGCCTGTGGCAATGCGGTCTCCACTGTTCAATTGTTCGACTGGAACGTAGCCGCGTTCGGTCAACACAGGATGATCGCCCGTGAGCTGGATCCCGACACGTCCTGCGCCAGCTTGCTTTGAGGACCGGTAGTTGAGCCGATACACGTGACGGCCCGCTAGGGGCGTGGCGTGCCAGCCAATGACTTGACGGCGTACCAGTTGCCCCTGTTCATCAACGGACATGACATCGCCGTCATACCGCGAGCGAACCAGTCTCCCGACCCGCTCCCAGGAGCCGTCGCCCAGCTGTACCAGAGCGTTGTACCTCAAGCACTTGAGCACATTCGCAATAAACACCTCCGAGCGCGCCATACCGATCTCCCCCAGCAACGTCTCCAGCAGCTTGCCGGCGCGTCCAACAAACGGTACGCCCTGCTCGTCCTCGCTCGCGCCCGGCGCCTCGCCCACGAACATCAGCTCGGCGTCGGCGTTCCCCGCGCCGAACACGACCGTCTTGCGCGTCGCCGCCAGCTCCGAGCAGCGGACGCAACCACGTGCCTGCGCGAGGACCTCCTTCAGGGCCTCGCGCCGCTCATCGGGCGACTGCTCGCTCTCCTCGGCGGACATCGCATGCATGCTAGTTCCTGCACTCGGCGAGAGGCACGATCGATAGCGCGTGCTCTCGATCGATCGATGGATCCCGACCGGCCGGGTGTCCATCAGCGATGATCTCGGGATGGGGCCATCCTCCAAGCCGAGCTCTGAAACGGCGGCCGATATCGCGGGCGCCACGGCGCCACACCGAGACGGCGAGCGCGCGAGCCTCCGGGCAATGCGCGAGCGTCACGAAGTCGGGCTGGATGCCACACGGATCGAGGCGGTCGCCAAGCGTCACGAGCGCGGGCGGCGCACCGCCCGCGAGAACCTCGCGGAGCTCGTCGACGACGGCACGTTCGTCGAGTACGGGCCACTCTTGTTCGCCGCCCAGGAGCGCCGGCGTTCACGCGAGGAGCTGATCACCCGCACTCCCGCCGACGGCCTGGTCGGTGGGATCGGTGAGATCGCGGGCCAGCGCTGCGTGGCGATGTCCTACGACTACATGGTGCTCGCCGGCACCCAGGGCATGCGCAACCACGCCAAGAAGGACCGCCTGTTCGAGCTCGCTGAGCGGCGCAGGTTGCCGGTCGTGCTGTTCGCCGAGGGCGGCGGCGGGCGACCGGGCGATGTCGACATGCCGATCGTCGCGGGCCTGGACTGCCGCGCCTTCAATCTCTTCGCGCGCCTGAGCGGGCTGGTCCCGCTCGTGGGGATCGCCTCCGGTAACTGCTTCGCGGGCAACGCCGCGCTCCTCGGTTGCTGTGACGTGGTGATCGCCACCGAGGACTCGAGCATCGGCATGGGTGGCCCGGCGATGATCGAGGGTGGGGGGCTGGGCTCCTTCCAGCCAGCCGAGGTCGGCCCGATCGACATGCAGCATGCAAATGGGGTGGTCGACCTGCGCGTCAAGGACGACCGCGCCGCTGTCGCTGAGGCCAAGCGCTATCTCTCCTACTTCGGCGGCCCGGTGTACGACGCGCGAGTACCCGACCAGCGGCGGCTGCGGGACGTCATCCCCGAGCGGCGCAGACAGATCTACGACGTGCGCCTGGTGCTCGAGGTGCTCTTTGATGAGGACTCTGTGCTGGAGCTGCGCCGCGGCTTCGGGGCGGGCATCGTGACCGCATTGGCCCGGGTGGACGGCCGGGCGCTGGGGGTGGTGGCCAATCACCCACCCCACCTGGGCGGGGCGATCGACGCCGACGGCGCCGACAAGGCTGCACGCTTCATGCAGCTTTGTGACGCCTTCGAGCTGCCCGTGCTGTTTCTCTGTGACACGCCCGGCTTCATGGTCGGCCCCGCCGCCGAGCGGACGGCGACGGTGCGTCACTTCGCGCGGATGTTCGTGACCGGCGCGAACCTCACGGTGCCGATGGGCACGATCGTGTTGCGCAAGGGCTATGGGCTCGGGGCGCAGGCGATGGCAGCCGGCGGCTTCAAGGCGCCCCTGTTCACTATCGGCTGGCCGACCTCGGAGTTCGGCGCTATGGGGTTGGAGGGCGCGGTGCGCTTGGGCATGAAACGCGAGCTGGAGGCGATCGCGGACCTCGAGGAGCGCGAGCGGGTGTTCAAGGCCACGGTCGCAGCCGCCTATGAACACGGCCAGGGCCTGAACATGGCGGCCTATGGCGAGATCGACGACGTGATCGATCCGGCGGATTCGCGGCGCTGGATCGCCACCCTGTTTGACGAGACCACGGGCCGGTGGCAAAGACGGGAGGGCAAGAAGCGCCCGAATATCGATGCATGGTGACGGCGATCCCCACCAGTGTGAGGTTGCGCACACATCGCACACACGTCCTCGCCGGCGGTATGCTCTAGGTACGTCGCGACCGGTATCCCGAGGGAACTGGACCGAGCCAGATGAGCCAAGCTAATCGACCCTGTCGCATCCCACGCGCCCGTGGCGCGGTTCTCACCGAGAACGCGGGTGGGCGACGCCGCAAGTCCAAGTGGGTGTGCCGTCCATGAGGACGCTCCTGACTGTGGGTGAGCTGCGGGCCGCGCTCGACCCGGCCCGTCGGAACGGCCTGAAGATCGGCCTGGTCCCCACGATGGGCGCGCTGCACGAGGGTCACCTCTCGCTGATCCGCCGCGCACGCGCTCAGTGCGATGTTGTGGTGGTCTCCCTGTTCGTCAACCCGGCGCAGTTCAACGAGCGCTCGGACCTCGACCGCTATCCGCGCCAGGCGCGGCGCGACGCCGATCTCGCCGCCAAGGCCGGCGCCGACGTGCTGTTCGCGCCGTCAGTCGAGGAGATTTATCCACCCGGGTTCGCCACCGTCGTAGAAGTCCTCGGCATCACGGACCGTCTCGAGGGCGCGACCCGCGGCGCCGCGCACTTCCGGGGCGTCACCACGGTCGTGACCAAGCTTCTCTGCATGGCGCTGCCCGATGTCGCCTACTTCGGCCAGAAGGATGCACAGCAGGTCGTGGTCATCCGCCGCCTCGTCGCCGACCTGAACCTGCCCGTCCGTGTCGAGGCCTGCCAGACCGTGCGTGAGACCGACGGCCTGGCGATGTCCAGTCGCAACGCTCTGCTCTCACCCGAGGAGCGCTCCCGCGCGCTTGCTCTGCCTGCGGCCCTGCGGGCGGCCGGCGACCGCGCCGGTGCCGGCGAGCGCTCCGCTGCCGCCCTGCTGGACGCGGCGCGCGAGGCGCTGCTTCCCTTCGGCGTCTCGCCCGAGTACGTGGCGCTCGTCGACCCCGACACGCTGGAGCCCGTCGAGACGCTCGCGCGCGAGGCCCTGCTGGCGATCGCGGCTCGCGTGGGCGAGACCCACCTGATCGACAACGCCCTGCTCCAGCCCGCAGCCACATCGACCCCCCGTCAACCGCTCCGACGAAAGGCGACCGTCTGATGCAGCGCGTGATGTTGAAGTCCAAGATTCACCGGGCCACGGTCACCGATTGTGACCTGCATTACGTCGGGTCAATCACACTCGACCCAGACCTGCTCGAGGCCGCCGACATCCTCGAGTACGAGCAGGTCCACGTGGTCGACATCGACAATGGCGCGCGCTTTGAGACCTACACGATCGCCGGCGCGCGCGGTTCCGGGGAGATCAAGGTCAACGGCGCCGCCGCGCGGCTCGTGCACCGCGGCGACACGATCATCGTCATCTCCTACGGCCAGTACGACCGGGCCGATCTCGAGCACTACGAACCTCGCGTGGTCCACGTCGAGGCGCAAACCAACCGCATCATCACGATCGACGACGAGGTGGCGACCCTGCTCACCCAGTGAGCGCCGGGCGTCAACCATCGTCAGAGAGGATTCATCGCCATGTCGAGCCACCCCACCGTTCAAGCCCCGTTGAATCGAACCCCACCCGCCCATCGCCTGCCGATGACCCTGCCGCTGCTGCTTGAAAAGAAACGGCTCGGCGACCCGATCGTGATGGTCACGGCCTATGACTATCCCTCCGCCCGCGCCGCCGAGGCGGCCGGCGTCGACCTCGTGCTCGTCGGCGATTCCGCCGCCACCACGGTGCTCGGCTACAACGCCACGACGCCGGTGTCGTTGGAGGACATGCTCGTGCTCGCGCGCGCTGTGCGCCGCGGTCTCACCACGCCCCTGCTGATCGGCGACTTGCCGTTCGGCTCCTACGAGGTCTCCGACGAGCAGGCGATCACGACCGCGATGCGCATGGTCAAGGAGGCCGGCTGCGAAGTTGTCAAGCTCGAGGGCGGCGGCGAGGCATCCGTGCGCCGCGCACGCGCGATCGTCGGCGCCGGCATCCCAGTGATGGGCCATGTCGGTCTCACCCCCCAGACCTCGACCGCCCTCGGTGGCTGGAAGGCCCAGGGCCGCACCGCGGGCGCGGCCGCCCGCATCGCCTCAGAGGCGCTTGCCCTGCAAGCTGCCGGTTGCTTCGCGCTCGTGTTCGAGGCGATCCCCGCCGCGGTCACCGAGGAGCTGATGCCGCACGTGGAGATCCCCGTGATCGGCATCGGCGCGGGTCCCGCCACTGACGGGCAGGTGCTCGTGTTCCACGATCTGCTCGGCATCCGCGACGGGCTCGGCCCGCGCTTCGTCAAGCGTTACGCCGACCTGCAGGCCGAGATGAACGCGGGCGTGACCGCCTACGCCGAGGACGTTCGTACCCGGCGCTACCCCGGCCCCGAGCACACCTACTCGATCGACCCCGCCGAGCTGGCCGACCTGCACGCCCGGCTGAGCTGACACGCGGGACGGCACGGTGGGACGACGCTAGTCTCAGGCCGCGTCAGAGCCTTCGTACTGCACCCGCCTGAGCACTTTTGCCGGCACACCGGCCGCGACCGAGAAGGGCTCGATGTCGCGCGTGACGACGCTGTTCGCGCCGATCACGCAGCGCTCGCCGATGCTCACACCACTGGTCACGACCACGTTCGCGCCCAGCCAGCAGTTGTTGCCGATCTTCGTCGGCCCCTTGCTCTCGAATCCCTGCCACGGCACGGGCCGCTTGGGATCGTCGTAGCGATGAGAGGCATCGGTGACGAAACAGCCGTTCGCCAGCATGCAGTGATCGCCGATCTCCACCAGCCGCTCGGCGGCGATCATCACGCCGAGGTTGAGAAACGTCCCCGCGCCGATCCGCACGCGCGCGTTTCCCGGTGCGGTGATCCACACGCCCGGCTCCAGGAGCGTCCCCGGCCCGATCTCCAGACGCTCTTCGCGCAGCGCCTCCAGCACGTTGCCGTGCACGGGCCAGCGCACGAACGCCTCGCGGCGCATCGCCTCCCAGTGAATCCGCGCACGGTTCCACGGCAGCGAGTTGCGCTCATACCAGCGCCACTTCTGAACCCACAGCCGGAGCTGGCGCGCCACCTCGTTGTCGATCAAGCGGCGACCTTCGCCCGGGGCTTGCGTTTGGGGGCGCTCTTACCTCGCGGTTTCTTCGCGCTCACGTGCTTCGCCGGGACCACGAGCTCCGCGAGGAATTCCCCTGTGTGAGAGATCGGCTCCGCCGCGACCTGCTCGGGGGTGCCCTGAGCGATCACTACGCCGCCTTCCTCGCCGCCCTCCGGGCCCATGTCGATCAATCGATCCGCCGACTTGATTACGTCGAGGTTGTGCTCGATCACGACGACGCTGTTGCCCGCGTCGACCAGGCGCTGGAGCACCTCGAGCAACCGCTCCACGTCAACGAAGTGCAGACCGGTAGTCGGCTCGTCGAGGATGTACAGCGTCCTCCCGGTCGCGACCTTCGACAGCTCGGTCGCGAGCTTCACGCGCTGCGCCTCGCCGCCTGAGAGCGTCGTCGCGGGCTGGCCGAGCCTGACGTAGCCGAGTCCCACCGCGTTGAGCGTCTCCAGCCGGCGACGCACCTTCGGTATGTGCTCGAAGAAGGGCAGCGCGTCCTCGATCGCCATGTCGAGCACGTCGGCAATGCTCTTGCCCTTGAACTTCACTTCCAGCGTCTCGCGGTTGTAGCGCTTGCCGTGGCACTGCTCGCAGGGGACGTACACGTCGGGCAGGAAGTGCATCTCGATCTTGATCTGCCCGTCGCCCTTGCACACCTCACAA